>OFHG01000187.1_pt1 | contig 26909 bp, 32 predicted proteins | sample 1521931 | NCBI WGS metagenome assembly OFHG01 (sample SAMEA2468438, study PRJEB22500) | soil metagenome | biome: Glassland; feature: Farmland; material: Clay | place: Australia | collected 2013-01-31 | depth 0.55 m
GTACCCGCAGCTGGAACGGGCGCTGGCCGGGCCGGTGCCGGAGGATCTGGAAGCGCGCATCGTGCTGGATGCCTCGCTCAAGCACAGTCGCCGGCCGCGGCCGGTCACCTGGCTGGCGATGGCTGCCAGCCTGGTACTGGCGATCGGGATCGGTGCCGGCATGTGGTGGAAGGCTTCGTCGTCGATGCCGTTGTCGGCTGCGCTTAGCCAGCATATTCAAAACCCCAAGGAAGCCGATGCCATCCTGCCCGGCCATCCGCTGATCAAGGAGGTCGGTTTGGTGCAGGGCGTGCTTCACAAGGTCGGCGTGCAGGTGAACGGTGGATTGAACGACGTGACCTATGCCCGGGTCTGCCCGTTCCGCGGCCGAGTTCGCGCCATCCCTCCCAGAAGTCGGCCAGCACTCGCGTCTCCGCGGTCCGCTGGGCGGGGACGGAGAGCGGGAGGACCACCAGAAGCGCGGCCGCCTGCAGGGCCGCATAGAGGAACATCGCGTCCCCCGCGCCGACGACGAGGAGGAGGGCGGCCCCCACCGCGTAGCCCGCAATCGTGTTCCCGCCGCCGACGGCGCCCATGAGGCCGTTCGCCCGGAAGAGGTCGTCCCGCGCGACGATCCTCGGGACGAGGGCGTTGTTGGCGGTCCACGTGAAGTCCCAGACGAGCGAGATCGCGCCGACGAGGACGAGGAGGACGGGGACCGTGAGCTGCCCCAGGTCGACCGCCAGCCCGATCGCGCAAGCGAGGAGGGCCTGGAGTCCATACCCGGCGGCCAGGACCGAGCGGAGGTTTCGTGCCCGGTCGACCGTCGGCCCCGCGATGAAGGTGATCGAGTACATCCCGAACTCGACAAGCAGGACGAGGCCGGAGACCGCGAGGCTCCCGGTCAGCTGGAACGAGAGCCAGAGGACCGCGATGGCGTAGAGCGAGTACCCGCCATCACCCAACGCGGACGAGACGATGGCCAGGACGAACCTGCGATTCCGCAGGAGGCCGGCGTATCCTCCGGAGGCTTCTGGCTGCTTGCCGTCCATCTCGCACCTCCGGCTCGGTCGCCCCACAGGCGGAAGGGATGTGTATACCAGACGGTTTACGAGGTTGACAAGCGGGCCCAACCCGAGGGACGCGGCGGTCCCGGTCTCAGCCGTACATGCTCGGCCGCGCGGGCTCCGTGCCCGTCTTCTTCGCGGCGTCCGCCTGGTGGTGGATGGACTTGAGCTGCATCTCGATCCGCTCCGCCTCCTCGTACAGCGGCTTGGCGTCGAGCTCCGTGTGGAGGAGGAGCGCGTCGATGATCTCGATGGCCCTCGCGGCCGCGCGGGCGTCCGGATAGTCCGGGTGGGCTTCGCTGAGGAGCGTGATCACGTCGAAGTCGCGCTTTCGGCCCTCGTTCAGGAGAACGCCGGCGACGCCCGTGATGACGCCCTCCTCGAAGATGGTGACCTTGTGCCTCCTCAGCATGTCCATGGCCTTGTCCGTCGAGCCGATGCCGTAGACCTCGACCTGAGGGTCCTCCGATTCGTCCTCCTTCGAGTCGACGATGAGCCCCTCCGGACAGACGAGGAGGTTGCACCGCGCGTCCTGGGCCCAGTCGAGGACCGTGGACGCGATGGCCTTGATGAGGTTCGGCGGGGGCTGGAACTCGCTGATGAACACGACGACCTGGTCCGTCCCCTCGCGCTTCGTCCCCGCGTAGATGCGCACGGGGTTCATCGGCTGCCCGTCCCGCACGAGCGCGACCGTGGGGAAGTGGACGGAGTCCATGATCCCGATCTGGGTGAGGTTGAGCGCGTTGATGAGGTAGTTCGCCACGATGGAGCTGACCAGCCCGACGGACGGGAAGCCGTCGATCACCGTGGCCCCGCGAAGGTCCATCCTCTTCAGCTCGAAAATCTGGATGCCTTCCATAGGTGGCGGCCCATCTCGGGCGGGTTACTTAAAGATAGCCGCCCAATCTCTCAGGCCTGAGAACACTCACTTCGGCGGGAGGATTTCCCAGGTGTTCTCCCAGGCCACGCCGCCGCGGCGGAGCATGATGCCGACGGAGCAGTACTTCTCCGACGAGAGTTCGATCGCGCGCTTCACCGCGGTCTCCTTGACGCCGTCGCCATAGCTGCGGTAGTGCAGATGGATCTTGGTGAAGACCTTCGGGTCCTCTTTCGCCCGCTCCGCCTCCGCGGCGATCTCGAGCTTCGTGAAGGGGACGCGCTGCTTGTTCAGGATCCACACCACGTCGGAGGCGGTGCAACCCATCGCCGCGAGGAGCGTCGCCTGCATGGGCGCCGGGCCGCGGACCGGCGCGTCCTTCTGGTCGGCGTCGAGGACGATGGCCGGGGTGTTTTCGGCTTGCGCCTCGAACTTCATGCCCTGGATTTGCGTAAGACGGGCCTTCATCGGTGTGCCTCGGCCGCCCGACCCTCCCGCGCTACTAGAAGATTGGTGTCGTATCGACCACAAGGTTGTTATCCGGTCCCCCCGTTCGCGCAGGCGTGCGCCCCCGGGTCATCATCAACGCCGCGATGAGCCTCGACGGGAAGATTGCCTTCTCCGACGGCAGGCCCGCGAAGCTGAGCAACGAGGAGGATCTCGCCCGCGTGCACCGCCTCCGCGCGGAGGCGGACGCCATCCTCGTCGGCGTGGGCACGGTCCTCAAGGACGACCCCCGGCTCACCCTCAAGGCGGAGTATGCCAAGGGACGGAGCCCCCTGCGCGTCGTCCTCGACTCCGACGGCAAGACGCCCGACCACGCCCACGTCCTCGACGGCGCGGCGGAGACCCTCATCGCGACGACGGTGGACTGCGCGCGGGAGTTCGCGCACACCCAGGTGTTCCGTGCGGGGAAGGACGAGGTGGACCTGGCGGCCCTCCTGGACCACCTGTCATCCCGCAGCGTGAAGGTTCTCCTCGTCGAGGGCGGGAGCACCGCAATCTGGTCCTTCCTGCGGCAGCATCTGGCCGACGAGCTCCGGGTGTTCGTCGCGAGCGCGGTCCTCGGGGGCCACGCGGCCCCGACCCTCGCCGGCGGTCCGGGGGTTCGTTCCCTGGAAGAGTCCTTCCGCCTGCGGCTCGAGAAGGTGGAGCGCCTCGGCGACGGCCTCCTGATCGAGTACGCGGTGGTGGCGTGACCGACGACGATTGGATCTTCGAGCCGCGCGACTTCATCCGCTATCTCCGGTCGCTGCATCCTCATTCCTCCGGCCGAATGCGGCTCCCCTCGAGAACCATCTTCGTGTTCGGTTCCAATCTCCACGCGGCGTTCTCGAAGGCGCTACGCGCCCGGACGGTGGACTGGAGTCCGCGAGTCTCGGTGGGCCGCGCGGGCGGAAGGCCCGTGGCGGTGGTGCGTTCGTCGATTGGCGCGCCGGCGGCGATCATCGAGTTGGAGGAGTCGATCGCGCTGGGCGCCCGCACCGTCCTCACGTTCGGCTCCTGCGGCTCCCTTCGCAAAGATCTCCCAATCGGGCAGATCGTCCTGCCGACGGCGGCCCTCTCTGACGAGGGGACGTCCCGGCACTACGGGGGCGAGCGCTGGTCGCGTCCCGATGCCTCCCTGGTCCGGAGGATTCGCGGGGCCTGCCGCCGGCGGTCCCTTCCTCTCCGGGAAGGAGCCGTGTGGACCACCGATGCCGTGTACCGCGAGGGCCGGTCCCGGGCCCACAACCTGGTGCGTCGGGGCGTCCTCGGCGTCGAGATGGAGGCGTCCGCCCTCTTCAGAGTGGGCGCCTACCGCGGCGCAAGGGTCGCAAGCCTGCTCGTCGTTTCCGATGAACTGGCTGGCCGCACCTGGAGACCGGGATTCGACGACCCTGCCTTCCGTACGGGGACGCGGCAGGGCTTGAAGATCGTCGTGGATGTGATGTCGGGGGCAATCCCGTGAAGCTCCTCTGCGACCACATGCTCGGCACCCTGGCGAAGTGGCTGCGGTTCATGGGCTACGACACCGCCTACCCGGGCCCGCTGGACGACACGCAGCTCCTCGCCTTGGCCCGGCAGGAGGACCGCGTGCTGCTCACGCGGGACAAGGAGCTGGCCTCGCGTTCTCCGCAGGCCCTCCGGGTCCGGAGCGACGACCTCGAGGAGCAGATCCGCGAGGTGGCCTCGGCCCTCGGCCTCCGCATCCTCGACCCACTCTCCCGCTGCTCCCTGTGCAACGCCGTCCTCGTCTCCATTGCGCCCGAGGCGGTGCAGGACATCATCCCCGAGGGCGTGCGGGCGCGACATCAGGAGTTCTGGCAGTGTCCGTCGTGCCACAAGGTCTACTGGCAAGGCAGCCACTGGGACAAGATGGTCGAGCGGCTGAACCGACTCCCCGTGGATCGTTCCTGACTCGCGACGCGTTCAGGCGCCGCGGCGGGCCACGAAGAATCCGACCACGAAGAGGACAGCCCCGAGTCCTGCGAGGACGCCACCCGCGACGAGGTTGCCGAACAGCATCAGACCTCCGCCCACGATGAGCCCGAGGATGCCTACAATCGCGGCCGTTCCTCCGTAGAGGAAGGGGTTCGCGTAGTCCGCCTCCAGGGAGAGAGGATGCTTCACGGAGTCCGGGACTCGTTCCTTCGCCACGCGGCCGCGAGGGAACTCCCGACCCATAATCTCTCCGGACGCTCGGTCGGGAACGCAAACCCTAATAAACGCAGGCGGAAATCGGGTGAGGGTCCAACGGATGGAAGGCAGCCTGGTCCTGGAGGACGGCACGGTCATCCGGGGATTGTTTTTCGGTTCTCCGAAGGAAGTGTTCGGGGAGCTCGTCTTCAACACGAACATGACGGGCTACACGGAGGCGCTGACGGACCCATCGTACCGCGGCCAGATCCTCCTCATGACCTACCCGCTCATCGGCAACTACGGCGTCGACCCGGCGTGGATGGAGTCCGACGAGATCCAGGTGAGCGGGTTCGTCGTCAAGGAGGCGTGCGCGACGCCGAGCCACGCGCGGAGCCAGAAGGGCCTGGACCCCTTCCTGAGCGAGTACCGCGTGCCCGGGCTCCAGGGCGCCGACACGCGAGCCCTGACCATCCGCATCCGGAGCCAGGGCACCATGCGGGCCGCCCTCGTCCCGGAAGGTGAGGACGTCGAGGAGGCCGCGAAGACCGTCCGCACGATGCCGTACCCGGACCGCCGCAACCTGGTGGCGGAGGTCAGCTGCCGCGAACCCATCCGCTATCCCGGTGCCGCGGGCCGCACCATCGTCGTCGTGGACTGCGGCGTGAAGCGCAACATCCTCCGGGAGGCCCAGCGCTACGCCGACGTGGTCCGCGTACCCTGGGACACGACCGCGGACGACATCCTGGCCCTGAAGCCCAATGGCGTCATCGTCTCGAACGGCCCCGGCGACCCCGCCCATCCCGGCCTCCAGTCGACGACGGTCCGCGCGGCGCGCGAGCTCGCGGGCCAGGTGCCGCTCCTCGGGATCTGCCTGGGCCACCAGATCCTCGCGCTCGCCTTCGGTGGGAAGACGTTCAAGCTGAAGTTCGGCCACCGCGGCGGCAACCAGCCCGTGAAGGACCTCCGCACGGGCCGCGTCCACATCACGTCGCAGAACCACGGCTTCGCGGTCGACGCGGACTCCCTGGACGCGTCCGAGTTCGAGATCACCCACGTCAACCTCAACGACCGCACGGTCGAGGGCTTGGTCCACCGCGACCTGCCCCTCTTCTCCGTCCAGTACCACCCGGAGGCCCGCCCCGGCCCCTTGGACAACGAGTACATCTTCCGCGAGTTCGTCGACCGGATGAAGGGGCCGTAGCATGCGGGGAGGTGGCGGGCGTTCCGAAGCGAGGTGACCTGCGGACCGTCATGGTCATCGGCTCCGGGCCGATCGTGATCGGCCAGGCCGCCGAGTTCGACTACTCCGGCTCCCAGGCCTGCCGCTCCCTCCGGGCCGAGGGCCTCCGCGTCGTCCTCGTGAACAGCAATCCCGCGACCATCCAGACGGACCCGCAGATGGCCGACGCGGTCTACGTCGAGCCGCTCACGGTCCCGTTCCTGGAGGAGATCATCGCCAAGGAGAGACCGCAGGGGATTCTGAGCGGCATGGGCGGCCAGACCGGGCTCAACCTCTCCAGCGAGCTCGCGGAACGCGGTGTCCTCGCGAAGTACGGGGTCGAGCTGCTCGGGACGAAGCTCGAGGCCATCCGCGCCGCGGAGGACCGGGAGAAGTCCGTGGCGACCACGGTCTCGATCGGCGAGGCGGCCCCGAGGGGCCGCGTCGTCGCGGGTATCGAGGAGGCGGGTGCGTTCGTGGACGAGGTCGGCTTCCGCGGCATCGTGCGCGCGGCGTACACGCTCGGCGGGAGCGGCAGCGGCGTCGCGCACAACGCGGCCGGGCTCGAGCAGATCGTGGGCCTCGGGGTGGCGTACTCCCGCATCCACCAGGTCCTGGTCGAGGAGAGCATCCTCGGCTGGAAGGAGTTCGAGTACGAGGTCATGCGGGACGTCGCGGACAACTGCATCACGATCTGCAACATGGAGAACCTGGACCCGATGGGCGTCCACACGGGCGAGTCCATCGTCGTGGCGCCGGCCCAGACCCTGAGCGACGTGGACCACCAGACCCTCCGCTCCGCGGCCCTCCGGATCATCCGCGCCCTCGGGATCGAGGGCGGGTGCAACATCCAGTTCGCCGTCCACCCGAGGACGGGCGAGTACCGCGTGATCGAGGTGAACCCCCGGGTCTCGCGCTCCTCGGCCCTCGCGTCGAAGGCCACCGGCTATCCGATCGCGCGGATCGCCGCGAAGATTGCGGTGGGCCTGACCCTGGACGAGATTCCGAATCCGGTCACGAGAAAGACCCTCGCGTCCTTCGAGCCCACCTTGGACTACGTCGTCACGAAGATCCCGCGGTGGCCCTTCGACAAGTTCCGCACGGTCGACCGCCGGCTCGGCACGTCGATGAAGAGCACCGGGGAGGTCATGGCGATCGGCCGCACGTTCGAGGAGTCCCTCTCCAAGGCGGTGCGGTCCCTCGAGATCGGGCGCGTCGGCCTCGAGCCGGATCCCCGCTCGGACGAGGCGCTCCGCGAGGACCTGGAGCATCCGACGGACCAGAGGCTGTTCGCGATCGCGGAAGCGTTGCGGCGCGGCTGGGGCGTCGAGAAGGTAGCCGGCCTCACCGCCTGGGACCCCTTCTTCCTCCTGAAGATCCGCAACCTCGTCGAACTCGAGGGACGCCTGCGGACGAAGCGCCCCTCCAAGGCCCTGCTCGCCGAGGCGAAGCGGCTCGGGTACTCCGACGCTCAGATGGCCGCCCTGACCGGGTGGTCCGAGGCCCGCGTCCGCCGGGCGCGGCCCCGCGTGGCCTACAAGATGGTCGACACCTGCGGCGGCGAGTTCGAGGCCGAGACGCCCTACTTCTACTCGACGTGCGAGGCGGACTCGGAGACCCGCTCCGCGGCGGGCCGCAAGGTCCTCATCGTGGGCGCCGGTCCCATCCGGATCGGCCAGGGGGTCGAGTTCGACTACTGCTGCGTCCAGGGGATCTTCGCGCTGCGCGAGCAGGGCGTGGAGGCGATCATCGCGAACAACAACCCGGAGACCGTCTCCACGGACTTCGACATCTCCGACCGGCTGTACTTCGAGCCGCTCCTCCTCGAGGACGTCCTCAACCTCATCGAGGTGGAGAAGCCGGACGGCGTCATCGTGCAGTTCGGCGGGCAGACGTCCGTGAACCTGGCGGTGCCGCTGCAGCGGGAGCTCACGCGCCGCAAGTCGAAGACGAAGATCCTGGGGACCCCGGCCGACGCGATCGACCTCGCCGAGGACCGCCGCCGGTTCGCGGCGCTCATGAACCGCATGCGCATCCCGCAGCCCCGGAGCGCGTCGGGTTTCAGCTTCGCGGAGGTGCGCGAGGCCGCGGCCCAGATCGGCTACCCCGTCCTCGTCCGCCCGTCCTACGTCCTGGGGGGCCGCGGCATGGAGATCGTCCATGGAGAGGATGAGCTCCGGGACTTCATGGAGGCCGCGACGCGGGTCTCGAAGGATCACCCGGTCCTCGTGGACAAGTATCTCTCCCACGCCACGGAGATCGACGTCGACGTCGTCGCGGACGGGCGGGACGTCTTCATCGGCGGCATCCAGGAGCACATCGAGGAGGCGGGCATCCACTCCGGCGACGCGGCGTGCGTCCTGCCGAGCCAGACCCTGGGCGACGACGTCCTCCGCCAGACCCGGACGATCACGCGGCGCGTCTGCAAGGCCCTGCACATCGTCGGGCTCATGAACCTCCAGCTCGCGGTGAAGGACGGGACGGTGTACGTCCTCGAGGCGAACCCGAGGGCGAGCCGCACCGTGCCGTACGTGTCGAAGGCGATCGGCGTCAGCCTCGCGAACGTGGCCACGAAGGTCATGCTGGGATCGACCCTGCGGAGCCTCGGGCTGCAGGCGGAGCCGCGGATCGACCACGTCGCGGTGAAGGCGCCCGTGTTCCCCTTCCAGCGCCTCACGGGAGTGGACGCGATCCTGGGGCCCGAGATGAAGAGCACGGGCGAGGTCATGGGGATCGACCGCACGCTCGGCCGTGCCTACGCGAAGGCCATGCTCGCCGCGGGGAACGCCCTGCCGACGTCCGGGGGCGTCTACCTGACCATCCGCGACGAGGACAAGCCCGCGATCCTCCCGGTGGCCGCGCGCCTCGCCACCCTGGGCCTCCGGCTGTACGCCACCCGCGGCACCGCTCAGTTCCTCCGGGAGCACGGCGTGGACGTGACGACGGTCTACCGGATCAGCGAGAACCAGTCCCCCGACGCCCTCGGCCTCATGCGCCGCGGCGAGATCCAGCTCGTGATTAACACGCCCACGAACTCGAGCGGCGCGCGGCGGGACGGCTACATGATGCGCCGCCTGGCCGTGGACCTCAACATCCCCTTCCTCCCCACGATCCAGGCTGCGATTGCTGCGGCGCAGGCGATTGAGGAGACGCGCGGAGGCGGCCTGGGCGTGAGGTCGCTCCAGTCGTACGCCTCGTCCGTGATTCCCGCAGGAGCAAAGCTTTAGCGACGGCGGAGGATGGGCACGGACGTGCGCGCCCTCCGGCTCCTCGGTCCCGCTCTGATTATCGCGGGCGTGGCGGCGCTGGCGTTCGGCTTCGTCCAGGGCCAGGCCGGCCTGAGCCTCTTCCTCATCTTCCCCGTCGTCACGGCCACGGGCGCTTGGTCCGCGCTCGGCATCCTGCTCCTCATCGCCGGGTTCTTCGCGCTGTTCCTGACGTGGCCGGCCTACGTCGCGGACGTCTCGCCCCCGACCCAGGCGCAGGCGGCTACCCCGCCGTCCGGGGCCACCTCCCCAGCTCCCAGTCGCCGGTGGGGCGGCGTGGTCTTCCTCGGACCCATCCCGATCGTCTTCGGTTCGGACGCCAAGGTCGCACGCTGGATGCTCGTGGTCGGCGTCCTGCTCTTCCTGGGTCTTGTCGTCCTTACCGTCATTGCGCTATGGGGCATCTGACTTTTTATCCGGGTCCGTGCTAGGGTCCGCCGAGACCATGAAGATCCTCATCACGGACGGACTCGAGGCGGAAGCGATCGCCTCGCTCAAGAAGGCCCACCAGGTCGACGTCGCGGAGCTCGACGCGAAGACGCTCCTCGAGCAGATCCCCGCCTACCACGCGCTCATCGTCCGCGGGCGCACGAAGGTCACGAAGGACGTGCTCGCGAAGGCCGCGAACCTCAAGGTCGTCGGCCGCGCCGGGGTCGGCGTGGACAACATCGACGTGAACGAGGCCACCGCCCGGAAGGTCCTCGTGGTCGACGCGCCCACGGGGAGCACGGTGAGCGTCGCGGAGCTCGCACTCGGCCACATGATCTCCTGGTGCCGCTTCCTCCCGCAGGCGGACAAAAGCATCAAGGAGGGCAGGTGGGAGAAGAAGTCGTTCGAGGGTTACGAGATCTACGGGAAGACGCTCGGCCTCATTGGCTCCGGACGGATCGGCGCCGAGGTCGCGAAGCGCGCCCAGGCCTTCGGCATGAAGGTGATCGCCTTCGATCCCTACCTCCCGCCGGAGGTCGCGCAGAAGATCAACGTCGCCTTGGTGGACAAAGGGGCCGTCCTCCGGGAGTCGGACTTCATCAGCATCCACGCGGCCCTCACGCCGGAGACGCGGGGGATGATGGGCGCCAAGGAGTTCGCCTCGATGAAGAGGACCGCGGTCCTCGTGAACTGCGCGCGAGGCGAGATCGTGCAGGAGGCCGCCCTCGCGGACGCCCTGAAGGGCGGCGTCATCGGCGGCGCCGCGCTCGACGTGTTCGAGAAGGAGCCGCCCGCAGGCAGCCCGCTCCTCACCGCGCCCCACGTGGTCTTCACACCCCACCTGGGCGCCTCCACCCATGAGGCGCAATACCGCGCGGGCGGAATCATCGCGGAGCAGGTGCTCACGGCCCTCGACGGAAAGCGGCCGGACTTCCTCGTGAACCCCAAGGTCTACGGCTGAGCCGCGAGCCACTTCGCCGCGGCCCGCAGGGGGAGCTTGCGTTCGCGCGCCGCCTCCCGCACGCGGGAGACCAGCGCCACGTAGTCCGTGTAGTCGCCGCCGTGACGACGCACCGAGCGTCCGAGGGCCTGTTCGAACGGCTCGCCACGAGGGTAGGCAAGGGCGTCCTTCAACGCGCGCGGGATGGAGACCTTCAGGGCCACGGCCGCCATCCGCTCGGCGGGATAAGAACGCTGCTCAGCCCTCGCAGACCTTCAGGAAGTTCTGGAAGATCTCGTAGCCGTGCTGGGTGTTCTCGACCTCGGGGTGGAACTGGAGGCCGAACAGCGGCCGCTTCAGGCTGCGCATCGCCTGGACCTTGCAGTCCGACGAGCTCGCAAGGGCGACGAAGCCCTCGGGGAGGGAGCTGACCTCGTCGTTGTGCGACTCCCACACCTCGAACGACGCGGGCAGACCCTCGAACAGAACGTCCGGCTGGTGCACGGTGAGCACCGCCTTGCCGAACTCAGGGACCGCGGAGGGCGCGGCGTCGCCGCCGAAGTGCTTCGCCATGAACTGGTGTCCGGCGCAGATGCCCAGGATCGGGGCGTCGACCTGGTCGAGGTACTCGCCGTTGCGTCCCATCTTGCTCGGGTCGATGCCGACCCGCGGCGCGCCGCCGGACAGGACGAGGCCGTCCACATCCGTCAGCTCGGAGCCGGGCGTGTCGTTCGGGATGATCTTCGTGTCCGCGCCCAGGTACTTCAGGACCCGCCACTCGCGGTGGGTCCACTGCCCGCCGTTGTCGACGACGTAGACTCGCACACGGGAAGCAAGGGAGGCCATGAGAAAAAGGTTTCCGGGGCGTCGTGCCGACTCTGGCCCTTTATGTAGCCCGCGGCGGTATCGGACCTCCATGGCGGCAAGTCCGCGGTCGCCGCGGGAACGCGCGGTCCTCGGCCTCGCCTGGGCCACCCGCGGCCTCACGGGCCTCCTGGTCGTCGTCCTGGCCACGGCGGCGGGGTTGCTGGCTTTCGTCCCGCTCTACAACCTTCCCGCGCCTTCCCTGTACCAGCGGGGGCAGCTCGGGAACAGCCTCCTGGCTCTCTCCCTGTTCCTCCTCGTCCTCGAGGTCGCCGCGGGCCTCCTGTACGCCGTCGGCCTGGCCGGTCTCTACGGTCCCCGCCAGGACCTCGGGCCCGCGCATGTCGCCTCGGTCGAGAAGACGACCCTGTGGCTCGCGGTGACCCTCCTCCTCTCGGCCGCGACCGTCTTCGTGCCGTCCCTCACGGGCCCGCTCCTCACCTTCCCCGGAATCGGCTACCCGCCGCCGTCCTGGTCATGGAGCGCGAGCGTGATGGTCGCGGGGCTCCGGGCGATCTTCGCGGGCCTCACCCTGTACTATGCGGTCCAAGGGCTCGCCCAGGAGGACGCCCGCGTACGGCTCCTCCTGGCCATGACCCTGGGCGTGGCCGGGGCCATCGTCTGGTCCGGCCTCTCCTCGTACGCCTCCGCGGTCGGGGGGATGTCCGCGGGCTCGCTCCTCCCCTTCCTCGCGGGGATCGTCGCGGGCCTGGGGACCTCGGCGATCTCCCTGGCGCTGTTCCTCGCGGTGTACCGCGAGGTCCGACGGGAGCTCCTCGCGGCCCCGTCGAGCTCGCCGTGAAGCTCATTCCCACTCGATCGTGGCGGGCGGCTTGTTCGTGATGTCGTAGACGACCCGGTTCACGCCCTTGAGCTCGTTCGTGATCCGGATGCTGATCCGGTCGAGGATCTCGTGGGGGACCTTGGAGTACGTCCCGCTCATCCCGTCCACGGACTCGACCGCTCGGACCGCGACCGTGTGCCCGTAGACGCGAAGGTCGCCGTGGACCCCGACCGTCTGCACGGGGAGGAGCGCGGCGAAGTACTGCCACGGCACGGAGATGATCCCCTTCTTCGCGGCGGCCTCCAGTTCCTCCTCGACGATGGCGGACGCCTCGCGGGCCAGCTCCACCCGCTCCGGGGTGACCTCGCCTATCACGCGGATTGCGAGGGCGGGCCCGGGGAACGGCTGTCGCTCCGCAACGCGCACGCCGAGCTCCCGGGCGACCTTCCGGACTTCGTCCTTGTAGAGGTCCCGCAGCGGCTCGACGAGTTTCAGCTTCATGTTCTCCGGCAGGCCCGCCACGTTGTGGTGGGACTTGATCCGATCCCGGAGCTGGCCTCCGCTCTCGATCCAGTCCGGAGCGATGGTGCCCTGCACGAGGTACTCCGCCCCGAAGGCCTGGGCCTCGCGTTCGAACAGCTCGATGAACTTGTTCCCGATGATGTGCCGCTTCTTCTCGGGGTCCGTGATGCCCTGGAGGGCGGCGAAGTACTCGTCCGCGGCATGCAAGACCTTGTGGTTCACACCCAGCTCGCGCAACGTCTTCTCGACGTCCTCCGTCTCGCCCTTGCGCATGAGGCCCGTGTCCACGTAGACGGCCAGGAGCCGATCCTGGAGCGCGCGGCTGGCGATGACCGCGGCCGTCGTGCTGTCCACGCCGCCGGACACGGCGATGATCGCCTTCCCCTTCACGGCGGCCCGGAGGGCGGCCACCTGCTCCTCGACGAAGGCTCTCGGTTCGAACATCACTCCCCCTTGACGGTCCGGGAGTCCTCCAAGACCCACTTCTTCATCGCCTCGCGGTGCTCCTTGAGCTTCTCGGCGAGGCGCTCGTCCTTCAGGGCTAGGATCTCCGTGGCGAGGATGGCCGCGTTCTCCCCGCGGTCCAGGCCGACCGCGGCGACCGGGACGCCCGGGGGCATCTGGACGATGCTCAGGAGGGAATCCAAGTTCACCTTGCCGCTGACCGGCACGCCGATGACGGGTTTGAGCGTGTGCGCCGCGATCGTCCCCGGAAGGGCCGCGGAGAGGCCTGCAATCGCGATGAACACCTTCGCGGGCGTGTTGCGGACGAGGTCGCGGAGGAGGTCCGGCGTACGGTGGGCCGACGCGACGACCATCTCGTACTCCACGCCGAACTCGTCGAGGATCTTCCCGGCGCTCTTCCCGACCTCGGCATCGCTCTTGCTCCCCAGGATGATGAGGACTTCCGCGGGCATCGGTCGGCCCAAAGCAGGGTCAGGCAATTAAGTCTTGCCACCCTGCGCGCATGCGCAGGGCGCGGGACGCGAAAGAGTGCGGCGGGCTGTCGTCCTAGCTCTTCATGATGGCCAGGAGGAACAGACCGATGGCCGCGGCGGCACCGATCACGGCGGCGAGGATGACGCCGATGGACTGGATGACGATGTTCCACAGCGACACATCCGCGGTCATCGGTCCCGCATAGTAGCCCCACACGACTCCCACAATGAGTCCACCCACAAGCAGGCCGACCCCAATCTTCCGGCTCTTGCCGCTGCCGAAGTACGCGGTGAAAGCGCCGGTGATGACGAGGAACAGCGCGAACGTGAGCAGCAGTACGGTCACGAAATTCATCACGGTGAAGACATCAAGCGCGCTCATCCGGTACACCTTCAGAACTTGATTCCCGTCAGGGTCTTCGTGTCGATGACGCCCGGGATGCTACGAATCTTGTCCACGACGACTTGGCCTAGGACGTTGAAGTCCTCCGCCTCGATCTTCGCGATGAGGTCGTACTCTCCGAACAACGGGTGCAGTTCCACGATCTCCTTGACCTTCAGGAGCTCGTTGTACACCTCATGCTCCTTCGCGGGAGCCGTGCTAATGAGCACGAACCCGATAGCCATCCCCGGTCACCGAAGGGGGCGAACCTCCGGTGACGATATAACCCTTTCCATGAAGCCGTACGACGGGCTCCCTATGGGGCGACTCAGAACGATGCGTGGCGTCGCGCGCGTGCCACGGTCTGCGCCCAACGGGGCAGGTTGGTCTGGGTCCCCTTCTCCTCGACGACGAAGCTGGCGACCGCGGAGGCGAGGATGCCGCATCGCCGCAGGTCATACCCGCGAGCGAGGCCCGCGTAGAAGCCCGCGCGATACGCGTCTCCCGCGCCCGTGATCTCGACCACCCGCCTCGGCCGGACCGCGGGGACGTCGATCTTCCCGTCCCGCGTATAGACCACGCTCCCCCGCGCGCCGCGCGTGACCACGACGGCTTCCGCAGTGCGCGCGAGTCCGGCCGTCGAGGTGGTGCCCATGAATCGCTTGGCCTGAGCGACCTCCGCCTCGTTCCCGAAGAAGTACGTGGCCCGCCGGAACAGGTCCCGGAACCGCCGGCGGTCGTACACATACGTGATCTCCTGGGCCGGATCGAAGGCAATGGGCCGGCCCCATCGCTCCGCCAGATCGGCGATCTTGGTGTAGTACTCCGGCGGGCCGGTTCCCACATGGACGAGTTCCACATCCCGGACGCTGTGTGCGAGGACCGGAAGCTTGGCCCCCTCGGTCCAGGGTCCCTGGTCGATGATCGTCATCTGATTCCCTCCGCGGTCCGAGAACACCCACGCCTCCGGGGTGGTGGACCCCCGGATTTCCCGCAGGTCTCGCAGGTCCACGCCGTCCCGTGCGAGCGTCTCGCGGTAGTCCGCGGGGAAGTCCGGGCCCACGAAGGACGCAAGCGAGGTGCGCACCCCGAGCCGGGCCGCCGCGCGAGCCAGGTTCCCCGCCGTGCCGCCGAAGTACCGCTTCCGATCGAGCAGCGCCACGGAGGTGTCCGGCCGCGGCAGCTGGGAGACGGTGAGGATGTGGTCCATGACCACATGCCCGAACGCGCCCACGAAGTTCCTCACGCCCACCGGTCCATCTCCCGCTGCACGTCGGCAAAGGTGTCGAAGGGGATGAACTCCATTGCCTCCTCACGGCACAGGTCCGCGAGCTCCTTCTTCGCGAACACGACGTCGGCCTCCACCGCGGGGCAGAGGTCAGAGTGCCCGTCTCCGACATAGGCGACTTGGTAGCCCTGGGTCCGGAGCTCGAAGAGACGCAGGAGCTTGCAGGTGCCGCACAGGGTGCAGGTCGGGTCCGCGTAGGGGTGCGAGATTCGGACGTGTCCCTCCTCGAAGACGGCCCGGTTCGTGCGGACCGGGACATCGATCCGCCACTTGCGTAAGAGGGGATGGAGGTAGACGTCGAGTCCCTCGCTCACGATCTCGAGGCGGATGCCGCGGGCCCGGCAGTACGCGGCGAACGGTGGGAACGTCTCGTCCAGCCGGACGTGCTCGTCGACGAACCGGAGGACATCCGCCTCCTTCGCGCGGACCAGGGCGAACTGGCGGACCATGGCCTCCCGCGTGCCAATCTTCCGCGCCCGGTGCTCCTCCTCGATGTCCCACCACTCGGGCGGGGCGAACTCCTCGAGGATGTCCTCCGCCACGTCCGTCTGGGTGACCGTCCCGTCGAAGTCAGTCAGGACTGCGCGCTTCACGTGCCCCCTCGGGGTCCGCGGAGGATCAGGTTCCCTCGTGCCACGACTCCAGGTACTTCTTCTGCGCCGCGGAGAGGGAATCGATGTGGATGCCCAGGCTCTTCAGCTTGAGCTGGGCCACTCGGTCGTCCAGGGCCTCCGGCACCGCGTACACCCGCGGCTCGAGCTCGCGCGCGTGCTTGGCGAGGTGGGCCGCGCTCACGGCCTGGATGGCGAAGCTCATGTCCATGATCTCCACGGGATGTCCCTGTCCCGCGGCGAGGTTCACGAGCCTCCCTTCCGCGAGGAGGTAGACCCGCTTTCCGCCGGCGAGCGTGTACTCGTCCACGAACTCGCGCACCCGGCGCTTCCCTTTGGCGGCGCCCTGCAGATCCTTGAGGGAGATTTCGTTGTTGAAGTGCCCCGCGTTGGCCAGGACGACGCCGTCCTTGAGCGCGGCGAAGTGCTTCGCCGTGACGACGTCCTTGTCGCCGGTGGCGGAGACGATGAAGTCGGCGACCTTCGCGGCCTGGGCCATGGGCAGCACCTCGTAGCCGTCCATGGAGGCCTCGATGGCCCGGACGGGGTCGATCTCCGTGACGATCACGCGGGCGCCCATCCCCTTCGCGCGCATGGCGATCCCCCGACCGCACCAGCCGTACCCCGCGACGACGAACGCCTTGCCCGCGATGAGCAGGTTCGTCGCGTTCATGATCCCGTCGAACGTGCTCTGCCCGGTCCCGTATCGGTTGTCGAAGAGGTGCTTCATCTTCGCGTCGTTCACGTCGATGACCGGGAACCTGAGCTCTCCGTCCTTCTCCATGGAACGCAGGCGGATGACCCCCGTGGTGGTCTCCTCGTTCCCGCCGCGGACGCGGTCCAGGAGCTCGCGGCGCTTCGTGTGGAGCAGGAAGATGAGGTCCGCCCCGTCGTCGATGACCAAGTCGGGCTTCAGGTCGAGGACCTTGTGGAGGCTCTCGTAGTACTCCTCCGTGGTCTGCCACTTCTTCGCGTGCACGTCGAGGCCATGGACTTCCTTGAGGGCGGCGACCACGCTGTCGTCCGTGGACAAAGGGTTACAGGAGGCCAGGCGGACGTCGGCTCCGGCCTCCCGCAGGGTGAGCGCGAGGACGCCCGTCTTTGCCTCCGTGTGGAGCGCCATGCCAATCCGCAGGCCGTTGATGGCCTTGGACCGCCGGAGCTCCCCCCGGACCGCGGCGAGGACGGGCATGTGGTCCCGCGCCCACTCGAGGCGTCGCGCACCGCGCTCCGCGAGTTCGGACATCACGGCGCCGATGCCTCGGTTCTCATTTCAGCCTTGCGGTGTCACGCTCCGGTTCCGGACCGCGTCCGCGACGAGGCACACGACCCCGAGGCCGAGGGCGCCGTAGAACGCGGCGTCCACGGGCCACGCCGCGTGGACGTCCGAGGGCGAGGAGACCTGCCAGTACTCGATGCCGAGCACGGTCTTCTCGAGCACCGCGGGCATGTAGACGGTCTCACCGGGCGTGATTGCGGGGCGGGCATCCCCTTGGACGTACACGGGAACCGGGTTGTTCGGGTCTCCGCTGTGCATCCAAAGCACGGTGACAGACGGCCCGAAGACTTGAGCGTAGCTCACGTTGTCGATTCTCTCGTGGATCGTGATTGTGGCACCGACCGCGTAGCCCAGGAACCCGTTGCCCTGCTCGTCGGCGCGAAGCTGGGACCCGCTCACGGAGGTGAGGGGCCAGTACGCCACGGCGAGGACCAGGCCCACGAGGGCGAGGACGACACCCACAATCGCGAGTCGCTTCATGGTCTGGGTACCTCCGGATGTGCTCTTCGCGGGCATCCGTCAAGAACTTTCTTCGTTGCACAGGGGCACGGGCGCCCTGGAACGTACCTCGGCTCACGCTTCGTTCCAGGGACGCCGCGAAATGCTCAGCGGCCGATGGGACCCGACGTGCTCATGGGGGCTTTGGTGGGTTTCTGGCTCCCCGGTCTCCATCCGTCCTTCACGGAGATGGCGGGCGTCCCAGCGTCGCCCGGTATGCCGGGCACGCACCGGCCGGCGCCCTCGTGCCCCCCCGGCCCGGGGCCAAGGATTTTGTCCCACCGAAACCATGGGGCCGTCCCTCGGTCATGCCATGGCACTCAAGGACAAGCTCCGGGTCGGATGCAGCGGCTGGGGCTACGACGACTGGCTCGACAGCTTCTATCCGAAGGACACCCCCAAGTCGGAGTACCTCCCCCTGTACGCCAGGGTGCTCGACTGCGTCGAGGTGGACTCCTCGTTCTACCGCAACCCGGGGCCCGCGACGACGAAGTCCTGGTACAAGGCCACGCCGCCGGGGTTCCTATTCACGATGAAGATGCCCAAGCGGATCACGCACGAGAAGAAGCTCCGCCAGGTATCGGAGAACCTGGGCTGGTTCTACGCCTCCGCGAAAGAGCTGAAGGAGAAGTGCGGCTTCCTCGTGGCCCAGCTGCCCCCGTCCATCAAGTACGACCGCGACTGGACCGTGATGCAGGAGTTCGTGAAATCCCTGGACGCGTCCTATCGCCACGCAATCGAGTTTCGGCACGCGTCGTGGTTCCGGGAGGACGTGTACGACCTCCTCCGGGACCGCAACGTGGCCATGGTCTGGACGGAGAACCAGTACCTGCGCAGCCCCTCCGCCGTGACGTCGGACTCCATCTACCTCCGGATGGTCGGCGACCGCGAGATCACGGAGTTCCACGAGGTCCAGAAGGACAAGTCCGCCGAGATGCGCGCGTGGTACAAGGAGCTCGAGGACGCCGCGGACTCCGTGAAGGGGGCCATGGTCTTCTTCAACAACCACTACGCCGGATTCGGGCCCGGGAGCGTGAACGAGTTCCGTCGGCTCGCAGGCCTCATGGAATACGAATTCCCCGCGGCCGGCGCCGGCGCGGGCCAGAAGAGCCTGGTGGACTTCGGGTGACTCCGTGGCCGGGAGGGTCCGCGTGTCCCGGGACGGATTCGCGGTCCGTGGGCCTGACCCATCCCTGGGAGGGCTGATCGGGTGAAGCCCCCCGCGGAGAGCCGAACGAGGGTCATCTTCCACGTGGACATGGACGCCTTCTACGTCAGCGTGGAGCGGCGCGAGCATCCCCATCTCACCGGCGAATCGGTGATCGTCGGTGCGGACCCGAAGGAAGGGAAGGGGCGCGGCGTCGTCATGGCCTGCAGCTACGAGGCCCGCGCCCTGGGCATCCGGAGCGGCATGCCGATCAGCCTGGCCTGGAGGAAGCTCCCCCACGCCGTCTACCTGCCACCCAACTATGACTTGTACGGCTCCGTGTCCGAGAGCGTCATGGACGTGCTGCGGGAGCATGCGGACATCTTCGAGCACCTGAGCATCGACGAGGCCTTCCTGGACGTGACCTCCAGGGTGAACGGATTCGACGGCGCGGTGGACTATGCGCGACGGGTGAAGGCGGCGATCCGGGAGAGGGAGGGTCTCGCGTGCACGATCGGCGTGGCGCCGAACAAGTCGACCGCGAAGATCGCGTCGGACCTCGCGAAACCGGACGGCCTGCGAGTCGTCCGCCCGGAGGAAGTGTCATCCTTCCTCGCCCCGCTCCCCGTGACGCGCATCAGCGGCGTGGGGACGAAGACCGCGCAGCTCCTCGAGCACGCAGGCGTCCAGACCATCGGCCAGCTCGGTGCGTTCCCGGGCAGCGAGCTCAAGAAGCTCCTCGGGAAGAACGCGGTGTGGCTGTGGGGCATCGCGAGGGGGATCGAGCAGATGCCCGTGGAGGAGCGCCCGGATCCGAAGAGCATCAGCGTCGAGCGGACGTTCGACCGGGACGTGGCCGAGTGGTCCGTCGTCCTCGGGACCCTGGACAGCATCGCCCACAACGTCTACCTGCGCGCCAAGGGTCAGGGCGCCTCTTTCCAGACGGTCGGCATCAAGATTCGGTTCGAGGGCTTCCAGACCCATCTTCGGGAGCGGAAGCTGCCGAGCCACATCCTCGACGAGGCGGCCCTGGCCCAGGTGGCCCGGGATCTCGCGAGGGAGTTCGAATCGCGGGGACGCAAGGTGAGGCTCCTCGGCATCCGGGTGACGGGCCTCGTCCGGCCGAAGACCCGGCAGCCCACGCTCACGGCCTTCGACGACTCCAAGGCCTGACCCAGCGGATCACTTGGCCATGGGCACGAGGAGGGGCGGGGCGCCCTTCTCCTCGCGGAGGGCCTCGCCGAGGATGCCGATCCCCTTGCGGATGTTCGGGTCGCTGGGGAAGCTGAAATTCAGGCGCATGTGGTTGACCTCGGGCTGGCCCGCATAGAACCCGTGGCCCGCGACGTAGATGACGCCCTTCTGGGCGGCGCGGGGGAGGAGGGCCTTCGTGTCGATGGTCGGATCCACCGTGGCCCACAGGAACAGGCCGCCCAGGGGCCGCGTCCACTCCGCGTTGTCCGGCCACGTCTCCTTCATGGTCGCCAGCATGACGTCCCGCTTCCGGCGGTACAGCTTGCGGATCCGGGGCAGGTGCTTCTTCATGAGCCCGAGACTCAGGTACCGCTCCGCCACGCGTTGCCCGAAGCCGTTCGTAAAGAGGTCCACTCCCTGCTTGGCGAGGGCCATCTTGCCCATGAGATCCGCCGGACCGTGCGCGAAGCCCACGCGGAACCCCGGGGCGAGGACCTTGCTGAAGCTCCCCAGGTAGATCACCCAGCCCTCCTTGTCTAGGGAGGCGATGGGCGGGACGGGGTCCCCCTCGAACCGCACGTCGTAGTACGGGTCGTCCTCGATGATCGGGATCTCGTACTCGGCCGCGAGGTCGACCAGGGCTCTCCGGCGACGGAGGGACGTCGTCACCCCGGTCGGGTTGTGAAACGTCGGGACGATGTAGAGGAACTTGGGCTGGATGCGGTCCATGGCCAGGGCTTGCAGGTTCTCCTCGAGGACGTCGGGCAGGATGCCCTCGTTGTCCGTCGGGACGCCGTGGTACGTGGGTTGGTAGATGCTGAGCGCGGTGAAGATGCCCAGGTACGTGGGCTGGGTGACCATGGCGATGTCGCCGGGGTCCAGGAACACCCGGCCGAAGAGCTCCAGGGCCTGCTGCGCGCCGTGCGTGACGATGATCTGGTCCGCCTTCGCCGGAATGCCGCGGGACGCCAGCATGGTCGCGAGGGCGTTCTTCAGGAGCGGGTCACCCGGGGTCGGCCCGTACTGCAGGGCCGGCGTGTTGTCCTCGTGCAGGAGCTCCTCGAAGATGACCCGGAGGTCCTCCACGGGGAACGCCTCGGGGCTCGGCAGCCCGCCGCCGAAACTGATCACGGTCGGGTCCTGGGAATACTTCAGCAGCTCCCGGACATCGGACGCCTTCAGCAGCCGGGCTCGCGCCGAGAACAGGGGTTCGAGGTTGGGCGCCATGGCGATCGGATGAAGATAGGTCGCCCCTTGCCTCTGAATCAATCGCATATGTTGTAACGTTGAGACGCCGTGTCACGACCCGGAGTCAATGGGTCGCGCGATTTCGGCCGTCCGACGCGGCGAGGACGCGGCCCGTGACCCCGCGCGATTCGTCCGAGGCGAGATACACGAAGACTTCCGTGACCTGATCCGGCTTCTTCCCCGCGAAACCGGACATCTTCGTGGCCACGAGGCCCGGGTTGACGACGTTGACGCGTTGAGGGAGTTCCGCCGCGAGCTGGGCGGACAAGCCTTCGAGGGCCCACTTGCTCAAGGAGTACGGGAAGTAGCCGGACGCGGGCCCGCGGGCGAGGCCCGAAGTCACGTTGATGATCGACCCGTCCCGCGGCATGTGGGGCGCGAGGTGCTTCACGAGGAGCCACGGCCCCCGAACGTTCACGGCCATCGTGCGGTCGAAGTCCTCCACGGTCGCGCGGACGGCGCGGCCCAGACCCTCGTAGATCCCCGCGTTGTTCACGAGGACATCGATTGTCCGCAGCGCCGTCACGCAGGTCCGGGCCGCCTCCTCGATCTGGCCCGCATCGGTCAGGTCGCACGGGACCACGACGGGCTCTCCTTTCCGATCCCGGATGGCCGCCCGGGTCTCCTCGAGCTCCTTCTTCGTGCGCGCGAGGAGGGCCACGCGGGCTCCCTCGGAGGCGAATCGCTCGGCCACGGCGCGCCCGATCCCCCGTCCCGCCCCCGTGATCACCGCGGACCGGCCCTCGAGCCTCATCCGCCCGACCTCCGGAGCCGCGGCAGGAACCTCCCCGTGCGCGCCATGTACGCCTCGTACGCGGCTCCGAATCCCTGGGGGGATCGCAGCAGGTCCTCCTCGAGCCCCGCCCGGTAGCGCGCCAAGACGGCGAGGAGGAGTGCGAGGAGGATGAGCGGCAGGCTCAGGAAGACGAGGGCGAGCCCCACGACCAGGGCGACCACCGCGGTGTACGTGGGGTGGCGGATCCACGCGTACGGGCCTTCCTGGACGAGCCGGTGGCCTTCCATCACCCGGATGGAGACCGTCATGAACCGCCCCAGGGTGCGGAAGGACCATACCGCGAGGCCGCCCGCCAGGAACCACACGAGGAGTCCCAGCATCTGGATCCCCGCGGAGCCGGGGAAGTCCCCGAAGAGGGGCCACGCATAGAACGCTTGGGGCATGAGGACGACACCGAGCGTCCAGAGCTGGGCCACGCCGATCGTGCCGAGCCAGAGCGCCTCCGTGCCCCGCGCGGGGTCTCGGGCCGCCACGGTCGCGCCCCGCGGGGCCAGGACGGACCGCCCGTACATGGCGGCCGCTGCGAACGGAGCGAGGAAGAGCAACCCTCCCACGATCCGGACCGTTCCCGCGTCCAGCATGGGACGTGCCGATGCGGCGGAGGCTAATGGGATTGCGCGTCAGTTCAGCGGGTTGGCCTCCCGGATCTCGTGGACCACCTTGAGGCCCATGCGGCCCATGAGCCTGAGGCTCTCCGCGGGATCGAGGCACTCGGGCGCGATCACACCCTTCTGCGTGATCTGCCCGCGGAGGAGCTGCGTGGCGAAGACCGCGGCGCCCGTGCCGACCAGGTACGCGGTCGCGTTCGAGCCGTATCGGCGCGAGGCGTCCTCGTGCCGCATGCCCGTGTAGAGCCGGTGCATCACCCGCCGGCCGTCCTTCAGCCCGTCGATTTCGACGACGATCATCGCGGTGCCCTTCACCCGCCCCGCGAGGTCCATCGGCCGCGGAAGGACGCTCATGAGCATCTTCCGCGGGGAGACCTGGGCCCCCTCCACGGTCACGGGTTCCTCGCCCAGGAGACCCAGGCGGTGGATCGTGTTCAGCACTTCGTAGGTCGCGTCGTCGATGGCCAGCTTGAGGTCCGCGTACCGAAGGCCCTTGCCGATGAACTTGCCCAGGGTCTCCGGCTCCTCGTGGTCCATGAGGTAGACGGGCTGCGGGCCCACGGGTTCGGGGAACGGGTAGATTTCCTTGCCGCTCCAGGGCGGCGGGCGAACGAGCCTCCCCTCCTCGAAGTAGAGGCCCGGGCTGAAGACCTCCACGAGGAATGTCTCCGGCGACCAGACCACGGGGAGCGGGGTGTCCGGGGACGAGGCCGTGTCCCCGTCCCGGATGCGGATTGCGTTCACGGACTCGAGCGCATCGGCCCCGGCGCGGGCGAGCACGTTCCCGATCCCGGGGTCCTCGCCCCCGCCCAGGAGGGCCGTCAGCCCCGCTTTCTGGAACCGTGCGTCGTAGGGGAACTGCCGCGAGGGTTCCGACGACAGGTCCATGTAGTCCGCGCCCTCGTCGAGGCACGCGTCCATGAGGGGCAGGTCCAGGCTCACGTGGGCCGCGTTGATCGCCAGGTCGGCCCCTTTGAGGATCCGGTCCAGAGAACCCACGTCGATGTCGCGGAGCGGGACGGCTCGAGCCTTCAGGGTCCGGAGCTTGGCCGCGAGCTGCCTCGCCCGGACGGGGACGAGGTCCGTAATCACCAGGTCGTCAATCTCCCTCAGGCGCACCAGATGGCGGGCGGCCACGGAGCCCGTACCCCCCGCGCCGAACAACACGAGACGGATGCTGTCACTCCTCAGTCCGCGGGACCGCGGGGCCCCCATGTAAAGACTTCGAAACCCCTCTTGAACCCTCGAGCTCCCACTCCCCCCGGAGCTTCGCGTACATGACGATGTCCCGGAACTGGCCGTGGGCGTGCACGGATTCCCGAAGCAATACCTCCGGGACGAAGCCCAGGCGTTCGGGGATCGCGCGGCTCTTCCGATTGTCCACGTCGACGCGGATTTCCACCCGATGGAGGCCAAGGGACTCGAAGGCGTAGTCGACCATTCGGCGGCAGGTGCGGGTCATGATCCCGCGTCCCTGGAACGTCTCGCCCAACCAGTATCCGATCTCCGCGCGTTGGTTCACTGGGTCCAGGTACACGTGGCCGATGATCCCCGCGAGTGCGCCGCGGTACTCGATGCCCGCATGGAATCCTTCCCCCCGGCCCATCTGCTCGTGGGCCCGATGGACGAACCCCTCTGTGTCCGCGACGGTCCGGGTCGTGTCGACCCAGGGCAGCCACTTCCGCAGGTACTCCCGGCTTCCGTCCATGAGGGCGAAGATCCTCGGGGCATCCCTGTCTCGCACGAGCCGAAGCTCGATCTCGTCGTCCACGCGGATCGACGCCGGGTACCGCGGGGTGAGTCGGACGGATTTCCCAATGGCCATGGTGCGGGGGCTGATGCCCGGCCCCGCTCCATCTACTTTGCGACCGCGGTCAGCGCTTGCCCTTCTTCGGCGGCGGGGCCTTCACGCCGACGTTCCGAGCGAGCTTCCGCAGCTCCGGCTCGCTCATCCACTCGACCCGGAGGTACTCGAACAGCTCCCGGTCGTTCATCCCGAGCCTCCGCCCCTCCTCGAGGCAGTGCTTGTACGCCTCGATCTCCGTGGGCGTGTCCGCGTAGCCCACGCCGTCCGGGAAGAGTTGCTTCCCTTCGCCGAACTGTCGAACGTGGACCAGCTCATGGACGATGTCCAGGTAGATGTCCCGCGGTTTCCCCGTCTTCAGGTAGTGGGTCGAGACGATCAGGTGGCCGTCCGCATCGCTGACGCCCATGTAGCCCCACGGCACGGAGAAGTACTCCACCCGGAGGCCCGCGAGGACACGGTGCGTTCGCGGCCCGAAGATGGCCTGGACCGCGGGTACGTCCTCGAAACCCTTGAACCGATCCGTGAACCGCTCGTAGTGTATGGGGACCCTACGCGGGATGCGGACCCGTGGCAGCGGCACCTTGGACGGCGTGATTCGACCCCTTCTCGCGAACGACCCGAAGCGCTCGTTCCACATGGGGTTTGGGGTTGATGGACTTGAACGCGTCCACGATGACGCCATCGGGCCCGATGACGTAGGTCACCCGCTTGGCCACGCCGAGGAGCCCGAGGGCGTTGTACGCGCGGCAGATTTCCTTGGCGGGGTCCGCGATGAGCGGGAAGTTCAGGCTGTGTTTCGCCCGGAACTCTCGATGGGACGTCTCGTCTTGCACGCTGACGCCGAGTACGACGGCCCCGAGCTCTTGGAACTCGCCCTGCTCATCCCGGAACGCGCAAGCTTCCATCGTGCAGCCGGTCGTCATGTCCGCCGGGTAGAAGTACAGGACCACGGGGCGGCCCGCGAAGTCCGCGAGCCGGACGGGCTGGCCATCCTGGTCGACGCCGCTGAAGTCAGGTGCCTTGGTCCCGGGAGCGAGGATGTCCGCCATGGTCTCGGCCCAATCGAGTGGCGCGTCCGGCTTGAATCCTTGCCCGAATTCGGAGCCCCGGAGGACTCTTGTCGAAAAGGTCAAAGTGGAGGACTAATCAATCTAACAGATGGCTAATTGACATATACAACATGAAAACGTTTAGTACACACTACGTTCCTTGGCATCCCCCTATGTCCGAGGAAACGCCCGGAAGCTCTCTTGAGCAACTCCGGTCATCGTACCGACTCGTGAGGGAACCCAGGATGCAGCGCGTCCTGCGCCTCCAGGCGGCCCTGGGCGGCGCCATCCGGGAATACCTCAACGGGCAGGGCTTCGTGGAGCTGCTTCCTCCGATCATCGGTCCCGCCTCGGACCCAGGTATCCGCGGGGCCAAGCAGGCCGTCATCGACTTCTACGGGAAGCCCTACATCGTCATGTCCAGCGCGATCCTCTACAAGCAGATGATGGCCGCGGCCCTTGGTCGGGTCTACTTCTTCTCCCCCAACGTGCGGCTGGAACCTCTCGAGACCGCGACGACCCGGCGCCATCTTGTGGAATTCGTCCAGGTGGACATCGAAGAGGCCGGTGCGGGGTACCAGGACGCGATGCGCCGGGCGGAGGACCTCGTGAGCCACGTTCACGACCGCATGAAGGAACGTTTCTCCGGCGAACTCGCGGCCCTGGGTCGCTCCCTGAACGGGGCCCATGCGCCGTTCCGTCGGCTGCGGTATGAGGAGGCATTGGAGATTCTCAGGGACCACGGCCGCCCCATTCCGTACGGGGTCGAACTTCCCTGGGAGCACGAGGAGTACCTCTCCTCCCTGTTCCCGGAGCCCTTCTTCGTGTACGACTATCCGCGGGAGTCCCGCGGGTTCTACGACCGCGAGGATCCGGACCGACCCGGAATCCTGCGGGACTTCGACCTCCTGTATCCCGAGGGCTTCGGCGAGGCGATCAGCGGCGCGGAACGCCAGTACGAGTACGACCAGGTAGTCCGCCGCCTCCGGGAGACCGGCGAGGACCCGGGCCGGTACGGCTGGTATCTGGACATGCTCCGGGAGGGCATCCCGCAGTCCGCGGGCTTCGGGATGGGGATCGAACGGCTGACGCGGTACATCTGCGGTCTCAAGGCGGTCTGGGAGGCCCGGCCGTACCCCAAGGTTGCCGGGGTCTACTCGCCCTAGGCGGCCCGAAATCCGCGGCCATCCCCCACGGTTCAAGTAGAAGGGGCGATTCGACCTAGCGTGGCCAAGTTCGTCCGGTACGGACCCGCGCCGCGGTACGGCATGCCCGAGGCGGGCTTCTGTGCTTCATCCTTCGTGCTCGTGCGCAACGGGCGCAAGATCCTTGCTGGGATTCCCTCGGAGCACCGCAAGTGGCGGGAGCAGTGGCAGCCCAACATCCGCACGTACCGACCGCAAGACCAGGAGGCCGAGTTCCGGTCATGGCGGCTCCCGGCCGCGTTCCTGTTCGAGGGGGAGCACCCCGACGATGCGGCGCGTCGGGTGATGAG
>OFHG01000189.1_pt1 | contig 26748 bp, 24 predicted proteins | sample 1521931 | NCBI WGS metagenome assembly OFHG01 (sample SAMEA2468438, study PRJEB22500) | soil metagenome | biome: Glassland; feature: Farmland; material: Clay | place: Australia | collected 2013-01-31 | depth 0.55 m
TCCCGTGCTGCCTCCGGGGGCGTGCGCTTGGTCGCCTTCGGGGGGTTCTGAGATGGCCGAGGGCTCATCCGAGCGGTTCGATGCGCGGTACAACCCGGGACACGAGATCATCCGGGTCCAAGCGGCGAAGGACGAGGGCCGCGTCGTCCTCGAACCGTTCCTGTGGGGCCTTTTCTCCCTGGGCGGCTTCCTGACCGCGTTCCTCCTGCCCGTCACGATCCTCGCGGTCTCCTTCTTCGTCCCCCTCGGCCTGTGGCCCGCGGACCGGATCGGGTATGCGTGGCTGCAGGGCGCGATGAACCCGGCGGCCGCGAACATCCAGGGGCTCCTCGTGCGGCTGTTCTTCCTGCTCGTCATCGCGGGCTCCTTCTTCCACGGCGCCCACCGCTTCACGTACATGGTCGCGGAGGTCACGGACCACCGCGGGGAGAAGGCGATGAGCTTCGTGTTCCACGGTCTCGCGGTGGTCGGGAGCCTGATCGCCCTGTACTACGTCCTCGTGGGCTGGCTCCTCTGACGCCCCGTCACGAGGGCAGGACCTTGTAGACCAAGTCCCGCTCCCGCGCGCGGTCCTTCAGCTTCACCCCGACTTCCTGCCCGCGTTCCGCCCGCGCCACGCCGCCGTGCTCGATCTGCATGGTCTCCACGACCTGGGTGAGGTCCGTGGACGGCCCCTGGACCTGGATCGTGTCCCCCACGGCCAAGGCGCCGTCCGTCAGGCGGATGGCCGCGACGCCGATCTTCCCGAAGTAATGGAAGACCTCGCCGATCTTCATTCGCTCCATCGGATCCGGGGCGGGAAGCGGTCTGGCGCGATAAATAGGTTCGGAGTCGCGGGTCCCCTCCATGCACCCACTTCCATCCCGATGCGAGGAAGAAAAGGTTTAAGACGACCCACTCGCTTCCGCGGCCACAGAAGGGGGAACGTCCTTTCATGGTGATGCCTCTCAACGTTCTAGAAAAATCCATCAACAAACGCGTCCAGCTTCTCCTCAAGGACAACCGGCTCCTCGAGGGCAAGCTCGTCGGATACGACGACTACATGAACATGGTTCTCGAGGACACGGAAGAGACCAAGGAGGACAACGTGCGCCGAGTGGGCACGGTCGTCCTCCGCGGGAACAACGTGGTCACGATCGTCCCCAAGTAGGGCACCGTCCGCGTGCGGTCGACACCCCATGGTCTCAGGCGGAGACCTGACCCGCGACGTCGCAGTACGCCGACGCGCGCGTTCCGAGGAACCGCGGTGGCCTTCGCGATCGCGGCACTGGATGGGGCCTGCGGTCCTCCCGGTCCCGTCCCACGTCGCCCGTGCCGGCCCCCGTACCCGGGCGTCACGCAACGGAACCTACAAATCGGGGTCGCTGCATGCGTCCCGCCACATGCAGCTGGTGGTCATCGCGGGAGGGTTCGGCACGCGGCTGCGCCCCCTCACGCTCCACCGGCCCAAGGCTCTCGTCCCCCTGCTCAACCGGCCCCAGATCCTGCACGTCCTGGACCGGCTCCCGCCCGGATGCGACCGCGTCGTCGTCGCGGTGAACTACATGTACGAGCGGGTGCGGGACTACTTCGAGGCCCTTGACTCGGACGTCGAGGTGGTCGTCGTGAACGAACCTACGCCCCTAGGGACCGGGGGAGCCATCAAGAACGTGGAGGAGCAGGTGACGGGCACGTTCGCCGTGGCCAACGGCGACGTGGTCGACCGGATCGACTTCGAGGCGTTCCTGAAGTTCCACCGCCGCCGCAAGGGCATCGGATCGATCGGCGTCTGGCCCGTGGACGACCCCACGGCCTTCGGCGTGGTAGCGTTGGAGGGGGAGCGGATCACGCGGTTCGTGGAGAAGCCCCAGGAGACGGAGGCGCCGAGCAACCTGATCAACGCGGGCCGCTACCTGTTCGAACCCGACGTGTTCGACGCGATCGACGCGAACCGTCCTGTGTCCTTGGAGCGGGAGGTGTTCCCCAAGCTCATCCCGCAGGGCCTCTTCGCGTTCCACGAGGAAGGCCTCTGGTCCGACGCGGGCACCCTCGCGGCCTACCTGGAGGCCCAGCGCCTGCTCCTCGAGGAAGGGGGAGGGAAGATCGCGGAGGGTGCGGACATCCTCTGGGACGTGCTCCCGCCCGTCCTCGTTGGGGCGGGCTGCTTCGTCGAAGCCCGACTGGGGCCCAACGTGGTCCTGGGGAAGGGCTGCAAGGTGGGCCGCTGCGTCGTGCGGAACGCCGCGCTCTTCGACGGCGTGAGCGTGGACGACAAGGTGGACATCGAGTCCTCCCTGATCGGCGAAGGCTCGGCGGTCGGCGAGGGCTGCGTAATCCGGAACAGCATCATCGGGGACGGGGTCCAGGTCCCTCCCCACACGAAGCACATCGGGGCCAAGGTGGGCGCATGACCCGTCTCTTCGGCACGAACGGGATCCGCGGCGTGGTGGGTCAGGACATGACGGCGGACCTCGCGGTCCGCGTGGGTCGCGCGATCGGAACCCACTTCGGCCGCGGCTCCGTGGCCCTGGCCCGCGACCCCCGGCTCTCGGGTCCCATGCTCTCCCGTGCGGTGGCCGCAGGACTCATGGCCTCGGGCCTCGAGGTGATCGACCTGGGCATGGTGCCCACGCCCTGCGCCCAGTACTACGTCCACGTGCACGGGCACCTGAAGGGCGGCGTGGTGATCACGGCGTCGCACAACCCGCGGGAGTTCAACGGCATCAAGGCCCTGGACGCCCAGGGGATGGAGATGGCCCGGGAGGAAGAGGAGGCCATCGAGACGGTCTACTTCGAGGAGCGGTACGCCACGGCGGACTGGTCCGCGGTCGGGGACCTCCGGAGCGACCCGAGCGCGATCGACCTCTACCTGCGCGGGATCCTCTCCCGCGTCGACGTTGAGGCGATCCGAAAACGCAGGCTCACGGTCGTCGCGGATCCCGCGAGCGGGGCGGGCTGCGTGACCACGCCGTACCTCCTGCGGAGCTTGGGCTGCCGCGTCCTCACCCTGAACGGCCAGCCCGACGGCGCCTTCCCGGGGCGACTGCCCGAGCCGACCGTGGAGCACCTCGGGGATCTCATGCACCTCGTCGTCGAGGCGAAGGCCGACCTGGGCGTCGCGCACGACGGCGACGCGGACCGCGCGATTTTCGTGGACGAGCGCGGCGCGTTCCTGTACGGGGACAAGAGCCTCGCGCTCCTCGCCCGCTCCGAACTGGCGAAGCGGGGCGGTCTCGTCGTCACGCCCGTGAGCACGTCCAGCGTGCTGGACGACGTGGTCCGGGAGGCCGGCGGCCATGTCCTCCGGACCAAGGTGGGGTCGCCCATCGTGGCGCGCGCCATGCTCGCCCAGGGCGCCGCGTTCGGCGGCGAGGAGAACGGGGGGATCATCTTCCCGGAGCACCAGTTCTGCCGCGACGGCGGCATGACCGTGGCCAAGATGCTCGAGGTCCTCGCCCGGGAGGGCCAGTCGCTCTCCGCCCTGGCGGCCGCCCTGCCCCAGTATAGCCTGAAGAAGGAGGCGGTCCCGGTGCCTGTGGAGCGGCGCGAAGCGACCCTGGAAGGGCTCGTGCGCCTCGTGAAGGGCCGCAAGGTGGAGACGATCGACGGCGTGAAGATCCACGAGGCCGACGGCTGGGTCCTCGTGCGTCCTTCGGGGACGGAACCCCTCTTCCGCGTCTACGCGGAGGCCAAGACGCCCGAGCGGGCCCAGGCGCTCGCCGCGGAGGGCGCGGAGCTCGTGCGGCGCGCGGTCAAGGGATGAGCCCGGGGTACCAGATCACGAGGGCGAGGAAGGCCAGGACGGCGCCCGCGCACGTCGCCAGAAGGTTCGTCGTCTTCTTGTTCACGAGCCCCTTGCGCTCCAGGGTGGCCCCAATCACGCTGTCGATTTGGCAGCCCACGAATCCGATGACCATGGGGATGAGGATGAAGACCGGAGCGGTCGGCATCGTCGGCCTGAGGTCGTAGATCCGGGAGAGTTCGCCGAGGACGAACCACCCGACGACCCCGGTGTAGAGCGCGGCACCCAGGGCGCACGCCTGTCCGAGGAGCGAGATCCCGCCGTCCGTCCCGGGCGGGACGCGCTTGAACGTGGTGATCAGGTAGGCCTTCTGGGACAGGACCCCGATCTCGCTGGCCAGGGTGTCGGAGCCCGCGACCGCGAGCGCCGAGAGGAACACAATCCCGCTGATCTCCCGCGGGAACCAGGGCGGCCCGAGGAAGGCCAGGATGGCCGCGGCCATGGGCGCGATGCCGTTGGCCAGGACGTTCGAGGCGCGCCGCTCCCCCTTTAGCCCCTCCTGGACGCCCATGGCCTCCTTGAGGGCGAACTTGTATCGCGTGGCCAGGAAGCTGGAGAGGAGGAAGAAGAGGAGGAGCAGGAGCCACGTGACGTTGCCGAGGATCCCGATGACCATGCCCACCCCGAACGCGGCGACCGTGCCGTCCAGGGTGAGCACGTCCTCGTAGTAGGCGAGGAAGCAGAGGACTCCGCAGAGCACCGTGCTCAGGAGGGCGGCCGCGACGAGGTCGAGGGCCATTCCCGCGTGGAAAGGGGGGAGGGGCTAAAGGCTTTCGTTCCCGAGTCGCGGCGGCGAAACCCGACATCCCGCGACGAGGAAGGGCAAGATTGAAATACATGGTCCTACGTTACAGATACGCCAAAACTACAGTAGAATGGAGGTATGACGTATGACCGAAGTGCGAGTGGCTCTGTCCGAGGAGATTGACCGGTACCTGGGGTCGCTGGTTCGGACGGGTCCGTTCGCCAACAAAGCGGAACTCGTGCGCGCAGCACTGGTGAACTTCGCCGGGCAGGCAGGTCCCATGGCCCAAGGCTTCGACATGGAGACCTGCTTCGCGCCGGACGGGCGTGTGTACCAGCTCGAATACGCCCGAGAGGCGGCCCTTCGTGGCTTGCCCGGGATCGGCCTGGTCTACGACGGCGGCGTGGTCCTCGCGGCCGCAGGCGCCGCAGCCGCGGCGAAGGTCGGTGGAAGGCTCATCCGCGGTCCCTCGAAGATCCGCAAGGTGGGCGACCGGCTGGGCATCCTGGCGTCCGGCCTGGTGGCGGACGCCTACATGGCATACCAGCGACTGCGGGAAGCCAAGCCCAAGACGACCGAGGAGGCGCTGGATTCGGTCGTGCGGCTGTACTGGGAGCACTCGGTGGACCGCTCGAAGCGCCCGCTGGGGGCGGGGCTCCTCCTGGCCAGCACGCTGGACGGGGCCGGACGTCTCTACTACATCGACCCCAGCTCCGCCTTCGTCGAGCAGGACGCGGCCATCGTGGGGGACGGGAGCGAGGAACGAATGGAGATCCTGGAGAAGCGCTACCGGCGCGGAACGGCGAGAGAGGCCGAGCGGCTGGCCGTCGAGGTCCTGGGCAACCCGGACAAGGTCGACCTCGCGCGCCTCCCCGCGTAGCGCGGCTCAGCCGAACCACGTGTCCAGGGACCTCTGCTTCTGCTGGCTGCGCGCCCCGGCGAACTTGGCGAGGGCCTGGTCGATCCGGTCCTCCGAGAAGGCGAACTCGCCGCACAGCATGGCCCGCACGCCCTCGGGGTCCGAATCACGGAACTCCACGGGGACGTCCGAGAGGACCCGGGGTTCCAGGAAGATCCGCCGGACCTCGTCCTTGGCCTCGATGTCCACGTGGAGCTCCTCCAGCGCCGGGTCCAGGGAGCCGTGCTTCTTGATCAGGGCGAGGGCCTTCTTGGGTCCGATGCCCTTCACGCCCTCGTTGAAATCCGTGCCGATGAGGAGGGCCATGTCCACGAGCTGCTCCCGCGTCACGCCGAGGGACGCGAGGGTCGCATCGAGGCCGATCTCCTCGGGCTGGACGTCCACGTAGACCTCCTTCCGCGGCAGCTTCCGCCGCCCTGTGATCGCTAGGTTCTTCACGAGCCGCGGCGAGCCGAACAGGAGGGAATCGTAGTCCTGGGACGCGGCCGCGTACGCGGTGCCCGCGCGGGCCATGGCGGACGCCTGGGCTTCCCCCTCGCTCGGCGCCTGGACCGTGGGGATCCCCAGGAGGCCCAGGAGCCGCTTGGACTGGTCCACCATCTCGCCCGTGAGGCGGGACGTCTGCATGGCCTTGGTCCGCGCCCGCGCGAGGTCGCCGATTTCCACGGCCTCCTTCCACTCCCGCTCCGCGCGGACCTTGACCTCCACGCGCTCGCGGATCGTGCGGGCCTTGAGCCGCGGGGGCTCCCCGTCGAACACGAACACGGGACGGATGCCCGCCGCGACGAAATTGGATAGGCGGTAGATCAGGCCGCTCAGGTGGGACGTCACGCGGCCCTGGCGGTCCATGAGGGGCGTCCCGTCGGGCTGACGGATGATCGCGAGGAACTGGTACAGGGTGTTGAACGCGTCGATGGCCAGGACCTTCCCCGCGAAGTCCTCCAGGGTCCGTGGCTCCGGGGTGACGATGTCCGACAGGATGACGCCCATCGCGGTCCGCGCAACGACGGTCGCGGGGATAACCCTGTCGTCACATCTGGGCCGGACGGATGCCCAGGTACAGGGTGGCCTTCCCGAGGACCGCCTCGATCACGTACGCGTCCTCCGGCGCCTTGGAGCCGAACCGCACCTCGAGGGCGTTGGCCTCCCGGAGGATCATGTCCCGCCAGGGCTTCAGCATGCCGCGGAGCTCCGAGTTCCCCACGATGTCCAGCTCCACGACGCTCTCCTCCGTGAGCTTCATCTCCTTGCGGGAGTCCTTCACGATGCTCACGATCTCCCGCGCGTATCCTTCCGCGAGGAGGTCCTTGTTGAGCCGGGTGTCCAGGTACACGATGCCGCCCTCGAAGGGCTCCTCGATCACGTGCTCGGGCACGCTCTCCACGAAGGAGACCATGCTCGGGTCGATCCGGACCTTCTGGCCCTCGATGCCGACGGAGTACTCGCCCCGCTCCAGGCCCGCCTTGATCTTCCAGGCGTCCTGGCTCCGGAGGAGGATCTCGATCTTCTTGGCCCAGAGCTTGTACGCCGCGGACACGGAGTCCATGTGGACGTCGATGTCGATCCTCATGCCGCGCCACGTTTCGTTGGGCGACACGATGTCCAGTTCCTTGGCCCCGCTCTGGCCCACGATGATCTTGCGGAACGCGCTGACCGCGTCGAAGACGAGCGGGTCCTGTGCGTGGATGGCGAGGCGGGACACGGGCCAGTAGCGCTCGATGCCCGCGCGCACCTTGGCCTGGAAGGTCGCCTCGAGCGTGCGTCGCAGGACGTCGACGAAGGCGGCGACCTGCTCGTCCGTGAGCTGGAGGGTCCCCGCCTCCTTGGCGGTCTCCACCTCGCGCTGGATCTGGGTCTTGATCTCCTCCGTCGGGCCGGCCGCGGCGTCGATGACCTGCTTGAGCAGCTGGGTGCCCGCGGCGTATCCGCTGGTCTCGATCGCGGCGCGGGCCGCGGCCAGGAACTCCTCCTTGCTCTCCCCGAGAAGCCCCCGGTCCGCGAGGAGGGAGATCTTGCTCACCGGGGAGTCCTCCAGGGGACCGAGGGACACGCCCTCGACCTCCGTTGCGAACAGGATCTTCCGCACGAGATCCTGGATCCCGTCGAGCACGCGGAGGTCCCCGCTCCAGTTCTCCAGGCGGAGCCCGAAGTAATCGTGGACCTCCTTGAGGACCTGGACCGCGTACAGGGGAAGGACCTGGGGTTCGTCCCCGCGGAGCCCGACCACGAGGATGGCCTGGGGACCGCGGGTCGCGAACAGGGCCCGGTCGCCCATCTGGGCCCGCATGGCCTTCACCGTCTGAGGATCCGCGTAGGCCTTCTCCACGAGGGCCTTCGCCTGGGCTTCCAGGGCGGTGGCCTTGGAGGTTTCCTCGGGTTCCAGGTACATCCGGCTCTCGTGGCAGATCAGGCTGCCGTTGGCATGGAAGAGGATCGCATCCTCGACGGCGTATCCGCCTTCCGCCTCGACGCGGACGACCTTGGAGTCCGTGACCTGGTGCTTCGCGTCGTCCAGGGGGCGGGTGTAGTGGACCTCGAAGTCCAGGTCCATGGTCCCCGCCTCCCTGGGTCGCAGGCCGAACTCCATGGACACCTTCTCGTTGGGCGCGATGGACTCCACGCTGTGGAGGCCGTGCACGTCCGCGGGGCCGTTGACCACGGGGACCACGTTCTTCGCGGGCCAGTCGCCCTTGTTCTCGATCTCCAGCTCCATCCGGTTCCACCGGTTGGCCTGGAGTCCCGCGTGGGTCGCCTCGAGGAACAGCCGCGGATAGCGGTCCTTCAGGACCTGCTCCACGCGGGCCTTGGCCGTGGCTTCGGCGCGGTCCAGCAGCGGCTCGAGGCCCTTGATGTCCTCGGCCTGGAGCGCCGCCTCGGCCTTGCCGAGCAGGACCTCGACGTCGCCGAGGTCGGCTTGGACCTCCTTGGCCTCCGCGACGGTCCCCTGGAGCTTCGTGAGCTCATCGCGCGCACGGCTGAGCACCGTATGACGCCGCTGGCGGGCCAGGCTCTCCTTCGCGCGCCGGAGGTAGTCCTCCATCTGGCGGTAGTTCTTCCGTTGGATGGCGGCCTCGATCTTCGTGAGGTAGGACTCCGCCTCCCGGGCGTCCAGGTTCTGGCTCTTGGCGATCTGGATGTCGTTGATCAGGGAGGCGAGCTCGATCTCCACGCGCTTCGCGGCCATCTCGCCCTTCGCGCGCTCGAGGGACTCGTGCAGTCCCGCGTGGATCTCGCGGACGCGTTCGTACTTCCCCTCGTTGAAGGCCTCCTCGGCCTCCCTCAGGAGGAGCTGCGCCTGGCTCACGTCGACCCCGAGGCTGAGCATCTCGCCCACGGTGTCCCGCGCGGCGGCGAGGAGCTCGCTCATGCGGCTCTGGAGCTGCTGCTGGGCCAGGTCCGCCTGGACCTTGGCCTGCTCGATGAACTGGAGGGCCAGCTTCACGTCCGTCTCCAGGGTGGACTCGGCCTTCGTGAGGAGCTCGTTGGCCTCCATGGTCTGCTCCACGCCGAGGGCGTCGATCAGCTTGGCCGTGAGGGTGATGGGGCTCTCCGAGAGTTCGCCCATGTCCGCGTTGAGATCCTTTGCGACCAGGAGGAGCTTCTTCACCAGCTCGTCGATCCCCTCGAGCTGGTGGAGGAGGCCCGTCCACTTCTCCAGGATTGTGCCGTACTTCGTCTCCACCTCCTCGAGGACCTGGGCCATGTACAGGGTCAGGAGCTTGGGGTCCGAGCCCACGAGGACCGTGGCCAGGAACGTGTGCGGGGAGCGCTCGATGAGGATCGTGGAGTCGCCGAACTGGAGCCGCTTCAGCGTGGTCTTCGAGCGCTTGTAGGAATCCCGGATGAAGTCCTGCACCACGGTCAGCATGCCCGAGAAGATGTCCTCGTCGATCTCCTCCCGGAACTGGCGGGACTCATGGCAAATCAGCCGCCCGTCCGAGTGGATCAGGAAGACGTCCTCCACGAGGTACGTGCCCTGGGGTTCCACCTTGACGCTCTGGCGGTCCTTGAGCTCGTAGCGGTTCTCGTCGAACATCCGCTGGTACGCCACGTCCACGGTCAGGGGGACGTCCCCCGCGGACTGCGGCTTGATGCCCACCTCGACGAGCTTGCGCTCGCCCACGCCGAGCTCCGCGAGGGGCGCGGAGCCCTTGACCTCCACGTCGCCCTCGAACCCGAACTCCACGTTGCGGGCGGGCAGCTTGCCCTTGTTCTCCACCTCGAAGACGTAGCGGTTCCAGTTCGCGGCCTGGAGGCCCGTCGTGGGCAGGTGGAGGGCGATGTTGGGGTAGCGGTTCTTGATGAAGTTCGCGATCTGCATCCCGATGGAGACCTCGGCCTGCTTGATCAGGATGTCCGCCATGGCCAGGTCGTTCTTCCGGATGGCGTCCTCCGCCTGGGCGAGGGAGGATTCCGATTCTCCGATCTCCGCCCCGAGGCGCTTCGCGTTCGCGATCATCGCGTAGACCGTGTGCATGCGCGACTCGTACCGGTTGACGAAGTGCGCGTTGCGGGACCCGTCGAGGGCCTCCTTGGCCGACGCGACCCCGTTCTGGAACCCGGGCAGGTCCCCCGCCTCGATCGCGCGCCGCGCCTCGTCGAGCTTGGACCGCGCGGCCTCCACGGGGATCCCGAGGCGCTCGCTCTGGACGAGCTGGTCCTCCAGGGTCTGGACCTCCTCGAGGGAGCGCCGCTGGAGGGACTGCTGCTTGGCCTCCAGGACCCGCTCCTGGAGGTCGCCCTTGATCCGGTACACGGACTCCAGGTTGCCCGCGGCCGCCGCCTCGGCGGCCTCCTGGCGGGACGCCTGCAGCCCCTCCGACGGGAGGCCGAGTTCCTCGCCCTCCTCGATGAGCGGGCCCAGGGAGCCGACCAGGCCGTCCATGTGGGCCTTCGCCGCGATGTCGATGGACTCGGAGAGCTCCTTGACGTAGCTGGCCATCTCCGCCGAGGTGCCCTGGGAGACGCGGCCCTCCGCCTTCTCCCAGATCTCCTGGGGGATGCGCATGTCGGCCCCGAGCTTGGAGTGGGCCTCGATCTTCGCGTGCAGCTCCGCGAGGTTGTCCCGCAGGGCGCGGTTCGTGCTGACCCGCCGTGCGTCGTTCAGGATGTCCTCAATGACCTTCTTGTACTCGATCGCCTCGACGTAGCGGCCGTCCTCGATCGCCTCGTGGGCGTTGACGAGGACCATGGCGGCGCGGCCCGGATCGATGCCCGCCCCACGGGTGTCTTCCACCTCGCGCTCCGCGGTCCCGACCAGGTCGCGCGCCGCGGCCCCCAGGCCGAGGGCCAGGCCGTGGGCCATCTCGCGCGTTTCCGTGAGTTCGTCGGCGACGTCCCCGTACCGGCCTTCCTCGAACGCCCGTTCCGCGCGGGCCACGGCGCCGTCCGCGTTCACGATCGTGATGTCCGCGCGGGCCAGGTCCGCGATGACCTTCCGCATGGATTGCAGCTCGCCCCGGGCCGCCTCCTGGGCCCGCCGGGTCTCGAGCACCTTCGCATCCTCGATGAGCTTGATCGCCTCGGAGACCTTCGTCTCGGCGGACCGGGAGAACTCGACGGCGTCCGCATACTCCTGGTGCTCGAAGTGGGTCCGGGCCCGCTCGAGCTCCCCCGTCGCCTCCTCCGTGGGGACGCCCTTCTCCTGGCCCTCCTGGATCGTCCGCCCCGCGCGGTCGATGAGGCTCCGTGCGGCCCCGACGAGCTCGTCCATGAGCTCCTTCGCGGTGTCGTCCAGCTCGGACAGGATCGCGTCCACGTCGTCGAAGGCGCGTTCGTCGAGGGCCTTCTCCGCCTTGTGCAGGTCCTCCTCGGCGCCCGTGATGTCGATGTCCGCCTTCCGGAGGTCCTCGATGAGCCGCTTGACCGCGATGAACTTCGTCGCCGCGGACTTCGCCTTGTCCATGGCGGACCGCTGCTGGTCGAGCATCCGCTCGCGGCGCTTGGCCTCGATGGACTGGTCCAGCGAGGCGGCGGCCCGGATCGCTTCTGTGGCCTTCCCCTCGTTGAGGAGCTTCACGGCGTCGCCCACGCCCGTCTCCAGGTCGGGCGTGAGGAGGCCCTCGGCCCGGGCGGACTCCACCTTGTCCCGGAGGCGTCCGAGCACCTCGGTGGCCTGCTGATGGAGGGCCGTCTTGGCGCCTTCCACGAGGCCTTCGGCCGCGGCGATGTACCGCTCGGCGCGGTCCAGGTCGTTGTCCTTGATGGCCTGGTTGGCGCTGGACACCAGAGCCATCGCCTTGGCGAGGTCCACGTTCTCCAGCGCGAGCGTCTGGATCTCGGCGGATACCGCGTCCATCCGTTGATGGAGCGCTTGGATCCGGTCGGCCCGGGCACGCGCATCCCGTTCCTGGGAGGCCTCGCGCGCGCGGACGCTTTCCTGGGCCACCCGCTGCACCTCGTCGATGCAGGACTTGCCGATGTAGATCGTGTCCCCGTAGCGGCTCTCCGCGTAGGCGGATTCCGCCTCCTTGAGCATCATGAGGACGGCCGTGTCCATGGCGACACCGGCCGCCTGGGCATGGTCGATCTCGCCGCGGGCGCGGCCGAGGACCTCCGCGGCCTCCCCGCGCAGGGTCTCCCGCATGCTCTGGAAGTCATGCTCCACCGCGTCCAGGAGGCCGTCCGCGCTGGAGAAGCGCTTCTCCTGAATCGCGATGGCGGCGTCGGCCAGCTTGCCCTCCATGGCGACCGTGTCCTGGCCCGCCTGCCGCAGCCGCACGATCTCGTCCCGCGCCATCATGACGCGGTCGTTCAGGCCCCGCTCCGTGCCCGCATCCGCCGTGGCGAGATGCTGGTCGACCAGGGCCTGCAGGTCCACGGTCTTCCCCAGGGAGATTGCGTCGTCCACCTGCCGCAGCAGCTGTCGGCCCACCTCGGGGTCAAGGCCCCGGGAGGCGTTGATCAGGATGACCTTGAGGGAACGTTCCATGATGCCGCGATAGTGCGCCTCGCGCGCGGATTCTGCGGCATGGCGGGCGTGGGTCACGAGCCGGCGCGCGCCCCCGAGGTCGTGGGATTCGATGGCCTTCTTCAGGTCCAGGAGAGCCCTCTCGAGTTCCGCGGGGTCTGCGCCCATCTTGGACAGGTCGTCGAGGTCCAGCCAGAGGGCGGCGAGCGCGTCCTGGGCGTGCTTCAGGAGGACGGCCTCCCGCACGGCCTCGTGGGCGTCCGCGGCGTACTCCCGGACCTTGGGATAGTCCCGGCCCTCGAGCGCCTTGCCCCCTTCGTGGAGGAAGGCCTCCGCGTGGGTCACGTCGACGCCTTTGCGGCCTTCCCGGGCCACCTCCCGCTCGGAGTCCCGCAGCACACCCTCCGCGGCCGCGTGTTGCCTCGCCTCCCGGAGACCGTGCCGGGCCCTCTGGGCGAGGGACTGGACGTCCGCGAAGACGCCCTTCCGCAGGGCGTCGCGGGCCGTTGTGAGATGCTTGCGGGCCTCCGTGACGTTCACGCCCGCCTTCCGGGCCCCGTCCACCTCCGTGGCGGCCCGTCCCAGGATGGCCTCCGCGCGGGCGTACTTCCGCGCGGCCTCCGCCTTCTCGATCGCCTTGGCGGTCAGGGGCCGGATCTTCGCGTAGTCGCGGAGGGCCAAAGCCTCCCGCGCGTCGGCGAGGACGGCCTCGGCATCCGCGACGCTGCCGCCGCGCTCCCGGGCATAGTTCACGCGGGCCTGCGCGTTGTCCAGGACCTTCTGGAGGAGCCGTTCCCTCCGCTGGTCCAGGGTGCGGATCGAGATGCGCCGGAGGAGCTTCTCCGCCCCGCGGGTTTCCCCGGAATCCGCCTTGGCCCTCGCTTTCGCGATGTTCCACTCGAAGGCGGTGGTCTCGATCCCCGCCTGCTTCGCGTCCTGGAGGATCGCGTCCGCCTTGGTGAGCGCCTCGGCCACGCGGGACCGGCGTTTCGAGAGATCGAGGGCCCGTCGCGCGGCGCGGGCCAAGTCCAACGCCCGGCCGTACTCGCCTGCGGCCTCCGTCTGCTCCGCGCGCTCGACGAGCGCCCGGGCGGAGGAGCCGTCCAGGCGGCTTCTGCCCGCCGCGACGAGGTCCTTGCGGGCGCCCTCCAGGGCGCGGCGGACCGCGTCGGGGGCCGCGTTCGCGGACAAGGGACGGTCGAGCGGCTGTCCGCACGCGTCGCATGCGAGCCGCCCTTCGGGGATGTCCGAGTCACACAGGGCGCAGCGAGGCATGCTACCAACCGCTTCCCACCTCCGTCTGGACGGGAGGGAGGGACGTCCGTCGCGATGGCGGCAATCCGGGTATAAAAGAAGCGACCTCGATATCGAGGGCGATAACGATATGGCCCGGTCCGCCTGGATGGGGCGCGGTTTCCCCTGGCTCGTCCCCGTGAAACGCGCGTTCCCGAAAAGCTTCAAGTAGCCGCGCCCGCATCGGCGGCCGGCCCGACCGACCCCGCGGGGACGGTCCGGGGAGGTCATCCGTTGGCGGCTCGGAAGGGTGCGTCCCTCATCGGGATGCCGGTCATGGACACGGACGGGATCGAGCTCGGCTACGTGTCCGCGGAGGAGCCCAACTTCCTCGTCCTCGGCGAGGGCTCCGCGGGGATCGTCCGCCTGGGCCGCCGCTACGTCGGATCCATCACGGACAAGGTGAACCTGAAGGGTCCCGCCGTGGAGATCTTCGCGGGCCTGAACGTCGTGGACAACGAGGGGGAGTACGTCGGCGTGGTGCGGGACACCGTGGAGGCCGAGGACCTCCTGGACTCGTTCATCCTGGAGGACGAGCAGGGGGAGATGCTCACGGTCCTCCTCGAGGACGTCCGGTCCATCGACGAGTGGGTCGAGCTCAGCGTGGGCGGGGACGAGCTGGAAGGCGCCTAGGTCGCGCTCTTGTCCTCGGGCGTTAGGAACAACACGGCGAGGCTGAGCCAGCACACGAGCAGGATGAACACGAGGAGCCCGCCGTAGCCCAGGGCCAGGTTGACCCCGATCAGGAGGAGCGGCACGACGAAGCCGACGATGACCGACCACGGAATCCGGGCCATGGGGCAGGGCGCCTCGATGTCCTCGAACGCTTAAAGGTTTGCGACCCCGGGCGAGTGGAGTACATGCCGAGGTCTCATGGCATCGGCTCCGGATGACGGAGCGGGCGAGTCGCATGGCCAAGAAGGACCTGCCGAAGGACCTCCAGTCCCTGTACTTCCCGAGCGCGAAGGAACCCGTGTTCGTCGATGTCCCCCCGATGCAGTTCGCCATGGTGGACGGCACGGGCGATCCGAACTCCGCCAAGGGATTTCAGGAGGCCATCGGCGCCTTGTACGGCGTCGCGTACACGGCCAAGTTCGCGGCGAAGAAGGAGGGCATCCGGGACATCCTCGTCATGCCCCTGGAGGGCCTCTTCTGGACCGAGGGCTCGGACACCTTCGTGCCGGCGGACAAGGGGGGATGGCACTGGACGCTCATGCTCATGGAGCCCGCGGCCGTGACGCGGAAGCTCTTCGACGAGAGCGTGCGTCAGCTCCGGCAACGGAAGAACCCGCCGGGCCTGGACCGGGTCCGCCTCGAGCGGTGGCGCGAGGGGAAGGCTGCCCAGATTCTCCATCTCGGGCCGTATTCCGCGGAGCAGCCCACGATTGACCGCCTCCACGCGTTCATCCGCGAGAACGGGTACCGGCTCACCGGGAAGCATCACGAGATCTACATGGGCAACCCGCAGCGGAGTGCCCCGGAGAAGCTGAAGACGGTCATTCGCCAGCCCGCCTCGCGCTGACCCGGGCCCCCATTTCGGGACACCGAAGCCGCTCCCCGGACACGGCCTTCTACGGGTGTCCCATAAGGGGGAAATACCCTCGCGCCTCGATGAGGAGGCAACGCTGAGAGGAGGCCTGAGACCCTGCAACGCAAACTCCTGATCCTGTTGGCGGTCCCCGTGGTGGCCCTCGCCATCGCGGTCTCCGCCGTGGCCATCGTGCCGGGCATGCTGAGTGCCCTCTCCCCCGCGCCTGCGGTCACCTCCATCGCGGCTCCCGCCTGGAAGGTGGGGGACCGGTGGACGTACAACGTGTCGCTGGCGCCCGCGGGAGAGGACGAGATTCTGCCTCAAGAGATGATGCCGTCCTCCCCGATGACCGTCGCGCCGCTCGTCGTGGGCACGCTGACGGAGACCGTCGCGGGCAGCGTCTCCACGGACTCGGGCCCGGCCTGGAACACGACCCTGTCGGGCGACCTGAACCTGTGGACGCCCGCCCCCATGACGGGCGCGCAGACCGCGTTGGAGCCGCTCTCCATGCGCACGGTGACCGTGACCGGGTTCGTCTGGCTCCGTCAGTCCGACCTGGCCCCCGTGTTCTCCGAGAAGAGCGTCCACATGGACGCCACGTGGACCCTGTCCTTCGGGAACGACACGTGGTACGGCATGCTGGCCAACGCGACGTACACCCTGACGTACGACGCGACGACCCAGGTGTGGTACCACCCGCCGCTCGCGATCTGGCAGTTCCCCCTCGAGCAGAACACGTCGTGGGACGTGCGGTCCAACGCGACGATTGGCTACGCGTCCACGTTCGCCATCTCGGGCCCCAACGTGACCTGGCAGTCGAACCACACGGCGGCCTTCACGGTCCCCGTGGACTTCTCCATGCACACGGGCCTCTTCGAGAACGTGACGACGCCCGCGGGGACGTTCCGCGCCCTGCCCGCGTGGGCCTCGCGAGGCCCCGTGTTCCCCGAGGTGCCCGACCGTGACGCGAGCGCCCTGATGAACCTCACGGAAGAAACGGACCTCGCTATGCCGCGGGGCTTCGCCACCGCGTGGTTCAGTGCGTCGGCCGGCAACGTCGTGAAGGCGACGACCTTCACGGAAGGATTCGAGGGACCGCGGATCCAGATGGACCTCGTGTCGTACACCTTCAGCTGAGCGACATCGCCCCATCCCTCCACCGGCCCCATCCCCCGGGGGAGGGAACCCTTATTCTGTGTGCGCGCATTCGGCGCTCCGTGCCCCTCAAGATCGCGCCGTCCATCCTCAGCGCGCGGTTCGACCGCCTCGGCGAGCAGGTGAAGGAGGCCGTGGACGCCGGCGCGGACCTGCTCCACATCGACATCATGGACGGCCATTTCGTGCCCAATCTGACCATGGGACCCGTCGTGGTCAAGGCGATCCGCCCCCTGACCCGGATCCCGTTCGACGTCCACCTCATGGTCAGCCGCCCGCAGGACTTCGTGAAGGCCTTCGTGGACGCGGGCGCCGACGACCTCACGGTCCACGTGGAGAGCGACCACGATCCCCACGCGACGATCAAGTTGATCCGCGACGCGGGTGTCAAGCCGGGGATCGTGCTCAACCCCGCGACGCCGTTCGAGAAGGCGGTGCCCTACCTGGGCGAGGTGGACCTGCTCCTCGTGATGACGGTCCACCCCGGATTCGCGGGCCAGGCCTTCCGCGCCGACGTACTACCCAAGATCCGAGAGGCGCGCAGGTACCTCGACGTGCAGCGACTCCGCGTCGACCTTCAGGTGGACGGCGGGGTCAAGCTGGACACCGCACCCTTCGTGGCCCAGGCCGGCGCGGACATCCTGGTGTCCGGCAGCGGGATCTTCCCGGACCACGTGCGCGAGAACCTCCGTAGGATACGCGAGGCCGCTCAGAGCGCCGCAGCGGACCGACGCTGAACGAGTCGCCCATCTCGACCAAAGCCCTTAAGACCGTCTCGCATTCTCCCGGCCCATCCCCCTACGGGCGCGTGCGGGTGGGAGGCGGGCCATGGCCGAGGTCACCGAAGAGACGATCGCGAATCTGAAGAAGCAGGCGACGATCCTCCGCCGGCACATCATCGAGATGACCCACGCGGCGCAGAGCGGCCACCCGGGCGGGTCCCTGAGCGCGTGCGACCTCGTGACCGCGCTGTACTTCCACGTACTCCACGTGGACCCGAAGAACCCGGACTGGCCGGACCGCGACCGGTTCGTCCTGAGCAAGGGCCATGCGTGCCCCGTGTGGTACGCGGCCCTCGCCGAGCGCGGCTTCTTCCCCGTGGAGGAGCTCCTCACGTTCCGCAAGCTCAACAGCCGCCTCCAGGGCCACCCGGAGCTCGGCACGACGCCGGGCGTCGAGAACGCCGCGGGCGCGGAGGGGCAGGGCCTCTCCTTCTCCGTGGGTCTCGCCCTTGCGGCGCGCCTGGATCACAAGCCCTGGCGCGTGTATTGCATCATGGGGGACGGGGAGCAGGACGTCGGGCAGACGTGGGAGGCCGCCATGGCCGGCGCGAAGTACGGCCTGGACCACCTCACCGCCTTCGTGGACCGGAACGGGATCCAGCAGGAGGGCCGCACGGAGGACATCATGCCCCTGGAGCCGCTCATGGACAAGTGGCGGGCCTTCAACTGGAACGTCCTCGCGATCGACGGGCACGACTTCCGGCAGATCCTCGCCGCGGTCGACGAAGCCCACGGCACGAGGGGCCGGCCCACCGTGGTCATCGCGCGGACGGTGAAGGGGAAGGGCGTGTCCTTCATGGAGAACAAGATCAAGTACCACGGGGCCGCGACGACCGCGGAGGAGTACAAGCAGGCCCTCGCCGAGCTGGTGGTCCCTCCATGACCCTGCCGCCGCCGTGGAAGTCGGAGAGCATGCGGGGCTACTTCGGCAAGGCCCTCATCGAGCTCGGGAAGCGGAACGAGGACGTCGTCGTCGTGGGCGCGGACACCACGGAGTCCATCAAGACCGTGGACTTCGGGAAGGCGTTCCCCGAGCGGCTCTTCCAGGTGGGCATCGCCGAGCCCAACATGATGAGCGTGGCCGCCGGGCTCGCGGCCGCAGGCAAGATCGCCTTCGCGTCCACATACAGCGTCTTCGGGAGCGCGCACACGTACAACATCATCCGCCAGAACGTGGCGTACACCAAGCTGAACGTGAAGATCTTCTGCTCCCACGCCGGGCTGAGCGTCGGCCCGGACGGTGCGACGCACCAGATCAACGAGGACATCGGTCTCATGCGCGGCCTGCCCGGGATGACCGTCCTGGTGCCCGCGGACGGGCCCGAGACGGCGCGCTGCGTGGATGCCGCGGTGGCCATCAAAGGCCCCGTGTACTGCCGTTTCTCCCGCTCCAACGTCCCCACGATCACGGGTCCCGAGGAACGTCTCACCGTGGGCAAGGCGTCCGTCATGCGGGACGGTTCCGACATCACGCTCGTGGGCTGCGGCGTCCTGGTGTCCCGTTGCCTCGTGGCCGCGGAGACCCTGGCCCAGGAGCAGGTGAGCGCCCGCGTGATCAACCTCTCCACGGTCAAGCCCCTCGACGTGGCCACGCTGGACAAGGCCGCGCGGGAGACTGGCGGCATCGTGACCGCGGAGGAGCACACGGTCGTCCACGGCATCGGCGGCGCGGTGGCCTCCGTGGTGGTGCAGAACCACCCGGTCCCCATGGCCTTCGTCGGCGTGGCGGACGTGTTCGGGGAGAGCGGGGAGGCCGAGGAGCTGTTCGTGAAGTATGGGCTCACCGCGGCGAGAGTGGCGGACGCGGCGCGCGGCGTCATGAAACGCCGTGGACGGTGATCCGCGCCCTCGGGGACCGCCCCGTTCGGCCTCGGCCTGCCGTGCCAAAGGAGTACATACCCCTCTTACATACTACGGCTGTAAGGCTTCTTCCTCTCTTTAGGTCGTCCGATACCGCGTGGGTTCCTTCCATGTTTCGAATCCGTATATATTCGAATGAACTGTAAGTCAATACCTCTCATAGCCGACCGCGTTCCTCGTCGTTTCCGAGGTGAAGCCGATGGGGGCAACCGCAAACGCATACGAGCGAAAGACGTGGAAGGAGAGCCTTTTCGGGGGCAGCCTCAAGTCCGGACGCGGGTGGTCCTTGGTGGCCCTCCGGGTCGCACTTGGGTTCATGTTCCTGTACGGAGGCTACGAGAAGATCATGACCGAGCTGGGCGGCAAGATGGCGACGAAAGGCTTCCTGGCCCATGTCGCCGGACCGCTGGCCGGTGTGTTCACGAGCATGTCGGGCAACCCGGCGGTCGAAGGCCTGCTCGTCTACGGCGAGCTGCTCGTCGGGCTGTCGTTGGTCCTCGGGGTCGTGACCCGGGTCGGAGGCGTGAGCGGCGCCTTGCTGTCCGCGCTCCTATACCTGTCCACGCTCCCGGCGATGCCTGCGACGTACACGGGCGGGTACTTCAACTACCTGCTGTCGACCAACGCGCTCGTCAACGAGTACATCATCTTCGCCTTGGTGTTCGTTGCCTTCGTGTTCCTGGTGCCCGGCCGGTTCTTCGGCGTGGACGGGATCCTCCAGAACTCGAGCTTCGTCCAGCGCCGCCCGATCCTGGGCCGCATGGCCAAGGTCCTCGGGTAGACGCGAACCAACGGTCCGAGGGGCCGACGAGGCCCCTCCCTTCCCCTTTCCGATTACCCTTCCTTCCCCTCTTTTTCTGTTCCGCGGACCACGCGGAGCGCTCTCAGGCCGCGGGCTCGGGCATCGTGACGATCTTGCGGACGGGAGAGAGGAGCACCCACAGGAAGCTGAACGAACCCCCGACCGCCCCGATCAGGATGCCCGGTTGGAGCCCGAGGGCCTGCCCGAGGAACCCGCCCGCGAGGCCGCCGAGGGGGATCGTGCCCCACACGATCGTGCGCATCGTCGCGTTGAGCCGTCCCTGGAGGCGGATCGGGACGACGGTCTGGCGGAAGCTGACCTGGTTGATGTTGTACACCAAGCTGCCGAAGAAGGTGAGGGCGAGGCTGGCCGCGATGAGAGCGGGCGCCAGCTCCCCTTCCGCGAAGGGGATCAGGATCGTCGCGAAGCCCGACAGCGCAACGCCCGCGATGATGGCCCACCCGACCCCGATCCGGTCCGCGATCGGCGTGGCGGCGAAGGCCCCGAGGACGCCTCCCGCACCGCCGACCGCGGTGATCAGGCCGAGCGTGAGCGGGGAGATGTGGAGCGCGTCGAGCGCGTAGAGGACGAAGAGCGCGAAGAGGACGTTCGAGAAGAAGTTCGAGGTCGCGGTGCACCCGGCGATCATCCGAAGGCGCGCGTCCCCGAGGACCACGTGCAACCCCTCCCGGAGGTCGTGGGCGACGGAGGCCGCGCGGACCCCGTGCGGGTCCGGTTCCTCCTTCCGGATCCGCAGCAGGGTGGTCGTCGAGAAGAAGAAGGAGAACGCGTCGAAGACCATCGCCGCGGGTGCGGTGAACAGCTCGACGATGACCCCCGCGAGGCTCGGGCCGACGACCTGCGCCATGGAGCTCGTCGTCTCGAGCTTGCTGTTCGCGTCCGTCAGCGTATCCCGCGGCACGAGCACCGGGAGGTACGCCTGGTAGGCGATGTCGAAGAAGACCGTGAGGATGCCGATCGCGAAGGCGAAGGCGTACAGGAAGGTCATCTGGAGCAGACCGACGAGGCCGAGGACCGCGACGGAGCCCACGAGCAGCCCGCGGCCCAGATCCCCGACGATGAGCACGGGCCGCTTCCGGAGCCGGTCCACCCACACGCCCACGAGGAGGCCGAAGAGGAGGAACGGCAAGGTGCCCGCCGCGGCGAGGTAGCCCATCTCCTCCGCGGTGGGGTGGAGGGCGAGGACGGCGAGGACGGGCAGCGCGAACGCGGTGAACTGGTCTCCGAGCCGCGAGACGCTCTGCCCGACCCAGAGGAGCATGAAGTCGCGGTGCCGCCAGAGGGTCCCGGTCAAGGAATCCCGGTCCCCGAACCCTGGAGACGTTATGTAGCTTCTCCCGTCGAGGCGACCTCCGGGGGCTGGTTTCGCACGCCCCACCGAAAAGTTCAAGGCTCCGCGTGTCTACATATTGTAGACACAATGATCGCTCGCGTACGGCGCTGGGGCAACGGGCTCGCCCTGCGGGTCCGCAAGAAGGACCTTGAGGCGGCGGGGATCGAGGAAGGCGAGCTCGTGCGGGTCACGGTCACCAAGACCCGTCGCGGCGGTGACCTAGACCTCGAGTCCCTCCCCACGTTCCGGGACAGGGATTCGAAAGCGAGCGTCCGCCACGATCGGTATCTCTACGGGTGACGGGTTGCGGATCGCGGACACGAGCTTCCTGTATGCCCTGTTCTCCGAGACGGACGCCTTCCACGCCGGGGCGCTGGAGGCCGCCGCGGTGTCCGAGGCCATCCTGGTCCCCTCCGAGATCTTCTCAGAGACCGTGTCCCTGATCCAGTACCGGCAAGGCCACGCCGCGGCCCGCTCCGCCGGGGAATGGATTCGCGGCCAGGGCCGCATCGAACTGGGTCTCTCCACCTCCGGGCGGCTGGAGCGCGCATGGGCGTCGTTCGTGAGGGCACGGGGGCGCTTGAGCTTCCCGGATGCAGTCGTGCTGGCGTGGTGCGAGGGCCGGGGCGCGTCACCCCTCGCGTTCGACGACGCCCTCCTCCGTGCCTGGCGTCGCGGCGGTTCCCCCAACCGTCAACCTTCTTAACCCGCCCGGGCTTTCGCACCACCGGCGGAAGGCCATGGTCCAGATCTTCCTCGACACCGCGAACATCGATGAGATCCGCGAGGCCGCGTCGTGGGGCGTCCTCGACGGCGTCACGACGAACCCGACCCTGGTCGCGAAGACGGGCCGCAAGTGGGCCGAGGTCGTCCAGGACATCCTCGCCCTCGTGGACGGCCCGATCAGCCTCGAGGTCACGTCGACCCAGGCCGAGGACATGATCAAGGAGGGCCGGAAGCTCGCGAAGCTCCACAAGAACGTCGTCGTCAAGATCCAGATGACGACGGAGGGGCTGAAGGCGATCAAGGTCCTCTCCAAGGAAGGCATCCGGATCAACACGACCCTCATCTTCAGCGCGAACCAGGCCATCCTCGCGGCGAAGGCCGGCGCGAAGTACGTCAGCCCGTTCATCGGCCGCCTCGACGACCAGGGCCAGGAGGGCATGCAGGTCATCCGCGAGATCGTCCAGATCTTCGCGAACTACGACTGGGACTGCGAAGTCCTCGTCGCCTCGGTCCGCCATCCGCTCCACGTGATCGAGGCCGCGAAGCTCGGCGCGGACATCGTGACCGTGCCATTCGACGTGCTCAAGAAGATGGCCGGCCACACCCTGACCGACGTCGGCCTGAAGCGTTTCCTGGACGACTGGCAGAAGGTGCCAAAGTAGCGGGGCGGCCGGGCGCGCCGCGCGCTCCGTACGGTAACGGCGGAACGATTAGATACGCGCCCGGCGCTGCGAGGGAGCATGACCTGGAGGGTCGTGCTTGCCGTGGCCGTCGCCTTCCTCTGCGCATCCCCGCTCGCCCTGGGTGCCGCGCGCGCTGTCGGAATCTCGGACGCGCACGCACAGATGGTCCTGACGACGAACCCCGAGATCCTCCTGCTCAACGCGTCGATGACCGTGGACGTCTTCACCTTCTACGACGGCGTGCCCACGGACGTCGACGGAAACATCACGGGATATCTGGACGTCGGCCTGACCCCGCCCCTCGTGGGACCCTTCGAACATGTGGACATGGGCCACTACCGCACCACCGTCGAGGTGCCTGCGGACCCCATGGCGGTCCCGGGCGTGCCGGAAAGCGCGCCGCTCTCCCTGCACGCCCAGATCTCGGGTCGGAGCGCGATCGCCACGGAGTTCCTCACGTTCCAGAACTCGGGGCCTCATCTCCGGGTTTCCGTGAACAACACACTCCCGTGGCCCGGCCAGGTCGTCCAGGTCCAGGTGGAGAGCACGAACTCGGGGCAGCGGGTGGACGCGAGCGCGGTGACCGTGACTGTGGACAATCTCTCGAACCGGACGTGGCACGCGACCCCCGCCACGCGAGAGGCCCTGGGTCTCTACGAGGCTACGGTCACCATACCCGCGTACGCGCCGGCGCACGGTGACCGCATCGGCATCATGGCCAACGCGACGTTCGGCGGCCTGCCGTTGGCGAGCGCGGTGCTCCTGGACGGTCCCCAGTACCAGGTCTGGTTCCATGAGTCCAACGGCTCCGGAATGACGACATCCGCGGACCTGTGGGTCGCGGACTGGGACGGACGAGCGGCCGCCCACGTGGCCGTGAACCTGTGGCAGTCGGGGATCGCCTCGACGGTCCAGACGGATGGTGCGGGCCGCATTCCCCTGACGCTCGATTTCTCCGGTTCGGATGGCATCCCGCTGTCCGGGGACGTGGCCCCTAGCACCTTCCTCGAGACGCACTTCTACGGGACGGCCTTTGCCGCAGGCGCCTCCCCCCAGCTCGGGGTCGGCCCCGCCGAGCCCGCGCTGCTTCCGGACAGCACCCCGCGGGATTACCTGACGCCGGGAGCGTCCGTGACCCGGCGGTTCCAGCTCGCCTTCTTCAATGCCTCGGCGCAGTGGCAAGTGTGCTCGCAGACGGACGTCAGCTACTACCTCCAGACGAACCAGGCGTTCGTGGGAGCCGGCGTGGCGCGGACGGATGCGAACGGCATCCTGTCCGTCTCCTTCGTGGTTCCGCGGGACCACGTGTCCGCGGCCTTCGTGTCGCCGACGTGCTGGGGCTTCTACAGCTGGTCCGTGCCCTCGTCCCTCCTCGGCCTCGAGGTCTCGTCCCTCCGGCTCGGGGAGGCGACGCACCTCGCGATGAGCGTGGACGCTTCGATTCGCGAGGCGGTCGACGAGTCGGGATACGGGTCGTCTTGGGGGAGCCCGCCCGCCGGCGGGATCGATGTCCTCGGCCTCCCGTCCGGAGAGGCCTGGAGCTTGTGGACGTTCCCGTTCGTCGCCCTCTTCCGCGACGGGGACGCGTACGCGCGGGACGTGTACCTTCCGCCGTTCCTCCCGCAGAACACGACCTTCGCGACCTGGGTCGGCGGCTTCGTCGGCTCGAATCCGATCGCGCAGCTCGCGGTCCTGCAGGTCGGCGAGTCCGCCACGATTCCCGCGCCCGTCCCGGCCGGTTTCTGGGACGCGTATGGCGTCCTGCTGCTCGTGACCCTCCCCGTGGTCGCATTCGCGGCTTTCTTGGCGTGGCTCCATCGCCGCGCGGTCCGGCGTCGCCCGCCCGCGCCGCCGCCCGGCGCCACGTGATTGCGTGCGTCGTTAGGTTCATCCCGAATCAACGGGATGCCCTCAAGAGGCCCTCGGGCCATGCGAACCCCGATGATCCCCGGACCCTCGACGATCACGCTGGACCAGGAGAGCTTCAAGGCTCTCGCGTCCGAGGTGCGCGTGAACATCCTGAAGCGGCTCGACGAGCGCCGCGAGACCGTGACGGACCTGAGCGGCCTCCTCGGCCTGAGCAAGCCCACGCTCCTCGAGCACCTCGAGAAGCTCCAGGCCGCGGGCCTGGTGAAGCGCGTGGACGAGGGCCGCAAGTGGATTTACTACGAGCTCTCCGCGAAGGGACGGAAGCTCCTTCATCCCGAGCGCGTGGCGATCGTCCTCGCCCTCTCGAGCGCCGCCGTCCTCGCGGCAATCGGGATCCTCTCGATGCTGGCCTCCTACACGGGCTTCGGGGCCGCCCCCGCCCTGACGCCGGGGAACGCCACCCCGGAAGCGCCGGCGAGATCGGTGGCCTTCGCCCTGAGCGGGTCACCGGTCGCGGTCGCCCTCCTCGTCGCGGCCAAGCGCGGCATCCCCGTCGTCTTCCACACCCCGACCGAGGTCAAGGCGGCCGTCACCGGCAGCGGACGGGCCGGCAAGGCCCAGGTCACAAGCATGGTGACCCGGATCCTCGGCCTCGACGTCGCCCCCCGACCTGCAGATGCGGCCGATGCCCTCGCCCTCGCGGTGTGCCATCTGTGGCGCGGTCAGGTCCCGGCGCGCTAGGCAGAACGCCCTCACCTGAAAATCCACGATTGCGGCCTTCTCGGCAGGCCGGTATCGGATCCTTTCGTCCTTCTTGAACACGACCTCTCCGCGCTCTCCGGCCTCCCTGATCCACTGTTGGTCCTGCACCTGCTCATCGGTAAGCCCTGACCGGAACCTGACGACGCACACGATCACGTGGAGCATCTGGCCCGTCGGCATCCTCGGGATCTTCATGGTGGGCTTCCCCCTCCTGAACCTCGTCGAGGAGCGGTCGGCCGGGCCGCGCCGCTGACGCGCGCGCCGCGGGACCGCACGCAAAAAGGGATAGCCCGCCGCCGGTTGCGTGTCCCGGATGGTGGACGGCATCGACCCCAAGGTGTTCGCGTCCCGGCTGCAGGAAGGCACCGCCCACGAGCGGCGGCTCGAGTGGTCCGTCGCCGCGGACCTCTACGGCCAGCTCCTGGCCGACCTCAGCCCGGTCGCGGCGGAGGACGCCAGGGGCCGCCGGCTCCGTGCGCTCGCCCTCCTGCGCCGAGCGACTGCCCTCCTGCAGCTCGCGCGGTGGGACGAGGCCCGCGGCGCCCTCGACGACGCCCTCGAGGACGCGAAGGCGAGCGGCGACCCCGGCGTGCTCGCGGAGGCCCTGCTCGCCGCGGGCGTGTACGCGACGGACCGCGGGGACATGGCGCGGGCCGAGGCGTTCCTCATGGACGCCCTGGAGCGCTTCCACCGCGACGACGGCCGTCCGTCCCTCCAGGGCCGCGGCTGGGCCTTCCTCAACCTTGCCTCCCTCTACGGCAAGACGGGCCGCCTCGACCTGGCGTTCGTCACGTTCACGAAGGCCCAGGACGTGCTCGGCGCGGCGGAGGACTGGGCCGGCGTGGCCGCGGCATGGGAGGCGCAGGCGCAGCTGCGCCGCGCGATCGGCGACGAGGACCGGTGGCGCGAGGATCTCGCGGAGGCCGTCGTCTTCTACGACCGCGAAGGCATGACAGAGAAGGCGGAGCGCCTGCTGGAGTTTGTCGGGCTTTACTCCAAGCGCAAGCTGGTCGCAGGTTCTCTGTCTTTCGGGCAACAAAAGCTGCTCGAGTTCGCGATGGCGCTGATGAACGAGCCGAAAGTGCTGCTTCTCGATGAGCCTACCGCGGGCATCAATCCGACCCTGATCAATGGCCTGATCGACCGACTGAAGCGTGCCAACCAGGAATTCGGCATCACGCTGTTCGTGATCGAGCACAACATGCGGGTGATCATGAACCTCGCGCAGTACGTCTACTGCCTGTCGCACGGCGAGCTGCTCGCCAGCGGATCGCCCGCGCAGATCCGGGACGACCAGCGCGTGATCGACGCCTATCTGGGAGCGCACTGACGTGGCGAATGACACGACGCTCGCAGGCGGCTACCACGACGGCTCGGTAGACGTCGTCCTGTCCGTCGACGACGTCGCCCGCCAGGCCGAGGAGTGGAACGTCTGGGGGACCCCGGAGGTCTTCGCCCGCAAGAGCGCGGTGATGAGCCGGGCCTGCGAGGAGATCGGCCGCGACCCTGCCACGCTCAGGCGGGCGACCCAGGCACTGGTGATTCTCGCCGCCGCCCCGGAGCCCGAGACGGGACC
>OFHG01000190.1_pt1 | contig 26532 bp, 26 predicted proteins | sample 1521931 | NCBI WGS metagenome assembly OFHG01 (sample SAMEA2468438, study PRJEB22500) | soil metagenome | biome: Glassland; feature: Farmland; material: Clay | place: Australia | collected 2013-01-31 | depth 0.55 m
AAATAATCCCATGCGTTGCCGTCTTCACTATAGTCTTCACGGACTGTGCCCCACTGTCGCTCGCTCAAATACGGCCCCCATTTCTTCCACAGCGTTCCATTCTCCTGTAGACGGGCCTCTTCTCGTGTCTGGGTCATCGCGGCATGCCTCCTCGCAAGCAGCTTCTATTGTACACTCCATGCTCACCGCCAGCAGATTTCGCAAGCCAGGTATGGCCCACCAGGCGGTGACGAACGCCACTGAAAAGCATGCCGCCGGACGGGATCCGTCTGGCGGCTTTTGGAGGAGAAGACCGGCTGCCCCGCCGGCTTCGTGCCGGCGGGATTGCCCACCGGCGGCATGAAGCCGCCCGGCGAACGGGGCCCACGGCAGGCGGTTCACCCGACCCCCCTCCTCGTCGATGGCCGCCCAGACCTGGGCGCCGGCGATGGCGCGCACCTCGGCGAGCAGCGCCTCGACCTGCGCCTCGCCCTCGATGTTGCGCGAGAACAGGATGACACCGAGCGGCGGCTTTGCCGCAAGCCAGCGGCGCTCGCGGCTGCTTAAGGTCGGGCCTTCCAGGCCGATGATCAGTTGGCTGTGCATGCCCCGATGCTATGCGCCATGTCATGCTGTTGCCATGGCGCATATCGATGATGTGCCGGCATTGATGCCGGGAGGCTGCGGAGCCCGATGTGTTCATGATGATCAAGGATGCGAATCCCTTGGATGACCTCGCCGAGATCCTGCGCCACAGGTGGATCACCACCCTGTTCCAGCCCATGTTCGATCTGGCCGAGAACGGCGTCTATGCCTATGAGGCCCTGTCCCGCGGCCCCGAGGGCTCGCCCCTGCACCTGCCGGACCCACTGTTCGCCACCGCCAAGCAGCATGGCAAACTCGACGCGCTGGAACGGCTGTGCCAGGACTGCGCCATCCGCCGTTTCGAGCAGCTGGGGTTGCCCGGTCGGCTGACGATCAACATCGATCCGCTGGCCCTGATCGACGGCGGGCATGCCGAACGGCACCTGTCGCGCCTGCTCGCCGACACCGGGCTGAGCCCCGAGCGCATCATCCTGGAGCTGACCGAGCATTCCCGCATCGACCGCTGTGCGGAGCTGAAGCAGGCCGTGCGCACCTGCCGCGACATGGGCTTTTCCATCGCCATGGACGATCTGAGCGCCGGCTACTCGAACCTGCGCCTGCTGTCCGACCTGGAGCCGGATTTCGTGAAGCTGGACAAGTACTTCATCTCCAGGCTCGACGTCGATGCCGTGGCCGGGGACTTCGTGCGCACCATCGTCGCCCTGGCCAGACGGGTGCGCTGCAAGGTCATCGCCGAGGGCATCGAGACCGAGACACAGCTGCAGCACATCCGCCGGCTGGGCATCGAATACGCCCAGGGCTATCTGCTCGGACGCCCGACGGCACAGCCGTCGGCCATCGTGCCCGCCGTGCTGATCGAGGCCGCCGTACCCTGCGCGCCGGCGTCCATATGCACCGGTGATGCGCCGCCGGACGAACAGGTCGCATCGCTCGATATCCAGCCGACGCCATTCTGCACCCCGCAGACCCCCGCCTTCGAGGCACTGAGCCTGTTCCAGGCCGATCCGCTGCTGCACGCCGTGCCGGTGCTGGATGCCGGGCGCGCGGTGGGACTGTTGACGCGCGAGGGCATCCTCAGTGCCTTCGCTCTGGCCTTCGGCCACAGCCTGCATCGCAAGAGCCATGTCGAGAAAATGATGCACACCGAGCCGCTGATCGCTCAGGTCGGCGACGCCCTGTCCGACATCAGCCGCCGCGCCACCGCGCGCCCGCACGAGTTGATCTATGCTCCGATCATCGTGTTCGACGGCGCGCGCTATGTCGGCACCACCTCCATCCACGACCTGCTGGAGAAGATCACGCGCGTGCAGATCAGCTATGCGCTGGATGCCAACCCGCTTACGGGGCTGCCCGGCAATCGCAGCATCGACCGGGAGGTATGCCGCCGCCTGCAGGAGGGCCAGGACTTCTTCCTCTGCCACCTGGATCTCGACCATTTCAAGGCATTCAACGATCACTTCGGCTATGAGCGCGGCGATGAAATGATCATGCTGACCGCCGAGCTGCTGCGCGGCGGCAAGGCCGAAGTGGACTATATCGGCCATATCGGCGGCGACGATTTCGTGTTTATCACCGCCGATGCCGGTTGGGAGCCGCGCCTGCGCGCCATCCTGGACGCATTTTCCGCGCGCGCCCGCCAACTCTACGAAGAGAAGGACCATCTGGCCGGCTGCATCCGCGTCGAGGACCGCTCCGGCAACATCTGCAGCGTGCCGCTGGCCAGCCTCTCCGTGGGCGTGCTGCCCTGCCCGGCAGGGCGTTTCTCCTCGCACCTGGAGGCGGCCGAGGGCGTGTTCGAGATCAAATGTCTGGCCAAGAAACAGCCGGGCAACAGCATCGTCATCGACCGCAGGAAGAATTAAGCCTCGCGCCGCACGTCCAGGCGATCGCGCAGCGCGTCACCCAGGATATTCACCCCCATGACCAGCAGAAACAGCATCAGGCCGGGCCAGACCACCTGGGACGGGGCGACCAGCATCAGGTCCGTGCCCTCGCGTATCATCGTCCCCAGCGAGGCGGCCGGCGGCTGCACGCCGACGCCGAGGAAGGACAGACCGGCCTCACCGATGATGACCGCCGCCAGGCCGAAGCTGGCCTCCACCAGCAGGGGCGCAGCGATGTTCGGCAGCACATGTCGCCATACCTGGTAGGCGAAGCCGGAGCCGGCCACCAGCGAGGCGTCGATGAAGGGCGCGGATCTCAGCGACAGCACCTGCCCGCGCGCCAGGCGCGCGAAGCCGACCCAGCCGACCGCCACCAGGGCATAGACGATGTTCTGGACCGAGGGACCCAGCATGGCCGCCATGGCGATGGCCAGCAGGATGCCCGGAAACGACAGCACGATGTCCGCCGCCCGCATCAGCAGCACGTCGACCCAGCCACCGCGCCAGCCGGCAATGACGCCGAGCATGATGCCGATGGCGCCGGCCAGCGCCATGACGCCGACACCGATGGTGAGCGACAGCCGGATCGCCTCGGCGAGCCTCGCCAGCACATCGCGGCCCAGATCGTCGCAGCCGAGCGGATGCGCCGCCGACATGCCGGCCAGCACCTCCCCCAGGTGCACGACATGCCCGTCCTGGCCGTGTATGGCCGCGAACGCCACGATGAGCAGGGGCAGCACAAAGCAGATGGCGGCCAGCAGCACCGGCAGCCTCGGTACGCGAAGCTCAGGCACGGCGCTGCCTCGGATCGAGCAGGATGCCCAGCACATCCGCCACCAGGTTCGCCCCCACATAGATCAGGGCGATGACGAGCACGCAGCCCTGCACCAGCGGGTAATTACGCTGCTGGATGGCTTCGATGGTCAGCCGCCCCAGCCCCGGCCAGTCGAATACCGTCTCCGTGATCACGGCCCCGCCCAGCACCGCCCCCATCTGCAGCGCGAACATCGTCACCACCGGCACCGAAGCCAGTCTCCCCGCATGCCGCCACCACAGCGCACGCTCGCCCACCCCCATGGCCCGGGCCGTGCGCAGCGCATCGCTCCCCATGGCCTCCAGCCAGCTCGATCGGGCCATGCGCGACAGCACCGCCGCCAGCGCCGTACCGAGGGTGACAGCCGGCAGCACGATGCTGTCCGGCTGATCCATGCCGGACACGGGCAGCCATCCGAGCATGACGGCGAACACCAGCATCAGCATCGGACCCAGCCAGAAATTCGGGATGGAAACGCCGAGCAGGGAAAAACCCATGGCGGCCATGTCCCGACCACTGCCGGCGTGGCGGGCCGCCCAGACGCCAAGAGGAAGGGCCAGAGCCAGGGCCAGAAGCAGGCTGCAGGCGGCCAGCCTGGCCGTCACCGGCAAGCGTTCGGCGATCAGGGAAAAGACATCTCGATGGTCGACGAGGCTGATACCCCAGTGCCCCGTGACGAGCCCGGAAAGGTAGGAGATATACTGCTGCCACAGCGGCAGGTCCAGGTGCAAGGCATGCCTGAGCGCCTCACGGTCGGCGGGCAGGGCCATCTCGCCGAGCAGGGCATCGACCGGATCGCCCGGCACCAGGTGCAGCAGCAGAAACACGAGCGTAACCACCCCGAGCAGGGTGGGAATGGCCTGGAGCAGGCGCATCAGGATTAGGCGGCCCAGCATCGAGCCAGGCTAGCGGCCGCCAGGGGCGGCGAAAAGCAGGACTAGGTCTCGGACAGCATGGCCGAGTATTCCTCCAGCCATTTCGCGGCCTCGCCCTGCGCTGCCATCACCGCATCAGGATCGAGACCGAGCAGGCGGCAGCCGAAGGCCATGGCGCGCCAATCGGCCCGTTCGATGTCGCGCAACAGCATCAGCATGCGCGCCGGCCCGCTCTTCGCATCGAACAGGCCCTGTTGCACGATCTCGGGCAATGCAATCTCCTGCACGGCAGTCTCCAGCGGCTGGTCGGTCAGCGCGTCGAGCAGGGAGAACATGCCCAGTACGAAGTAATCGGGTAGCCGATCCAGGCCCTGCAAGCGGGCGAGATCCTCCATCAGCCGCCCGCGCAGCATGGCCTGGCGCACCAGCTCCAGCGGCTTGTCCTCGCCCAGCATGGCCATCGACAACACGGTCAGCCAGCGCCGGGTGGTCTCCAGGCCCAACAGGTTCAAGGCCTGCTCGATGGATTCGATCTTGATGCGGAAGCCGAAAGCCGCCGAGTTGATGTAACGCAACAGCTTGTAGGACAGGTTCACGTCATGGCCGATGACGCCAGACAGCTGATCGATCGACTCGACCGTCGACACCTCCTTGAGCGCCCGCATCACCGCCAGCTTGGAATCGGGAAGGCGCATGCCCGCCACCACCTGCGGCTTGCAGAAGAAATAGCCCTGGAACAGCGTGAAGCCCAGCTGCGCCATCTGCGCATACTGCTCATGGGTCTCGACCTTCTCCGCCAGCAGGCTGACGGGAAATTGACGCAGAATCTTGACGGTTGACGCCACATCCGGGTTATTGAGCACATCGACCTTGATGCGATCGGCAAGCGCCACCAGCTCACGCTTGCTCTCATCGTACTCGAAGTCGTCGAGCGCGATGCTGTAGCCCTTGGCCTTCAACTGCCTCAGCTCGGCCAGCAGGGCATCGTCGATCTCCACGGTCTCCAGCACCTCAATGCCGACGCGATCCGGCGGCAGCAGCAGGGCGGTATCGTCCATCAGCAGATCGCGCGAGAAGTTGATATAGGCCGGCTTGTTCCCGGTCAGCTCGCCCAGGCCGATATTGACGATGCTGTTGGCGATGACCTGCGAGGTCATCTCGCGATCCGAGGCCGCATCGCCACCGCTGGGGCGGTGAAACAGCAGTTCGTAGGCGACGACCTCGTTCCTATCGTCAAAAATCGGCTGGCGCACCACATAGACCTTAGACATAAGCGGCCCGTCCTTTATCCCGAATTACGCCATCCTGTACGGCGGCACCTTGACCATGTAACAAAAGGCATGCCGTCCCGCCGGCCTTCAAGCCTCCGTCAGCATGGCCGAGTACTCCTCCAGCCACCGCGTGGCCTCCATATGGGCGGACATGACGTCGCCCACGTTCAACCCCAGGGCATGGCAGCAATCGGCCATGGCGAACCAGTCCGCCTGCTCCATATCCTGCAACAACCCTAACATACGCCCGGCCTGGCTGCCTGGCTCGAACAGGCCCTGGCGCACGTTCCCCGGCAGCACGATTTCCTGCACTGCCTTGTCCAGAGGCTGATCGAGCAGCGCATCGAGCAGCGAGAACATGCCCAACACAAAATAATCGGGGAGCCTGGGCAGGCCCTGCAGGCGGGCGATATCCTCCATCTGCCGCCCGCGCAGCATGGCCTGGCGCACCAGCTCCAGCGGCTTGTCCTCGCCCAGGGACGACATCGACAGTACCGTCAGCCAGCGGCGGATATTGTCCAGGCCGATGAGGTTCAGGGCCTGCTCAATGGAGCCGATACGGAGCCGGAACCCGAAGGCGGCCGAGTTGATGTAGCGCAGCAGCTTGTAGGACAGATCCATGTCATGGCTGATCACCTGGTTCAGCTGATGGATGGAGTCGGAGGCAGCGATCTCCTTCAGCGCCCGCATCACCGCCAGTTTGGAATCCGGCAGATGCTTGCCGGCCACGGTCTGCGGCCTGCAGAAGAAGTAGCCTTGGAACTGCGTGAAACCGAGCGTCTTCGCATGTTCGTGCTGCGCATAGGTCTCGACCTTCTCGGCCAGCAGCCGACTGGCATACGGACGCAGCGCGCGCATGATCCCGAGCACATCGGGGCTGGCCTGCACATCGATCTTGATCAGGCTGGCCAACTCGAGCAACGAACGCTTGGCTTCATCGTACGCGAAATGCTCGAGCGCGATGGCGAAGCCCCTGCGCTTCAGCTGCCTCAGCTCGGACACCATGTCCGCATCCACGGGCTCCGATGCCGGCAGCTCGATGCCAATGCCCTCCGGCGGCAGCAGCAGCGCCGTGCCATCCATGACCATGTCCCACGAGAATTTGATGTATGCCGGCTTGTTTCCGGTCAGATGCTCCAGTCCGATGTTCATCAGGCTGTTGGCGATCACCCGTGCCGTCTTCTCGCGTCCCGGGATATCCTCACCCTCCGGCCGATGGAACAGCAGTTCATAGGCGACGACATCGTACGCCCGATCGAATATCGGTTGACGAACCACATAGGCCATCTGCATCCCCTTCCCCGTACCCCAATCTGTCCCCAGCCGCCACTATACCCTTTCCGCTTGCCTTGCGGAAACAGGGCCATCAGGCTAACGCACATGAGCCAAGCCCTGCGTTTCGACCCCGAGGAGATCCAGAAGTTCGAGGCCATCGCCGCCGAATGGTGGGATCCGCGCGGGCGCTTCAAGCCCCTGCACCGGATCAATCCCATCCGCCTGGACTATATCACCCGTCAGGTGGATCTCGGCCAGGTTGCCGCGCTCGATGTCGGCTGCGGCGGCGGCCTGCTGGCCGAGGGCATGGTCAGCCGCGGAGCCACGGTCACCGGCATCGACCGCTCGGAAAAGGCCCTGGGCGTGGCCCGCACGCATGCCGCCCAGAGCGGCGTGACCGTGCAGTACGAGGCCAGCGACGCCGAGACCTGGGCGGAGGACCATGCCGCAGCCTATGACATCGTCACCTGCCTGGAGGTGCTTGAGCATGTGCCCGACGTCGAAGCCACCGTGGCCGCCTGCGCACGCATGCTCAAGCCCGACGGACTGTTCTTCTTCGCCACGCTGAACCGCACGCCCAAGTCCTACCTGATGGCCATCCTGGGGGCGGAATACGTGCTGGGCTGGCTGCCCAGGGGGACACATCGCTACGACAAGTTCATCCGGCCCTCCGAGCTCGTCGCTGCCATGCGTCACAGCGGCCTGGAGCCCCGCGATCTGCGCGGCATGTCCTACCGCGTGCTCACGGACCGCTTCGCGCTTTCGGACGATATGGATGTCAACTACCTCGGCTTTGCCCGAAATCCCGCATGATCCCTTGCCCGAAGGAGAGCAAGATCCCTTGAATCAGCCCGTGCCGTGCCGACCATCCTCCATCATCCGCAATCTGACATTGGCCTTGGGCCTGTTGATGTGCGTCATCGGTTCCGCCGTCCAGGCCAAAGCGACTGATGCCAGTGCCATCTCCCAAACCAACCCATCCGGCAACCTTGCCAAACCCCAGCCGCAGTCGGCTGGCACCGACATCACTGCCGACCACCTCACCCGCGATGCCAACGGCGTGCTGGTCGCCACCGGCAACGTCATCGTTAAGCGCAAGGATCAGACGCTGTATGCGGACCGTGTCCGCTATGACGTGGCCAAGCACTGGATTAAGGCCGATGGCCATGTGCGCATCGTTTCGCCGAAAGCGGATGTTGAAGCCAGCCGGGCCAACCTGCATACCGACACTCAGGCCGGCACCATGGACAATGCCACGCTGACGCTACCGGACGGCAGCCATATGGTGGCCAAAAAGATTCACCGCATCGACGAAAACACCTATGAGGCCGAATCCCTGCGCTTCAGTGCCTGTCCCTCCGACGAAGAAGCCTGGCACATCGCTGCAAGCCATGGCCGACTGGACGAAAAGGAAGGGGTTCTCGTCACCCATAACTCCCGGTTCAACATCAAGGAAGTGCCAATCTTCTATACGCCCTACTGGCAGACCCCGTTGCGTCGCCGCTCCGGCGTCCTGCTCTCGCTGCCCGGGACCAGCTCGCAGCGCGGCACAGAATGGGAATTACCGCTGTATCTCGCTCCCAGCCCAAACTGGGATGCCACGCTGACCCCGCACTGGATGAGCAAGCGCGGCCTGATGACCGGCCTTGAGCTTCGGCACGCCTCCACCCTTGGCACCGAACAGGTCAGCGGGGAGAGTATCCATGACCGCATCACCAAGACCATGCGTGGGCGTATCACCAGCAAGGTCAACTGGCAGCTGCCTGACGATATGTATTTCAATGTGGATGCCGACCATGTCAGCGACCATGCATACCTGTTGGATTACAGCAAGCCTACCCAAGGCGTCATCAGCTACACCACAAGCCTGGCCTCGCTGACCGGCATCAATCGCTATGGCAGCTGGACCCTGTTGGGACAGGAACAACAGAACCTCACCCAAGCCAACGATCTGTCCACGTTGCAGTTCCTGCCGAGGCTGGACAGCACAACGGCGGTGCCGGTGAAGCGGAACCTGATCTTACATTTCGACCAGCAGACCACCGACTTCTACCGACAGCTGGGCGTGCATGGCTGGCGCATGGACCTGAATCCCTATCTTGAGATTCCCTGGACGCTGCCGGGTGGCGGCATGGACGTCACAGCCACGGTCGGCAGCCATCTGACCCGCTACTGGCTGCAGCAGCAATCCAATTCCTCGAGCATGCTGCAGCGCGCCACCGGCGAGGCCAGCCTGGAGGTACGCCCCGTCTTCGAGCGCATCAGCGTGGACCGGCAATGGAGGTCCACCATCGAGCCGGTGCTGCGTTACGACTACATCGATGCCCCGGCGAACCAGTCGAACCTGCCGAACTTCGATTCCAGCTTCGCGCAGCTGACGATGGGCAATCTGCTGATGGGCAACCGTTACTCCGGTTATGACCGCATCCAGCGCGTCAATCGTGTGAGCCTGCTGCTGCAGAGCAGGTTATTTACGCATGAGGGGGAAGACCATCATGTGCAACAGGTGATGTCGGTCGCGATCGGCTCCTCCTACGACATGCTGCTCACCACCGTCGACCCGAACGCCCAGGCCCAGCCAACCCGCCACCTGTCGAACCTGCTGGGCCAGCTTTCCATCAACCCCTTTCCCGGCATCGGCCTGCACAGCTATGCCCAGTACAATACCCAAACCCACTACTGGGCCACCGCCAACGCCGGCCTGGATCTATCCATCCCCGGTGGACACAGCCTGAGCGTCGATTACCTGTTCACCGACCCCCGCTATGCCACCGCCGTCCGGCAATACTTGGCCCGCACCAATGTCGTCATCAGTCGGCGATGGAGCCTGAAAGGCTATGTCCTGTACGACGCCCTGCAGAAGCTGGTCCAGCAGGAAACCATTGGACTGATCTACCAGCATCCCTGCTGGAGCCTGGAGATCGATACCTTCCGCTACAATCGCCCGGCCGGTACGACTTCGGGAAAGGATTCTGGTTTCCACTTCTTGCTTGGATTTAAGGGTATGGGTAGCGTCGGGCCACACGGGTAGTATCGGTTCCATGCCTGTGCCGATTGATTCACTCGGCTTCACAACACCATCTGGAGGCAGCATGCGCATCCTCACCGTCCTGATCATGGCCGGGGTTCTTTCCGTACCGCAGCTGACGCGTGCAGAGACCCTCGATGCCATCGCCGCCTCGGTGAACGGCAAGGCCATCGACTGCTCGGAGGTCGCCTCCGACACGAACACGCTGATCAAGTCGCTGAAGCAGGCCGGCGCCAAGTCGCTGCCGCCGCGCCAGGATCTGGCGAAGCGTTCCCTGGATGCGCGTATCATGGAGTTGCTGCAGCAGCAGGATGCCAAGCGCCTGGACATCAGTGTCAGCAACGACGAGGTGGCCAAGGCCATCGCCAATGTCGAGGCCAGCAACAACATCCCCGACGGCCAATTGCCGGAGATCCTGAAGGCGCAAGGCGTCGACTTCAGCGATTACAAGCGCAAGCTGCGCGACCGTCTGCTGTCCAGCAGGCTGATCAATATCGCCGTACGCGATAAGATCAAGATCAGCGAGGAATCGATGCGGGAGTATTACCGCAAGCACCTGGAGCATCCGCAACCGATCCGTGAGCTGCGGCTGAGCCAGATCTTCATCGGCCTGCCCCAGGAACCAACCCCGCAGCAGGTGGCCAAGGCCAAGGTCAAGGCGGAGATGGTGCGGGGGAAATGGGCGGCCGGACAGGGCTTCTCCGAGCTGGCGCAACTGTACTCGGACTCCCCGGACGCCAAGCAGGGTGGCGACCTGGGCTGGCATGCCGTCGGCACCCTGGACAGCCGTTTTGCCAGCATCTTCAAGCTGTCCCAGGGACAGGTGAGCCAGCCGATCCGCTCGCCGGCCGGATTCCACCTGATCCAGGTCACGGGCATACGCACGAGCGCTCCCAAGCTCGGCAAGGCCTATGACGAGATCCATGCCCGGCATATCCTGATCAAGATCCCGGACGACGCCGACGCCGCCATCCGCGCCAAGATCATGCTGCGCGCCAAGACCATCGCCCGCGACCTGCAGCATTCGACCGATGCCCAGTTCGCCTCCCGCGCCAAGGAGGTCTCGCAGGGACCGAGCGCCGACCAGGGCGGTGATCTGGGCTGGTTCCGCCGCGGCACCATGGTCAAGGCGTTCGAGGATGCGGCCTTCGCGCTGAAGCCGGGGCAGACCAGCGGCGTCGTGCAATCGCCCTTCGGCCTGCACATCATCCACCTGATCGCCAAAAGGCACGTCGATCCGAACTCGTTCCAGGCCCACCGCGACAATATCGAGCAGCAGCTTACCGATGCGCGCATGCAGGAGGAGCTGCCTCGCTGGATGGCAAGGCTGAAGTCCGAGGCCCAGATCACCTATTACGCCTGCCCGCCCGGCTCCGGCGTGACGCTGAATCCGCCCAAGCCCTGATCGGCAGCACATGCCCCGTCCCCCATTGCTGCTGACCGTCGGCGAGCCGGCCGGTATCGGCCCGGATTGCATCGTGCGCGCCTGGCACGCCGAGCCCGACATGTTCGCCGATGCCATTGCCGTATGCCCGCCGCACTGGCTGACGACGCGGGCGGTGCGGATCGGCATGCCGCTGCCGGTGCGCGAAATCGAGACGCTTGAAGACGCCGCCCCTGGAGGGCCGGCACTCTGCTGCTGGAATCCGGCCGGGGCGACGATCATCGACATCGTGCCCGGCCATCCCTCGGCAGCAACGGCGACTGCGGTCGTCGCCTGCATCGAGCAGGCGGCCCGCGCCTGCATGCAGGGCCTGGCGCGCGCACTCGTCACCGGCCCCATCGAGAAAGCGGTGCTGCGCGAGGCCGGCTTCGCCTTTCCCGGCCACACCGAGTTCCTGGCCCAGATCGGCGGCACGCCGCACGTGGTGATGATGCTGGCCGGTAGCCACCTGCGCGTGGCGCTGTTGACCACGCATATGGCACTGCAGGATGTGCCGGCTGCCCTGTCCATCGCGTCCACGCTCGAAACCATCCACATCACCGCCGCAGCACTGCGGCAGCGCCTGGGCATCGGTCGGCCCAGGCTCGGCCTGTGCGGCCTGAACCCGCATGCCGGCGAGCGCGGCCATTTCGGGCGTGAGGAGATCGACGTCCTGGCCCCGGCCGCCGAACTCGCGCGCAAGGAGGGCATCGCCATCGAGGGGCCGCTGCCGGCGGATTCCCTGTTCTCCGCCCCCATGCGCGGCGGTTTCGACGCCATCGTCTGCTGCTATCACGACCAGGGCCTGATCCCGATCAAGGCACTGGATTTCGGCGGTGCCGTCAACGTCACGCTGGGACTGCCCTTCGTGCGCACCAGCGTCGACCACGGCACTGCACTGGCGCGTGCGGGCACGGATGGGGTATCCTACAGTAGCCTTATGAACGCGATGCGCATGGCAGCCGAAATGAGCCAGGGAACGGCCGATGCAGCTCAATAGCCTGACCGGCCAGTTGCTGCTGGCGATGCCGACGCTCGAGGATCCGAACTTCCGTGACAGCGTCGTGCTATTGTGCCATCACGACGCCGACGGCTGCATGGGCCTGATCATCAACCGGCCGCAGGAGCTGACGGTGGAAGCGGTGCTCGAGGACCTGAAGTGCGCGGACGTCGAGCCCAACGGCACCGCCGACTGGCGCACGCAGCAGACCTATGCCGGCGGCCCGATGGACTCCTTCCGCGGCTTTGTGCTGCACGACGGCTGGCATATCTACGAATCGACGATGCAGGTGAGTCCCGAACTGCACCTGACGGCCTCGCGCGATGTGCTCGAGGAGATCGCCAGCGGCGACGGCCCTGAGCATTTCATGCTGATCCTCGGCTATGCCGGCTGGGGCGCCGGCCAGCTTGAATCCGAGCTCGGCCACAACGACTGGCTCGTGGCGCCGGCCAACCACCACATCGTGTTCCACGTACCGCCGGAGATGCGCTGGGGCATCGGTGCGCGCAGCATGGGCATCGACCGCTCGATGCTGTCCGACCAGATCGGCCACGCCTGAGCGCATTGGGGAGAACATGGGTCTGCAGGTACTGATCGCCTTCCATTCCGATTACGGCAGCACGCAGAAGATGGCCCAGGCCATCGCCGCCGGCATCAGCGCCGCCGCACCATCCGCATCCGTGTCGCTGAAGCAGGCGGTGGACACCACACTCGACGACCTGACGGGGGCCGATGTCATCGTCTTCGGCACGCCAGTACATATGGGATCGATGGCCTGGCAGATGAAGCAGCTGATCGACCGCGGCTCGAAGCTGTGGATGGAGAACGCCCTGGAGGGCAGGGTCGGCGGCGTGTTCGTCAGCGGCAGCGGCTTCGGCGGCGCCGGCGGCGGCGCGGAGCTGACCATGGCCGCCCTGCACGCGAACTTCCTCGAGCATGGCATGGTCGTCGTCGGCTTCCCGAAGACGCTGAGCGGCTATGCCCATGGCGGCATCCACTGGGGCCCTTACGCCCGCACCGGCAATCATGAGGGCATGCCCGAGGGCATCTCGGATGCGCAGCTCGCCGCCTGCCGCTCCTACGGCGCCCACGTCATCGGTATCGCCGAGCGCCTGCTCGCCTAATCGATCCACCCAAATCGGCACGGCCCGTGTCCGCCTTCAATCATGCGACCGAAACCCGATTGTTCGTTACCGTCGCAATCGTCGCATGCGTCATCCTGCTACCGGCATGGGGCCAAATGCATCATGGCGAACCAGGCTATGAGCCAGGCTTGGCCATGGCAGGCGTCCTGGCGACGATCGTCACCATGTACGGCTCGCTTTCCGCATGTCATAGCTGGAGTTTCTGCTCGTTCTTCTTCGCTATCCCCTGGATGGTTTTCGGCACAATATCCTGTACGGCGCTCGCGATCGGCATGCTGAGATCCGCTAGCATTGGCTGGCATATCGGGCTGGAGCTCGTCACGCTGCTGCAGCTTCTGGCCCTATGCCTTCCCGCCATCCTATGGCTCATCGACGAGCGCCAAGCGGCATCATAAAGGCCCAACGGAACATGCATTCGCCTCAGGAATAGAAGCCTTTCAGCCAGTGGATCGCCCCCGATAGCAGCAACAGCCCGAGCACCGCGATGGCGATATCCATCTGGATGCCCAGCAGGTGGGATGGACGCGGCGCGTCCACTGGATGGCGCCGGCGATACGCGCCCATGCCGGCAGGAATGACGGTGACCAGAAGGGTCAACAGCAACCATCTGCCAATGATCGGATACGCCATCATGCCATCACCGGCATGGAACGTTCGCGTGCTACTATCAAACAATAGTCCATCAACGGGAAGGCTCCCCCGAGTTTTGGAGGGATTTTTGTGCCGTGATCAACGCTTTCATCCTTGCCCGCAATGCCTTCACGGCAGCAAGGTAGCGCTCCGAATTGCCATTGAGATCGTTGATCCGCCGCAAGCTGACTAACTGCACCTTGATCAAATAGGCGTCATCGACCACCATCTTCGCAATCCCGGCGGACGGGGGGATGATCTTCAGGTCCACGCCTTTGTTCCATATGGATTCGAGCATAAATTCGAGTTTGCTGTCGCCAGCCTCGTCCGTCTGAACGATTGAGGCGGCATTGTCATAGGCTTTTCGGGTCACCCGGATCGAGGATCGTAAATGATTCAAGTCTGCCTTACGGTCCGAAAGCACCTTGAACGCATTTTCCAACCGTTCCCGGCGCCCCGTATCGGTCGTGCCCACCAACAAATCCCAGCTGCGTTTGACCTCCGAGTCCTCGTCCGTGATTTGGTGATCCACGTGCGCGCCCATCAAGTCCAGCGTCATAGACCCTGCCTCAATCCAGGCATCGCGTGACGCGCGATTGCTTTCCCGCACCCATTCCTCACGCTGGGAAGCATCGAGGTTCATGGCTGCCTGCAATCGCCGGAGCGCCTGCTGAGTGCCTGCGATCTCCTGCTTGATCATCTGGCTATCGGCCTGGCTCAGGCGGGAATCGGCGGGACGCATTGCCGCTGGTTTGGTTTGCACCGGATAGTCTGGCGCAACCGATGCATTGCGAAGCCTCTCGATGAATCGACTGCTCTTGCTGGCGTCCTCTTCGATATCCGCCCTGAGGGCCTTGAGCGACTGCAAGCATACCGTTTCGGCAGCGCTGCCCTCTTCCACGGCACTGCATTGTGCATTCTGGCGCCGGACCCGGGCATACAGGAGCGCCCTTTCCCGCAACAAGGCCTCGCGCTGGGCTGCAAGTTCCGGGTGCGCCGCCTGGACAGAGGTGGGAATATCCGGCAGATGCGGAAGCTCCATGGCCAGGGCGTCCGCTCCCATGCATGCCCAGGCCAATGCGGCCATCAATGCCGCGCCAGCAACCCTCTTCGCCCGGATACGGCGGAGCGCATGATCCACGAACGGAACGCCCCTCCCAGCCCCGGCATCGCCGGAAACAGCCCGACCCTCGGGTGCACTTCCACCCATGGGCATGCTATGGATGTGAGCCCTCCATGATATCCGCGATGGAAACGTAATCATCCAGCTGAGAAGTGACCTTACGGATCATTCCTTCCAGGGAAGGCAGTGTGTCTTCATAATATTCACGGTGGGAACGCATGGCATCCAGTATTTCCTGGCTCTCAGCATCCCCAAAACCGTATTTGTTTCTCAAGAATCGCGCGATCATGCGGATTTCATCCGCATCAAAATTGCGGGCCCCGCCCAGAGAGGAGGGGAAGTCCGCATAGACCCAATCGCCCTGCGGCGGATTGGTCTTCACCTGTTCATATACCCTGGACATCGTTTGCACAACGGGATCGGCAATGAATCGTGAGGCTATATTTTTGAACCAGGATATGCCGTACGCATTCACCTGCCCATTCTCATCCATGGGCGCAGCCCGCGCAGCCGGTGCCCCATCCTGATTACACAGCCTGTGGGGAGCGAGATAAACATTATTGATCAGATTGTCGATGCGCAGTACCCCAAGCACATTGGGATCGACATCCACGTTTGCCTCCGACACCTGGAAAGGCGCGTCACAGACGCCCGTGCCACCATGGCCCTGCCCATCGAAATAAATCACGGCCACATTGTATTTCCCTTTCGGAAGGGCGATGACATAGGGCTCGAAATAACGCAAAACATCTGCATCCTCGTGCAGACCCACAACGATCCCCGCGCGATTAACCTTCAACGAGACATCACCGTTTCGATTCCACAACTCATACCCGTACTCTTTGAGGAAAACATAGGTGAAACCAGCGCCGCCTGCCGGATCTTCTCGATAGGCCTTGTGAGGCGGGGAACTGACGATTTCCCCATTGATATATAACCAATAGTTTTCCGCACCCGTCCGCGTGGCTCCCCTGAGCATATGGACCGTCAACACCCCTTTCCGCGGCCTGCTACTTGTCGCCGTGGCATGATGAAAGGTGACATAGCCAACGCCGAGGACAACCGCTGCAACGATGGCCAAGGCCGATCCATATTGCACGAGACGGCGCACCCTCATATCGTTATTTCTCCTCTGGGGAGGCTGGGGCCTCCTGCAACGTCAGCCCCAGATCCACCGTAATGCGATGCTTGATCTGCTTCAGTACTTCCTGCTGAGCGCTTTCGTTTTTCGTCAACGCCCGATTCAACGCCGCCAGCTTTACATCCCATGCGGCCGGGTCGCCATCGCCGGCGGCCTCACGGCGCTTGTATTCTGCGATCCGGGCCTCGGTCTTGGCCTTGCGGACCTCGAGCCTTTTGTAGTGATCATAGGATCGACGGACCTGCTTGTCGGGCCAGGCCGCGTGGGGAATGATTTTCGCCAATGCCGAGACCCGGCTAGGCATGGCCAATTCCCCCTGTTGGTCGGTGGCCGTATCAAAACCGATATTGGATTCGGCCTTGGCCTGCTCGTCCGCCGACGAATCCTTGGCCAACTCGGCATGGTGGCTCATGCTTAATGCCTGGCATCCGGGATCGCCTTGATCACATTTTTCGACAGTTCCGTCAGCACTTCGCTGCCGGACCCTGGCTACAACCTGATGGCTTCCGAACGGACCGCGACCGACGACCGCGCTTAGCGAATCGAATTGTTGGGCCGTAGAGGCGTCATCCGCTTCCGACCCCAAGCGCTTGAACGCATCGGAGGCATGGGCATCCTGACTGCGCAACACGGCGTCTTTCTCGGTGACGTATTTGAGGTTGGCGCGAATGGTCGGATCGTTCGGGCTATGCTTCAGCGCTTCCTGATAATAACGCATGGCTTCCGCATAATCGCCACGCTTAAAGGCCTCCGTCCCCCTGGCATTCAAGGCCTCGGCCTGCCGCTGCTCCTGAAGCATGCGTTCCTCTTTTGCCCGCCGCGCGGCCGCCGCACGCCGTGCTGCTTCCGCCGCGGCCGCTGCATGCCGTTGTGCAGCCTCGGGATCGTAATTTCGGGACCGTTGCTCGACGGGGCCGCAGTTTTCGACGCATTCGTAGCCCGGAGTCGGGACATCGGGCAAGGTATAATCGCCTGCATAGGCAAGTATCGGGAACAACTGCATGAGCAGAACAAGTGGCCATATTCGCAACCGATGCAAGCGATGATCGAGGCATCGCCGAATGATGCGTAAACGGGTAATGCGGTTGTGTCCGGTGCTTGCAGCGAACCCCCGGCTCAAGCGAGGGAACAAGGGTTCTGGAAGGGTCATGCTGCGCGCATCCCCATCAAACTATAGCGGCTATCTGCCGAATCCAGATTAGGGTACCGCGCATGCTCTCTCCTCATACCAACCGCCCGCACAACGAGTATAGAAACGCGCCGTTCTCACCCACAAGAAATATTTTCAGCGCCCGGAAGACAATCAACCGAATGCGCATCCGATGTCGAAGCTGATGTCCTGGGTGCTGTGCTGGGTGATGTTCTCGGTGATGCTGAACAGCCAATCCCGCGCGTGGCTGTCCTGCCAGCGCAGGCCGGCGGCGACGAGCCACGGATTCTGGTCGGTGACGAGCATGCCGTTGCCACGATACGGGGACATGCCCCCCTGCGCCTGGACGATGAAGGAGAACCGCCTGTCGCTGACCGGCCTGAAGAACCGCCCCTGCCAACCGATGGCGGCGGACACCCGGGCATAGGGACGGTTTTTCAGAAACGGTACATAGTCGCTGCCGAACGGCCGGAAATACCATCCCTCGACATGGGTGAACCAGGCGCGGCTCCGGAAGGAATCGACAAGGCCGATGCCGGCATCCCAGGTACCGCTACCCCAGCCGCGCTGCCGGCTGGCCGTCGGGATCTTGCCCCCGCCCAACAGGGCCAGGGCGTTATGTTCGCTATGCAGCACCGGATAGCTGAGGCCGGCCGAGATGTTGCCGATCTCCCATTGCGGATGGCTGTTCCACGCCCCGGTCAGCGTATAGGCATAGCGGTTGTTCGGGCGATACTGTCTGTCGGCGTTGGGGAAATGGAAGGTCTTGTGGAAGCCGTTGATCAGGCCGTCCATCCACCCCCCGGTCGGCAGCAACAGGGGCAGGTCCAGGTGCAGCCCCAGCCTGCCGACCGATGCGCGCAACGCCACATCGGTCACGGACAGCTCCATATCGACCATATACCGGTCCGGCACGGGCAGCTGGTCGGCCAGGAAGATGTTGGCGTAATGCTCCTGGATGCTGACCCGATGGCGGCGGTCGGCGTCCTGCAGGGCATCGCTGGCCGTGAAGCCCATATAGCGCAGCATCAGCGGATTCATCTGCAGCATCGGAAGCGGCGCCGCCATATCCCCCGCCTCGGCCGCGCCGGCCGATACCCAAAGGCCGAGCCACAGCAGCACGATGCCGACGATCCGCTTCCCGCTCATGGCCGCTCTCCCGGCGCAGGGGCCGTGTGGTTGTGGAACAACAGGCTGGCCTGGCCCTGGCGCACGGCGATGCGACTCCAGCAGGCATAGGGCATGGCCAGGCGGCGCGTGGTGGCGATCGGCGCCCCCATCACATGCGCGATCAGCATGCGCAGGCTGCCGGAATGCGCCACCAGCAGGATGCGCTCGCCCGCATGCTCGGCGCGCAATCCGGCCCAGAATGCGACGATGCGCACCGAAAGATCCTCCACCGTCTCCGCCCCGGGGATCTGCATGCCCTCGGGGTTGGCCCGCCACTGCTCGAGCATGCCGGGGAAGCGGCTACGGATTTCGTCGGCCGTCAGTCCCTCCCAGGCACCGTAGCGCATCTCGGCCACGCGCGGCTCGATACTCAGCGGCACCCCGGCCCGCCTGGCCCAGGCCCGGGCAGGTTCCGCACAGCGGGACAGCGGCGAGGCGACGATGCGATCGACATCCCCGGCCAGCCGCATCCACACCGTCTCCATGGCGGCCCGGCCCTCCGCGGTCAGCGCATCGTCGACGCGGCCGCGGTATTTGACCCCGCCCTCCAGTGACCCATGCCGCAACAGATCCACCCGCATCGTCACGCCCTCCCGCAGTGCCCCCTGACGCCGCGGGGGTGAGAAACCATGCCCGATGCGTTACCCTGCGTGCAATACCCTTGTAAGGATGGGCGCATGAACGACGATTTCGACTCCAGCGTGGCCTTCGATCCGAGTGATCCGAAAAACGTCGAGGCCATGGCGCATGTACGCGCCCTGCTCACCTATATCGGCGACGATCCGGATCGCGAGGGCCTGCTCGACACGCCCAAGCGCGTGCTGGCGGCGTTCAAGGAATACTTCTCGGGCTACACCGAGGATCCGCGCGAGCACCTGATGAAGACCTTCGAGGAGGTCGAGGGCTACGACGAGATCGTGCTGGTCTCCGACATCGACGTGCACAGCCATTGCGAGCATCATTTGGCGCCTTTCGTCGGCAAGGCGCACGTGGCCTATATCCCCAATGGCCGCGTCGTTGGCCTGTCGAAGCTGGCGCGCGTCGTCGACGTGTTCGCCAAGCGCCTGCAGGTGCAGGAGAAGATGACGATGCAGATCGCCCAGGTCATCGAGGAGGTGCTGCAGCCGAAGGGCGTGGCCGTGGTCATCCAGTGCCAGCACTTCTGCATGTGCCACCGCGGCGTGCGCAAGCCCAACTCCTGGACCACCACATCGAAGCTGACCGGATCGTTTCTGAAGAACCCGGCATCGCGGCAGGAGATCTTCCGCCTGATCCAGATGCACAAGGGGAACTGATCCCCCTATTCCGGTTCCCGCGGGCGCTGCACGAAATGGCGGATCAGGAATTCCTCGTCAGCCGGGGACAGGTCGAAACGGCGGCAGGCCTCCTCGACGGCGGCCAGCGTATGCTCGCCGTGCTCGCCGATCCATTGCACGGCGCGGCGCAACTCCTCACCCTCGGGCAACAGCGGTTGCTTCGTCATGATACCGTCAGCATAGCCCTGCCGGCGCAGCAGCGCTTAAGTTTGCGCCCGCTGCCGCAGGGGCAGGGCTCGTTGCGTCCGAAGGGCTGAAGCCTCGCCTCACCGCCAGCATAGAGCCAGCATCCACCCGCGCGCACGAAGCGACTGGTCTCGTGCAGGCCGATCACCCGGGCCCCGTCGCGAAAGGCGGCGACGAAGGCCACCGTCCCCTCCGCATCCTGCTCACCCCCACCCGCACAGCCCAGGATGCGCAAGCCCAGCCATTCGGCATTTGGCTCCAGATCCTCCGGGCAGGCATCGGCCTGCCAAGTGGCGCGGAGGTAGTCCACATCGCCGAGCACATAGGCCGCATAGCGCGAGCGCATCAGGGCCTCGGCCGTTTGTGCCGGGCGGCCGGCGTGCAGCGGCCCGCAACAGACGGCAAAAGTCAGACCGGAACCGCAGGGGCAGGGTATCCCCGGCTCAGGCATCGACATCGTCCATGATATAATCCGGCCAATGCGCCTCGGGCACCGTATCCTCGGAGATGCTGCGCCCGCGCATCGAGATGCCGGCCGCATGTACCGCCCGGGCATCACCGGCCACCAGCGGATGCCAGGCGGGCAACGGCTTTCCTTCGGCGCGCAGGCGGTAGGCGCAGGTGGCCGGAAGCCAGCGCATCTGCTCAAGGGAAAGGCTTCGCAGGTTCAGGCAGTCCGCCACCTTCAGCAACCGTTTGCCATAATCGCGGCAACGGCAGGCCGCATCGTCGAACAGCCGGCAGGCGATCGAGGTATAGAGCATCTCGCCGGTGTCGGCATCCTCGAATTTGTGCATGCAGCACAGGCCGCAGCCATCGCACAGCGTCTCCCACTGCGGGGCTGTCAATGCCTGCAGCGGCACATCCTCCCAGAAGCTCATGCCGCCAGTTCCTCGACCTTGAGCTCCAGTACCTCCCAGCGCGTATAGGCCTCTGCAAGCTCGGCCTCGATGGCGGCCAGGCGCTGCTGATCGGCCTGGAATCCCTCGGCGTCGCGCCCGAAGTATTCGGGATCGCAGAAGCGGCCCTCGATGGCGGCCTGCTCGGACTCCAGCGCCTCGATCTGTGCGGGAAGCGCCGCAAGCTCGCGCTGCTCGTGGTAGGACAGCTTCTTCGCCTTGGCCGGCCGCATCTCCGGTTTCGCGGCCTTTTCCGCCGGCGCCGCAGGCGGCGACTGCTTGGCCTTCCAGGCAGCGTAGTCCGACCAGCCGCCCTCGACCGGCACGATGCACCCATCCCCCTCGAAGGCCAGTACGCGGGAGACGACGCGGTCCATGAAGGCGCGGTCGTGGGAAACGAGGATCACAGTGCCGTCGTAATCGGCCAGCGCCCGCTCCAGCACGCTCAGCGTACCGATATCCAGATCGTTGGTCGGCTCGTCAAGCACCAGCAGGTTCGCCGGCTGCAGCAGCAGCCGCGCCAAGAGCAGCCGCCCGCGCTCGCCGCCCGACAGTGCGGCCACGCGCGTGTTCAGGCGCTCCTTATCGAACAGGAAATCCTGCATATAGCCGACCACATGCCTCGGATGCAAGCCGGCCACATACACGTACTGCCCGCCGTCCGGCAGCAGCACCTCCTTCAGCCTCAGCTCCGGGTTCAGCTCCCTGAGCTGCTCGAGGAAACCCGGCACCAGGCGCGCGCCGTGGCGGATCTTGCCGTGCTCGGGCGCCAGTTCGCCCAGCAGCAGCTTGAGCAGCGTCGTCTTGCCGATGCCGTTCGGACCGACGAAGCCGATACGGTCCCCGGCCATGATCTTCAGGTCGAGATTCTTGACGATGGTCTTGCCGCCGAGATGGTGCGTCAGCCCCGTCGCCTCGATCAGCATCTTGCCCGGCTTGATGCCGGAGGCCACGCGCAGTTCGACATCGCCGCCGCGCAGGCGCCGGGCGGTGCGTTGCTCGCGCAGGTGCTCGAGGTTGCGCGCCCTTCCCTCGTTGCGCGTGCGCCGGGCCGGGATGCCCTGGCGGATCCAGCGCTCCTCGGCGGCCAGCAGCTTGTCGAAGCGGGCATGCTGGCGCTCCTCCACCGCCAGCATCTCCGCCTTCTTGTCCAGGTATTCGGCATAATTGCAGGGGAAATGCGCGATATGGCCGCGATCGAGCTCGACGATCTCCTCGGCCACGGCATCGAGGAAATAGCGATCGTGGGTGATGAACACCACCGCCCCGGCAAAGGAGGCGACGAACTCCTCCAGCCATTCGATCGAGGCCACGTCGAGATGGTTGGTCGGCTCGTCCAGCAGCAGCACGTCGGGCTCGGCCACCACGGCGCGCGCCAGCGCCACGCGCCGTTGCCAGCCGCCGGACAGGCTGCCCACATCGACATGCGGCTGCAGGCCCAGCTTCGAGATCGCCGTCTCGATGCGCGTCCTGTACTGCCAGGCTCCGCTGCGCTCGAGATCCGCCTGCAGCCGCGCCACCCGGTTCAGCGCCGCTTCACCCGCCTCCCCTTCCAGCGCCTGCAGCGCCCGGTCGTATTCGCCGAGCATCGCCCCCACGGCCTCCAGGCCCGAGGCCACGACATCGAACACGGACTGGCCGGGTTCGTAATGCGGCGCCTGCGGCAGATAGGCCACGCGGGTGCCGTTGCGCAGGGTGAGCGAGCCGGTATCGGCCTCGATTAGGCCGGAGATCAGCTTCAGCAGCGTGGACTTGCCCTCGCCGTTGCGCCCGATCAGTCCGATGCGCGCGCTGCGCATCACCGTCAGCGAGACGTCGTCGAGGATGACCTGTGGCCCGAAGGCCTTGTGGATGTGGCTGAGCGTCAGCACCGGCATGAGGCGCAGTCTAGGGCCTGTTCATACAAATTTCGATGGCGCCGATATGGCCATGGGCCCGGCGCCGACAGCTAACGGCGGCTCACAGCGCGCAACCGGGTTCGATCAGGGCCGCGTCGTCGATCTGGGGCACGGCCTCGCCGGCGGCGCAGCACAGCCGCCTGGCCAGGGCCTCGGAGACCTGCCCATGGGTGAGCTCGGCCAGGCTGCGCGCCGCATGTCCCTGGGCGGAGAGGGGCGGCAGGAACACGAGATCGACGCGCAACGCCGGCCCTCTGAGCAGGCGTATCAGGTGGGAGACGAAATCGTCGTCGCCGATGAACGGGGCGACCGGATGTAGCCGGCCTTCGGCATCGAAATAGCGCAGGGCCACCGGCTGCACCCGGGCCTCGACGCGGATCGCCGCCTCGAACAGGCGCGGCTGGAAACGACGCAGATGCCGGCCGTCGGTCGTCGTGCCCTCCGGGAACATGCAGATGCCGCCGCCCTGGCGCAGGCGCTCCGTCAGCCGGTCGATGGCCCGACCCAGCGAGGCGGCACAGCCGCGCCGGATCAGCACCGTGCCCGCATGCCGGACCAGCCAGCCGATCACCGGCCAGTCGCCGACCTCCTCCTTGGCCAGGAAGCCGCCGTGCCACACCGAGGCCAGCACCGGGATATCGAGCCAGGAGACGTGATTGGCAACGACGAGGCTGTCGGTTTGCGGCTCACCATGCTTCACCACCTGCACCCTGAGGATGCGGCAGACCCCCTTAAGCCACCACTGGAACAGGCCACGCTGCAGGCGCGCGTCCGGGCGCGGACGACGGAAGCACAGCAGCATGATGGGGAAGGCGGCGGCAATGTGCAGGGCCAGCCAGGTCCCGCGACACAGCACGCGCGGCGCGGCGATCACCGGGCCTGGGCCTGCTGCTGCACCTGGAAATGGCGGGCATAGCGGGCGTCGAGCCGGTCGACGCCCAACAGCACGAACACGTCGGCAACGTTGAAGTCACGGTCCAGGAATGGCTCGCCACCGATCTGGGCACCCAGGCGCAGATAGGCCTTCAACAGCGGCGGCAGCATCGGCGCCAGGCTGGCATCGACCGGTCGCGGCGGATACGGCAACAGCGGCGTCACCCGCCGATCCTCGGGCACCATGTGGCGCGGCCTCAGACGCTGCATCACCGCCTGCGCCTGCGTGCCGCCGTCATGCAGGCCGATGCTGGCACAGCCGATCAGGTAGTCGTATCCCCGCGATTCGAGAAACTGGGAGATGCCCTTCCACAGCATGGTGATGGCGGCACCATGACGGTAGTCGGCATGCACGCAGGTGCGCCCGATCTCCATGAAGCGGCCGGGCATGGCGAGGATGGGAGCGATGTCGAACTCGGTGGCCGAATAGAAGCCGTCGGTACGCTGTGCCTGCTCGCAGGTCAGGATGCGCGTGCTGGCCACCACCATGCCAGTCTCGGCATCACGCACCAGCACATGCTCGCAGTGCGGGTCGAAGCAGTCGTGGTCGATGCCGTCGATGGTGTTGTGCAGCTTGGCCCCGGCCTCGCGGGCGAATACGTCATAGCGCAGCACCTGGGACTCGATGACATCGGATGCACAGCCGGCCAGGCTCACGGTGAGCGGAGCACTGCGCCTGGCTTTGAGAACCTGTTCCTTTCTGACCAATGCCGACATTGCCGCCCCCTGCCTTCGGGATGGAGGCAACATATGCGCCGCGCATGTCAGCCCGGTGGCAGCGACGTGACAGAACCGTGACCTGCAGGCGCCACGGCCGCCTTGCAGGCATGGGTAGGGCCCGCGGCCATGTCATGACGATGCCAGCCGGGCAGCGCTGCCGCGGCTGGCCTATAATCCGCACATGCCGATCCCCGGAACATCGATACCACGCCCTGCCCCCACCGCCGGCATGGCGCGCCGACTGCTGGCCATGCTGTGGCTGCTGCTCGCCTGTGCCGCCCCGGCAACGGCCTGGGCAGGACAGGTGACGCTGCTCGACATCAAGGGCGCCATCAGCCCGGCCATGGCCGACTATGTGCATCGGGGTCTGCTTGAGGCCGAGGGACGGCACGACGACGCCGTCATCCTGCGCCTGGACACCCCCGGCGGCCTGGATCTGTCGATGCGCGACATCATCCACGACATCCTGGCCTCGACCGTGCCGGTCATCGCCTATGTGGCGCCGAGCGGGGCCCGCGCCGCCAGCGCCGGCACCTATATCATGTATGCCGCGCCTGTCGCCGCCATGGCTCCGGCCACGAACCTGGGCGCGGCCACGCCGGTGCAGATCGGCGCGCTGCCGGTCACGCCCCCGCACCCTGCCGGCAAAGCCCGCCAGCGGGCGGCCGCCGCCGCGGGTGAGGCGCGGCGGCCGGCCGGGCACGCCCACGGCGCCTGCCGGCAAATCCGGCAAGCAGGAGGGCGGCAACGCCGAGGCGCGCAAGGTGCTCAACGACGCCGTCGCCTATATCCGCGGCCTGGCCGACATGCGCGGGCGCAATGCCGACTGGGCGGAATCCGCGGTGCGCAGCGCCGCCAGCCTGACGAGCACCGAGGCCCTGAAGCAGCATGTCATCGACCTGATCGCCGACAACGTGCCGGAGCTTCTGAAACGGGTCGACGGCCGGAAGGTGAAGCTGGCCGACGGCATGACCACGCTGCATACGGCGGGCGCCACCGTCATCACCATCGAGCCCGATTGGCGCACCAAGCTGCTCGCCGTCATCACAGATCCGAACATCGCCTACATGCTGATGCTGATCGGCTTCTACGGACTGTTCTTCGAGCTGTGGAATCCGGGCTACATCCTGCCCGGCGTGGCCGGCGCCATCTGCCTGCTGCTGGCGCTGTTCGCCTTCCAAGTGCTGCCGGTCAACTACGCGGGGCTCGCCCTGATCCTGCTGGGCATCGGCTTCATGGTTGCCGAAGTCTTCGTGCAGAGCTTCGGGGCGCTCGGCATCGGCGGTGTCATCGCCTTCGTCATCGGCTCGGTGATGCTGTTTCAGACCGGCACGCCCGGCTACGGCATCTCCATCTCCCTGATCCTGTCGCTGGGCATCATCAGCGCCCTGTTCTTCATCGGCATGGCCACCATGGCGGTGCGGGCGCGCAACCGGCCGGTGGTCAGCGGCCGTGAAGAGATGGTCGGCCTGCCCGCCACCGCCATCGGCGCCTTCGCGCCCGGGAAAAACGGCCGCTACCGGGGGCGCGTGCATGCGCACGGCGAAGACTGGCAGGGCGAATCCGCCGCCCCCATCGCCGACGGTGCGGCGCTGCGCATTACCGCCATCGATGGTCTAGTCTTGCAGGTGCAACCGTATTCATCGCCCGAGGAGGCCGTTTCATGAGCTTCGCCGTCCCAGCCGTCGCCTTCGTCCTTGTCGTCCTGCTCTTCATCGCCTTCAATGTGCTGCGCGAGTACCAGCGCGGCGTCATCTTCCAGCTCGGCCGCTTCTGGAAGGTCAAGGGGCCGGGCCTGATCATCGTCATCCCCATCATCCAGCAGATCGTGCGCGTGGATCTGCGCACCATCGTCATGGACGTGCCGAGTCAGGACGTGATCAGCCGCGACAACGTCTCGGTCAAGGTCAACGCCGTGCTGTACTTCCGTGTCGTCGACCCGCAGAAGGCCATCATCAATGTCGAGAATTACCTGGAGGCGACAAGCCAGCTGGCGCAGACGACGCTGCGCTCGGTGCTTGGCCAGCACGAGCTGGACGAGATGCTGGCCGCGCGCGACAAGCTGAA
>OFHG01000191.1_pt1 | contig 26502 bp, 20 predicted proteins | sample 1521931 | NCBI WGS metagenome assembly OFHG01 (sample SAMEA2468438, study PRJEB22500) | soil metagenome | biome: Glassland; feature: Farmland; material: Clay | place: Australia | collected 2013-01-31 | depth 0.55 m
GCCCTGCCCTCCTTCCAACTCACGGCCACTCACCCTGCGATCCCGACCGCCAGCTCGGGAAATCGCGAGGAAGTTGCTATGCTGCCTTTTCCGGCGCTCCGCTTGAGCGAAACACGGCGCAGTGCTACAATGAATTGGTTTGAAGAGAGACCTTCGGGGCAGGGTGAGGGAAGCTCGCTTCCCAATTCCCGATCGGCGGTAAAGCCCGCGAGGGACTGAAAGACAGTGACGAGTAATAAGCGGTCAGAAGTTGCAGTCAGCGGTCCTTGCCGCTTGCCACTGAGCACTTGCCACTGTTCTTGATCTCCCACGATCCGGTGAAATTCCGGGGCCGACGGTAAAGTCCGGATGGAAGAAGGTCAAGGCAGCAACTTGCCTGGGGGCTGCCGCGGCGGAACACGCACAAAGACATGCGTGCCTGCAGCGTGGGCCTTTGATCTGCCACGTTCACTCGCCCCGAATCATCTCCTTCCTTCACAGCCATTGACTGGAGTTCCAGATGTTCAGCGGAATTGTCGAGATTACTTCTCCCATCGTGAAGATTCGTGAAGCGCGCGAGCAACGCATCTTCTCGATCCGCAAGCCGCGTAACTGGAAGCTCGGCGCGGGCGAGAGTGTTTCCGTGGAAGGCGTGTGCTCGACGGTCCAGAAATCAGACACCCGCACGTTTTCCGTGGTGTACATGCCGGAGACGCTGCGCCGCTCGACCTTGGGCGAGCTTGGGGTGAACGATCGCGTCAACCTCGAGCGCAGCCTAACGCTCTCCAGCCTGATCGGCGGGCACCTGGTCCAAGGCCATGTGGACGCGACCGGCGTGATCCGCGGCATCCGCAGCGAGGGCGAGGCGAAGATTTACGAGTTCTCTGCCCCACGCCGATTGTCCAAGTACATCGTCGAAAAAGGTTCCATCTCGATCGACGGCATCAGCCTGACCGTGGTCAGCACGAGGCCTGGACGCTTCACCATTTCTTTTCTTGCCTACACCCTGAGCCATACCACCATGGGCGGCAAACGGGTGGGTGACCGCGTCAATCTGGAAGTGGATATGGTAGCGAAATACATCGAGAGTTTGATCCGAAGATGAGACGCAACAAAACTAGCGCTGATTTCGGAAAGAAAATCTCATTGGACCCGCATCAGGCCGCCCGCTTGCGACTGGCTATCATTCGCGCCGAGTACAACAGCAACATCACCTTGAGCCTCGAAACCCACTGCGTGCGCGAACTGCGCCAAAGCGGCATCCCTTCCAGGAACATTGACCTTTACGCGGTGCCCGGATGCTTCGAGATTCCCATTGTGGCGCAGCGCCTGGCAAAACTGCGGCGCTACGACGCGCTGATCGCGCTGGGAGCCGTGATCCGCGGCGAAACGCACCACTTCGACCTGGTGGCGAACGAGTGCGCGCGCGGGATCATGGAGGTTTCTCTCGCCCAGAACATTCCGATTATTTTCGAAGTGCTCGCCACTTATAACCGCCGCGATGCCCGTTTGAGGGCGGGCAACAACAAATTCAATAAAGGCTTGGAAGCCGCGCAAAGCGCGCTATCCCTGCTTGGAACCTTGCGCCGCCTGAAAGGTTAAACGATGTTGAAATTCCCTGAGATCGAAGAAGCCGTCCGCGAAATCCGGCGCGGACACATGATTATCGTGCGCGACAGCCTGGACCGTGAAAACGAGGCGGACCTGGTGATGGCCGCGGAAAAGGCCACGCCGGCCGCCATCAACTTCATGATCAAGCACGGTGGCGGGCTGATCTGCGTGGCGTTCAAACGCGAGCGCGCCGCCAAGCTGGGCCTCTCGCCCATGGTAACAACGGACGAGAACACCACGGCCTTCGGCTGCGACTTCACCGTTTCGGTGGACGCGCGCAAGGGCGTGACCACGGGCATCTCGGCCGCCGACCGGGCCGCGACCGTCAGGTTGTTGGCGGCTCCTCACACGCGCCCTTATGACCTTGTGCGCCCCGGCCACATTTTCCCCATTCGCGCCCGCGCCGGCGGAGTCCTGGCGCGCGCCGGCCACACCGAAGCCACCGTGGACCTGGTTCGCTTGGCTGGCTTGAATCCCGTGGGCGTGATGTGCGAAGTCCTCGACCAGTCGGGAAAGGCCGCGCAGTTGGAGGATATCAAACGGCTGACGGGCAAGTCCCACTTGAAGACGGTGACGATTGAAGAGCTTATCGAATACCGCCGCTACCACGAGCGCCTGGTGGAGCGAGTTTCGAGCGCGCAGCTGCCCACCGAGTTCGGCCATTTTATCGCGCACGTGTACGATTGTCCGTCCCAGAACCGCGAGCACCTGGCGCTGGTGATGGGAAGAATCAATCCCGAGCAACCGGTTCTGGTGCGCGTCCACTCGCAGTGCGTGACGGGCGACACGCTTCATTCCGTGCGGTGCGATTGCCGCGACCAGCTTGCCATGGCCATGAAGAAGATAGGCGAAGCGGGCCGCGGCGTGCTGCTTTACCTTAGCCAGGAAGGACGCGGCATCGGCTTGGCCAACAAAATCCGAGCTTACGCGCTGCAGGACAGAGGTCTTGACACCGTGCAGGCCAACCTGCAACTGGGCCTTCCGGCTGACATGCGCGACTATTCGGTGGGGGCGCAGATTCTGGCGGACTTGGGAGTCCGCAAGATCAACTTGCTCACCAACAATCCCAAGAAGGTCTCCGGCATCGAGCGCTTCGGGCTGAAAATCCTCAAGCGCGTCCCGATCGAAATTCCTCCTCACGACGGAAATCGCCGCTACCTGAAAGTGAAGAAAGACAAGCTGGGCCACTTGCTCAGCAAGGTGCAATAGTCGCCCATGCCCGCGCGCCGCCCGCATTCTCGCGAAGACTACATGCGCGAGGCGCTGCGCCTGGCCCAGGCGCCGCGGGGATATCCTTATCCCAACCCGTGGGTCGGCTGTGTCGTCGTTCGCGACCATCGAATCGTCGGGCGTGGATTTCACCTCGGCCCGGGAACGAATCATGCTGAAGTGGAGGCTCTTCGCCAAGCCGGCCATCGCGCGCGGGGCGCTTCGCTCTATGTGACGCTCGAGCCCTGCTGCCACTACGGCAACACGCCCCCCTGTACCGACGCCATCGTCCAAGCCGCGATCCGCGAGGTGGTCTATGCTTTGCGCGATCCGAACCCTGAGGTGAAGGGACGCGGTGCTCGCATCTTGAAGTCGCACGGACTCGCCGTCAAGGGCGGCATCTTTTCGCATCAGGCTGCGGCCGCAAACGAGGTCTACCTAAAATATCGCGCCACGGGATTGCCGTTCGTAACGGCAAAAGTTGCGACGACGCTCGACGGCAAAATCGCGACGCGCACCGGCCAGTCCAAGTGGATTACCGGCGGCCGGGCCCGCCAAAGAGCGCGCGCGCTGCGGGTGGAAAATCAGGCGGTACTGGCCGGGATCAATACGGTGCTCGCCGACGATCCGGATTTGGGACCGCGCCGCCCCGGCGCTCCGGAGCCCTGGCGCGTGATTCTGGATTCACGATTGCGCACTCCCGTCGGAGCCCGCGTGGTCAAGTCGGGGAAATGCATCGTTGCTTGCGCCGCTGGTGCCAGCGCGAAAGCGATTGCACAGCTTGAGCGACGGAGCGTCACGGTCTGGAAGTTCGACGGTCGGCGGGTTCCCGTGCGGCGCTTGCTGGCTCGTCTTGCGAAGAGCGGAATTATCAGCGTCCTCGTCGAAGGCGGAAGTGAAGTTCTGGGCAGCTTTTTTGACGCGGGCCTTGTTGACAGGGTTTACTGGTTTGTATCGCCCCTGATCGTCGGCTCGGGGCGCAGCCGCACTGCCGTTGCCGGCACGGGAGTGGCGAAACTTTCACGCGCCTGGCGGCTGCGAAAACCGTCGGTCCATATCGCGGGAGATTCATTTATGTTTTGCGGCAACGTGAGCCGCTGGGCGCTGGCAGAACCGTCAAAACGTGCCTGAGGGCTTTCAGTCCGCAGGTCCTCCGCATCTTCTTTAATCGTCCTGGAAGCGGCAATCTCGTCACAGCAGACAACCTTCTCCATCCGCGATACCGTCCAAGTATATGTAAGGTATTTCAAATGTTCAAAGGAGGCGTGCTGCACGTGAGAAATAGATTGGTGTTTTCTTCTTTGGCTGCAATTATCGCGGTGCCGTTGTTTGCTGTGATGTGCTCGGCTTCTTGGTTTTCACACAATTCGTCGGTAAAGACCACGAATGTCGACCTTATCTACCAGACCCAGTTCGCCAACGGAAAAATGCTCAAAGCGGGCAAATATAAACTGGAAATTCCGCTGAACTCCAAATCACCGGCCCTGAAGTTCTATCAGTACGGAAAGCTGGTGGCCAGCGTGCCAGCCCGGGTGAAGAGTGAAGCGCGAAAGCCTGCGGCGACGGAGGTCATCTATACTCGCAAAGGAGCCACGGAGTATCTCACCTCCGTCAGACCCGGCGGCTTGAGGGAGTCTTTTGTTATCGCGGGACCAAGCACCATGAAATCCGGAGCCTGATCCCCTCGAGAGCGGTTTGACTTTGAAGGCGGCCACCAAGCCGCCTTTTTTGTCGGCGCCTGGGCGCGAAAGGATCACCGGGATCAAGGGTTGAAGCGGGTGGCCTGCCAGGCCACCCATTGCCGCCGGCCGTGCCGCCGTACGTTCCGGAGAACGAAACGGCTGAAAGCAAGAGCGCGGCGAGAATTTCCACATCATACCTCGCGCGGCCAGCCGCTACTTGGAAAGCCCAAGGCTCGGCCAGACGGCGTCAATCCTTTTTCGGGTTTCCGAATCCATCTTGATTTCATCCGGCCAGGGACGCGTGAAGCCTTCACTGGGCAGCTTGCGCGTGGCGTCCACGCCCATCTTGGACCCGAAATTGGGCAGGCGCGAAGCATGCTCGAGCTGATCTACGGGGCCCAGCGTAAACTGGATGTCGCGCTCGGGATCGATGTGGTTGAAGGCCTTCCACGTCACCTCGCGCAGGTTGTGGACGTCCACGTCTTCATCCACCACGACGATGCATTTCGTGAACATGGCGCCGGGCAGGCCCCACACCGCGTTCATCACTTTGCGCGCCTGGCCGGGATAACTCTTGCGAATGGAGACAATCATCAGATTGTGAAAGATGCCTTCGGCGGGAAGATGCATGTCCACGACTTCCGGCATCTGCTTGCGCATCAAGGGAAGGAAAATGCGCTCGACGGCATATCCCATCCAGTAATCTTCCATGGGAGGCGGGCCCACGATGGTCGAAACATAGACCGGCTCTTTGCGCCGCGTGATGCAGGTGATGTGAAACGCCGGAAACTTGTCTTCGAGCGAATAATAGCCGGTGTGGTCGCCGAAGGGCCCTTCGGTGCGGATGTCGTCGAGGTCCGCGTATCCTTCAAGGACGATTTCCGCGTGGGCGGGAACTTCCAGGTCCACCGTTTCACACTTGACAAGTTCGACGGGCTCCTGGCGGAGAAATCCCGCAAAAAGGAATTCGTCCAGGTCCGAAGGAAGCGGCAGGACGCCGGAAAGCATGGTGACGGGGTCTGCGCCGATGGCGACGGCGACGTCCAGCTTGCGGCCCTTGCCCTGGCGCTCGAGCCAGCGAAAATGTTCCGCGCCGCCTTTGTGGATCTGCCAGTGCATGCCGGTGGTGCGCTCGTCGTAAACCTGCATACGGTAGCAACCGACGTTGCGCCGGCCGTTCTTGGGACTGCGCGTGACCACCAGGGGAAAGGTAATGAAGCGTCCGCCATCCTGCGGCCAACACTTCATGATGGGAAGCGAGGCCAGCGAGATCTTCTCACGCTCGATGACTTCCTTCACCGGGCCGGTCTTGACGGAGCGGGGGAAAACGGACCCGAGTTCAGCAAGCTTGGGAAGTAATTTGACCTTGTCGAAGAGGCCCGCGGGCGGGCGCATTTCGAGGAGGTCCTCGATGCGCCGCGCGACATCCTCGACCGAGGCGACTTCCAGTGCCAGTTCCAGCCTTCTTCGCGACCCGAGCATGTTGATGAGCAAGGGTGTCGAATAGGTGGTCTGGTCCCGGTGCGAGCACGGTTTATCGAAAAGCAGCGCCGGGCCCTGCGTCTTGGAGACGCGATCCGCGATCTCGGTGATTTCAAGATCCACGTCCACTTCCGCTCCGATGCGCCGCAATTCGCCTTCCTCTTCCAGGCGTACAATGAATTCGCGAAGATCCTTGAAGGCCACGTTGTTTCCTCTCCCAGTTCAGATGGCAACCGCCGGTAAAAGTCGTGCCGCCCGGCACGCTTCCGGCGAACCGCAAATCTTTCCGCAATTCCGATAGCGAAGCATTGCAGATTGCGCAAGGCAAAGCAAGACTCATCCGGGGGCATCCTTCCTCCTTGACTTTCCCGCTACCCCGCCGGATACTCGGCTTATCGATCGCGTGTCGGACTGAGCAGGCCGCAGCGCCTGAGAAGACCGGGGGCAGTTAAACAAAGGCATTCTCCATGCGCCCGCAAGCTCTGAAATGGCGACGTTGCCACTCAAGGGCCGGGCTTGCGTCGCGGGCGATTTTCCTGTCGCTTGTTCTCGGCGGAGTGGCGCCTTTTTCGACTGCGCAGTCTCCTGACGCCACTGAGCTCTCAACCACAGAAACCGAATCCGATTACAAACTGGAAGTGGAGCGAAACCTCGTCCAGGTGCGCGTCGTGGTGAGGGATTCCAAAGGCCAGATCGTCGGAAGTCTGAGCAAAGATGACTTTCAACTGTTCGACAACGGCAAACCCCAGACGATCAGCCACTTTGCCGTGGAGGCTGAAAACCCTCCCCAGGCGCCGTCTGCGCAGGGTCCAGAGAAAGAATCGCTACCTGGAGCCAAGACGGATGCGGAACTGAATGCCCGGACGCCTCGCCGTTACCTGGCCCTTTACTTTGACGACATCCACATGCCCTTCGAAAATGTGACTCGCGTTCGAATGGCGGCCGAGAGTTACTTGAAGTCCGCGCTGACCCCAGGCGATCGTGTGGCCGTTTTTACGGCCTCCGGTCAGGGCAATTCCGATTTCACGGCGGACTGGGACAGCATTGAATCGGCCCTGCGGGGCCTTCGCCCCCGGGGAATTTTGCGCGAACCCCGGCCCTGTCCGGAAATCTTTGATTATCAGTCGTACTTGATCGTCTACCAGCACGATTCTTTCGCCGAGGGTGCGGCGGTTTATGAAACTCTATATTGCCACTTCAACGATGACCCCAAGTTTCTTGAAATGGCTCAGATCGAGGCGCTGACGGAGGCACAACGTAAATTAAACGACTTCGAAACTTCCACAGAAGCCATCCTGCGAGGTTTGGACCAGGTGATTGCAAGGATGAGCGTTCTTCCCGGGCAGCGTGGGATCGTCCTGATTTCGCCAGGGTTCATGACGCTATGGGACAAAGTGCGGCTCGACCAGACCGTCGACCGGGCCCTGCGGAAGAACGTCGTCATCAATACCCTGGATTCGAAAGGGTTGGACACCTTCATTCCCATGGGCGACGCCAGCCAGCAGCCCGTCATCCTCCCCAACCATCCGGACCTCACCGTACGAAAGGTTCAGATCAGAGACAGTGCCAGGATATTTCGCGTCGAGACACTGCGTGACCTCGCAGGCGGGACGGGCGGAGTCTATTTCGGCAACAGCAACGACCTCGTCGCAGGACTGCGAAAGGCCAGCGAATTGCCGGAAACGTATTACAGTCTGGCATTCTCTCCAGAGAAGTTGAAATTCGACGGCCACTTTCACACCCTGAAGATCAAGCTGGCCCATTACCCCGCGTATTCGATCGAAGCCCGGCGCGGCTACTTTGCCCCCGCGCATTCTGAGAGCAACGAAGCGCGCGCGAAGGAGCAGATCGCCGAGGCGGTTTTCTCTCAGGAAAAACTCAGCCAGATTCCCCTCGAAGTGCAGACTCAATTCTTCAAGCAGAGCCAGTTCGATGCGACCCTTTCCGTTCTGGCGCGTGTGGACATAAGATCTATCCAGTTCCGCAAGTTGAACGGTCGCAACCTGAATAACCTGACGGTGGTTACCGCCCTTTTCGACCAGAACGGAAACCTCTTGCAGGGCAAAGAAAGACGTGTAGACTTTCAATTGCGAGACGAGAGTTTGACCAGACTGGCCCAGTCCGGACTAACCATGAAAACCCGTTTCACGGTGAAGCCGGGGACCTATATGGTCCGCGAAGTGGTGCGCGATTCCGAGGGGTCGCAGATCTCCGGATTGACGCGGACCGTGGAGATTCCCTATTGAGAGTGTGACGTATGAAACGACGCTTATTGAACTCGATGCTTTTCGCAGCGTTTGTGCTAGGGGGTGCGGAATTCTCACCGCGGCTCGCACCCGCGGGCCAGGCGGGCGCCCCGCAACCCGGTGCTCCGGCGGCTGAGACTTCTTCGGAGGTCATTAAGACCGAGTCCCAGTTGGTCCTCGTGGACGTGATTGTAACCGACAAGAAGGACCACCACCTCGGCGACCTCACCGCCAAGGATTTTCGAGTCTATGAAGACGATAAAGAACAACCCATCGCTAGCTTTTCACACATCGCGACGACACCGGAGGCCAGTTCTCCCAGCGGCCGCCGTTACATCGTGTTGTTCTTCGACGACTCGTCGATGAATACCGCCGACCAGGCCTACGCGCGCAAAGCCGCTGCGGAGTTTGTCGCGAAATCAACCTCCAAAGAGCGCGAGATGGCGGTAGTTGACTTTGCCGGAACGACCCGCATCGCGCAGGACTTCACCTCCGATCCGGCCGCCCTGAAGTCAGCCGTGGAAGGCGTCAAATTCGGCACGCTCAGGCCCAACGAACCCGGACAATCCACCGAACTCGCATCGTTAGGCGGGCCGAAGGGAGTTCAGATTCGTTCGGATTTTGCCGCCCGCAGCATCCTTCTGGCGGTGCGGAGCATGTGCCGCTCCCTTCGGCCGGTGCCGGGTCGCAAGACCCTGATCCTCTTCTCCGGAGGATTTCCACTCAACAGTGAGCGTGAAACGGAGTTGAGCGCGACGATTGACGCGGCGAACAAGGCCAACGTGGCCATTTACCCGATTGACGTTCGCGGCCTGCAAGGTTTGCAGGCGCCGGAAATCATGAACAATCCGATGGGAAACCCCATGAGGCCGGGCGGCCCTCCGGGTGCAGACCTGGGTGATTCTCCGTTTCTGCAGGCACCGGTCCTGCTGGCGTCACTTGATGGTTGGATTCCGCTCCATAACCGCCTGGAGCAAAGGCCCGGCGGTGGAGGCGGAGGAGGAGATGTAGGCGGCGCCGGAGGCGGCGGAGGCGGCGGAGGCGGCGGAGGCCCGCGAGGTGGAGGAGGCGGTTCAGTTGGCGGCGGAGGAGGAACCCGAGGGGGCGGCACCGGAGGGACGGGCGCCACCGGGGGGAACCCCGCTGGTCCGGGAGGCAATACCCCGGGCAACTCTGGAGGCGGCTCTCGCGGCAATACGGGCGGCTATCTGAACAACTTCGGCCAGCCCAATATGAGAAACAATCCCATGAACCAGATCATTCCTCCTCTGATGGAGAATGTCAGCACCAACCAGCAAGTCCTTTATGAGCTGGCAAACGGAACGGGGGGATTCGTCATCGTCAATACCAACGATTTCAAGGCCGGATTGGAAAAGATCGCCGCCGACATGGATGACTATTACATCCTGGGCTATGTTCCTCCTCACCCCGATCACGACGGCAGCTACCACAGGATCAAGGTGAAATCGGAACGGCACGGCGTCGAGATCCGCGCCCGCAACGGCTACTTCGATACGAAGAGCCCCGACCTGCTGGCCGGGAAGCCGGAAGGGAAAGTCCTGGAGGAGCACGCGGCCAGTTCCGCCCCCAGCGATTTCCCCGTCGCCGTAGCGGCTCCTCACTTCTACACTTCGCCGGGAGTGGCTCGCGTGAACCTGGCGTTGCAGATGCCGTCCAATTCCATCGACTTCCAAAAACAGAAAGGCAAGTATCACAGCGAAATCAATGTCCTGGGCATCGCCTACCGGCCGGACGGCTCCGTAGCCGCCCGCTTCAGCGATACCGTGAAGGACGACGTCGAAAAGAAAGACATGAAGGAGCTTCTGAAGTCGCCTTTCACCTACCAGAACACGTTTGACATCGCTCCTGGAAGATACAATCTCAAGATCGTCCTGAGCTCGGGAGGCGAGAAATTCGGAAAGTTTGAGACGCCGCTCTCGGTCGGAGAATTCACGGGAAAGAAGTTCGGCATGAGCGGTGTAGCGCTTTCGCGCGAGGTGCGCCGCACCACGGACATGCTGGCCAGCCTGGATACCCAACTGCTCGAGGAGCGGACCCCACTCATCTTCAGAGGCATGGAAGTCGTTCCGACGGCGGATTACAACTTTTCCAAGCAGGAGAAGATCGCCGTGTATTGCGAGGTCTACGAGCCTGGGCACATCATCAGGGGCCTGGGGCACGTGGGCCTCATCGTGGACATCTTCGACCGGAAGACCAATGAGCGCGCCTTTACCACCAACACCATGCTGATTGACGAGAACATGGTCGAAGGCAACCCCCTGATTCCCGTTTTGTTCTGGCTTCCCGACGAGACCCTTCAACCGGGTGAGTACCGCATGGAAATCCATGCTCTCGACTCGTTGAGCAACACGTCGCCGGTTCACTCGCTGAACTTTGTACTTCAATGACCCGGCGTCCGAAGGCAATTGCGGGCGCCTGTGCGGAAACTCAGGGTCCGATGGCTCGTTCGCGGCAGGAATGAAAGGTCCTGTCTTGCCGAGAGTTTTCTCATCCACTCAGATTGCTGCCGTGCGGCGCGCACTGCTCGCATGGTACCGGCGCTCGGCCCGCCCCCTGCCCTGGCGCCGTCATCCTTCGCCCTACGAAGTCTGGGTGTCGGAGGTGATGCTCCAGCAAACGCAGGTCGCAACGGTTATTCCTTACTACCAACGCTTCCTTCAGACCTTCCCGACGCTTCAGGACTTGGCGCGCGCGCCGCTGGAGCGGGTGTTGCGGGTGTGGTCGGGAATGGGCTATTACCGCCGCGCCCGCAACCTGCATCGGGGCGCTCAGGCCGCGCTCAAGAAATTCGGCGGCGCCTTCCCCGCCAACTATCACCAGGCGCGCTCGCTGCCCGGAGTGGGCGACTACACGGCCCGCGCGGTGTTGAGCATCGCTTACAATCAGCCTTACGCGGTGCTGGACGGCAACGTTGCGCGCGTCGTTGCGCGTCTGGGTGCAATTCCCGGCAACTCTAGCCAATCGGAGTTCCGCCGCGCGGTTGTAGGCGTGCTCGATCGCCTGCTTTCGCGGCTCCGGCCCAGCGACTTCAACCAGGCCATGATGGAGATTGGGCAGACGGTTTGCCTGCCGCGCGCGCCCCGGTGTCCGGCTTGCCCGCTGCGCAAATGGTGCCTGGCTCTCCACCAAAGCCGGGCCGAAGCCTACCCGGAGCCCAAGCCGCGCCGCCGCACGGAGCGTCATCATCTCGCCACCGCGATCATCCGGCAGGGGGGCCGCGTCGCACTCGTCCGCGGCCTGGATGATGGGCTGCTTCTCGATCTGTGGAATTTCCCCTCGGCTTTTGGTTCTTCACGCGCCAAGGCTTTACACAAACTGAGAGAGAAGCTTGCTTCGCTCACATGCAGCCCCGTGCAAATGGGTGAATCCGTCGGTGAGGTTCGGCACAGCATCACGTTTCGCTCCATTCGCGTGCACTTGATTCCCGTCGAGGTTTCGGACGGCGCCGGCTCGCTTCGCTGGTTCGCGACAAACCGCCTGCCGGGTGCGGCGGTTTCAAAACTGGCTCACAAGATTGTGGAGCGACTTCAGGAGGCATCGAGTTCATGACGACCCCTCAAACAGCAGCCGACCAATTGCACCGCGCCTACCACGGCAACGCCTGGCATGGGCCCGCGCTCCGCGAATTGCTGGCGGGCATGTCCAGCCGGACTGCAGCCCGCAGACCTATTGCAGGCGCACACACCATCTGGGAAATCGTGCTGCATATCAGCCGTTGGGAAGATGTGGTGCGCCGGCGCCTTGCCGGAGAGCACATCGTTTCACTCCCTCCGCAAGAAGACTGGCCGCTTCCGGGAAACACCACTCCCGCCGCGTGGCGAAAGACTTTGCGGGACCTTCGTCGCAGCAACTCAGCCCTGGTGATCGCAATCAGGCGCTTTCCCGCACGCCGGCTGAACGGCCTAGTCCCGGGAAAGAAACACAGCTTCGAGCACATGCTGCATGGGGTGGTGCAGCATGACCTCTACCACGCCGGGCAAATCGCCCTGCTCAAGAAAACCCGATAGAATCCAGTTTTCGTGGTGTGGACTTGCAGTCCATCGCGCGTGCGGTGGCGTTGCGGCGGGACAACACGGAGTGCAACAGAAGTCCAGCCGCCTGCATCTGTGAGGGGTAGAATAAGAAGCGGTGGCCGATGAAAGTCCTCCCTGGCAAGAGAAGCTTTCTCCTGATACTCGCCTGCGTGGCGAGCCTTGCTGCGCAAGAGCCTTCGGCCAGCGTCAACCAGCCCGCCGCACCCCCGCCCCCGCCCCCGGTCGTTTCCGTTCCCGCCGGCGAAGAACTGGTGCTGGAACTCCAGGACCCGATCAATACGCGCACAACGCGCAAAGGCGCCAAGGTTGAGCTGACAAACACGACCGATGTTTTTGCCGGCGGACGCATCGTTGTCCCGCGCGGAAGCACCATTCACGCCACGGTGGCCGAGTCAAAGCGGCCCGGCCGTCTGTGGGGCAAAGCCAGAGTCCGCCTCAGCTTCGACGCGGTCGAGTTGCCGGATGGCACACGGGTGCCGATCTCGGCCGCGCTCAGCCGCGCCGGATGGTGGGGCTCCAAAGGCTCGATTGACCAGAACGTCAAAGGCGAAGGCGGGAAGTCGCACGATATCTACACGATTGGTCAGACGGCGAGCCAAGGAGCAATCTTTGGCGCCATCATTGGCGGCGGCTCGGGCGCGGCACGCGGAGCGGCGGCCGGCGCCGCCATCAGCGCCGTCGCAGTGCTTCTCCAGCGCGGCCCTGACCTCGATTTGCCGCCCGGCATGATGTTCGAGATCGAGCTGACAAAGCCTCTCAATGTGTCCCTGGCCGCCGTTGAAGCTTTGGAGCGCGCGGCCGCCTCGATGCCTGCCGGGCCGCAGCTCAAGGCGCCGGAGGCCGAGGTCTCTCGGATCGAGCCGGATGCCTCCGCCCTCCCGGCGGCGCCCGCGGCGAACACCCAGCCCGCCGTTTCGGCGGCGGATTCCGCAGCGCCGGGTGCGGAGAAAACCGACGCGCCCGAGGTCGCCGCCAATCGCACGCCGTCGCCGTCTCCCGCTCCTGCAGCACCGCGCCCGACCGCCACTCCCGCGTCGGTCAGCCCGGCTGCGAGCGGGGGTTACGTGGTGAAGATGAGCGTGAACCTGGTGCTGGTGGAAGCGACGGTCCGGGACACGCGCGGCAGCATCGTGGACCGATTGAGGCGTGAAGATTTCAGACTGTATGAGGATGGCGCGGAGCAACAGATCCAGTATTTTTCCCGCGACGAACTGCCACTCGCTATTGCCCTGGTGGTGGATCGCAGCGGAAGCGTCTCCCCGTACCTCGACGAACTCCGCGACGCGGCTGATGCCACGCTTTCGCAGCTCAAGCCCGAGGACGAAGTCGCGCTGTTTGCCTTCGCGGCCAAGTCGCAGAGGCTGGAATACCTGACCACCGACCGCCGCCGAATCTCGAGCGCCATTTCCAGCATCGAGGCCGGCGGTGGCACCAACATCACGGACGCACTTTTCGACGCCGCTCTCTACCTGGGACGAGCCGCGAGCCGCAGGCGCCATGCCATCATTCTGGTTTCCGACAATCAGGGCACCGTGCGCGGTTTTGCCAGCGACAAGGGACTGATCCGCATGGCACTCGAGACGGAGACAGTGATTTACAGCATCCGCATCGGAGGGCGGGCCGGCATTCGCGGTCTGAACCAGCCGCTGTGGGTGCCCGGCATGACTTCGGTCAACAAGGTCACGCGCGAGACGGGAGGAGAGATCATTGACGCCGGTAGCGGCGCGGACCTGGGCGCGGCCATGGCGACCGTCATTTCCCGCCTCAAGCAGCGGTACACTCTGGGCTATCAGAGCGGCAACAAGAAGCGCGACGGCGGCTTTCGCGCCATCCAGGTCCGACTGGCCGGCGCCTACGCGGCGCACGAAAAGGAGTATTCGATCTACGCCCGACGCGGCTACTACGCTCCCATGGAGCACGTCGCCGCCGGCTCGCCCAAGAAATAGACCCGGGAGACATGCTTGCCGCGGACGACATGGCACCTTGCAGCCGTCGAAGCCGTCGTCCTGCCTCGCGCCCATTGTGTTTACAGGTTAAGATAGGCAAGGCGCACCGGAACGGGCATGGGAATCCTGGCCTCCAAAACCGCGACCGGCTTCGACGAGCTGGCGCGCAAGCAGTCGCACATCAGCGTGCAGCGCTATTTTGAAATCTCGCTGCTTCTGATGCTCTCGACCGCCTTCCTCACGGTTGCGACCACCGGCAAACTGGACCTGATCTCCATCCTGACGGTTTCCGCGGCGATGGCGCTCAAATTCTGGAGCTACGTGCGCAACGCCGACTATTCCCTTGCGCCGCGCACCGTCACGCGCCTGTCGGTCTTTTACATTTTCTTCTATGCGCTCGACTTCCTGCTCTTCGCGCCCGGCCCCACCCTGCTCGACCAGATGCTGCAGGCGGCGGTCCACCTGGTTCTATTCATCACCGTTATGCTGGTTTTTTCCACGCGCACCTACCGCAACTGCGCGTACTTGGCCACGGTTTCCTTCATGATGATGCTGGCCGGCGCCGTGCTGACGGTGGGCACGCTTTACCTGATGTGCTTCGGATTTTACCTGCTGTTTGCCATTTCCACCTTCGTGAGCTACGAGATCAAGCGCTCGGCGGAATCCGCCCCACGGCCGGCCGAAGGCCCCTTCCCGTCTCCCGCGCTCAATCGGACCGCCATCGAAAAAGCCTTGATGACTTCCACGGTCGCGCTGGCGCTGGGGATCGTGGTTTTGGCCTCGGTGCTGTTTTTCGTCATTCCCCGCTTCCGCACCGGCTACCTGACGGGCCTGGGCGCCGACCGGCAGAACATCACAGGCTTCTCTGAAACCGTCAACCTGGGGGATATCAAGAAAATCCTGCGATCGAACGCCGTGGTGATGCGCGTCGTGGTGGATGGCGACCCGCGGCGTTTTGCGGGCGTCAAGTGGCGAGGCATGGCACTGACCAGTTTCGACGGCAAGCGCTGGTACAACGACAACACCGAGCTGGAAGTTCTCCAACCCGCCTACATCACCCAATCGCAGGACCGGCATTTCCTGCTGGCGCCTCCGGAAGGAGGAGCCGCGATGCGCCGCCCGGTCGAATACCGGGTTGTGCTTTCGCCGGTCTCGACCGACGTGCTCTTCGCGGCCGCCCGCGCGCGGCGAGTCTCGGCACGGATTCGTTACCTCAACCTTGACCAGACGCGTTCGCTGCACAATCCCCGGCACGGCTACGCGCCCTTCGCCTACACGGTGGTTTCCGACATCGGCGTGCCGCCGCCCGCCGCGCTGCGCGCAGCGTCCGAGCCGATTCCGGCCGACCTGCGCCTGCTCTACCTGCGGCTGCCCGAAAACCTGGACCCACGGATTGCGCAACTCGCGGCCAAAGTCACCGCTACCGCCAACAACGACTACGATCGTGCGACGGCAATTCAGAACTATTTGCGCAACAACTATGGCTACTCGCTCAACCCTCCTTCCATCGAGCCCGGCGATCCCATCGGCAGTTTTCTTTTCAAGTCCAAAGAAGGCTACTGCGAATATTTCGCCGCCGCCATGGTCCTGATGCTGCGCAGCGTCCAGGTCCCGGCGCGCATCGTGAACGGATTTCAGACGGGAACCTTCAACCGGCTGGGCGGAGATTTTATCGTGCGCGCGCGCGACGCGCACAGTTGGGTGGAGGTCTATTTCCCCGGCTACGGGTGGTTTCCTTTCGATCCCACGCCACCCGATCCCAATCCCATCGCCGGCGGGGACTGGGGCGCGCTGGAAGATTATTACGACGCCATCAACCTTTTCTGGAACGAGTGGATCATCAACTACGATTTTGCCCACCAGATGCAACTGGCGCAGCAGTTCGATCAGAAAACCCGGCAAGCTCAAATGCACTATCGCCGCAGCCTGCACGACTTTCGCGAGGCTCTCATCCGCGACGCCACGCGCCTGGAGGTCTGGCTGATGGCGCACAAGCTGCTGGTGCTGCTGTTCATGCTCGCCGTCTTCGCCTATCTGCTTCTGGAAGGAAGAGACCTGACGCTGGACGACCTGCGATTCCTGTGGGTGTGGCGCTTCCGCCCGCGTGAAATGACCCTCGGCCCGCGCGAGGCGGCGTTCACCTATCAGCGGTTCATGCGCATCATGGAGAAAAAAGGCTATCGCAAGCCGGCTTCACAGACTCCCCGCGAATTTGCCCAAAGCTTTGAGGGTACCGTGTTGAGCTGGCCGGTCTTGGAGTTCACGCGCCTCTACAATGCCTTCCGCTTCGGCCGCGCTGCCGTTTCCCTGCTCGATTTGCGGCGGCTTCTCGAACGCATCAAGAACGAGTAGCTGATACCCACCAACCGATGTGCGGCGATAGGCCGACGGTACCGGCACCGTATAGCCCTCTCGTCCCGCCAAGACCAGTTTCACAACCCTACGCTGTGATGTAAACTCTCTCTTCGACTGGTGCCAAAAACCAGGTAAGTCACTACCCTGAGGATCGGAGACAGCCTTATGTTCATTCGTTCGATGTTTGCGCGGCCGAAGGTCATTTTGTTCGCGGCCCTGCTTGCCGCTTTGCCGGCGCCCGCCGCCGAGCTCCAGATGAAGGTGACCGACAGCAACTACCTGAACGCACGGGGTTTCAGCGTGATTCTCTATCAGAATACCTATCACCCGGTCTTCGTGGATGAGAAGAATGCCGCCCTGCAGATGATTCTCCACGGGCACCGCATTGCCACCAACGGCGACGTGCGTCTGGTGCCCACGCCGGAGCAATGGGACCTGGTTGCGAAGCTCGAGGGCGTGCAGGCGGACAAGGAGCACAACCGCCTCACGGCGCGGTTGTCCTTCCCCTCCTACCAAATGGACTACACCCTGGAAGTGGCCGCCGAACCGGGCGGCGTCCGGGTGAGCATTAATCTCGACAGGCCACTTCCGGAAGTGCTTGCGGGACGTGCAGGCTTCAACCTCGAATTCCTGCCCTCCATTTACATGGGTAAGAGCTATGCCGTGGACGACAAGGAATTTGGCATGATTCCGCTCAGTCCTGAGGACCGGATGCGAAAGGTGCTGCCGCCCGCCGGTGAACCGAAGAAACTGCCGTACCTTGTGCAATGGGACGAGGCCAAGGGCTACACGCAGCCTCTGCCTCTGGTCACGGGCCAAAGCATCACGCTCGCGCCGGAAGATCCCCTCTATCGCGTCACGGTCACTTCTGAAACGACTCCCGTGTCGCTTTACGACGGGCGCGACCGCGCTCAGAACGGATGGTTTGTGCTCCGCAGCCTGATTCCCAGCGGCAAGACCGAGGGGGCCATCGTCTGGCATATTCGCCCGATCTATATCCCGGACTGGACCCGGCCGCCCATGGTGGCACGCAGCCAGGTCGGTTATGCACCCGACTTCCCGAAGGTCGCGGTCATCGAGCTTGATCCCGACTTCGATGCGCCGAAGACAGCGAAGGTGCTTCGCCTGGACGCGGACGGATCCTACCAGCAGGTTTTCGAGGGGCCCATTTCCACCCCCACCCCGTGGCTGCGTTACCGCTATGCGAAGTTGGATTTTTCATCCGTGAAAGAGCCTGGCCTGTATGCGATCGAATACGCGGGCCATCGGACGGCACTGTTTCCCATTGCCAAGGATGTTTACAGCCGCACCTGGCAATCCACCCTGGACGGCTTCCTCGCCGTCGAGATGGACCACGTCTCGGTGCGCGATGCTTATCGGCTGTGGCACGGCATTTCGCATCTCGACGATGCCCGCCAGGCGCCGCTGAATTGGCAGCATTTCGACGGCTACCGGATGGGCGCCACGACCGATTCGCCCTACAAGGTCGGCGAACATATCCCCGGACTGAACGTGGGCGGCTGGTTTGACGCCGGCGACTACGACAACATCGCCTTCAGCCAGTACGCGACGATTCAAAACCTGGCGCTGGCGTATCAGGAATTCGATCTGAAGTGGGACGAACTCACGGTGGACGAGACGGCGCGGACGGTTGAGATGCATCGGCCGGATGGAGTCCCGGACGCCGTCGAGCAGGTGAAACACGGTATTCTCCAGGTGCTGGCGCAGATTCACTCCATCGGCCACCCAATCATGGGCATCATTGAGCCTACTCTGCGGCAGTACACCCACCTGGGGGACGCCGCCTCCAATACCGATGGGCGCATCTATTCAGCCAAGCTCGGTCCCAACCAGGTTGAAGGTGATTTCTCCGGCAAGCCGGACGACCGCTGGGCCTTCACCACGAAGATGCCGACCCTGCAATACGGCGCTGCAACATCGTTGGCGGCTGCCTCAGAGGTATTGAAGGGCTGGGACGACGCGCTCGCCAAAGAGTGCCTTGATACGGCTATCCGGCTGTGGAATGAGGAGCACGAGCACCCGACCCCGACCCAGGGCGGGTTTTTCGGACGTCCGGGAATGGCCGCGATCGGTGAGTGGAGGGCTGCTCTGGAGTTGATGATCGCCACCGGCGGCGGCGAGCCGTACAAAAAGAGCTTTTTGGAGCTTTATCCCACCGTGCACCAGCATTTCGGGTTCGGCGGCTGGATGGCTGTGCGCGCCCTGCCGTACATGGACGCGGACTTCAAGAAACAACTCGAAGAGGAGGTCAAATCCTACAAGGCCGAATTGGACACACGGCTTGCCGAGACTCCCTTCGGCGTGCCGCCCAGCCTGGGGAGCTGGGGCGGATCTGCCCAGGTGGCCCAGCTCGGCGTCGAGATGTATTTCCTGCACAAAGCATTTCCCGAAATCGTTGGACCTGAGTACACGCTGCGCGCCGCCAACTATATCCTGGGCACGCATCCGGTTTCGAGTACTTCGTACGTCTCCTCGGTCGGAACGGTCTCCAAGCTGAAGGGCTACGGAAACAACCGCGCTGATGGAGCCTTCATTCCCGGCGGCGTGATTCCTGGCTATATCATCATCAAACCGGACTTCCCGGAGTGCATTGACAACTTCGGCTTCCTGTGGTTTGAGGACGAATACACGATTAGCGACGCCAGCACGTGGATCCTGGCGGCCAATGCAGCCAACGCACTGGTGAATTAAGCAGCGGCGGGGCGGAGGTATGTTGTTGTCAGGCAAGGAACTGAAGCTGCGAGTGGAGCCAGAGACGTGTAGAAACGTCCACCGGCCGATTCAGCCTGAGAGGATGGTTTTTCGGAAAGTGGCCATCAGCCGGATGGAGCCTGTGTAGCGGGATGGAACCCGCCGACCTTGGATTCTCCGGACCATCGTGATCAGGCCAATCGCTCGCTTTCGGCGGTACGCAAACCTTGCCCGGCCGGCTTCGCTCGCCTTCCGCAAACGGCTCGCTTGCCTGCTGCCAAAGGATGCAGGGCTTGCACCGTTCCCCGCGAGACGCGCGGTCCGAACCGCCTGAAGCGCTGAAAGGCCCGAGCGGATTATGCCGCTGGCGGTGGCGCGCTGAGGGAGCGACACACTGCGCGAACCAACATCCAGAGCAAAAAGTAAATCACCACCATCGCCGCCACGCCCGCGCCGCGCCGTGCGGTCGAGAGCGAAACGCCGAAGAGTCGCATGGGCATGTTGACGACGAAATGAGCGAATAGGCCCGCAACCAGGCCCAGGATCGCTCCCCAAACGGGAAGCCAGCGCGGCGCCCAACGCTTGGGAGTGAGGATCGCCCAGATTCCCCAGACAAAAGGCGCGACACACCAGATCGCCGTCAGTGGGGCTGCCTGCGGCAAGCTCAGAGTGCGCGTCAAGGCTAATCCGAGCGCTGCCAGTCCGATGACGGTAGAAGCAACAGCGGAAGCTGAAACGAAGCGCCGAAGCATATTGACCTCCTCGCACGCACTGGCCGGGCACTCCCCGTCCAGGCGCAAAAAGCCCAATGCAGAGTGGAGGACGTCGAGTCGAAGAAATCATACACCCCGACGCTTGCACGCGAAAGCAGTGCTCAACCGTCCCGAGTCGGTTCGTTAATGGCGTAATCTTCCTCCCGACTTGGGCGCGACCGTCCGCTTCTCTGCTTGTTTAAGGAATGGACTTTCCGCCGTCAACCGCAAACACTTGCCCGGTGATGAAATCGCCCTGGGTGGCAAGATACAGCACCATCTGGGCGATATCTTGAGCCGTGCCTGCCTTCTTCAAAAGGATGGCGGAAATGAGTTTTCGAATTTCCGGGGTGCGCTCTTCGTCAGGAAACAAAATCGTGCCGGGCGCGACGCTGTTCACCAGAATGTGCGGGGCAAGCGCCTTCGCCAGGCAGCGCGTCAGCATGATGTTGGCGGCCTTCGACGAGCAGTAGTGCATGTAGGAGGGCCAAGCTTGAATCCCGCCCAGCGATGAAATGTTGATGATGCGCCCGCGCTTGCGCTTGAGCATCATCCGAGCCGCGGCTTGGGCGCAGAAAAATGCTCCTTTCAGATTCACGCCCAGAATGCGGTCCCAGTCTTTCTCGGTGAGCTTGTCCCAGCGCGCGGGAAAAAAAATGCCGGCGTTGTTCACCAGCACGTCCAGGCGGCCGAATTCCCTGTCCACGCGGCGAAACATGGCCTCGACTTGCACGGCCCGCGCCACGTCGGCACGCAGGGCGAGCGCGCGAACGCCGAAGCGCCGAATCTCACGGGCCGTGGCTTCCGCCTCGCGGCGCGATTGGCTGTAGTTCACAACGACGTCGGCGCCCACGCGCGCCAGCGTCAGGGCGATTTCGCGGCCGATGCGCCGCCCGCCGCCCGTCACCAGCGCCACCTGGCCCCGCAAGGGGGAGCCCCCATTCTTCGCGTTGAGTCGTTTTGATGCAATCATGGTGCCTTTCGCAGCCTTCCCAACCGGCTACAGCCTTTCGAAGCGCGCCGTAAAGTGGCGTAAAAAAGCCGGTTCGTAGGTCAATTTCAATCCTCGGATCTTCTCGCGCCGATTGTAAACCTCCAGAATGATTTCGACCACATAGTCAATATGGCTCTGGGTGTACACGCGGCGAGGAATCGCCAAGCGCACCAAGTCCATTTTCGCCGCTTCGCCGAACATCAAGGTCCCAATCTCCACCGACCGGATCCCGCCTTCGAGATACAGCTCGGCCGCGAGCGCCACGCCGGGAAATTGCTCGCAAGGAATGTGCGGCAGAAACGCGCGTGCATCAAGATAAACCGCGTGGCCGCCTGGTGGCTGCACAATCGGCACGCCCTGCCCGGCGAGGTGATCGCCCAGATAGGCGGTCGAAACGATGCGGTAGCGGAGGTAGTCTTCCTCCAATACCTCTTCCAGTCCGACCGCGATGGCGGCGAGGTCGCGCCCCGCCAGGCCGCCGTAAGTCGGGAAGCCTTCAGTAAGGATCAGCAGATTTTTCTCCTGCTGCGCCAGGGCGTCGTCGTTGGTGCAAAGGAATCCGCCGATGTTGGCGAGGCCGTCTTTCTTGGCGGACATGGTGCAGCCGTCGCCGAAAGCGAACATTTCCTGCGCGATCGCCTTGGGCGTCTTCGATTCGTAACCTTTCTCACGCAGCTTGATAAAATAAGCATTCTCCGCAAAGCGGCACGCGTCGAAATAGAGCGGGATTCCGTGCCGGCGGCAGACGGCGCTGACGGCGCGGACGTTTTCCATGGAAACGGGCTGCCCGCCGCCGGAATTGTTGGTGATGGTGAGCATGGCGAGCGGGATTTTCTCCCGCCCCTGCCGCTCGATGAGCGATTCGAGCGCGGCCGCATCCATGTTGCCCTTGAAGGGATGCCGGGTGGCTGGCTCACGGCCTTCGGGAATCAGCAGGTCCACGGGTTTGGCCCCGACATATTCGATGTTGGCGCGCGTGGTATCAAAGTGAGTGTTATTGGGGACTACGTCGCCCTTCTTGCACATGACGCCAAAAAGGATTCGCTCCGCGGCCCTTCCCTGGTGGGTGGGGATGACGTGTTTATATCCGAAAATGTCCTGAACGGCCGCGCGCAGTCGGTCGAAGCTCTTGCTGCCCGCATAACTTTCATCGCCTTCCATCATCGCCGCCCACTGACGCGTGGACATGGCGCCGGTGCCCGAATCCGTGAGCAGGTCGATCAAGACGTCTTCGGCGGGCAGCAGAAAGAGATTGAAGCAGGCGCGCCGCAGCAGTTCTTCGCGCTCGTGGCGCGTGGTCCAGCGGATGGGCTCAACGCTTCTGATTTTGAAGGGCTCAATAATCGTACGCACGGCCATCAGGTCACCTCGCGGGGGCCGCATCGCTTCGGCGACGGCCACGCGCGTCATTGTAAACCGTTCGGCGGAATTTGGCGCGGTACTTCTCAGCGGAACTGGCGCTGATCTGCCGTTTTGAGTCTTTCCGGCGCCCTTTGGGCGCCACGACACTTTCTTGACGCCTCCTTGCCCTTCCCCTAGAATCCTTGAGAGGCGATGATGGAAGTTGTGATCTATTCCAAGCCCGGCTGCCACCTGTGCGACATCGTCAAGGCGCAGCTCGAGCGGTTGCGCGAATCCATGGCGTTCGAGCTTCGCGAAGTGAACATCCTAGAGGACGCGCCGAGCTTCGAGAAATTCAAGGAAGAGATTCCCGTCGTCTTCATGAACGGAAGAAAATCCTTCAAGTGCCGGCTTGACGAGCGCGATTTTGAGCGGCGCGCGCAGGCGATCTTGAACCAAGAAAGGAATCCCACGCATGGAACTTGACGTCCTTTCCATCGCCGCACACCGCGACGACACGGAACTGACCTGCGGCGGCACGGTGATCAAGATGGCCGAAGCGGGCTACAAGGTGGGCGCGCTCGACTTGACCGCGGGCGAAACCGGAACGCGCGGCAACGCCACGTTGCGCGAAAAGGAAGCTGCACGCGCCGCCAAGGCCATGGGCCTTGCGCACCGCGAGAATCTCCACTTCCCGGACGCCGGCCTGGAGCACGCGCGCGAATACAAACTGAAAATCGCGCAGAAGATCCGCGACCTGCGCCCGCGCACGGTGATCCTGCCGTACTGGGAAGGCCGCCACCCCGACCATTACACGGCGGGACAGATCGGCTATGAGGCGTGTTTCCTGGCAGGCTTGGTCAAGTTGCCGCTCGAAGGCCGGCCGCACCGTCCGCACAAGATTATTTACGCGACGTTCTACGTCCCCGCTCTTCGCCCCACATTTGTGGTGGATATCACCGCGCAATTCGATAAAAAGCTGAAGGCCATTCTCTGCTACCGTTCGCAGTTCTCGGCCCGCAAGGACATGCAGAACCTTTTTCCCGCCCGCGCAGACTTGCGGGAGCGCGTGGGCTCACTCGCCCGGCACTACGGGTTGATGGTCGGTGTGCGCTACGGTGAATCCTTCGTGACGCGCGAAATAGCGGCTGTAGACGACATCGTCAAGATGCCGGTGAAATCCATCTGACAGGTCATCCGGCTCCATTTCAGATTCACGAAATCCGAGGCGCCGAATCCAAGAGGAGAAACCGGTTGAGCAAACCCCGAATTTGCGCCCTGGCCACTGGGGCCGTGATACTCGGGAGTCTTGTCTGTGTCCCCTACCTCGCTGCCGCTGCGCCGCAATCTCCAATCTCGACTCCAGATCCGCAGGCCTCTCAGCCGCCTGGCGCCACGCAGAGTCCTCCCAGTGCCTTTCCCGCGGATGTCTGGTGGCAAACCGCCATGGCCGCCGGCGACAAGGACTTCGGCGAAGGCGACTATGATGCCGCCGCGCATCAGTTTGAAGCTGCGCTCGCCGAAGCGAAGAAGGCGCCGGGAAACGACCAGCGAGTGGTCGGCTCCCTCGCGAAACTTGCCCAGGCCTACCAGATGCTCGACCGATATAGCGATGCCGCCGACGCATACCGCCAGGCCTTGAAGATTTGGGAGCGCGTGCTGGGACCGGACTCTTTCATTGTCGCCAAGGGATTAGAGAGGCTTGCAAGCGTCTATCACCTTCAGGGCAAGGATGACGACGCGATCAGCACCTACCAGCGCGCCATCGGCATCATTGAAAAATCCGCAGGGTCTTCCAGCACGGCGCTCGATCCGGACCTGAAGGGGCTGGCGGAGATTTATCGCAGCCAGGGCCGCTATGCGGAAGCTGAGAACACCTGCAAGCAATTGCTGGCCATCTGGGAGGACGCACTGGGGCTCGAACATCCCGTTGTGGCCCAGCAACTAAATAACCTGGCTTCCGTTTACCTTGCCGAGAAAAAGGACGCCCTGGCCGCGCCTATGCTGCGCCGCGCCCTCGCGATTGCGCAGAAGACCATGGGCCCGCGGGACCCCTTCCAGGTGCCCATCCTGAACAATCTCGGCCAGGCCTACTACACCGAGAAAAAATACGCCCGGGCTGAGCCGCTGCTTCGTCGGTCCCTGGCCATCACCCAGCGCATTGCGGGGATGCGAGCGCCCGAGACCGCCAACGTGCTGAACAGCCTGGCGCTGGTCTTGGATGCGGAAGGAAAGCGGGCGGCGGCCGAGCCGATGTACCGCCGCGCTCTCAAGATCTGGGAGGCAACGCAAGGCGCCAACAGCCCCGAGGTGGCGGCGGCCCTGAACAATCTGGCGGGCCTGCTCGCCGCGGAAGGACGGTACAAGGAAGCCGCCCCCATCTATAACCGCTCTCTGGACGTGGTTCAGAAGGCCTACGGACCGAGCGACCTTCACGTGGCGCTGGCGCTGGAAAGCTACGCCGCTTTCCTGCGCAAGACCAAGCGCACCGAAGAAGCCCAGCGCATGGAAGAAGCCGCCGAGGCCATCCGGAAGGTACATGCCGGCAAATCCAGCCCAACCGCCGCCGGCACCCCCAAGTAATTCCCGCGCGCAGGAACTTTTGGGGTGCGCAATACCGGGCTGAATGGTATTCTGATTCGGAAAGGTGGCTTGAACGTCTCAATCCGGGGGAAAAAGACAAAAGGTGAACATTCGAAAAGGTCTTGCGCTGTTTGTGGCGTGTATCTGCGCGGGGCTGGGGTCGACGCCTGCCCAGGCGTCGAAGCAAGATCGTCAGTGGACGCAGACCATGGCGGCGGGACAGATTGCTTTTGAGGCAGGCCGCTACGCTAAGGCGGAGCGCCTGCTCAAGATCGCGCTGGCCCGTGCCGAGCGCTTTGGCCCGCGCGACTTGCGCCTGCCCGCCACCTTGAATCGCCTGGCGCAGGTTTATCACGAGCAGGGGCAATACACCAGAGCCGAGCGGCTCTACAAGCGCTCCCTGGCGCTGGTGGAGAAATCCCTGGGCCCGGCCCACCCCGACGTCGCCGCGAATCTGAATAACCTGGCGACCCTTTACCGCGACGAGGGGAAGTTTGAACAAGCCGAAGTTCTTTATCGCAAGTCGCTCGGGATCGTGCGCAAAGCGCAGGGGGCGGAAAGCCAGGACGTGGCCATCTCTCTCAACAATCTGGCGGAACTCTACGCCGATGAGGGCAAATACGACGCGGCCGAGCCGCTCTACCTGGAATCGCTGAAAATCTGCCAGAAGACCCAGGGCCCCAACGACATGAGCGTGGCCATCAGCCTGAATAATCTGGGCGCGCTTTACGATAACGAGAGCAAGTACGACCAGGCCGTCGAATCCTATCAACGCGCCCTGGCGATCAAGGAACTCAACTTGGGGCCCAGCGACCCGAGCATCGCGTTGACGCTGAGCAATCTGGGGAGGGTTTACGTGGAAGCACGCCTGTTCGACCAGGCGCAGCCGGTCCTCTACCGCGCGCTGACCATCCTCCACTGGCCGCTCGAAGTTCCCACCAACCCCGTCGCCGGCCGCGCCCTCGACCACCTGGCGACCTATTACCGCGATACAGCAAATACCACCCTGGCTGACTACTATTACAAGAAGGCCATGGAAGTCACTCGCAAGACTCAGGGTTCCCGCAGCCTCAATCTGGCGAAGACCATGCGAGATTATGCCGTGATGCTCCGGCAGGCCAATCGGCCCACGGAGGCCGCAAAATTGGAAGCCAGCGCGCAGGCCATCGAGGCCCACTCGCAGGGTGCTCCGCCTGCATCATCTGCCCGCAGGGCGCGGGCAAAGAGGGCTCCTGCCAAGAAAAAACGCCCTGCTCGGCACAAAGTCCGCCGCTGAGCCGATCCCCGGCAGCCCTCCCCAAGTTTCACGTTCTCACTCGACGCGGGAAAAACCCTTGATGTCGCGCTATGCCCGCAGGCGGTTCTTCCACCGGTCGTAAACAAACCAGACGACGGCGGCGACCATCAAAATGCCGAGCACGGCGTCGAAGCGGTGGAAATACTCGCGCAGGATGGTGTCGCGCGGCCCGAGCTTCAGTCCCAAATAGGCAAGCGCCAGGCACCAAGGGGGCGACCCGAGGAAAGCGGAAAAGAGAAAGCGCCAGACGTTCATGCG
>OFHG01000192.1_pt1 | contig 26444 bp, 14 predicted proteins | sample 1521931 | NCBI WGS metagenome assembly OFHG01 (sample SAMEA2468438, study PRJEB22500) | soil metagenome | biome: Glassland; feature: Farmland; material: Clay | place: Australia | collected 2013-01-31 | depth 0.55 m
GAGGTAGCGCTCGGGAGCACCGTTCTGGTCAGGCGTGATTCTTTGCGTCATCATGAACGGAAGATTCTTGTAGAGCTGCGTCCCGGCATCAAACTCCTCGGTGTAGGAGATGCCACCACCGGCGCGAATGGTAGTCTTATCGTCGGGCGAATAAGCGATCCCCGCGCGGGGTCCGAAATTGTTCAAATCGGTCTCGCGAAGAGCCCTGCTGTTTCCGTTCACCCCTGCGAGCATAAGCCTTCCCGACTGCACGTTGAAGTTTGCCCATAGGTTGTGGACCTCATAGGGTGGGCTTTGGATCTCATATCTCAGGCCCACGTTCACGGTCAGCTTGTGGCTGACACGCCAACTGTCCTCGAAAAACGCCGCAAACCCGTAAAAGCGCTCGCCGAACCCGCCCCCGAACAAGTAGCCGCGGTTAACCGCATCCGGCGCACCGAGCGCAAAGTCGGCCAAGGCCGTTCCGGTTGTGGTCGTGTTCACCTGGCGGGTGAATTCGCCGTTGAAATCCCAATTGCTGCGGGTCGGAAAAGCGGAGTAGCCGTTGAGTTGGTTTCGTAGATAGCGCGCCCCGAACGTCAGGCTGTGGGAACCCCTGACCAGGTTCGTGTTGTTCTCAAACTGCCAGGTAACCGTATGGTTGGTCTCGGGGAACGTGCTGGCATCGCCGATGTTTGCAAAACCCCCGGCGATCGAGAAACCCGGTATGCCGCTCGAATTGGTACTGAGGTTGATGCCGGGCATTCCAACGGCCTCCGCTGTATTGAATCCCAGGGAGGGGGGGAGAAGACGGAGATTCCACCGTATGGCGCCGATACGCGTCTCATTGACGGTGTTGGTACCGATAACCTTGGTGAAGTCCATGACAGCCGCCCAGTTCACTTGAGGCGTATTGAGCCCACCCGTAAGATATTTGCCCAGTGGAATTGAAGAATTCGACGGTGCAGGAATGCTGCCCGGCCCCTGGACGAGCGTATTATCGTAGTCAAATTTTCCGAAAACGCGATCAGACTTTCCTATATTCTGATCGATGCGAACATCGAACTGATCCGTTCGCTGGGTTGAATTCGCGGTGAATGTGTAGTTGTTGATGGGGTCGCTGGTCAGCGGATCGGGGAGCAGGTCGATCAGCTTTACGGCAACCGGGTCGATTTGACCTATAGGAATCTGGTTTCCAGCAAACGGCGCCCGCACCAGATTATTGCTGGCGTCAAGGACGAGCGTCGTGGGGTCGTAGATCTGCTGTCCCAACCCGCTGAAATCGCCTGTCCGGATCATGTTCTTCTGTGCCACGGTCGGAACAGTGCTGGTGGAAGTGCTCGGCTGTGACAGCCGGATTCCCTGGTAGTCCGCGAAGAAGAAGGTCTTGTTCTTCACGAGCGGTCCCCCGATTGTTCCACCAAACTCATGCCTGTGAAAAGCTTTCTTAGGCACGCCGTGCAGGTTGTTGAAGAACCCATTTGCGTCCAGTGCTTGGTTACGCAGGAACTCGTAGGCGTCGCCGTGGTATTCGTTGGTGCCGGATTTGGTTGATACCAGAGTCACCCCGCCCGCCGAATCTCCATATTGCGCGGAGTAATTGCTCGTCAGTATCCGGACTTCCTGCGTCGCATCAATCGGGGGGACAATAACGAGGTTATTCAGCCAAAGCGCCTTGTTGTAAAAGCCGTCAATCAAGTAACTATTGTTGCCGGATTGCGAACCATTGACGCTGGCGAATGAGTTGGAGCGGACCCAATAAGCGAAACCGGGAGTCGCCAGGTTGGTTCCAAAGAATCCCCCTGGATTGGACACTCCGGGTGTGAGCGCCAGCAACTGCGTGAAACTACGGCTGCTCAGCGGAAGGTCCACAAGCTGCTGGGTCGAAACCAACGAGGACACCGTCCCAGACTGAGTTTGCAGCAACGGGGCCCGCTCAGTCACCTCGACGGTCTGCGCCAGGTTACCAACGTGCAGCTCCAGGTTCACCGTCAGCGTCTCCGCCGCCGTGAGTTGTACCCCCTCGCGAACCAGTTTCTGAAACCCGTTCTTCTCGACCTCAATCCGGACAGGTCCCGGAGGGAACGCCGACGCAACGTATTCACCCGCTTGGTTCGTTTCGACGGTCCGCCTAAATTGCGTCCCGACGTTAATTAGAGTCACTTTGGCTTGCGGAACGACCGCACCCGTTTGGTCGGTGACCGTACCCGCGATTGTTCCACTGACGGCTTGCCCGTAAGCCGCAACGCTACAAACGAGCAACAGAGACACCCCTAATAGCCATCTCATTGAAAATCCCTCCTCACTACTTGATGCATGCTCACCCCAGACCTCAGTTCGGTCCGATATACTGCTTATATATGAGAAATGGTGTAATTCCAGATTGTTAAGAACCTATGATTTCCTTTGCTGTAAATGTCTCATCCAATTCGCACATGACCTGGCCGCTTTGAAGGTGGCCACTCTCCTGCGATCGTCCTGCTGACGCCAGTTTGATATCGGCATAACATGTCGGGTCTGAAGTGTCTCCCTTTTAAGCCACTGCCGGCAGCGCTTTTCGGGCCTCTCGGTCCGGATCGTTCTTCGCCTCGCAGTTATCGTCGAGTACCATCACCTCCCCATTGACAGAGGAATACTTCGGCCAGTGCGGAAGCCCCCCGCCATTCGGATCGCCAGTCTTCATGAATTGCAGTAAGGCGCCGGCCATCTTGGCCGACAGCGCTCTGGGTCTCGGCCCCCCGCCCGTATGGGTCAGCATCACGTCCGTGTTGTAAAACCAGAAACAGATGTCCACACAGTGGAACGCACGCAGGCGGTGGTCGAACAAAGGAGGTTGCCACGTGAACCAATCGACAAACACGGGGGCCGGCTGCTTGGATTTCACATCCGCCAGCGCCACGACGCTCTCCCGGTTGCTGCTGGCCAGCGACCAGATCTCCACCGGCTTCTTGTCCGGGAACGTCTTGGCATAAGCCGCCACCACTTCCGCCGCTTTGTCGCCAAAGCCCCTGCTGAAACCGGCCCTTATCTTGAGCTTCTCCACCACCTGGTCCATCGTGATTGATTCCAGCGAGGAATCCGTCCAGCTCGGCGACTGCTCGTTCTGAACAGAGCTGATGATCATCGGCACATGCGCTGCTGATGGGGCAGCCACGGGCTCATACGGACTCTGGGGCAGAATCGTGCCGTCCACCACCGGGCTGAATCCGCGAGTCAGGCCGCCTCCCGGCCCTCCCCCTCCAGCCATGGCTCGCTGCGCTTTGGTCGCAAGGGTGTAGAATTCTTTCCAAGGCATGGCCTGCAATTTGTCCAGTTGGCTGGCGCTCAGCTCGGCTTCCTTCAGCACCGCCGCACCCAACTTCTCGGAGACGTCCTTCTCCGCGGCTCCCCGGAACGCCCCACTCAGAACCACCGCTCTGTGGAACAGTCCCTTGGCCGATGGCATTCCGGTGAGCAGACAAACTTTGGCGCCGCCGCCCGACTGCCCAATGATCGTAACGTTCCCCGGATCGCCTCCAAAGTTGGCGATATTGTCGCGAACCCACTCCAGGGCCGCCACCAGGTCCATCATGCCGACGTTTCCGGACGCAGCGAACTTCTCACCGCCCAAGCCGGCCAAATTACAGAAGCCCAGAGGACCCAGGCGGTGATTGACCGAGCAAAACACCACGTCACCAAACCGCGCGAAGTTCTCGCCGTTGTATCCGTCGTGTTCGATTGCGTTGCCGGCCGTGAACCCACCCCCGTGGATCCAGAACAGCACAGGCCTTTTCTTGCCGTCGTTGACGGCAGGCGTGAAGACGTTAATCCGGAGACAATCCTCGTTGACGTCGCTATAGTTCCAATGATCCCGGAAAGAATTGTACTTGTCGACGTACTTGTTCTCCATGTTTTGCGGGGCCACGTTACCCCACCAGAGCGCCGGGTATACGTTGGTCCACGGTTTGGCTTTCTGGGGAGGCATGAACCGGTTTGCTCCGGACGTATCCGCGCCATATGGCATGCCGAGGAAATAGTTGATGCCCCGGAGCACGTACCCTCTGACTTTCCCGTATTCGGTATCGGCCACCGCGATCTTGTCGCCGACCAGCAGAATTTGCTCGGCCGGGCCTGACACGGCCTCTTTGGGGGCCTGAGAGTACGCGATGGAACTTGCCGTTTCGCCAATGGCAAGTCCGGATGCACCTATCCCGATTGCCTGGATGAACTGGCGTCTGTTGGATGTCATTTTCTTTCGACCTCCAGACCGCTTGCCACACCCGTCCCCGATTCCGGGGATTAACGTGTTCTTCGCACGTTCCGTCCTGGAATGCGCACCGGGTACGTCAAAAATCCAATCGCAGGCCGAATTGGATCGCGCGGGGCTGATTCGCTTGCGCAGTGACCAGGCCAAACAGCGGGTCGCCGACTGTATTGTTTGGCCCACTAAATTGCGCACGGTTGAAGATATTGTAGAACTCCGCAGTGAACTGGATGTCCACGGTTTCCCTGATCGACGTTCTCTTTGCAATGGAGAAATCCCAGTTCTTGATGCTGTCTACCCGGACGTTGGGATCAATTCGCTGGGCGTTGCCAAATCTGACATCGGTAAACGGCACGGCCGCCCAACATGCGGTATTGAACCAACCATGGTCTATCCGATATCCACGTGTTCCCGGGGCGCTCTTGTCACATCCAGCTACTACATCAGGACGCATGAAGATGCCTTGGGCTCCGAAAAACCCGCCGCCTCCACCAAGCTGGCTGAGAGCCGTGCCTGCGCGAACCTGTTCCATGCCGATCGGAGGGCCGCTCCGGTACGTCGTGATGCCGTTTACGCGCCATCCGGACACGATCGCATTTGCGATTCCCGTAGTGCTTCCTAGGAAATGCTTACCCTTACCGAACGGCAAACCGATGGCATAACCGATCACCAGATTATGGGGGATATCGTACCCACTGTACGAATATTCCGAATCCAGATTATTGTTGTTCTGCACCTGCCCGCTGAAGATGCCGTTTTCGTCAAGGAAGTTGGTAACGCTGTCGGTGTTGGCTTTCAACCGCGAGTAAGTATAGGCCGCGGTAAGGATGCCGCCGCCCGGGAATCGTCGCTGGAACGAGGCCTGGAGCGAATTGTAGTTTGACCTGCCGAGGTAAGGATCCAGCGCCAGGACGCGATCAAATTGAGGGTACGGCCGCAGGAGCAGTCCGGCGGCCACGGTCGGCTGCGACAAGGCCACTCCGGGAGTTGTGATGATGCCAAAGAACGGATTAGGCACCTGAGCCAGCAAGGCCGCCGTCCCCATCGAGAAATACTGGTCCGGGAGCTGATTCAGGTTCAGATTGGACACCGTCGCAAACCCCTGCAAGAGCAAATTGGAACCTTTCGATCCGGCATAGGCCACCGTAAAGGATGCGTTCTTGCCGACCTGTCGTTCCAGGGCCACGTTCCACTGCTGCATTTTTGGAAGTGGGTACCCGGGATTTCTCCCGATAAACAGCTTGCCGTAAAAGTAGTCAGGAGTCGCGGAGTTTCGCGGCGGCTGAACGATGCCGGACGGAAATGGGTTAGCAAGGGTTGCTAGTATCTGGTCCGGGCTGCCCGTCTGCACCATGAACGTATTCTGGACAGTCGTGTTCGCACTGTTGATCGGCGAGAGGTTGGGCCCGTCCTGACTCACCCTCGTGGGAGGATAGGAAATTCCGTACGCAGCGCGCAGCACAGTTTGGTCCGTGATGCGGTAAGCCACTCCTACCCGCGGCGAGAACAATTTCCAGTGCAGATAGTCTTCTCTCTGGGAAGGCCACGCTGAGGTGCCAACAAGAGCCACGTTCCCAACGAGTTGCTGCGTTTGGCCCGTAACCGGGTTCAGGAATGATCCCAGCGGACTGTCCTGCTCCGGCCGCCACACCGTGTCGTTGTTATGTTCTTCTGAATAGACGCTCGGCTGATCCCAGCGCAGGCCCAGAGTGAGCGTCAGCTTCTGCGTGGCTTGGAACGTATCCGCGACGAAGAAGCCATAGGAGTACAAGTGCGCTCGGGAACCGCCGATGTACGAGTTGGTAATGGAAGTTGGGATACCAAGCAGGGCCGAAGCGACAGCGCTCCCCCCCACGCCGGAAGATTGCGAGGTGGGAATCGTATCGAAGTTCAGCCCAAGTCCTTGGTTATCCGGGTTGGAAATCCACCGAGTGTTGCTCGCCGTACCTCCCATCTTGAGCTGGTGGCGACCGACGACCTTGGTGAGGTTGCCTGATAGCGTGTACAGGTTCTGGTGCCAGTAGAGATGTGACCCAATGCCATTGCTGCCGGAGATGGACGAAACGCCGGGGTTCCCGCTGAAGCCCATGTTCGGCCAGTTTGCTGGGCCCGCGAGCTGGTCGGCAATGCCCACCCAACCTGGGCCGAACTGTGTGAGGTCGACCCCAGAGCTGACGGCAAACTCGTGCTCGAAGGCTTGCAAGTACGACAGCCGCAGATCCAGGATGGTGGTCGGGTTGAAAATATGGGTGTCGCCAAGTATTGCCTGGTTCGTGATGATGCCGGTTTTGCCTTGGCCCTGCGTGCCCTTTCCCCAGGCGTCATAGGGAAGGCTGTCTGCCTTCCAGTGACCGTAACGGATAAACATCGAGTCGCTGTCCGACAATTTGAGATCCACCCGCGGGTTGAATTGATTGTTGACCCCGCCGGTGGCCATCTGGACGACGTAGTTGTTCACCAGCCCCGGGCTATTCGGAAACGGATACTCTATGTTAAAAAGCTTGACAGCCACCGGATCCAGACGGGCGGGGTCGATGACATTCAGAACTCCGTTGTACTGAAACTGCGGATTGCCGGCTTGGCTCTGATCATAGATCGGAGCTAGCCCCGGCGCGGAGAAATCCCCGCTTCTCATGGCCGCAGTGGGCACAGTCGTCAGTGACAGTGTCGCGGTGTGGAACACCTGACGCTCAAATCCGAAAAAGAAAAAAACCTTATCCTTCCGAACCGGCCCGCCCAGAGTAAAACCGAATTGGTTCTGCACCAGCGGCGCGCGGTCCAGCCCCTGTCTGTTGCTAAAGAAATTGTTGGCGTTCAAGACCTTGTTTCGCAAGTATTCGTATGCCGAGCCGTGGAATTGGTTGGTGCCGGATTTAGTGGTGATGTTGACCACGCCGCCCGCATAGTTGCCATACTCAGCCGAGACGTTGTTCGTGACGACGCGAAATTCCTGAACCGTATCCTGAGATGGAATGTAGGTAGTGAGATTGTTGGCAGGTCCGTTAATGGCGACGCCGTCGACGTAGAACCGACTCTGGTTTCCGAAACCTCCCCCAATCGCGTAGTTCCCCCATCCGATCGCATTGGTTCTGGCGCCTGCCGCTTGGTTCCCCACGGCATTCCCATAGGTTCCGCCTTGGGCGACGACGCCCGGCACCAGCGTCAGCATGTTATTCACATTTCTTCCGTTCAGAGGTAGGTTCGAAACCTCTCGCTGAGAGATGACCGTCCCCAGAGAAGCGCTATCGGTTTGCAGCACCGCCGCCTCGCCCGTGACAACCACACTCTGGCTGACGTCGCCCACCTGCAAAGCCGCGTCGACGCGCGTAGAAACGTCAACCTGCACCTGTACTTGATCTTGAGTGAAGCGCTTGAACCCCGCCATTTCAATGTCGACGCGGTACAACCCAGGGTTGAGGTTAGGAAACGCGTACGTTCCACCGCTCCCGGTCTGCATCGTTCTGGTTTCGTTCGTGCCGAGACTGGTCAGCTTCACCGTGGCCCCAGGAACCATAGCCCCACTGGAATCAGACACATTTCCCAGGACCGTTCCGAACCTGACCTGGGCGTTCGCTAGCGTGGAAAATGTGGCAACTGCGGCGAAAACAAAGAGCATCGCCAGCAACGGCGAAACAGAACGCCGCTGATATGACTTACACGCATCATGAGGGGCGGAACCATCTGTGCCTTGGTCGAAAGGCGGATCGTCCCGAGTGTTCAACAATTTGGCAAAGGGGAGGCTGAGCAACTCGCGCATCTTTCACTCCTTTGGCGTCCAAAGACGACACACAACGTTTCTCGTAGACCTACTTGCGGAACACCCGACGCTCGTAACTAGCAGCTCGTACAATCAGTGCACGCATCCGAATCAGGAGACATCTCCGAGGTGCGTCTGATCACGAATATACCCAACACCATCATTCCAGGGGTGCAGCTTTGTCAAGGGAATTTATGGACCATTTGCACAAAGTCACCTATACCATTGCCTCGAGGAGGCTCTCCCGATATCGTAGGTGAGGACGTATTTGACTGTATGTTGGGCCTAGTGCGACACTTCCCTGAAGGTCTTCAGCATTCTGATGATCCTAAATCTTATCCCATGGAAGGACATTTTCCCCGCCAGCACAAGGACCCTTGCCTCTCCACAATGGAACACTATCCCGCGCTGATTATTAGCCTATACAACTTAAAGTACGTTCGTTCGACAACATCCTTGACATCGACGGTCACTGGCCTCCAAAGTGTTCTCGTTTCAAGGCTCAGTTGTTCACTGCTCATCCCAACAATCTGGAAGAGCAGGTGGTGCCAGCAACAACTGAGGGACAGGCCTGACCGTCGCGTCTCGCGATGCAGTGCTGCAATTCCGGGTGCCCTACTTCGTACACCCCATTGAGGCAGACTTGAAAAATCAAGTTCAACTCATTACTTACGCCGATCGACTCTCTGGAAATCTTAAACAGTTGAAAGCGTCTTTGAAGGGACCCCTTGCGGACCTTTTTGGTGGCGTTCACCTGCTCCCATTCTTCAATCCGATTGATGGAGCCGACGCGGGCTTCGACCCGGAGAACCACACAGAAGTCGATCCCCGCCTGGGCAACTGGGATGACGTGCGGGCACTGGGCGATGACTTCGAGATCGTCGCGGACCTGATCGTTAATCACATATCAAGCGGCTCGCCGCAGTTCAAAGAATATTCCAGAAAAGGAGGCGACTCTCCCTTCTCGGGCTTGTTTTTAACCTACGATCACGTCTTTCCAAAGGGGGCAAGCGAGAGAGAACTCCTGCGCATATACCGCCCACGCCCTGGCTTACCCTTTACGAACGTAACGCTCGAAACGGGCGAGAAGAGACTTCTCTGGACCACTTTTACTTCGCGCCAAGTCGACATCGACGTGCACCATCCCCAAGGTAGAGCCTATTTAGACACCATCCTTGAACGATTTCAGTTCGCCGGCGTACGGTTGATTCGGCTCGATGCAGTCGGCTACGCCGTCAAGAAAGCCGGCACGAGTTGTTTCATGATCCCGGAAACTTTTCGTTTCATCGCCACGATCACTTCCCGAGCCCACAAACTCGGAATGGAACTCCTGGTCGAAATTCACAGCCACTTTCTGCAACAGATAGAAATCGCCCGACAAGTGGATTGGGTGTACGACTTCGCGCTTCCACCGCTCATCCTCTATTCCCTTTATGCGCACGACGCGAGAACGCTGGGACATTGGCTTCGAATCCGTCCGACCAACGCCATCACCGTCCTGGACACCCACGACGGCATCGGGGTCATTGATGTCGGCGCCAGCACCGAGGGAGAGCCTGGCCTGCTGGCGCCGGATGAAATCGGCAAGCTCGTTGAAACGCTGCACGCCCGAAGTAACGGCCAGAGCCGCAAAGCGACTGGGGCGGCCGCAAACAACCTGGATTTGTATCAAGTGAATTGCACGTTTTACGACGCCCTGGGGTGCCGCGCAAGTGAATACCTGATCGCCCGGGCTATTCAGTTCTTCGTACCAGGAATCCCGCAAGTCTATTATGTCGGACTGCTCGCCGGCACCAATGACATGGAGATCCTGGCCCGAACGCAAGTCGGGCGGGACATCAACCGTCACTACTACACTCCCGAGGAATTGCAGGCTGCCCTTCGGAACCCCGTCGTCCGATGCCTCATGGATCTCATCCGTCTACGTAACACCCACCCTTCATTCGCGGGAAAAGCACAACTCGAAACTCCCACGGATCGAACCTTGGCGATTACGTGGACGAATAATGAACACTGGTCAAAGCTCGAGGTGGACTTTGCCGAACCTCGTGCTGAGCTCACGTACTCAACGCCCCGCACAGCTTCAGGATCGGCTTCGGAGAATAGGTGGGAGTTCAGTCCCAATAGCACCCTTACTCCCAAGGAAATCTGATGGAACAAGCCGCTGCCACCCAACGAAACCTTGCAGCCATCCGCTGGCTCACCTTCTTGATGTTCATGATGTTTGCGATGACGACCGACTCTGTCGGCGTCATTATTCCGGAAATCATCAAAGAATTCCGGTTGAGCATGACCGTGGCAGGGGCGTTTCACTACGCCACAATGTCCGGTATCGCGATTGCGGGCATCTTTCTCGGTTATTTGGCGGATAGATTCGGCCGGAAGAAGACCATTGTCCTGGGCCTCATTCTGTATGCCCTGAGTTCATACCTGTTCGCAGTGGGCAAATCCTTCCCCTTCTTCACCGCTCTCCTTCTGATATCCGGGGTAGCGATCGGCATTTTCAAAACTGGCGCGCTGGCGCTCATCGGCGACATCACGAGGTCCACAACGGAACACACGAGTACCATGAACACCGTGGAGGGATTTTTCGCCGTGGGTGCCATCATCGGCCCGGCTATCATCGCTCACCTCCTGAGAATCGGTACGTCATGGAAGTGGCTATACTTCATCGCCGCCACCCTTTGCGTTGTGCTTATCATCACGGCTTCGTCAGTGAGATATCCCCAGACTATCAGAACCTCCGAAGCGTCTGACCTGAAGCGCACCCTTAGCATGATGAAGAACCCCTACGCCCTCGGTTTCTCAGCCGCGATCTTCCTCTATGTGGCCGTCGAGAGCGCCGTCTACGTATGGATGCCCACGCTGCTGGCCGCCGACAGCGGCTCTAAAACCTTCATGACCGTCTACGCCATCTCGATCTTCTTCGTGCTTCGCGCCGCCGGCAGATTCATGGGATCATGGGTGTTGGTCAGGTTTAACTGGGCCGCGGTCGTCAGCATCTTCAGCCTGGCGATTTTTGCTTGCTTCGTGCTCAGCATCGCTGGCGGGATTCTGGCCGCCAGTTATCTCCTGCCGGTTTCCGGCATCTTCATGTCCGTCATTTATCCCACCATCAATTCCAAGGGCATCAGTTGCTTCCGCAAGGCGGAACATGGCGCGGTCGCCGGAGTCATTTTGTTTTTTACCTGTGGTGCGGCCGTCGTGGGACCTTTGGCCATGGGCGCCATCAGCGACGCTTTGGGAAATCCCAAATACGGTTTCATTCTGGCAAGTGGTTTTGCCGGCTTGCTAGCTATCTCACTCCTGTTGAACTGGATTCTTAATCCCACGTGCCAGATTCTGCAGAAGCTGGATGCCACTGAATACAACCTGACTGGTGGATAAGAAGCTGGTTTCGGCGGACAGGAACGAACAAGGGCGCCAAGAGCTCGCAAGGGTGCCCATTCGGTGACTCATGCTCAGAACGGGTGGACAGGGCTTCGCCTCCCAGGTTGATGAGGGTGGTTCTCAACATTGGGAAATGGTCGCTTTGCGATAAGATCCGGGGGGACGAGCGATAGCAAACTATCGATGGTATGCCGAAATAGCGCGGCCGGTGTCGAAAACCAAGGTGGTGGCTGAGTGAATCAGGATCCGTCTGAACACACCCAAGATCAAGATAAGGACTGCACCACTTGAAGGACGGGACGGCTTAGAAAAGTAGTCTTTGAGGCACGACGTGAAAATCGGCATCAGCGCATTTGCCTGGACCGGGCGTTTCCGGCGATCACACTTAGACCTTTTACCTGGGATCAAGAAAATGGGGCTGAGTGGCGTCGAAGTCCCGATGTACGACCCAGTCAGTCTTCCAGCTTTACGGGTCAGGAGTGCATTTGAGGCAAACGGTTTAGAGTGCACTGTGTGCTCCATTCTGCCTATGCCGATCAACCCCATTAGTCCCAGTCTCGGGATAAGAATGAGGTCGATCGAAGATTTGGTCGGCTGTGTTAAAACAGCCGCAGCTATGGGAGCCACGCTGCTTTGCGGCCCTCTCTGCGCCCCGATCGGCTATCTTCCCGAGCACCGCCCGAGCCGAGACGAGTGGACTTAGGCCGTGGAAGCGTTCCAGGCGCTCCAAGATGTTCTGGACGCAACCGATATGACCCTAGCAATCGAACCGGTGAACCGATCAGAGACCTTCTTCTTGAGGACGGCGCGGGAAGCGAAGCTCTTATGCGAGAGAATAGGGAATCCACGCATTGGCGTTACTCTGGACACCTTCCACGCCAACATCGAAGAGCAGAGTATTCCTGACGCGATTCTCCATCTGGGGCATCATCTCAAACACGTTCATGCCAGCGAGAATGACCGGGGCATCCTGGGGCGTGGCCATGTACCCTTTGCCGAGATTGTTTCCGCGCTTCACAAGCTCGGGTACACAGGTTACATGATGATTGAAGGCTTTGGTTATAGCTCAAAGGAGAGAACTGCCCCCGGCAGACTATGGGCTAATACCGACATCTCACTGGAAGGCATTGCTTCAGAGGGCGCAGAATACCTCAACGTTCAATTAAGAATATGCGCCGAGCGGGATCCTATCGGCCCAGCACCTTTTGGATATTGAAACCTTCCGGGCTTGCTGTGCCTGCGGCCGCCTGTTTCTCGCGCGAAATCCTACATAAGGGTTTCACTTTGAGGAGAGCTGAAGGCCCAACAACCGCGCCGCATTTTCTTTGAGGATCAGCGGGCGGACTTCCGGCTTCATGTCGAGCTTCGCGAAGTCGGCCATCCAGCGGTCGGGCGTGATGAGCGGGTAATCGGACCCGAACAGCACCTTGTGCTTCAACAGAGTGTTCGCATATTGCACGAGGTTCGGCGGAAAGCATTTTGGCGACCCCCGGAGAGGTCAATGTAAACGGTGGGCTTGTGCAGGCAGATGGAGATGGCTTCATCCTGCCAGGGGAAAGACGGATGCGCGAGGATGATGGGCAGGTCGGGAAAATCCACGGCCACGTCGTCAATGGGCATGGGGTTGCTGTACTTCAGGTGGACGCCGCCGCCGCCCGGCATGCCGCAATACATCTGGGACGAGTTTGACCGCCTGGCCATCGAGACCATCGGCTCGCGCATTCCCACGCTGGCTGGGCTTGGCGCCACGGAGACTGCGCCGTTTGTTCTGTGCGCCGAAAAAGAAAACCGCCGCTCGGGCGTGATAGGGCTGCCGGTTCCGGGAGTAGAACTGAAGCTTGCAAGGGTGAATGGAAAACTCGAGGCGAGGGTCCGCGGGCCGAATGTCACGCCGGGTTTCCTGGGCAACCAAAACCTGACCCGCGCCACGTTCGACGACGAAGGCTACTACCGGATGGGCGACGCCGTGGCGTTTATTGACCCAAAGGACCCGAACCGCGGTTTCCTGTTCGACGGCCGCCTGGCGGAGGATTTCAAACTCTCGACCGGCACGTGGGTGAGCGTCGGGCCGATCCGCACCATGCTTATCCCGCACGGCGAGCCGCTGGTCAAGGACGCCGTTATCGCAGGCCAGGACCGCGACGAAGTGACAGCGCTGATTTTTCCAATCCGGAGGAACTGGCGAAGCTGGAGGCGGAGGGCCGAACGCAAGCCGCGTTCGAAGCCTTGCTCTGCGATTTCGTGCGACCCAGCGCGGACAGTTCGAACCGGATTGTGCGTGCGATTGTGTTGCGCGAGCCGCCGTCGCTCGATGCGGGCGAGGTCACGGACAAAGGAACCATCAACCAGGCAGCGGTGCTCAAACGTCGCGCCGGCCTGGTAGAAAAATTGTACACTACCCCCCCTCCGGAGGTGATTGATGTCGAAACATAATGCCTGGCTCCATACTTGTTTGGTCTCGCTGACCGTGCTTCTGATCACACCGACTCTCTTGTCTGCCCAACCAGCGCACCGGTGCGCGGACTTGCTTAAGTTTCAGGTTCCCGGCGTGAAACTAGAAATCACAAAAGCCGAGGCGATGCCTTCTTCGCCACCCGGAACTGTGCGGATTTCCCCCAACTTCCCGGGCACGATCAGCGTCGCCGTGCCTTCGTATTGCCGCGTGGATGGAGTAATTGACCGCCGCACAGGAGTTGACGGCAAAACCTACGGCATCCGCTTCGCTTTCGGGTTACCCGACCAATGGAATGGCCGTTTTCTTTTTCAGGGCGGGGGCGGTTTGAACGGGAGCGTTGCGATGCCGCTGGGCGTGAACGCGGCAGGGGATGCTCCCGCGCTGGCGCGTGGATTCGCGGTGGTTGGCACCGACTCCGGGCACGAAGGCGCTGTCTTCGACGGCAGTTTCTTTCGCGACCAGCAAGCCAGCCTGGATTTCTATTACGTTGCCATCGGTCGAGTGGCCGTGCTGGCCAAGCAGATGATCGCCTGGTACTACGGGCAACCGGCGGCGCACTCCTACTATGACGGGTGTTCCACCGGCGGCAGGGAAGGCATGATCATGTCGCAGCGCTATCCCTCGTACTTTGACGGGATCGTCGTCGGCGCGCCCGCCATGCGCACCGGGCACTCAAATCTTGCCTTGAGCTTTATCGGCGCCGTCTTTCGGCAGGTGGCACAGCCGGACCCTTCCGGAAAGCTGGATGCAAAACAACTCCTGTCCGACGCCGACCGGAAACTCATCATTAACGCCTTACTCGAAAAATGCGACGCGCTGGACGGAATCAAGGACGGGATGATCTTCAATACTCGTGCCTGCCATTTCGATCCGGCCGAACTGGTTTGCCAGGGAGCGAAGACGGACGGTTGCCTGGGCGAGAAGCAGGCGAACGCCCTGAAGAGGGCCTTCGCCGGGCCCAAAACGACGCACGGCGACCCGGTCTATTCCGGTTATCCCTGGGACGTTGGAATGGGTTCTTCCCAGGGATTGCCCGGCCTGCTCTACGGCCCGACGATTCCTGTTCCAACTCCACCGTCCGCCGGCGAATTCGACGTGGACGATGCGGCAGCGCAATTGGAGGCCAATGCCAACAGGTCGCTGGGTGACAGCACCTGGACGAACCTCAGCACCTTCAAAGGACACGCAGGCAAGCTGATCTTCTATCACGGCATGAGCGATCCCTGGTTCTCCGCGCTCGACACGCTTGCCTATTACGAAAAGATGAGGAAGGACACGGGCGGCAGTGAGCCGGTAACCGACTGGAGCCGGCTGTTCCTGGTGCCGGGAATGAGCCACTGCGGCGGGGGAAGCGCCGCGCTCGACCGCTTCGATATGCTGACGGCCATCGTCAACTGGGTGGAGAAGGATCAAGCTCCCGATGTAGTAATTACCACCGGCCGCGCCTTTCCAGGGCGCAGCCGGCCGCTGTGTCCCTACCCCCAGCACGCGCAGTACAAAGGCGAAGGGGATCCCAACGACGCCGGCAACTTTGTTTGCCGGGAGTAGGTGCAACGGGCGTGCATCGTGAGTAGTCGCAGGAAGCGGGTTAGCAAGTTTGAATGAACGGTTTTCGGCTGTCACTGAGTTGAAATCCCGGGTTCCGGTGGAGGTGGGACAACATGCATCGGAGGATTCCCCGCATTAGATCTCGTTGTCTTTTTTGAGACTGGCGTGTATCAATCCAGGAGATTCACATGCGATCCTTGCGAGTTCTGCTAGCCGTCGTATCTGTACCGCTTTTGGCTCTCACCACCCAGTCTGCCAAGACTTCCTCTCCGGTCATCAAAATCGCTTCGGGAGAGGTGCGCGGCTTCTACAGCGGCAAATCTATGGTCTTCAGAGGCATTCCGTACGCCGCCCCTCCGATAGGCAATCTACGCTGGCGACCGCCTCAGCCGGTCCGCCCTTGGAAGGGAGTTCGCCAAGCGACCAAGTTCGGCCACATTTGCATGCAAATTGTGCCGCGTCCGAACGACGCGCCGCCGCTCACGACGCCGAGCGAGGATTGCCTCTATATCAACGTGTGGGCTCCGCGTGGCCACGGGACATCCCTGCTGCCCGTCATGGTGTGGATTTACGGCGGCGGCTTCGTCATTGGCGATGGCTCCCCCAAGGTATATGACGGTTCCGTATTCGCCGAAAAAGGATTGGTTTTCGTCAGTTTCAATTACCGTCTCAACCGGTTCGGCTTTTTCGCCTTTCCTGCGCTGCTCAAGGAGGTCGGCCCGCACGGCTCCTACGGGATAATGGATCAGATTGCGGCCCTGAAATGGGTGAGGCACAATATCGCGGCCTTCGGCGGTAATCCGCGCGAGGTCACCATTTTCGGCCAATCGGCCGGCGGGATTTCAGTCAGTATGTTGCTGAGCTCGCCGGAGGCCAGGGGGCTGTTTGCCCGCGCCATCATCGAATCCGGCGGCGGCCGTTCCGGCGGCCTCGGGGAGAAACCTTTGAATCAACCCGGCCCGAATGGCGGGCCGTCAGCCGTACAAATCGGGATCAACTTCGCCCAAAGCGTTGGAATGAACGGCACGGGCGAGGCGGCTTTGGACGCTCTGCGCCGCCTGCCGCCGGAAAAGGTGGTTGCCGGTTTGGGAGCAGTCCGCAGGATCGGGGAGAGCGGCCCGCCCACCTACTCCGGCCCGGTCCTCGATGGAGTCGTCCTGACACACACTGTCGAATCGACGTACGCACAGTGCTTACAGGCCAAAGTGCCGGTCATCGTGGGAGCGACAAGCGGAGACCTTGGCTTCTCCAACGCCCGCACGCTGGACGATGTCTTCGCGCCGTTCGGCAAAAACGCGGCCCAAGCCGAAGAGACGTTCGATGCGAAGGCATCCAGACCGGTGGCCCAAGTTGCCCGGGAGGTGGCAACCGTGAAGACGATGATCGAGCCGGCACGATTCGTTGCGCGGCGGGTCAGCGCCTGTGGAGAGCCGGCCTACGAATACCGCTTTTCTTATGTGAGCGCTCCCATGCGAGACCAGTTCCATGGAGCTCCGCATGCTTCGGAAGTGCCGTACGTCTTCGGCACCCTGCGCGAATCCCAATTCACCCACTTCGGCAAAGGGCTCACTCCGGATGCCTATCGCCTATCCTCCCAAATGAACGACTATTGGGTAAATTTTGCCAAGACCGGCGATCCGAACGGACCCGGCCTGCCGCATTGGCCGAGATATACCGCCAAGGGCGACGAGCTGATGAACTTCACCATGCAGGGACCGAAGGGTGAAGCGGACCCCTGGGCCAGGCGACTCGATCTGGTCGAGAGAGTTCGGAAATAACGGTTCCCGAAGTTCCCTGCCAGCGCTTACCAGAATTTCTTCGAGCATGCTTTTTGGCAAAATGCGTTCGGCCTCCCGCCAGGTTAACCCGGAGTTGCGAGTGCTTGTGTCCACAACCGTCCAGACACGATGTTCTGTCCGGTTCAGTGCTATAGGCAACTTTAAGGGAGAGTGTCTGGAATATTCTTGACAGGGTTGCAGCCCCCGCCGTACTTTCACGCTCGATGGGCGCTTTTCCAATGAGAAGAGAGCAACACATTTTGGAGCTTTCATGCGAAAACTTTTGTTTCTTGCGATGACTGCATTCCTCTTGGCTGTGTTCTCCCCCACGGCGGCGTTTGCCCAACTCGCGCATCCTCACATCCTATCCGGGGAATATGAACACGCAAAACCCGACACGGAGATCATCCCGGAGCAGTATCTGTTGATGGGCACCGCTACGCGCGGATGCGGTGAATCCCAGGCAGCGGTCAATCCCCTAAACCCCAATGAGATTGCCGTGGCGGCGATGTGCGTCGTGAACTCGAACGAAGGCAAGTTCGAGGACAACGAACTGGAGTTTGAACGGACCGCTCGCGCGACCATTACTGAGTTCGCCGTTACGCGAGACCGCGGACTGACGTGGACGATCATGGAAGACCCGATGCGTTCGTATTTCTCCCGCAACCGTTGTCTGGATCCATTCGCCGCTTTTGCCGCCGACGGAACAATGATCCTCGGATGCGAAGCCCACTTTCCCGTTACGCTTTCGCCTGAGGAAGAGGCCAACGAGGTGAACGGTGCGCCGCAGGATTACGGAGGTTCATCCCTGATCTGGTCAACCGACGGGGGACGAACGTTCAGCAATCCTGTACAGGTCATCAGCTCTTATATGCCCAAGGAAATTTTCGGACCCTTTGTGTCTTTTGCTCACGTTGGATCCCAGGGCGATAGACCCGAAATCCGCGTTGACCTCTCGACGGGCAAGATCTACTTGAATGGACACAGCCAGGCGGCCGATCCGCCCCACCGCCAGACGGTTGTTCGTATGTCCAAAGACCGCGGCCGGGATTGGGGCATGGTCTATGCTTTCGACTCGCCTGAGTGGCCTGGAACCGGATTCGGCGGGGAATACGACGTGGCCAACGGCGTGATGGGAGTCACCTATATGGCTTCCAGCGTGCCAGCGTCACTTCATGCGTCTTGCCCGTGCAGGGTTTTGGGCGCGAGCACTGATGACGGAAAGACCTTCGACCGCCACCTGATTCCCGGACCGCCCCCTGAGGAGGGACGTGGACCCGGGTTCGGTATGGTGGTTGTCGCGAACCCCACCAAGCCGGGAGCGTTTTCCGTTTTGTTCCCCACCTCGAAAGGCATCGACACGGTCCTTACAGAAGACGCTGGAAGAAGTTGGACGCAAACTCAATCCATTCCCGAGGTTGCTTCAACCAGGGCCGCCAATCTCACAGCCGCCTACAGCCCGAAAGGGATTTTGGCTATTGCGTGGCGGGCAATGTACCCATTGTCGCAGCCTACGCCGACACGGCCTCGGCCCTTCTTGCCGGCCTACCTCCAGACGGAACCTTACGTATTCTTTGCCCAGCCGCAACGGTTCGAGATCTGGTCGGCGATTTCGCGCGACGGCGGCAAGACCTTCAGCGCGCCCTACAAGGTAAGCACCGAGCCGTCGCCGGGTGTTTCGCGGAGGCGCGTCATGGGTAACCACGGAGCCGACTTCATTAGCGTGGCGGCCGATGACGACTTCGTGCACTTGACCTGGTTCGACGACCGCGCCGGCTTCCGCGCGACGTGGTACGGAAGGGTGCCCATCGCCGACTATAAATGAATGCGGAGCCTTCGTGCGATTGTCAAGCTGTGACGCGAAGGGCCGCTGAATGCGGCGGTCGAGCGGGCGCGAAACTGCTGAAGTTATGCCGTACAGTACCCCAGCTCTCGTCGGGTGGCGGCACCTCGAGAGGAAATAGAGATTGAGGGACACCATGTACCGCAATATTCATAAAATCGTGATTCTTTTGGCTTCTGCTGCAATGCTTGCACTTTCTCCTGCAACGACGCGGCGTACTGTGCGCATCGATACCGGCTTCATCTCCGGTCAAACCAATTCCGATGGAGTCACGTCCTTTCTCGGAATTCCGTTCGCCGCGCCTCCCCTCGGAAACCTTCGCTGGCGCCCTCCACAGCCGGCCGGGCCGTGGAAAGGCACGCGCCGAGCGGACCACTTCGGCGCGAGCTGCATGCAGGACGAACTGGGCGTGCGGCTGCCCTGGAGCCGAGGCTTCATGACTCAAGGGCCCAGCAGCGAGGATTGTTTGTACCTGAATGTGTGGACCGTTTCTCCGGCAAGTTCGCAAAGGATGCCGGTGATGTTTTGGATTTACGGAGGCGGATTCAGCGAGGGATCGAGTGCGGTGGCTGTGTACAACGGCGCGAATCTGGCGCGGAACGGCGTGGTCGTCGTTACGTTCAATTACCGGGTTGGCCCACTCGGTATGCTCGCCTACCCCGCACTGACGGAAGAATCGGAGCACCATTCCTCCGGAAATTACGGGCTTCTTGACCAGATTGCGGCGCTGAATTGGGTTCACCGGAATATTGCGGCGTTTGGAGGAGATCCATCCAACGTTACAATCTTCGGACAATCCGCGGGCGCCGGGTCCGTTGCGATTCTCATGAATTCGCCTCTGGCGAAAGGTTTATTCGTTCATGCGATAACCCAAAGCGGTCTTGGCTTTTTTCGCGGCCCCCGTCCTCGAAAGACACTGGTTGAAGCCGAGCAGCAGGGCGTCAAGTACGCCGAAGGATTGGGAGCGCATTCGCTGGCGCAATTGCGTGCCTTGCCCCCAACAGATTTCGCCAAGCCGATTCCCGGCCTGCCTCGAGGCTTGAGTGGATTCAGCCCAAATCTGGACAATTGGGTGGTGACGAATAATATTCCCTCGCACCAAGTTCCGCTCATTAACGGGATGGTTTCAAACGATATCGGAATCGCTGATTATGGCGATGGCCGTACAAGCCCTCCTGTAACATTGGAAGCATACAAGACGCAGATGAAGACACTCTGCGGGGATCAAGTGGCAACCTGCCTGAAACTCTACCCCGCCAACAACGAGAAAGAAGCCGCAGATTCTTTGGTGACGGCGCGGCGGGATCGGGCCCGCGTGTCCATTTACCTCTGGGCCATAGACCGGGCCAAGCGAGGCCCCGTATACACCTACTATTTTGACCACCCGGAACCGTGGCCTCAGTATCCGCTGTTCGGAGCTTTCCATACCTCTGAGGTGCCGTACATTTTTCAAACGCTCAAGATGTTGCACCGTGACTGGCGACCGGAGGATTTCAAGGTCTCCCGCGAAGTGTCATCCTACTGGACGAACTTCGCCAGGAGCGGTAACCCGAATGGCGAGGGCTTACCCCATTGGCCGGAATTTAAGGCTGATAGCCAAAACACGATGGAACTTGGTTCGCGCATGGGCCCCATGCCGCTGGCCGAACCGCCGCGACTCAAGTTCTTCCTGGGATACCTCGGCGCAGATGACAACAAAGGAGATTCTCGCTTGTCGCAAGACGAGCCGCACACGCCCTCGTTGTGAGGGATGGATGGAGGACCTCGCCTCGAAAGATCGCGTTTAGCTGGCGAAGCCTTCATTACGAATTACTGGAACAGGAGGTACTATGCGATTGAATGATAAATTGAGAAGCGTGCTATGGCTGGCTGCCATCCTTTTGTTTTCGTGCACACTCGCATATTCTCAAGATAGCGATAAAACGCCTTCCTCGACAAGCTCTCCGGAATCTCAGTCGGCCCCGAAACCCGAATCTGATGAGTACCTTCTGTTGGGCAACCCCAACCGGGGAGCGGGCGAGCCTTGGGTCGTAGTGAATCCGAAAGATCCGGACAACATCCTTGTGGTCGGCATGGCTACCCTGAACCGCTTGCCGACAGGTGAAGCGCCTATTCGGCCCCGATTTCGTCCGGGGCAGCCCTTTCGGATGGGGAAACCGAGTTGGACGTCACCGGGAACGCTATTGCGCGTGAAAGAACTGTCTGTGCCGGACGGATCCCGAACCGACATCGCGGTTACGCAGGACGGGGGAAAGACGTGGAGCTTCGCCCAGGATGACTTTAGACAGGCCTTCGACAAGAACCGCTGTAGCGACTCCTTTGCTGGTGCCGCTGCCAATGGGACGCTTTACATGGGATGTATCGCGTATCTGAATCGCGGCGACGCAGACTACGCCGAAGGGTATGCACCGAATGGAGAGGCTCACTTTTATCACGGCGGGTCGGCAATCGCGTGGTCCACGGACAAAGGGAAGACGTGGAGCAAGCCCGTGTGGGTGCACCCGGCGTTATCGCCGTCTCTTTATGCTCCCACTGCGAATCCGGTATTTGAGCAGGCCGCTCCGTGGGATCGTCCGGTGTTTGTCGGAGACGCATCGACTGGGACGATTTACGTAAGCGGAATGGGACTGGCTTATACGGTTGATCCGGCAACAGTGCAGCGTCCGAAGTTGAATCCCGCGTTGCCGGGCCAGGGCTACCCGGGCTATCCGCCCTCCGACGTGACACGCATGCGGACATTCATTCGAGCTTCCCACGATGGCGGGCGTACGTGGGGTGTCATCTATCCAATGGACAGCAACGAATACCCGGGATTTGTGGGAGTGTATGGCTTCAGCGCGGCATTTGGACATCTTGTTGCTGCGTACGACGCAACAAAAGTTCCTGCGGCGGATAACGTGAAGTGCCCCTGCACAGTGCTGAGCATCAGTGACGATGATGGGAAATCGTTCGTCCACAAACTGATTCCTCCACTTCCCAAGGAAGACCTGGGCGAGGGAGGTCGGTCATTCTGCGGCCTCTCGTGTGTCATGCTTTCGGCGGATCCTAGCAAGGAAGGGCGGTATGCGGTGGCGCGGCAGGCGGGAAGACGCGTCATGATTTCATTGACGGAGGACGGTGGAAATACGTGGGGGCTTCCCGTCGAAGCTGCCCAGGTGCCGGCGAATGCGCGCTTCCAGCACCTGGCGATGAAATACTCGCCTACCGGCAACCTGGGGCTGATCTGGAAGGCCGCATATCCTGACGGAACTTTTGATCAGTGGTCGTCAGTGTCGCTCGACGGAGGGCATACCTTCAAGACCGTTCGCGTGAGTCACAGCCTGTCACCAGAATGTGTACGCGATCGGTGCAACTTTATGATGGGCGATGACCTCTCGTCGATGGATATAGACAGTAAGTTCCTGTACGTGGTCTGGGGAGACAATCGCGCCGGTTTTGAGGGAACCTGGTTTGGCCAGGTTCCCTTGACGGCTTACAAATGAACCGGCGCCGAACCAGGCGTTTGGCAAAAACGACCACCGTGGCTCAACGGATTTGACCCATCCCAAGAAGCTGACGGAAGTGGAATAAACGCCTCCGCGCGGTTCGGCAGTGACGTTCGCAGACGCCACAGTCTCCGTCTAGTACTACTCGTTAAGGATTGTTGACTTCCAGGTGGTGAGCGAAAAACCATTGCAACGATGGCAACACGTCTGCCCGAAGGGGACGTTCAAGCCATGCAGCAGTTGGGAGTACTGGCATCATTACGTTTCGTTGTTCATGCTGGCACACGCTTGGTTTCTTGGAATGTTAGTTGCCGCGGGTTCTACGCAAACCTCCTGTGGCGCGGTGCGCATGAGAATCTTCACCGAAAAAACTCACCCCCATCAGAATCGGCGTGACCACTCTTTCGGCCATCGTTCGATCACTACCTTTTCCTCGGTATAGAATTCGACTCCGTCGCGGCCCTGGCCGTGCAGCACCCCGAAGAAGCTGTCCCGCCAGCCGCTGAAGGGGAAATAGGCCATCGGCGCGGCAACGCCGATATTGATCCCGATGTTGCCGGCCGGTACTTCGTAGCGGAAGGTCCGTGCGGCCGTTCCACTCGAGGTGAAGAGCGAAGCCGCGTTGCCGTAGGGACTCTTGGTAATCAACTGCATCCCTTCCTCGAGTGTCCGGGCATGCACGAGGCTGAGCACGGGACCGAAGATTTCGGTATGGGAGAGAGTGCCTACCGCCGGCAGGCCGTCCAGAATCGTGGGCTTGACGAAATAGCCCCGCGGCAAGGACGGGGAATCGTTCACCCGGCCGTCCAGCAGCGCCTTGGCTCCCTCGCGAATTCCCTGGTCAATCAGATTTTCGATGCGCGCTTTGCTTTCCGGTGTAATCACGGGCCCCATCTGCACCTTTTCCTCCAGGCCGTCGCCGACGCGAATCCCCGCCGCAGTCTCCACCACTCTCTTCGAAAAAGCTTCTTGCGCTTCTCCGACCGTTATGGCGACTGAAACCGCCAAACAGCGCTGGCCGGCGCAGCCGAAAGCGCTCTCGCTCACGATCCGCGTGGCCATGTCCATGTCGGCGTCCGGCAGGACGATCACGTGGTTTTTCGCGCCACCCTGGCACTGGACTCGTTTGCCCGAGGCGGATGCCCGCGCATAAATGTACTTGGCGACCGGCGTCGAGCCCACGAAGCTGATGGCCCGCACTTTGGGATGATCGAGCAAGGCATCGACCACCCTTTTCGTTCCGTTCACCAGGCTGACCACGCCGGCCGGAAGCCCGAGCTCTGCGAGCAACTCGAAGCAACGAGCGGCCGTCAGCGGAACCTTCTCGGAAGGCTTCAGAATGAATGTATTGCCGCAGGCGATCGCGTAGGGCAGGAACCAGAACGGGATCATCCCGGGAAAGTTGAACGGCGTAATCGCCGCAACCACCCCCAGGGGCTGGCGGGTCATCATCTCGTCGATTCCGCGCGCAACATCCTCGAGGTTATAGCCCTGCATCAGGACTGGAATGCCGCAGGCCACCTCGACATTCTCGATGGCCCGGCGGAGCTCCGCTTTCGACTCCGCCAAAGTCTTCCCGTTTTCCATCGTGCAGATCCTGGCAATTTCCTCCAGGTGCTCTTCGAGGAGACCTTTCAGCCGGAACAGGTATTGAATGCGATCTTCGGGCGGAGTGCGGCGCCATTCGGGGAAAGCGGCCGCAGCTGCCTCGACGGCCCGGTCAACATCGGAGGCCTTTCCGACGGGCACCCGTCCCAGGTGTTCACCCGTTGCCGGATTAACGACGTTCAGGAATTCGTCGCTGCCCGAGAGCTCCCAGTGGCCACCGATGTAATTAGAAACGGTCTTACGAGTTGTGGTAACTATCTCATTCGGTATTTGCATAGGCGGGAATATGATAATAACGGCTCTCTGAGGTTTGGGAAAATCAATGGTGGGGAAGATGCCATCGTATTTCCTTTCCTACGTTTTCACCACGGCTTGATCCTTTTTCCGATCACTTTTTCACGCCCTCAAGCGGGACGGCGGGACGATCGTCTGTTTCAGAATACTGTTTGGGCGTTTCACGTTTTCCCCAACCCTCTGGGAGCCAGGGGTAGTTTCTGTCGCCGAGAGAGTTAGGATCAAAGGCCTCTTTAATCTTGCGCTGGAAGTTCATCACGAAGGGCTGCGGCATAGCGGCAAGCCCGTCCCAGATTCTCTCGTCCGGCCACCCGATCTGGAGATAGAGCAGCTCCTTGCCGGGAGGAATCCCCTGTTTTACGGCGTCTGCGATGGCGTCTTCCATATGCTTGACGCAGGCGTCAATGGAGTCGTTGTCGTTGGGATCGTAGAAAACGATCTTTTCTACCCGAAAGAACCCTCCGCCGCCGACGGTCCTGCCGCCCCCCATCAAGGCATCCCCGCCGCACCTCACCAGTTTGTCGGAAGCCCGCTGATCGCGCTCAAATCCTGCAATAGCGGTCGGGACGTACTTCTTGACGAAGTCGGGCGTGCCCGGCTGCATCCAGCTTCCCATATAGCCGCCCGCCCAGATGAAGTTGCAATGCTTGTGTCCCAGCCGCTGCATGTACATGTTGGTGAATTCGGCCATGTCGGGTTCGCAGAAGCGTTTTACCTTGTAGCAGCCGGTCAGGCGGATGATCTCGTCGAGAATCTTGTCCTGCAGTTCGATGTCCTCGCGCGAACGGCCCTGCATGATGAACTGAAACGCGATACGGCTCTGTTCGGTGATTTTTCGGATCTCAGGATCCTGCAAGGCCGTCTCAACGTCGTTCAGCGTCTTGTTGGGATCGATGTAGGTGAGCCACAGCGCGGGCGCCAGGTCGGCGCCAGCCAGATTGAACTGGCGATGGAAAATGTAGCCGATGCCATTGTCATAAATCTTATAATAACAGTCTGCCAAGGCGTCCCAATTGGGGGCACCAATCGTATAGACGCGGAAGTTATCAGGGATGGGAAGGCGATACCCGGGAAGCGTCCCTTGCGGTTCCAGCACCGGAGGTCCGAGCCAGGGGCTGAGCTTGATGGCGCATTTGGTGTAGACACCCAGTCCCCCGCGCGAACCGAGAAAGCCGCGGGTGATCCCGCGCAGGCTTGGCCCGGGTCCTTCGGAACAAAACCAGCCGCAGTCCGAACTGAGCGATCCGGTGCGAATCACGTCGCCGGCCGGGGTAACCCATTCCTGGCCGAGAAGATTGTCGGAATTGTTCCCCATGTAATAACTGGACGGTCCGGCGCCAAAGTATGCACATGCACTGGCGACAATGGAGGTCGAGCAGCCGGCGCCGATGATGTTCAGATTCAACCCGAGTTTCATGGCCTCGGCCTGCAACTGGGCGCAGATCACGTACGGCTCGACAACTGCGAACATGTTCTTTTCGTCGATTTCGAGAATCCTGTCCATACGGCGCAGATCAAACTGCACCGTGGGCTCGTCGTCTTTCATCGGAGCGGCCCAGTGGTACCATCCCGTGGAGATCGGCTTTAACTTGATGCGGTATTTGTTGCAGACCCTGGTGACCGCCGCGACTTCTTCCGCCGACGCCGGCATGACCACCGCCCATGGCCGCGGCATATAATGGCTGCGGTTCGGCCGCACCAGTTCCGCCAGCCACTGGAAGGCATACGAATCCAGAAATGCAGGATCGTCCGTGATGTTGTCCGCTCCGACGATTTCTTCGATCGCGCGGTAGGCTTCTCTCGGGATCTCCTTGCTCATAGTCTCTCCTTGCTTACATGGCGCGGGCAACCAATTCGACGATGTCGAAGACCTGAAGGTTTGCGTGACGGGCCGCGATGGAGTCGATGAAACTGCGCTCGCACCATCCACAGGCGGTCACGATAGCCTCGGCACCGGTTGACAGCGCTTCTTCGATGCGCTCGTCGGCAGTGGCACGTGCGAAGTCCGGGTAGGCCTCAATGCAACCGCCGCCCGCCCCGCAGCAGCACAGCATCCCGCTGCAC
>OFHG01000193.1_pt1 | contig 26428 bp, 27 predicted proteins | sample 1521931 | NCBI WGS metagenome assembly OFHG01 (sample SAMEA2468438, study PRJEB22500) | soil metagenome | biome: Glassland; feature: Farmland; material: Clay | place: Australia | collected 2013-01-31 | depth 0.55 m
TGCTGTTCAACAACATGAGCATGGGGGACGACGCGCGGCGGTTCCAGAAGCACGCTTTGCGCCCGTAACCGTTCCCTTTCAAAGCCAATTGCTGAAGCCGGGCGCGGCCGCGGACATCCCCCCGCCCAAGGTTTTCCGCGCTGCGGCGTTGCGGCCGTGTGCTATACTCGGCGCATTGGGCGGGGTAGGAAATAATCTGGAATGAAAAGCTGTCCGAACTGCCACAACAGTTATCCGACCGATTTCAATGTGTGCCCTCAGGACGGCGCGGCCCTGGTGGAGCAGGGAAGCTGGACGGAAGGGTCGCTCGTCCGCGGGAAATACCGCATCCTCGGCAAGATCGGCCAGGGCGGCATGGGCTCCGTTTACAAGGCGCGGCACGTCGCCTTCGACGAACTCCGCGCGCTCAAAGTGATGCATGTCAGCCTGATGACGGATGAGAATTTCGTCAAGCGCTTCCGGCACGAGGCGGTGATCACCCGCCGCCTGCAGCATCCCAACGCGGTGCGCGTGGACGATATTGACGAAGCCGAGGACGGCCGGCCCTTCATCGTGATGGAGTACATCGAGGGGCGCAGCCTGAAGTCCGTCGTCCACGAAGAAGGCGCGATGGCCGTTCCGCGCGTCTGCTCGATCTCGAAGCAAGTGGCGGCGGCGCTCGAGGCGGCGCACCGACTGGGGATGATCCACCGCGACATCAAGCCGGAAAACATCGTGCTGCTCGGCATGCCTCCGCACGAGCAGGCCAAGGTGCTCGACTTCGGGATCGCGAAGATCAAGGAAGCGCGCTTGGCCGAGGGCTCCGGTATGACGCTGACGGGCGCGGGCGTGGTGGTGGGTACGCCGCAGTATATGTCGCCCGAGCAGGCCGCGGGCAAGCGCGGCGACGAGCTCGACGGCCGCTCCGATCTCTATTCGCTCGGCGTAGTAATGTACCAGATGCTTTCCGGCGACCTGCCGTTCCGCGCCGACACCACCATGGAAATGCTGATCGCTCACATGCAGAAGCCCCCCACGCCACTCGGCCTTGCGCATCCCAATCTGCAGATCCCGGATGCGATGTCGAACCTGGTGATGCAGTTGCTCGAGAAGAATCCCGCGCGGCGGCCGGCAAATGCACGAGCCTTGATGGAAGAGCTGGAGCATGTTGAGAAAGCTCCGGCGCCCATGAGCGTCACGCGGATCTCGGCTCCGGAAAAGCTTTATTCCCCGGAGGCCGCCGCGCGGGCGGTGCGCGAATCGCTCGAACGCTCCAGCGCCCGGCACGCGCCGCCGCAATCGGTTGAGCCGCCGGCACCGCCTCCTCCTCGGTCCCAGCCGGCGCCGCTTCAGCCGGTCCCGCCTGCGTCCGCTCCTCAGCGGGCCGCTCCGCGCCCAGCGCCTGCACCTGCACGCGCGCCGGCCGCGCCGGTGGTGGCCGCACAGCCTGCCAAGAAATCGGGTTGGCTTTTGTGGGCGGGGCTTGCGGTGCTGGTGGTTGCGCTGGGTGGCGGATTCTGGTTTATTGCCAACCCGCGAAGGAGCCCCGCGCCTCAGGAGCAAGCCGCGCCCGCGGCCTCGCCCGAGAGCAATCCGCCGGCGCAACAACCACAAACCGCGACCCCTGCCGCTGGCGAGAGCGGCGTGCAGACGAGTCCCGCCACACAACCTGAGGCTCAGTCCGCCGCAGAGAATCCGCTGGCGCAGCCCACGGCATCGAAACCGGCCGCTGCGAAATCGGCGGCAGAGAAACGCGCCGCGCCGAAGCCCGCAGCATCAACGCCCGCTTCCCGGACTGCTGTGCGAACCTCGCCCATCAGGCCAGCGGCCCCCCGGCAGGAGCCTGAAAAGAAGGTTGAGCCTCCGCCCCAGACCCCGGCGCCTGCTCCCACGCCTGCCCCGCCGCCCGTGGACGTCAGAGCGGTGAAAGCCGCCATTGCCATGGGCGACCTCTATTATGACCGCGGCGACTACGACAGCGCCATCTCCGAGTATCAGAAGGGCCTGCGCGCTGATCCTACGAACAAGACTCTACAAAACAAAATCCAGAACGCCAAGAAGGCAAAGGCCGCCGAAGAGCGCCTGCTGCATTGAGGTGTGGGCGGCCTCGCAGACATCAGAGCGTCGCAACGCGCGGCTTGACGTCGCGGCTGCCGGAGGATATAAGGAACCGTTCGAGGGGGGCGTATCTGTGCAGAGTCTTCGCCAACATGCCAAAACCTTTGGGCGGCCGGCCTGGGCGCTGGCGGCAGCGCTCGCAGCCTTGCTGGCCCTGCGGGCCTTCGCGGCGCAGGAATCGCAGAAGCCGCTCAGCGAAGAGGAGGTCATTGAACTGCTTACCAACGACGTGGCTCCGCCGCGCGTGGCCCAATTGGCCAGGCAATTCGGAATCAGTTTCCAAATGACCACTTCGGCGGAGCAAGACTTGCGCGAGGCCGGCGCGGACGAGAGCCTGATTGACACGCTGCGAAAGCTCGCGCCCAAACCATCCGCCCCGCCGGCTTCGCAGCCTGCCACTCCCGCTGCCCTCGCGCCGAGTCCGCCGGTCTTGCTGATCCTGTCGTCTCCCGGTGGCGCGGAGGTCTACATCGACGACGAGCCGATCGGCACCACAAGCTCCGAAGGGCATCTGAGAATGAGCAAGCTGGGCGCCGGTAATCATCGCATTCGCCTCTCGCACGATGGGTACAAGGATTTTGAGCAGACCGTGGACCTTGTTTCCGGCCTGCTGACCGTGACGGCACAACTTCAGCCGGCCGCCATCCCCAGCGCCTCGTCCGCGGCTTCTCATCCGGGAGAAGCGTCCTCTGGGAGCACCTCCTCCGGCGGTCCCGCCGGGGTGATGGGAATGTTCATGCGTACGGCCGCTGCGGGGGGCAAAACGGGAGAAGTCCTGGGGCTGGTTCCAGGCGGGCCCGCCGAGCGCGCGGGGATTCACGCGGGATACGTCGTCCATTCCATCGCCGGGCGCAACATCGCAACCCAGGACGACATAAGACTAGCCGTGGCCGGCCACCCGCCAGGCTCCGTCGTTCCGGTGACTTACACGAACGGATCGACCCAGCATACCGTGCAAGTGACGCTCGACAACCCTTCCATACTCCAAACCGTTCCGCATTTCCTGGTCCGGCATGACCACGGACCGCCCGCGCCAAATTATTGCCAAGGGTGGATGTGGATTTTCGACGGCATGATCTCCTACGTCGGCCAACAGGGCGTGAACCCTTCGGGAACGAACGGCATCAAGCACAACTTTGAGCTTCCGATGAGCGAGATCCGGGAAGTGAGCAGGAATGGCTTTTACCTGGCAGCGATTGGCGCTTTTCACATCCGGCCCAAGAGGGGCAGAGTGGCCAATTTCGTTGTGGTTAATCCGCAGGGCCAGTTCCAGCGCCCCGACCAGATCCTCGCCGTCATCGAGCGCGCCAGGAGGTAGACTTTCGGTCTCCAGAAAGTCTGCGGCTTTTTCCGGGTGGATTTGACGCCATCTCGTCCTCGCTCACACGAATCAGATCACCCAACACCATGTTACGAAACATTGAAATACCAAACGATTCCAAACCGTGAACCGCTCGAATTGTAATACCTAAAAGCCGCAGAGTTTCAAAAAACGAAACTACCCGCTCGAATTGTAATACCTAAGAGGTTGGACGATTAGCAGCAACCATACCCCTGGGGGGCGATGTCAAGCCCCTTCGGCATGGGTCTCTGACCACCCGACTTGACTCCCCGACGGCTCAACGCGGATACTGATTGAGGATGCGCGGCTTTTCTGCGCGCCTGGAGCAGGTGAGTGTCTTCGATTCCGTGCAATCCGGCGCTGCTGGTGGACCTGTACGAATTGACCATGGCGGCGGGGTATTTCGAGCACGGCATGAACGCGCGCTCGACCTTCGAGCTTTTCGTGCGCCACATGCCGCGCGACCGCGCCTACCTGGTGGCCTCGGGCGTTGACGCGGCGCTCGATTACCTGGAGTGCCTGCGGTTCACCGAAGAGGACGTGGCCTACCTGCGCGAGCAGCCCGCTTTCCACACTGTCTCCGATTCCTTCTTCGAGCACCTGCGCCGCTTCCGCTTTTCCGGCGACGTGGACGCGGTGCGCGAGGGCACGCTGGTCTTCGCTGAAGAGCCCATCCTGCGCGTGAGCGCGCCCGTGGAAGAGGCGCAGATTGTTGAGACGTACCTTCTCTCGGTGATCAATTTTGAAACCCTGGTCGCCTCCAAGGCGGCGCGCGTGGTGCGTGCGGCGGGCGGGGCGCCGGTGCTTGAATTCGGCACGCGGCGCGCTCACGGGCCGGAAGCGGGGCTTCGCGCGGCGCGCGCGGCGTACGTGGGCGGCTGCGCGGCCACTTCCAACGTATTGGCCGGGATGCGCTACGGCGTGCCCATCGCCGGCACCGCGGCGCATTCCTGGACGCAGATTTTCCCCAACGAGCGCCGCAGCTTCGAGGCGCTGGCCGAGACTTTCCCCGATTCCGCCATCCTGCTGATTGATACCTACGACTCGCTGGCGGGCGCGGAAATCGCCTCGACGCTCGGGCGGCCGGTCGCGGGCGTGCGGCTCGATTCCGGAGAGCTGCTCGAAAAGAGCCGCCGCGTGCGCCAGATTCTGGATCGACACGGAATGTATAATACCAAAATCGTCGCCAGCGGCGATCTGAACGAGCACAAAATTGAGAAACTCGTCACTGCCGGAGCGCCCATTGATTCCTTCGGCGTGGGCACGGACCTGGCCACTTCGCGCGACGTGCCGGCGCTGAGCGTGGTTTACAAACTGGTGGAGTTTACCCGCAACGGCCAGACCTATTTCACCACCAAGTTCAGCGAGGAAAAGGTTTACTGGCCCGGAAGCAAACAGGTGTTTCGCTTCTCCGAGGGCGGGCGATTCCATCATGACCTGCTGGCCCGCGCGGAAGAGAAATACCCTGGGGCTGCGCCGCTGCTCGAGCCGGCGCTGCGGGCAGGGAAACGCGTGATGCCGCGCGAACCACTTGCGGAAACGCGCGCTCGCACGCTGGCTAATCTCGCGCGGCTTCCGGAGCCATATCTCGCCTTGCGTGATGCGCCGGCCTACCCGGTCGAGAAAAGCGCCGCGCTGGACCGCCTGCTCGAAGAAGCGCGCGAGAAATATCTCGACGCCTCCAAGGCGACGGGGGCGACGTAGCGGCGGGTTTCAGCCCGGCATCCGTCGCCATCAAGAGAGTGCCGCTGCGATTTCCGGGAAAAAGCAGGAGCGAAACATGCAAGAACCGGTGGTTTTCTTCGACGTGGACACGCAAGTGGATTTTATGTGTCCCGCCGGCAGCTTGTACGTTCCGGGCGCGGAAGAAATCGTGCCGAATCTGAAAAGGCTGATGGACTATGCGCGCGCGAACCGAATCCCGGTGATTTCTTCCGCCGACGCGCACCCGCCTGACGATCCGTCGTTTGCCGAGTGGCCTCCTCACTGCGTGGTGGGCACGCCCGGCCAGCTTCGAATTCCCGAGACGTCGTTTCCTTCCTCCATCATCATCGCCAATCGCCCGGGGCGCTTTCGCACGCCGCACGAGTGGGTGGGCCAGCTCATCGTCGAAAAGCAGGAATACGACGCCACCACCAACGTGAATTTCGACCGCATCCTGCTGTCGCTCGGCCAGCGGCGGTTTGTGGTTTTCGGAGTGGCCACCGAGTACTGCGTACGCTCGACGGCGCTGGGATTGCGGAAACGCGGTAGGGCGGTGGACCTCGTCGCCGACGCCATCAAGGAAATCAGGCCCGAAGACGGCCGCAAGGCTATCGAGGAAATGACCGCCGCCGGCGTGCGACTGGTCAAGACTGCGGCTGTCTGCGCGGCTGCTCACTGAATCTCCGCCGCGTCCTTCGACACCCGACACTTTCTTGCGCGGCTTTGTTGTCACAATCTGTGGCTTAGTTCAGACTTTGTTAGCGGTGCGATTGGGGTTCCTTTCCGGAACCCGATTCTTTATTTTCAACAACATCGCCGCTTCGTTTTGTCATTTTAGCCACCGTGATTGTTCCACACCGACCATGACTTTCGCTTTTCATTCGCCATTTGAAAGCTCGAGCAAAAGGCAACGCCTGGCAGCACCTCGACCCTGCCTTTCATTATTCACCCCTGCGCTCCGGCGGCCCTAAGACACAATTCTCCTCACGCCTACTCACCTTCCCACGCTAACACATCGAAATGATACGGTGGATACCGCTGACAATCGTGACAATAAAAATATCTCCCGTGTTCTTTGAGAGATAGGGCACGGGTGTCGTCGGTGGAGGAACCAAAACTTCGCCGCGGCGTTCCCGGACAAAAGCAACATCTAGTTCCGGGCGACGTTCCGCGCTAAGATGTCTGTGAACCAGTTTGGGAACGGTCCGTTGGCGCAACGAGTAAGAGGTGGTGCATCCGGTGGCGAACCTGGACGGCAAGCAATGAAAAAACCTCGCATGGTGCTCCTTGCGGGGCTCTTGGGGTTGAGTCTGGCGGTGATGAATGGGATACTGCGCGCGGCTCCGCAGGACGCTCAGGACCTGTTCGAACAGGCGAACCAATCGCTTCGCGAGGATAATTTCGCGGCGGCCGTTGCGGGATATGACAGATGTCTTGCGGCGGACCCGCACCTGCTCAAGGCGCTTTTCAACCGCGCCATTGCGAACGAAATGGTGGACCGCGCGAAGGCCATCGCCGACTGGAAGAGTTTTGCGGCGGCAGCCGGGAACGATCCCGAGCTGAAGTATCTGGCGGCGCGCGCCCTGGCGCGGGTCCAAATTCTCGAGGGCTTGCCGCCACTGCCTCCCGGCCTTGAGCCTTCGCGCTATGTCACCGCCGACGGCGATTACTACCGGCTGGTGGCGCCGGATTCCGACGGCCTGCAATGGCGCCATTTCCCCGTCAAGGTTTATCTCGGCAGCGCTCCGGAAGTGAAGTGGCAGTACGGCGCGCGCGAGGCCTTCAACATCTGGCGCGATGTCATCCCCCTTGAACTGGTGGCGATCGAACGCCAGGCAGACATCCGCGTCGACTGGCAGCAGTCCGCGACGGGCGAGCGGCGCGCGGGGGAAGAACTCGACTGGGTGCGCTTCGAGCGGGTGGGAGACCAGTTAACGGGCCGCCGAGTCGCCGTCATCACCGCCGACCTTTCACGTCCCTGGTCGAAGGACGAAATGCGCGCCATCATGCTGCACGAGTTCGGCCACGCGCTGGGCATCAAGGGACACAGCGACAGCAAGAAAGACATCATGTATTTTCAGATGCAGGAAAAGTACCGGCGCCTTCCGGTGCCAATGCCCGTGACGCAGCTTTTCTGGAAGTCGTTGGTTAAGAACCCCAGCCAGCGCGATATCAACACGCTGATCCGGCTTTACAATTCCGCCGGGTATATTGCTCCGTTGCATTGAAGGTTTGCAGGCATTCCGCGTACTGCGCAGCTGCTTACCTGTCGTGACTTCTCTCCCATTGTTTCGGCGCGAAGGGACTGTGCCGCAGGTTCACAAACACCGAGCCGGGATTATTAACTACTTAGGGATAGGATCTCCCCTTGACAAGGGCGCGACGGGGGCGTAGCCTGCGCGCAGACTAAGTAATCCCAAGGTCCGGGTTCATGGTGGGAAGCGATCGGGAAAGAGAACTGCTGCGGCAGGCAATCGCGGTAGGCTCGAGACCCGTTTGCTGGCAGGGACAAACCGGACAGAAAACTTACGCAGGAGGGGGATAGGGATGGACATGCGATCCGTTCGAAGACTGGGGCTCATGTCGGTTTTGGCGGTCATTGGGTTGATGGCGCCCGCGGGCGCAGTGTACGCGCAACTTTCCGATCGTGAAGGAGCGGCAGCGGGCATGGCCCTGCTGGGCGGCATGCTGCTCTTTTTCTTCATTTTCGCGTTGGTCATTTACGTCTACATCGCGCTGGCTCTCCAGACCATCGCCAAGAAGACCAACACCGAAAACGCCTGGCTGGCCTGGATTCCCATTATCAACATCATCCTGATGTTGAACATCGCCAGGAAGCCGCTTTGGTGGATTATCCTGTGCTTTATTCCGCTGGTGAATATCGTCATTCTGATCATCGTTTGGATGGCGATTGCCGAGGCGAGGAATAAGCCCAACTGGTGGGGCATTCTGATGATTGTTCCGTTCGTCAACCTCATTGTGCCGGGATACTTGGCCTGGGCCGATTAGACTGCTATCGGTCTGAAGTTACCGTCAGCTTTGAATCCGCCATCACCGGCAGTGGGCCCTCGGGCCGTTCTGGGATGCCTGCTGCCAGGGTGTGGCTTAAGGAGTTGTGAATCAAACCATGTTTCCCGTGTTTAGACCCTCCCATTTCTTTGGCTTGACCTTTCTCCTCGGCTTTGCTGCCATCCGCCTTGGCGTTGAAATCGTCATCTGTTTCTTTCTGTTCAGTTTTTACAAGCGTGTTCCTTCCCAATTCCGCAAGATGGAGCCGGGCCTCGTCTGGCTGCTGCTGATCCCTTGCTTCAATCTGGTCTGGAATTTCTTCGTGTTCATTCGTCTTTCCAGGTCCTTCAAGGGCTACTTCAATTCGGTCGGGAACACGGTGGTGGGCGACTGCGGCGAAGGTATTGGACTCGCCTTCGCGGTGTGTGAGGTTGCGGCGTTGATCCCCTGCGTTGGGTTGGCGGTGTGGCTTGCCGCCCTCGTGCTGCTGATTCTTTACCTGGTGAAGGCCAACGAGCTTTCAAACCAGATACCCGCGGTTCCGTGAAGTTGTCGGTTTATGGCGCGCGCGAACCATCTGATTTCGGTTGCGGCAGGCGGAGCGTTGCTGGTGAGCGCGCTGGTTCCGGCTGGCGCGGTTCCAATACTCTTACCTTGCCCGTTCAAGCTCCTGACGGGCTGGCCGTGTCCGGGTTGCGGCCTGACCCACTCCGTGTGCGACATTTCGCACGGAGCCTTTGCAGCGGCGTGGACGGCCAATCCCTTTGGTTTTTTCTTTTACGCGCTTTTTGTGGTTTGTCTGCTTTGGCCGCTGCTGGAGATGCAGTTTCCATCTATCAAGGCGATGCTTCGCTCGAGCCGTGCCCTGATCTGGGCTCCGCCCGCCTTAGTCGCGTTCATGTGGGCGTTCGACATTGCCCGCATTGCCAACAAATAGTCTGTCGAAGCGGCCGACAATTCTGCGGCGGACCGCTTGACTTGGAGGCGCGTCTCTGCCGTAAAATACCTTCCGTCGAGTAGTCCAATCGGGGAAGGCTCGCCGCGTTCTTCCTCTCGGATCTTTCCAGTCCTCGAGGCCGTCATGGTTATCGCCTCGCAGCTTCGCGCCGGCACGGTTCTCAAGATCGGCGACGAAATCTTCAAGGTGCTCGAATCCGCTTATCACATCGGCCAGGGTAAGATGCCCGGCAGCGTTCACGCCAAGCTCCAAAGCGTGCTCAAGGGGACTTTCAAAGAGCTGCGTTTCCGGCCGGAAGAGAAGCTCGAAGACGTTGAGCTGGTAAAGCAGCAGATGGAGTTTCTTTACAGCGACGTGGATTCGGCGACCTTCATGCACCCGACAACCTTTGAGCAGTATTCGCTACCGCTTGAATCCATCGGTCCGGCGCAGAAATTCCTGAAGCCCGGAAATGAAATCCCGGTGGAATTGTACGAGGGCCAGCCGGTCTCGGTCGCCTTGCCGACTGTTATGGAAGTCAAAGTGGACACGACGTCAGAGCCTGTCCACCAACAGCAAGACAACACCTACAAACCGGCCGTACTCGAAAACGGCATGGAGATCATGGTCCCGCAATTCATCAAGCCGGGCGAGACCGTTCGCGTCGAGGTCGCAACGGGCAAATACCTGGAACGCGTCCGCGCCGACACCCACCGCTTCTGAAATCTCAAATTTCAAGTCTTGCGTTTGAATGGCCCCGAACCCGTAAATGACTGCCTACACCCGACACCTGAATCCTGAATCCTTTCTCCCTCAAAGCGTCTTCAAATACTCGATCAGGCTGTCAAGCTCCTCCGGCTTTAATTGGCCGGCAAACGCGGGCATGGCAACCGGCTTGCCGTTGGGATTGCCTTCGAGGATCTGTTGGCGCACGTTGGCTTCTGTGGCCGGCTTGTGGCTAGAGGGGAGGTCTTTGTTCTTGAAGAGGCCTTTCAGGCCCGGTCCGATTTTCGCCTTCGTTGAGTCCACATCGTGACACATGGCGCAATTCTCTTTGAAAACCACCGCCCCTTTTGTGGCCGAGGATTCGGAGACCGAAGCTTGGGTGGCGGGTGCCGGAGATTTCTCGGTTGTGCACGCACCGAAGAGGAGGAGTGTAGTCAGCAGAACGAGACTGGGGGCAAGAAACTTTCGCAAGGGGTCCTCCACGCTTTCGAGAGTTCTTTCATAGCTTCTCAGGATGAGCGCGAGGCGGAGCATGAGTCAAGCGTTTCTATTTCGCGGGCACGGGCTTGCTTCGATCGGGCTTCAGTGACCTCCTTCCCCTACGGCTGTTGCCGGAGTTCGGGGTATTCCTGGGCCATTTCGTCCAGCACGCCTTGTGCGATTTGTTCTCCGTATTGCTGGCCGGCGGCGCTCGCTTCCTTCATCATCTCCGGCATGATTTTCAGAAGGTGCTGGCCCACCGGCGACTTGTAGAAACGGAGGACGGTTTTGATATCTCCGTCTGTGAGGTACTTGTCGTAAACGGGGATAACCTGTTCGAACAGCCCTTCGGAGCTGGCGCGGGCGAGGAACCTTTTGGAAAAAGTCTCGACGATCTCGTGCCGCCGGGGGCCGGGAGGAAGCGAGCGCTCGATCAGCGGCTTGACCTGCTCCGCCATCTGGCCCATTTGCTTTTCCACGATGTCACTCATGCCTGTTACGCGCAGGAGTTCGCGGATGTCGGCTTCCTTGGTGGGGTCGATTTTGTGCTGCTGTGCGGCTGCAAGCGTTGCAGGTAACAACATCAAAACGCAGACTCGAAACAGGGCTGATTTCATGGATGCTTCCTTCTCTTGTTTCACATTCGCCGGGCCGCGCCACGCTAGAGACACGCGGCCTTTTCGGAGCTGGTGCCAGACCAGCGGCGCCAGGCAAAGTAAATCGGCACGCCGGCAAGAACCAAGCCCAGGCCGATGCCGGACTCGACCGGGCTGCCCACGAGCGTGGTGACGACGATGACCAGCGCCGCCAGCGCAAAAGCCAGCGGCAAGTAGGGATAACCCCACACGCGGTACGGGCGCGCAAGCTGCGGCTGCTTCCGCCGCATGACGACGACCGCCAGGACCGCTGCGCCGTAGAAAACCCACCCGGTGAAAATCACGTAGGTATAAAGCTGCTTGAAACTGCCGCTCGCCGCCAGCACCGCCGCCCAGACTCCTTGGATGACGATGGCGAGGGCCGGGGTTTGGAAGCGCGGGTGAACGCGCCCGACGGCTTGGAAGAACACTCCGTCGCGCGCCATGGCGAAATAGACGCGCGCGCCGCCCAAAACGTTTCCGTTCAGGCTGCCGAAAATCGAACAGAGAATGAGGGCTGAGACAAACGCCGCGCCGCGCGGTCCGGCGAGCGCCGTCACCGCGGCCGCCGCCACGCGCTGGTGCTCGGCCAGCGCGGCAAGCGGCAGAACCTGCAGATAGGCCAGGTTCGCCAGGAGGTAGACCGCGACGATGACTGTGGTCCCCACAAAATAACTGCGCGGAAGAGTGCGCGACGGTTCGCGCACTTCGCCTGCCGCATAAGACAGCATGTGCCAGCCTTGATAGGCCCACAGAACGCCGATGAGAGCAACTCCGAAGGAAGTGAAAGTGGCGTTCGGCGTGGGAAGCGGCTGGGTTGGCGTGACGGGAGCCGCTCCGTGGAAGAAGGCAAACCCCATGATCAAGGCAAGGCCGGCGAGCTTGGCGATCATGAAGATCGTCTGGACGGCGGCGCCCTTGCGCACGCCCGCGAAATTAACCGCGGAAAGGATGGCGATGACACCCACGGCAATCAGTTTTTGTTCCCACGAGTCAAAATGGAAAAAACTGGCTGAGTAGATGCCAAAAGCCACGGCAAGCGTCGCGATGGAGCCTGATTCAATCACCAGCAGCGCCGCCCAGCCATAGAGGAACGCAAACAACTTTCCGTAGGCGTCGCGCAGGTAGACGTAAACGCCTCCGGCTTCAGGATTGGCCGCACCCAGTTCGGCGAGGGACAGGGCGCCGCCCAGCGCCAGCACGCCGCCCAGAATCCACACCAGCATGAGCGTGCGGACGGAACCGACTTGCCGAGCCACGTCGTGCGGCACCAGGAAAATTCCCGATCCGATGATCGTGCCCACGACGATGGCCGTCGAGCCGAGGAATCCTATAGCGCGGGGCAGGGAACGCGGCGCACCGGGTGAAGCCTGCGGATTGGATTCAGCCTTCATGGTTGTCGGCGGCGCCCCTCGAGCCCTGAAATTCTTTACCGATTCCGGGCGGGCCATTATACTGGAGCGTGCCTTGAATACCCAGCTTTGAATTCAAGGCTTGACTGCGAGGGCTGCGGCGAGCGGTGAGGGGCGCGAGTTTGCTTCACGGGGAAATGTAGAGCCGGAAATTGGAGCTAAGAAGAAGGATTCAGATAACAAACACCTTTTGCTGGGAGACGATATGCGAAAAGTGATTCGAACTCCGGATGCGCCTCGGCCGCGGGGCGTGTATTCTCAAGCGATTGTGGCCGACGGTTTCGTGTTTGTTGCCGGACAGATTCCCGTCAACCCGAAAACCAACGAATTGGAACTGGGCGACGTGAAGTCGGAGGCGCGGCTGACGCTCAGGAACCTTCAGGCTGTTCTGGAAGCGGCGGGAAGCTCGCTCGGCGACATCGTGCGCGTCGGCGTATTCCTGGCTGATCTGAAAGACTTCGCGGCGATGAATGAAGTGTTTGCAGAATTCCTTCCCGAAGATCCTCCCGCGCGAACCACCGTGGCGGCCATGCTGCCCAAAATCAAGATTGAGATTGACTGCATCGCGCGGGTGCGCAAGAAGCGCCGGTAACGGCTGCAATCCGCAATCGAAAAACCCATGCACTATCGTGAACTTTCGACGCCTTCCCTGACGATTGACCTCGACGTGATGGAGCACAACCTGGACCGGATGGCGCAATCGTGCCGCGAACAGGGCGTGGGCTTGCGCCCGCACACCAAGACTCACAAGACGCCGCAGGTGGCGCGGCTGCAAATGGAACGTGGCGCGGTGGGGTTGACGGTGGCCAAGGTGGGCGAAGCGGAAGTGATGGCGCAGGCGGGGCTGGATGAAATCCTCGTGGCCTATCCGATCTTCGGCCGGGAAAAGCTGGAGCGCCTGGCGCGCTTGGCATGCGAGCGGGAGATTCTCATTTCACTCGACAACGAACGCACCGCGCAGGAGCTTTCCCGCGCCTCCCGCGCGCAGGGAACCACGGTCGGCGTACTGGTGGAGTTCGACGTGGGTTACCGCCGCTGCGGGCTGAGGCCGGGAGCGGAGTGCGTCGAGCTGGCCAGGAAAATCGAGAAGTTGCCCGGCTTAAAGTTCCGCGGCCTGATGACTTATTTCGGAAATGTGTGGGGACCGGCGGAAGAGCGACGCAGCGAAGCCGCCGAGGTCGCCAAGCACGTGGCTTGTGCGCTCGAAGCCTTTGAGCAAGCGCGCATGGACGTGGAGATAGTTTCCGGCGGCTCCACGCCGTCGGCGGAATTCGCACACTTGGTTCCCGGTCTCACAGAAATCCGGCCCGGAACCTATGTTTACAACGACCTGAACACCTATCACCAGGGCGCTTGCAGGCTGGAGGATTGCGCGGCGCGAGTGGTGACCACGGTGGTTTCGACCGCCGTACCCGGCCGGGCCATCCTGGATGCGGGTTCCAAGACCTTTTCCTCCGACGCGCTGCGCGCCGGGCGGCAGGCGGGATACGGCCTGGTGGTAGAAGCTCCCGACGCGTCGCTCGTCAAGCTGAACGAAGAGCATGGCCACCTGGACATCAGCAAATCCGGCCACAAATTCCACGTGGGTGAGGTCGTGACGGTGGTGCCCAATCACGTCTGCACGTGCGTCAATATGCAGGACGAAGTCTTTCTTTTGCGCGGCGAGCAGGTGGCAGGCTCGTGGCGCGTGGCGGCGCGGGGCAAGGTTCGGTAGAGCATGAAGACGCCTCTGGGCATCCCGGCGGGCGTGTGAATAGCCCACGAGCTCGCGGCCGTGGGCGGAAATCGGGCCGCCATGCTAAACTAGCTCGGGGAGGGATGGGTGAGCGGTTGAAACCGGCGGTCTTGAAAACCGTTATCCCGCGGAAGCGGGATCGGGGGTTCGAATCCCTCTCCCTCCGCCACGCTGGGATGGGCTGTCGCCGGCATTCGGACCTGACGCAACGCGCAAGAGCCAACTCAGGACCTTTGCCATGCGAGTGCAACAGGCAGTTATCAAGCCAGCGCGCCGGATAACCCCGCCTTCGGTTTGTAACATCTGAATGAAGAACCGTGGTTACGCCGCCAGGATGGGACGCCCGGGTTCCGCAGGGGAGGAGAACGGGCGATTGCCGAGCGCGGGTGCATTACGATGCCCATGACAGGGAGAGATTGATGCTCAGACGAAAGCTGATGGCGGGTCTCGCGCTGCTCGCGGTGGCCTGCTGGACGGCGGGGTGCGGTAGCACCAGCACCACGACGTCGTCGACGGATACAGCCGGTTTGAATATTTTTGTGGGTGATTCGCCGGCGTGCAATATTCTTTCCTACCGGACAGCCGTGACCAATATAACCCTCCTGGCGGAGGGAGGAGGAAAGAATGCCCACATTTATTCGAATATTGGCGGGGCCTATGTCTATGTCAATTTCGCCGAACTTCAAGACATGACCACGCTTCTCCATTCCGGAACGATCCCGGTCGGGACCTTCAATCAAGCTCAAATTTCTTTCGGGACGGTTCAGTTTGCCGTTTTCGACCCGACCCGCAATCCTCCCAGCAATTTGCTCCCCACCAACTTTTCCAACACAACCAAGACGTTCAATATCCAGCCCCCCCTCACTGCGGTCAAGGGAGGGGTTTACGGATTGCGCCTGGATCTTGACGTGCGGCACTCAGTGGGCGTGGATGAGCAAGGCAATTTGACCGGGGACGTACCACCCGCCATAACCGTCAGCACGATAACCCCGACCCTGGGCGAAGGCTTCGGGCGCTTGCAGGACATGCGCGGCTTCGTCATGTCGGTTACGAACGGAAGCAACCTTTCCCAATTCATCGGGACACTCAATGTTCAAATCCTTTCCGGGAGCGGGGGCGTTCCAGTTGTCTCCGTCAGTATCACCCCTGACACGCAGATCGACATCGATGGTACCTCGGCCTCGGCCACCAGCAAAACGGTCGCGGCTATTCTCGGGGGCAGTTTTGTGGAGGTGGACGGATATGTGAACTCTCAGGGGTACCTGGTGGCGAGATCCGTTGCGGTGGAGGATCAGGAGAACGTGAGCGAGAACCGCCTGGGAGCGATTGGCCACATCGCCTCGATCACCACGGACGCGGCCGGGTACGCCACTCAGTTCACTCTCTTCGTCACCGATGAGCAGCCGGAGTCCCCGAGCATCCTGGATCCGACCTCCTTCGCCACGGTGAACGTTTCGGATACCACCCAATTCCAGAACGCTGCGCGGGCAACTAATTTCGCGACGCTGCCCTTCGACGGGACGTCTCTACAGGTCGGCCAGGAAGTGGTCGTTCACGGTCCGGTGACCAAAGGCACCGGCAACGTTACCGAGATCTCCGCCGACTCAATCTACCTGATTCCTCAGACGCACGACGGCAACTTCTCGTCGGCGGTCCAGACAGGTTCAGATGACAGAACCGGCGCCTTCTATATGAATCCGTGCGGCTTGATCTTTCAAGGATTGCCGATTCTTGTCCTCACTAACAGCGAGACGGCTTTTGTGAACGTTACAGGCTTAAGCGGGCTGACCCCCCAGCCCGAACTGGCCGTCAAAGGTCTGTTGTTTTACCAACTTCCAGGCGGGACATTCAACGGTGTCGAAGTGCCGCCGGGTACGCTGGTAATGGTGGCGGACCAAATCCACCAGTTGCCCTAATCTGTCCGCACGCGCGCCCCGCAGCGGGTGACGGGTTTTCCGCACCCAATTCGTTTAAGCCTAACGCCAGAGCAGCAGCGATTCTGATGGGAGCACCGACCGCTGCGGCGCGTGCCGCTGTTCGTGATCCAGCAAAGCTCTCTTCAAAGCCAGCCCTCCTCCGTACCCTACGAGCTGGCCATTCGACCCAATGACGCGGTGACAAGGCACGATGATGGCGATGGGATTGGAATGGTTGGCCAATCCCACGGCACGAAAGGCGCGGGGATGGCCCGTCGTCCGCGCGATGTCGGCATAGGTCCGCGTCTCGCCGTAAGCAATGTCAAGCAGTGCGCGCCAGACTTCTAATTGAAAGGGCGTGCCGCGCAGGTCAAGAGGAACGGTGAAACGCTTGAGCTCGCCGGCCGAGTAGGCGTGAAGCTCTTCGGCCGTCTGGCGGTTCGCCTGCGGCGATTCCACAAATTCTTCCCCCGGCGAAGCGGCCCGGAGTTTCTGCAAAGCGTCCCGCTCTCCAGAACCAGAAACAAAAGAGACGGCGACCAGACCGTGAGGGCCTGACGCCACCAGGAGTCGGGTCCAGGGTGTATCCGCGGTCGAGTAGGAAATCATCTCCATAGCCTCTGAAATCTCAGATTGCCGGCAATTTCTTGCTCTTGGCCTTTTTGGGTTTCTCGCCCGGCAGCCGAGTGAATCCCAGGTCCTGCGCCTGAAGCAGCTTGGTCGCGTACAGGATCTGCCCGGAGTGATAGGCAAAATGTTCGGTCACGTGGCTCACCGCCCCAAATCCGGTCACGCGGAATTTCTGGATGGCGCGCGGCCGGGCAAGTTCCTGCCGCGGCATTCGAGCAATTTCGCGGCAGGCTTGGTTCACGGTCTGGCGGAGTTTCGTGACCAGCTCGCGGCGGGGAAAAGGACCGCGCTCGGGAAACTCTTTCTCGCGCTCGCGAAGGTCCGGAGCGCCTCCCACGCCAGAGATGATCCACTGGCGCACGTTTCCGCACAGATGCAGCACGAGGTTGCCGATGCTGTTGGAAGGCGAGTTGGGCCGCCACCAGATCTGCTGGTCGGAGAGCATTTCCAGGCAGCGGACGATTCGCGGCAGGTGATGTTGGCGCAGGGAGTGCTGCGCCTCCGCCAGGAACATTTGTTCAAAACTCTGTCGAGCAGTTTTCATCGTGATCCTCTGCGCCTCTCGGTCCTGAGGTCCTTTTCCAGGCTCGCTTTCCAGGTCTCATTTTCCCAGAACGTCATCCAAAGGTAAAACGTGGCGTAGCTGCGCCAGCCCGACCACGAGCGCGCCAACGCCTCAACGCGCGCCACCGTGGGTTGCTTTCGCAAACCGTAGAATCGTCGCACCGCCTTCTGCAATCCGACGTCCGCGGCGGGAAGGCAGTCCGCATGTCCCAGCGCGCGAAGGCCGACGTACTGGGCCGTCCAAGGACCGACGCCCTTTTGCGCCAGCAAGCGTTCGTAAGCCGCCGCGGGCTCGACCGAGCGCAATCCTTCCAGGTCGAGGCTCCCATCCAACGCGCCGTGCGAAATTGCGATCAGGTAGCGGGCCTTGGGACCGGAGATCTGCAACCGACGGAGTTGCCGCCGCGTCGCGATGGCCAGCGCCGCAGGTTCGGGAAATGCATTGTAGCGGCGGCCTTCGAATTCCACGCAGCCGCCGTAAGTTTCGATCAGCGCTTGCTTCACCTGGTGGGCGAAGCTGAGATTCACCTGCTGCTCGAGGATGGCAGAAATCACGGTCTCATAAACGGTGGGCGCCTGGGGGATGCGCATGCCGCGGAAGTGTTCCGCCAGTCGCACCAGAACGGGGTCCGACAGGGCGAGACGGTAGAACGGCGCAAGATCGAGGTCGGTCGAGAATTGACGTGCCACTTGCCGGCGCACTGCGTCGCGTGCCGTCGCGTCATCGCGCCCGGCCAAAATGCGGATGCTGAGAGCTACCGCCGAGCCGCGGCGCTTTTCGCGCACCCCGTACAGAACGGGCTCGCCGCCAATCTCGGCGGCGCGACGGTACTCGCCGTCCTCGAAGTAATCAAGCAGCGGCGCGAACCGCCGCCCGTTCAGGAGTTCGGGCGGGCTCAGAATAAACCGCAGCGTTTGCCGCAGGCTGAACGGCGGTCGCGGTTGTAAGACCATGTTGAAATCCCGCCCCGGAAATGGAATCAGATGCGCGCCCGTGCGAAGCGCTCATCACGAGCGTAAACATTCTGCCCTGAAGAACCCAAAACTCGCAAGCTGTCTGGCCGCGTCCTCACTATCCCCGCCTCCTAAGGTTTGGGTTCGTCCCCTGCGGCATGAGCCTCCGACTGAGCTCCTCTGAGATCCCGTTAGCGAGGATGATTCCCGGAAAGCCTTCGGGTCGGGACGCTTTCGGCGGGCGCGAGTCCACGAAGCGCGGCGGCGACTGCGCCGGCTTTTTGTTTTAAAATGGGCGGGCATCCCTGACCGGATGAAAACTGCGGAAGGAGTATTGTCCCGTGAAAAAATGGACAAGCAAACGGCTCATCGGGCTGACGGTGGCCTTGCTGGTGGCGGTGGGGGGATTCGGTATCGTGACCTCGGAAATCGGCACCCTGATCCTGGGACGCCTGAGCATTGACCTGGGGAAGGTTTTCTATCACCCGTATTTCCACATTGGCAAGACGGGGATCACGCTGGCGCTGCTCCTGAAGGTCGTCGTGTTTGTGCTGATCCTGACCTTTATTTCCCACCAGGTGAGGCGGTTCATGCAATCGGAAGTCCTGATTCACACTTCGATGGATTCGGGGCAGCAGTTCGCCACCGCGCGCATCACCGGCTACCTGATCTTTGTGGTGGGCATGATGGTGGGCCTGCAATCCATCGGCGTGGATTTGAGCAGCCTGGTTGTCCTGGGCGGCGCGCTCGGCGTCGGCGTCGGATTCGGATTGCAGAACATCGTCAGCAATTTCGTTTCGGGGCTGATCCTGCTGGTCGAGCGTCCCATCAAGCTGGGTGACCGCGTGGACGTCGGGGGCACGAACGGCGACGTGGTGCGCATCGCCGCGCGCAGCACCTGGGTGCGGACCAACGACAACGTGGTGATCATCATTCCCAATTCCGAGTTCATCTCCAACCGCGTCACCAACTGGACCGCCAACGACCGCCAGGTGCGTTTCGCCGTGCCGCTTGGCGTTTCCTACAGCTCCGATCCGGCGGAAGTCCGGGAGGTGCTGCTCCGGGTGGCGCTCTCGCATCCCGACGTGATGAAGGATCCGGCGCCCGACGTGAGGTTTGTGGATTTCGGAGACAGCTCGCTCGACTTCGAACTGCGCGTGTGGACGATCTCGCAGGTGCAGGCGCCGCAGAAACTGATCAGCGATCTGTACTTTTTGATTTTTAAGGCGTTTGGCGAGCGCGGGATCGAGATTCCTTTCCCGCAGCGCGACCTGCACTTGCGGAGCGTCTCCGTGCCGATTGCGATTTCTGCCGGAGCCTAGCAGGGTCCCGCCTGGCGATTCGGCCACTCGCGCCGAGCTGGAGGCCCGGCCCGCCTCGGAGGGAAGTTCCGGCGACGGCTTTTCCTTGCTATTGCCACTGGATTTTCGCCATACTGGCGCGACCCGCGAAACCGTTGAGTCACGACACACGCCGGGCGCCGCGGGAAATCTTTTATCCAGTGGCTCTACATTCGGAGGAACCATGAGTCGCCTGACTGCCGTTCTGTGTGCGACGTTTGTTCTTATGGGAGCGGGGACGCCCGCTGCCCGAGGCCAGCAAACCGATTTGGATGCGAGGATTGAGCAGGAGCTGCCGTCGCTGGTTGCCACCTACCAAGCGATTCACGCCGCGCCGGAACTCTCCCATTACGAGAAGAAGACCTCGGCGCTGGTGGCCGCGCGTCTGCGCGAGCTGGGCTTTGAGGTCACAGACCACCTTGGCAAATACAATCATCCCGGCTGGGTCGGCTACGGCGTGGTGGGTGTGATGAAGAACGGCGCGGGGCCGACGGTGCTGGTCCGCACGGAACTCGACGCGCTGCCCATCACGGAAGAGACCGGCCTCCCTTATGCCAGCCACGTTCGCACCAAGGATGACGCCGGCCGGGAAGTGGGCGTGATGCACGCCTGCGGGCACGACATCCACATAACCTCCCTTCTCGGCACGGCGACGGTGCTCGCCGCCATGAAAGACAAGTGGCACGGGACGCTGATGATGCTGGCGCAGCCGGCGGAAGAAACCATCAACGGCGCCAGGGCGATGCTGGACGACGGATTCTATTCGCGTTTTCCCCGCCCCGATTATCTCTTGGCGATGCATGACACGGCGGACCTTTCGGCCGGCAAAATCGGTTACACATCCGGTTACTCCAGCGCAAGCTCGACGTCGGTTGACATCTTCGTGCGCGGTGTGGGAGCGCACGGCTCGCGGCCCGAAGCCAGCAAGGACCCCATCGTCGAAGCGTCGCAACTGGTGCTGGCCATCCAGACCATCGTCAGCCGCGAGATATCACCTTTTGACCCGGCGGTTGTCACGGTGGGCTCGATCCACGGCGGTACTCGGTACAACATCATTCCGGATGAAGTGCATCTGCAACTGACGATTCGCACCTACAAAGAGGAAGTGCGCCGGCACATCCTGACTTCGCTCGAGCGTATGGCCAAGGGCATCGCGCAGGCCGACGGTATCCCCGAATCGCGCGCGCCGATCGTGAAGGTCAGTGACACCGAGCACTCCCCGGCGCTCTATAACGACCCGAAGCTGACCGAGCGCGTGGCCGAGGCTCTTGAAACCGCCCTCGGAAAAGACAGCGTCGTCAAGAATCCGCCCGTCATGGCCAGTGAGGATTTCGGAGAATTCGGGGGCCAGGATCACCTGATACCCCTTTGCGATTTTAGCCTCGGCGCCGTCAATCCGGGAAAATTCGTCGAGGCCCAGCGAGCGGGGAAGGCGATCCCGGGGCTGCACACCGCTTGGTGGGCCCCCGATCCCGAGCTGACCCTGCGCACCGGCGTCAAGGCCATGACCAGCGTTGTGCTGGACCTGATGAAATAAGGGGTCAGGCTATCGCGGAAAACAATTGTTGCGGAGGGCAAGGCGCCAGCCGGTTCTTGCTTTTTGAAGTTCATGGTATGATGACGCAGTCGTACAGCACGAAACTTTTCTTGACGGGGGGTTCGTGGCGATGGAGATAGGAGCAAAACTGCGCCAGTTGCGCGAGGCGCGAAAACTCTCCCAGGGGGACATTGAAGAACGCACCGGCCTGCTGCGCTGCTACATTTCGCGCGTCGAGTGCGGCCACACGGTTCCATCGATCGAGACGCTGGAGAGGTTGTCGAAAGCGCTCGACCTGGAACTCTATCAGTTGTTCTATTCGGGAAGCGCCAAACCCTCGCTGGCCAAGGGGGCGCAGCAGAGCCCGCTCAAGAGCCAGGAGCGAGTTTTGGTGGATGTGTTCCGGCGAGTTTCGCCGCCGGACAAAAAGTTATTGCTGGATCTGGCGCGCTTTTCAGCAGGGAAGTTGCGCGCGAAGGCTTAGACGCTCCGCCGGGTGCTCCGGACACCCGGCGTCACTGTGACACCCTACGCCGGTCGGCGGACTCAGATTGCAGCCCTCGGGCCGCGGGAATGACGGGCCCGCTCAGGATTTCTTTTCCTTGTTCTCCTCGGTGCCGGACAATCCACCCTGCAAGGCTCCCTTGAACTCACGAATGCCTCTGCCGAGGCCTTTGCCGAGTTCGGGCAACTTTCCCGGGCCGAAAATAATCAGCACAATCAGCAGGATGAAGAACAAGTGCGTTGGTTCCAATAACCCTTCCATGGGGTCTCCTTCCGGCGCCCCCGCAAACCCTTGGGCGCCGTCGTCTTTCATTATAGCGCTTATGGGTTCTTGTGATGAACCAACGTGTAAGGTTTTGCAGACGGTGGGGCGCCCTGAGGGGATTCGGACGCCAGGTCCTTGACGGCGGTGCGCCGGCGGCCGGAGCGGATTCGGCGCGCACAAGTTCGGATTCGACTACCTTTTCGGGCAGCGGCTTGGCCACGACGACGCGATCTCGCCCTTGTCCTTTGGCCTCGCAGAGCGCGTTATCGGCGCTGCGCAGAAGGACGTCGGGTTGCGCCGTTTCAGATTGGCAAAGGCGGGAGCGATATGTTCGGCCACGGCCGCCGCTCCTGCCCGGAGGGAAGCCCTTGACAAGATGAGGCTATCTGTATAGCCTAATATGGCTGCGGGGCAACTCGCTTGCCATCTGGTGAGGACAGGGTCGAGACCGCTGCCGCTTGCAGCAACGTTTGCGATCTTGAGTGAGGAGAAGTCGGCAGTGATGGAGGTTCAGGTGTCAGTTCCGCATCGGATGCGCCGGAAAGTTGCGGCAGGGAACGCGGCGCTGCGGCTCAGGGGACCCGCGTTGTGCCTGGACGAGGACGAGGCGAATAAAAGGCGAATAGACGCCCGGCCAGCCAGGGAAGGAGGGTGGGGATCTGCAGAAAGGAAGTGGCGATATTCATGAAAACACAGGGCCGGCTGGGGTAAACGAACCCGAAACGAACCGGTAACGAACCGCGATCGAACCCGCGAATTTGGCGATCGAAGCCGCCGAATCGGTGTCAAGTTTCAGGCGTCGGGGGCAGGCGCTGGGGCAAGGGCCCCGGGCCGGGGCGTGATTAACTGAAGTTGGTGATGCCGAAACTTCAGCAGGGAACGGCAGGCTGCGAACTGCGGACTTGCCGCACCCGCTGGAGTCCTGTAACCTAGGGTGAATGCCGGGCATCGAATGGGAGTGGTGGCTCTCAGGTTTTCGCCTGAGGGAGGTTATCAACACCGACCGACGCCTGGCTGGGAATCAAGGTTTGCAGCCGTTGAGGATTTCGCGCCGCGCATGAGCAACAACCCTCAGGTGTCAGTCGCCAAGGACGAATTCGCCCTCGTCACCGAAGCGAAGGCAGGCAGCTACTCTGCCTTTGAGGAACTCGTGAACCGGTATGAAAAAAAGATCTACCGGCTGGGCATGAATATTACCGGCAGTCCGGAAGACGCCGAGGAAGTCTTGCAGGAGACGTTTCTCAAAGCCTTCCAGCACCTTCCCGAGTTCCGCGAGGACTCGCGCTTTTATACCTGGATTGTCCGCATCGCCGTCAACGAAGGTTTGATGAAGCTGCGCAAGCGGCGCTCGGACAAGTCCGTGCCCATCGAGGATGCAGTGGACGAAGAGGGCTCAACCATTCCGCGCGAATTCGCGGACTGGCGGCCCAATCCGGAGCAGGAATTGGCGCAGGCGGAACTGGAACAGATCTTGACCAACGCCGCGCGCTCTCTGCCTCCCACGTTTCGCACCGTCTTTTTCCTGCGCGACGTGGAAGGTCTCTCGACGCAGGAGACGGCGGAAGCTCTCGACCTGACGGTCAGCGCGGTCAAGGCGCGGCTTTTCCGGGCCCGTCTGCACCTGCGCGATGAATTGACGAAAATCTTCAAACGAGGCGAACCTTGATTAAGTGCACCGATGTCTTCAACGAAATCTCTGATTACCTGGACGGCGAGCTGGATGAGGCCGCCAAGCAGGACCTGCGCGAGCACTTGAAGAAATGTCACAAGTGCCAAGTGGTCGTGGACACCTGTCGCAAAACCATCGAACTTTATTGCGACGGCGAGTTGTTTCCGCTTCCCACTCCGGTGCGCGAGCGACTCCATGACGTGCTCCGCCGCGAGTGTCAGGGTAAAACGGAGTAGGCTGAGCCGGGCCCGAGCGCTTTCTTTCGAACTTGCTCCAGCCAGATTTTCCCCCATCCTCTTTAATACCGCACAGGGATCGCCACCCAAGGTCGAATTGATACTGCTGATTGACGCACTCGGAACGGCACCGGCTTAAACCGCTCGCGGGCGAAGTGGTTTCGAAAAACTCTTGCCGGCGGTCGGAGAAGAATCGTCTTGCCGACTCAAGGGATGACTCCAAGCTGCCATCCGTCTTGACAGTTCCGGGGGGGTTGCATAAAATAATATGTTTGCGGAATTTTCGTAACTTGAACAAGGCAGGTCATGGACAAGAAAAAAGTCGAGGCGTACAAGAAGCGGCTGCTGCAGAGGCAGGAAGAGCTCGAACGCCTGGTGTCGAAGTCCGAGCAGGATGGGCGAGAAGCTGATGAAGAGGTGACGCAGGACATTGCCGACAAGGCGGCAAATTCCTACACCAAGGAATTTCTCTTCCATCAGAGCGACGACAACCGCCGCGCCCTGCAGCTTGTCACGGAAGCCCTGGAGCGCATGAAGACGGGTTCCTACGGGCTGTGTGTCGCCTGCCACGAAGAAGTCGAATCGAAGCGCCTGGAAGCCGTCCCCTGGGCCCGGCACTGCATCGAATGCCAGGAGAAGCAGGAGCAAGGGCTCCTCTAGAATCGGTTGCCAGGCGGGAAGCGAGGCGCATCTTCCACTCCGCGGGCCAACGATCCAGCTTTCCGGTAATCCCATCCATTTTGCGTGAAATGGCGAACAGTGCGTTCGCCCTGACGTTTCCTGCCGCTTGCCCGGTCTGCGGACAAGAGTACGCCCAGGCAGGCTGGCTGGGCCTCTGCGAGGCCTGCTGGCAGCAGATCCAGGCATGGTCCGGGCCTGTCTGCGCAGGATGCGGCCTGCCTCTGGCCTCCGAGCAGGAAAGCGAAACCCTCTGCGGGGTTTGCCGGCGCGGTGACTACGCGTTTGATTTCGCGCGGAGTTACGCGGTCTATTCCGAGCCGCTGCGTTCCGCCATCCTGCTTCTTAAGTTTCAGCGGCGCGAGCGCCTGGGGCTGAGCTTGGGAAAGTTGCTGGCGCGGCTTTGGTGGAGCAGGAAAGAGTTTTCCGGGGCGGGCAACGCGGTCCTGATTCCTGTTCCGCTTCACCGTACGAGGCAGCGCGAACGCGGCTTCAACCAGGCGGAGACCTTGGCGCGAGGATTAGTTCGAGCCCTCAGGAGCTGCTCAAATGACCAGTCGCCGGAAGTGGACAGGCGGTGTCTGCGCCGTATCAAACCCACGGTTCCACAGGCGGGTCTGAGTTTCCGGGCGCGGCTGGAAAACGTCCGCGGAGTTTTTGAAGTGGCTTTGCCCGAGCGCGTGAAAGGCCGCGTGGCCATTCTTCTGGACGACGTCATGACCACCGGAGCGACGCTTTCTGCGTGTGCCTCAGCGTTGAAGCGTGCCGGCGCACCACGGGTTTTGGCGATCACTCTGGCGCGGGCGACACCCCAATTTCCCGATGTCGCCCCTCCGCCTGTCGCGGACACGGTTGACGATTTTGGTTAGGCGAAGACATAATAGCCTTTGAACCGCGGGGACGCGAGACCCGCCGGAGAACATTTTATGTCGGAGGCAGACCAACGAATCCTGCAAGCGCCGGTGCTGGTGCTCAACGCCACCTTCGAGCCCATCAACGTCACGGCCGCCCGCCGCGCGGTGGTCTTGGTCTTGAAGGGCGTAGCGACCACCGAGGAAGAGAACGGGAGCTTCATCCACTCGGCGCGAGTCGCGATTCGCATCCCTTCGGTCATCCGCCTCACTCATTTCCGCCGCATTCCGTACCAGACGCGCGCCCTGTCGCGAAAAAACATCCTCCTGCGCGACCGGTACACCTGCCAATTCTGTGGACGCGTACTGCCGGCCTCGGAGTTGACGCTCGACCACGTCGTCCCGCGCTCGCGCGGCGGGCACACCGATTGGGATAACCTCGTGGCCTGCTGCCATTCCTGCAACAACCTGAAGGGCGATCGGCTGCCGGAAGAAGCCGGCATCCGATTGCAGCGTCCGCCGCGCCCGTTTACGCTGCACACCAGCCGCCAGCTCATGCGCATGATGGGCAAGTCCGACGAGCGCTGGCGAAAATACCTTTTCTATTGAGTGATTGAGTCATCTTGTGATCGGGTGATTTTGAGAGGTTGTATCTGCGAGGGTGCCCCTAAGGGCTCTTCAATCGCCCAATCGCGAAATCACTTAATGACCCGATTCCAGCGGTTCCTCTGGCGCGCGCGCGGGCTTTCATGTAAACTCAATCGGCAGTGCTCGATTAGCAAGCGCCGCTCGCAATCCCAGCCGCACGTCGCGGAGAGGTGGCCGAGTGGCTTAAGGCGGCGGTTTGCTAAACCGTTGTACGGTCAAAAGCTGTACCCAGGGTTCGAATCCCTGCCTCTCCGCCAGTCCTCACAAGCAGAATCATCTGAGTTGATTCAAGCTTATTCTGCCCGTCGTCTGTTAACAATGCGCAAAATAGAGACCTGGAGTATCATGGCCCATCATGGCTACCGATGAGCAAACAGGACCTGCCAGTTTCCAGCGCGTTCGTTTGGGCCGCACCGGCCTGGAAGTCTGCCGGCTCGGCATCGCTTCAGTCTATGGCGCGCCGGCCGACGCACACGACCGCGAGTGCGAGCGCGCACTGCACGCACTTGTTGGCGTCATTCGGCGAACCCGTTCTGTTGCTGAGGCCCTCAAAAGCATG
>OFHG01000194.1_pt1 | contig 26406 bp, 24 predicted proteins | sample 1521931 | NCBI WGS metagenome assembly OFHG01 (sample SAMEA2468438, study PRJEB22500) | soil metagenome | biome: Glassland; feature: Farmland; material: Clay | place: Australia | collected 2013-01-31 | depth 0.55 m
GGCGCACTGCCGCCGGACGAGGTGTCCTCCGAGCAGATCGAGGACGTGATGACGCGGCTCTCCGAGATCGGCGTCAATGTCGTCGAGGAGGAGGAAGAAGAAGAGGAAGCGGGCGTAGGCATGGCCGAGCCCGCCATCCCGGCCCCACCGGCGCCACCTCCGCCTCCCCGCAAGCCGGCTGCCAAGAAGAAGGCCGCCAAGAAGCCGGCGAAAAAGAAGAAGAAGCCTGCCCGCAAGAAGGCCCGCAAGGCGGCCCGGCGCGCGGCTGGCAGAGAACCACCACGTCCTGCCTCGCCAGTACGCGAGCGGCGCCGCCCCGTCCTCGCTGTTCGACGAGACGCTCGGCCTTGCAGCGCCGCTCGTCGACCCCCGGCTCGGCCTGCTCGCGGTCACGTCGTGGAACGAGTGGGGCGAGGACACCCAGATCGAGCCGACCGCACCGGGAACGCCATCCTGCATGCTATGTATCAGCAGAATCTCCGGGCCGGCACCCATTTCTACGAGGAATATTTCGCGCTCGACCTGATCACCGACGACACGGGTTGCCACGGCGTCATGGCCTGGGATATCGCGAACGGCCGCTATCATTTGTTTCAGGCCAAGGCGGTGATCCTGGCCACGGGTGGGGCCGGGCGCGTGTTCCGCACCACCACCAACGCCCATATCTGCACCGGCGACGGCGGTGCCCTGGCGCTGGCTGCCGGCCTGCCGCTGGAGGACATGGAGTTCTTCCAGTTCCATCCCACCGGCATCGCCCATATCGGGCCGCTGATCACCGAGGGGGTGCGTGGCGAGGGCGGCTATCTGATCAACGGCGAGGGCGAGCGCTTCATGGAGCGCTATGCGCCGACGGCCAAGGACCTGGCCAGCCGCGACGTGGTGTCGCGTGCCATGGCGCTGGAGATCCGGGCCGGGCGCGGCTGCGGCCCGGACAGGGATCATATCCTGCTCAAGCTCGATCATCTGGGCGAGGCGCTGATCATGAAACGGCTGCCGAACATCCACGAGCTGGCGCTGCGCTTCGCCGGCGTGGATTGCACCCGTGAGCCGATCCCGGTGCTGCCGACCACGCATTACACCATGGGCGGCATCCCCACGAATCGCTTCGGCGAGGTCGTGCGCCCCGAGGGGCGGGACAAGGAGGTGGCGGTGCCGGGGTTGTACGCCATCGGCGAGGCCGCCTGCACCTCCGTGCACGGCGCCAACCGCCTGGGCGGCAACTCCCTGCTCGAGATCATCGTGTTCGGGCGCGCCTGCGGCAATCAGGTGCTGAACCGCCTGCGCGAGCATCGCTACCACACGCCGATCTCCCCGGATTCCTGGCGGCGGGGGGTAGGACGTGTCGAGCGCTGGCTGTCTCCGGCCCCTAGAGGCGAGGCGGGTGTGCGCATCGGCGATCTGCGCCTGCAGATGCAGCAGATCATGCAGGACCACTTCAGCGTCTACCGTACCGGGACGCTGATGGAGGAGGGCGTCGAACGCCTGCGGTCCGTGGTCGACCGTCTGCATGATGCGCGCATCGACGATCGCCACCGCATCTTCAACAGCGAGCTGATCGAGGCCCTGGAGCTCGAGAACCTGATGGCCCTGGCCCAGGTCACCGCCGCCGGCGCCCACGCGCGCACCGAGTCGCGCGGGGCGCATGCCCGGGAGGATTACCCGGAGCGCGACGACAAGGCCTGGATGAAGCACACGCTGGCCTATCTGGGCGGGGACGGGGTGCGCCTCGACTACAAGCCGGTGCGGTCAAAGCCGATGACCGTCGAATCGTTTCCGCCGAAGGCGCGGGTGTATTAGGGCCTGTTAACATAAAATACGAACGAAGCGCTGCTACCCGGAATGGGGCCAGGCAAGGCGCGAGGAGAGAGGTTTGGTAAATCCAAATGCACGACGCGCAACGCGGCATGGCCCCATTCCGGGTGCAGCCCTGCGGGACGGGCCATTTTTCCGTCCTGCGGCGTTATGGTTCGCTTGTGTGCGGCAAGCACAAGGCGCTTGCCATGTCTTGCAGAATCGAAAAAATGGCTGCGTCGCTACGCTCGAATTTTATGTTAACAGGCCCTAGAATGAACGGCCTCGGAGCATCGTGCCCTCGGCCTTTGGACGCAGGCCAAAAGCGCGGTTTTGGCCGGCTTGTTGAAGCCGCCCGTCCGTGGGCGGGAAGGTCGATGGCCGCCAGCTCCTGCGCAGAAGAGGGGAGGGCGGCATGTCCGAGATGATCCGGCTGTCCATCTACCGCTACGACGCCGAGAGCGGTAAGCCGCCGCATATGCAGGACTTCGAGGTGCCGCTGACCGGTGGCCATATGAAGCTGCTCGATGCCCTGAACCACATCAAATGGCATATCGACGGCACGCTGACCTATCGCCGCTCCTGCGGCGAGGGCGTGTGCGGCTCCGACGGCATGAACATCAACGGCGTCAACGGCCTGGCCTGCATCACCCCGATGGCCGGGCTGAAGCAGCCGGTCCGGGTGCGCCCGCTGCCGAGCATGGAGGTCATCCGTGACCTGGTCGTCGATACCACGCACTTCTTCGAGCAGTACCGCATGGTCAAGCCCTGGCTGCAGGCGGAGACGCCGGTGCCGGAGCACGAGCGGCTGCAGGCCCCGGCCGAGCGGGCCCAGCTCGACGGCATGTACGAGTGCATCCTGTGCGCCTGCTGCACGACCTCCTGCCCGTCCTGGTGGTGGAATGGCGACCGCTTCCTGGGGCCGGCGGCGCTACTGCACGCCGATCGCTGGCTCAAGGACTCCCGCGACGAGCATGCGGGCGATCGGCTCGACGCGCTGGAGGATGCCTTCCGGCTCTACCGCTGCCACCAGATCATGAACTGCATGGAGGCCTGTCCGAAGGGGCTGAATCCCACGGCCGCCATCGACGATATCCGCCGCCGCCTGATCGCCCGCAAGTCATGAGCGAAGCCGGCGTGCCGCTTCGGCAGCTGTGCTACCGCCTGCGCCGGCAGGGCATGCTTGAGCTCGACACCTGGTTGGAACCGCTGGCCGCCCACCTGATGCAGGGGGACGACCCGGCGCTGGCTGCCGCCGCAAGCGAGCTGCTGGCCATGGAGCCGCCCCAGCTGCTGGCGCTGATGCAGGGCGAGAGGGCGCTGCCTGCGGCCCTGGTCCCCTGGCTCAGCCTGCGACGGTGATGCGATCGCTGATCCTGCTCGTGCTCGCCATGCTGTCCGGCGGTTCCATGGCTGCCGCGGCCGCATCCCCGCTGCTGCTGCAACCGATGCGCCTGGATCTGGGTCAGGTAGCTGAGGGGAGCCAAGCCAGGGGCAGCCTGATCCTGCGCAATACCGGCCCGGTGCCGCTCTCCATTACGGGCGTCCAGACCTCATGCGGCTGTACTACCGGCGTACTCGACCAGCGGCTGCTGCCACCTGGGGCGTTCACGCTGCTGCACATCACCATCGACACCTTCGCCAAGCGCGGGCGGATCAGCAAACAGGTCTGGGTCACCGACGATCAGGGGCATACGGCCACCGCCGTGCTGCGCCTGACGGTGCGGCCCAACCGGCATATGCGCATCGCCGGGCGCAGCATCTTCGATGCCCGTTGTGCCTCTTGCCATGCGGCGCCGGCGGCGGGCCAGCATGAGGGGGCGAAGATCTATGCCGCCGTATGTGCCATGTGCCACGGCGCCGACGCCAGGGGCGCCTATGCGCCGTCACTGCGCGGCTGGCAAGACACCGCCGCCCTGGCCAGGCGCATCGGCGACGGGGCCGGCAACCCGACCATGCCGGGCTTCGCCAAGCGCCGTGGCGGCCCGCTGGATGCGGCGCAGCTGCGCACCCTGAGCCATTGGCTGGCCGCGCTGCATTGAAGGGCGCGCGCAGCCCGTGCATGGGCTGGAAAGCACCGGCCGGTCATGGCCTTGGCCTCTGCTATAAACAAAAAACATGGGTGCATCCTGTTGTCTGGACGGCACCGGTTCCGATTGCTATAAATGCGCCCCATGAATCACATCGTCATCGCCCCATCCATCCTTTCCGCCGACTTCGCCAACCTGGGCGCCGATGTACGCGCCATCGACGAGGGCGGCTGCGACTGGGTGCATGTGGATGTCATGGACGGCCGCTTCGTGCCGCCGATCACCATCGGCGACAACATCGTCAAGGCTATCCGCCCGCACACGGCGAAGCCCCTGGACGTACACCTGATGATCGTCGAGCCCGACCGCCAGGTCGAGGCCTTCGCCAAAGCCGGCGCCGACATCATCACCGTGCACCAGGAGGCCTGCATCCACCTGGAGCGTACGCTGCAGCTGATCCGCTCGCTGGGCAAAAAGGCGGGCGTCAGCCTGAATCCGGCCACGCCCGTATCAACGATCAGGAACGTGCTGCATTGCACGGACATGGTGCTGTTGATGAGCGTCAATCCCGGCTACGGCGGCCAGAGCTACATCCACGCCGTGACGGAGAAGATCCGCGAGGCGCGCCGCATGCTCGACGATGCCGGCTCGGAAGCCCGCCTGCAGGTGGACGGTGGCGTCAATGCACAGACCATGGCAGAGGTTGCCGGCGCCGGTGCGGATACCTTCGTCGCCGGCTCCGCCGTGTACGGTAAGCCGGACTACAGCGCCGCGATCAGGGAATTGCGGACCCTGGCCGAAGGCGCTGCCTGAGAATTAACTCGGATTTTTTCTAGGGTATTAAAGCGGAGGAAAACCGGGTAGTATTGATCGTTCCATATGGCTGGGGGGCCTAATCAGGTTGATCACTGGATGCCTTGTCAAAGGCTCCGGCTGTGTGAAAGAAAAAGGGGGGGGCTGTATGAGTCGTGGTTCGAAGACTCTGAATTCCTTTGGTTTTTGGTGTAAGGCATTGATTGTGGCGATGGGGCTGATGCTGTCCGCGTCGGCCGCCTGGGCGGACGATGTGAGCAATGCGCCACAGCCGATCAACTTCCCCCATTACATCCATGCAGGCAAGTTCAAGATCGACTGCATGTATTGTCATACCTATGCGCGCCGTAGCGAGGTATCCGGTATTCCGATGGTCGCCAAGTGCATTGGCTGTCACCTGCATATCCCGGCGGTCCGCAACAAGCCGCGCATCAAGAAACTATTCTCCTACTGGAAGAAGAAGCAGCCGATTCCCTGGCTGAAGGTGCATGACCTGCCGGATTTCGTGTATTTCCCGCATATGCGCCATATCCAGCGCTTTATTTTCCAGGACGGGCGACCGACGCAACAGGTCTGCGGCATGTGCCACGGCGACGTGAAGACCTTTGTTACGGCCCGCAAGATCCGTCCGTTGACGATGGGTTGGTGCTTAAGCTGCCATCGCCAGTTCCAGGGCACGTCCGACATCGGCAAACCGGCTCCGGCCAAGAACTGGATGGTGCCGACCAGCACCGCGCCGCTGATGCAGGTCGACTTCCCGCAGCCTGCGGTACTCAATCCGGAGCACCCGGAAACCATGACACATGCCGAAATCGCGAAGCTCTCGGACCAGCTGCCGGAGAAGCTCAGGGAGCACCTGGTGCGCGCTCCCCACGATTGCTGGCAATGCCACAAATAAGCTGCTGGTCGAGAAAGAGGGGTTGACGATGAGCCGTAATTCTTGGAACCGCCGTACATTCCTGAAGGCCATGGGCCTGGGGGGCGCGGGCAGCGCACTGCTTCTTAGTGGGTGCGGGAACACCGACATCATCAATGAGGTGGACCTTGAGGTCCGTAAGGAGAAGGTCGAGCCGAACGTTGATCCCCAGGACTTCGTGCAGCCGGGCGTCGCGCTCTATTATGCCTCGACCTGCCGTATGTGCCCCGCGGGCTGCAACCTGCATTCCCGCATCCGTGAGGCCCGCGTGCTGAAGCTCGAGGGTAACCCGAGCTCGCCGGTCAACCACGGTCGCCTTTGCCCGATGGGTCAGGCCGGCCTGCACGCGCATTACAACCCGGACCGCCTGACCAAGCCGATGATGCGCAAGGGCGGCAAGCTGGTTGAGGTCAGCTGGGACGAGGCGATGGATACGCTGAAGACCAAGCTTGCCAAGAAGAACGGCAAGCTCGCCTGGCTGAACGGCGCGGTTAGCGGCCACCACGCGGCCCTGATCCAGGCCTATCTGAACGAGGCAGGATCGAAGAACATGTTCGTGTTCGACACCCTGCCGCCGGCCGTCGGCCATGCTGTCAACGAAGCCATGTTCGGCTATGCCATGCCGAAGCTGGACTTCAAGAAGGCCAAGGTCATCCTGTCCTTCGGCGCCGACTTCCTCGGCACCTGGATGTCGCCGGTGCAGTTCGCCACCCAATATGCGGAGTTCCGCCAGCCGCCGCGCGGCACCATGGTCATGGTCGAGTCGAAGATGACCCTGACCGGCGCCAACGCCGACCGCTGGGTCGCCATCCGTCCGGGCACCGAGGGCCATCTGGCCATGGGCCTGGCCGCGATGCTGATCCAGGATCCGGCGTATGCCAAGCGCCTGCCGGCCGACCTGGTTGCCGAGATCAAGAAGGTGAATCCCGACGAGGTGTCGAAGATCACCGGCGTGTCCAGTGAGCGCATGCATAACATCCACAACCTGCTGACCGCCAACGCGCCGAGCCTGGTGCTGTCCGGCTCCTCCGCCGAGGGCGTGGAATACGGCTCCGAGACGGCACGCGCGGTGCTGCTGCTCAACGTCATCCTCGGCAACGTCGGCGAGACCATCCTGCCGCGCTCCGAGGCGGTGTTCCCCGACCTGATGCCGAAGATGGGCGGTTGGACGCAGCTGAAAGCCTTCGTCGACGGCCTGCATAAGGGCGCCTTCGACACCACCGTGGTGTTTGGCACCAATCCGCTGTACCAGGCGCCGGACTTCATGCATGCCGACAAGGCCTATGCCAAGTCCGGCTACCGCATTGCCTTCTCGATGTTCCCGGACGAGACCTCGATGGCCTCCGACCTGGTGCTTCCGCTTCATTCCTATCTGGAGGAGTGGAACACGGCCCTGCCGGCCTACTCGCCGGAGGATGGCTTCGTGGGCCTGCAGCAGCCGGTGATGAACCCGGTGTTCGGCGAGGGCACTACCCGCCCGTTCGGCGATATGATGCTCGCCGTCGTGCAGGAGATGAATCCGAAGTACAAGGCATGGAAAGACTACGAGGCCTATGTGCGCGGGGCGCTGTGGGCGATGAAGGATGCGATGTTGAATGTGCCGGTCCCGACCGTGGGCGGCCAGACCGAGCATGAGGCCTTCCACCAGGGCATCCTGTCCGACGGCCATATCCGTCTGAAGACCAAGCCGGCCCCGGCCATCAAGACGAAGCTCGAGGCGGTCAACCTGCCCGAGGCGCCGAAGGCGAACAGCAGCTACCCGTTCCGCCTGCTGCCGACCGCGCGCCTGGGCCTGTGGGACGGTCGCCACGCCAACCTGCCCTGGCTGCAGGAACTGCCGGATCAGATTGCAGAGGTGGTCTGGGATTCGTGGGCGGAGCTGCATCCGAGTACGGCCGAGAAGCTCGGCGGCATCCAGACGGGCGACGTGCTGCGCGTGACGTCCTCTTCGGGCTCCGTCGAGGTCAAGGCCTTCGTGTTCCCGGGCATCCATCCGGACTGCATCGCCATCCCGCTGGGCCAGGGTCATACGGAGTACGGCCGCTATGCCAAGGGCGTCGGCGTCAATCCGTACCGCATTCTGGATCCGAAGTTCGACGCCAAGACCGGTGAACTGGCCACTTTCGCTACCGATGTACAGGTGGCCAAGGTCGCCGATCGCGGACCGATCGTGACCCTGGCACACGGTAAACTCGTGCTTGAGAACGGCAGCAACTCGCAGGCCGGTCGCGAGCTCGTCAAGACCGTCACCGCCAAGCAGTTCAACCGTACCGAGGAGGCATAACCATGGGCCTGAAGCGTATGCTCGAAAACTGGTCGGACTTCCGCAAGGACGACTACTACGACAACACCCCCTATATGTGGGGCATGGCCATCGACCTGAACAAGTGTATCGGCTGTGGCGCCTGTGCCACGGCCTGCTACGCGGAGAACAACCTGCCTGTGGTCGGCAAGGAGCACTACTCCCGTGGCTACGCCATGCACTGGATGCGCATCGAGCGCTACTGGGACGAGCCGGATGGTCAAGCCGACATCGACATTAAGGGTAGAGAGGACTCGCCTTTTGATGGTCATCCCGGTGTCGATCCTATGGCTCCTGATACCGATATCCATGACGCGAATATGGTGATGTTCCCGGAGCGCGGCGCGCATTACCTGCCGATGCTCTGCCAGCAGTGCAACCACGCGCCCTGCGAGCCGGTCTGCCCGGTGGCGGCCACCTACCATACTCCGGACGGCCTGAATGCGCAGGTGTACAATCGCTGTATCGGTTCCCGATACTGCGGCAACAACTGTCCGTACAAGGTGCGTTACTTCAACTTCTTCGACTTCTGGGAGGATCTGCCGCATCCGCTGGAAATGCAGTTGAACCCGGACCTGTCCGTGCGTTCCAAAGGCGTCATGGAGAAGTGCACCTTCTGCGTACAGCGCCAGCGCGACGCCAAGAACGAGGCCGAGACCGCCGGGCATCCGAACTACGTGGAAGACATGTCGTTCATGACCGCCTGTCAGCAGACCTGCCCGACCCGCGCCATCGTGTTCGGCAATCTGAGGGATTCCAAGAGCCAGGTTTCCAAGCTCTGGGCCAGCCACCAGGTTCAGCTCAACCATCATGAGCAGGACAAGACCGCGGACGTACGTGGCTATCGCGTGTTCGAGGAGCTGAATGTCGAGCCATGCATCATGTATATGGACCGGGTTCGCAATACCGAGGCCTAAGCATTCCGCAAGGGCGCCAATTAGCCGTTATTGAGGGGAGATCGACTAAATGGATAGCATGAAAGATATCGAATGGGCCAGAATCAATAAGGATGTACTCGGGAGCCTTGAGTCCCCGAGAATCACCTTCTGGATTGTTCTGGCCGTCTGCTCCGTGCTCGTGATGCTTGGCGTTGCGGCAGAGGTGTACCAGTACAACAACGGTCTGGGCGTGGCCCTGATGGACCGCCCGCACTTCTGGCAGTTGTACATCTCGAACTTCATCTTCTGGATCGGCATGAGCCATTCCGGAACACTGCTTTCCGCGGTGCTGCTGCTGACCAAGGCGGACTGGCGTAAGCCGATCTACCGCTTCGCCGAGGCCATGACCCTGTTCTCGATCCTGACCGCCGCCTTCTTCCCCGTCATCCACCTGGGCCGCGTCTGGAACCTGTACTGGGTGCTGCCGTATCCGAACGAGCGCACGATCTGGCCGAACTTCCGCTCCCCGCTGCTGTGGGACGCCTCGGCCATCTTCACCTACGCCACGAGCTCGGCGCTGTTCCTGTACATCGGCATGATCCCGGACCTGGCCATCTGCCGCGACAATGCCCGGGGCTGGCGCAAGCCGCTGTATACCCTGATGTCGCTGGGCTGGATGGGTCGCGCCCGTGAATGGATCGCCTTCCGCAAGACCTACGTGCTGATGGGCTGCTTCCTGGTGCCGCTGGCCGTGTCCGTGCACTCCATCGTGGCCTCGGACTTCGCCATGTCCATCGTGCCCGACTGGCACATCACCTCGTTTCCGCCGTACTTCGTGGCCGGCGCCCTGTATTCGGGATGCGCGGCCATCATCACGCTGTTCGTGATGCTGCGCTACATCTTCAAGTTCGAGGACTACATGACCGTCGACATCATGGACAAGGTCGCCAAGCTGACCTTCGCCATCGCCATGGTCTGGAACTACCTGAACTTCAGCGAGTACGCCGCCATCTGGTACAGCAACGATATGTACGAGCACGAGGTGCTGTGGCAGAAGCTGACCGGTCCGTACTGGCCGGTGGTCTGGGGCATGCTGCTGTGCTCGACCGTGGCGCCGTTCGCCATGGCCTTCAAGAAGTTCCGTCAGAACATGTGGGCGATGTTCGTGCTGTCACTGGTCATCCAGCTCGGCATGTGGCTGGAGCGCTTCCAGATCGTCAGCCCGTCGCTGGCCAGCAACCACGAGCCCTGGACCTGGGCCGTCGTGTGGCCGGGCCTGGTGCAGTTGACCATCACCGCCGCGAGCTTCGGCTGGTTCACCATGCTGTTCCTGATCTTCTGTAAGGTCTTCCCGAGCGTGTCGATGTATGAGGTCAAGGAGCTGGTGTTCCATCACCGCCGCCTCAGCGCCCGCAATCAGATCGAGGATCTGAACAAGGAGAAGGACGATGCGATCCGGGCCCAGGAGGGAGTGGCATGAGGAGAGATAAGAACCTGAAGGTGCTATTCGCGCTATACGACGATTTCGATCGTGCGCGCGATGTGGTCACGAACCTTAAGATCCTCGATCTGAAGGAACTGGCGGTGGAGGACATTGAGCTGTACTCCCCGATCGAGCACCCCGAGGTGGAGGAGATGCTGGGCGACATCAAACAGCCGATCCAGCGCTTCACCTTCTTCGGTGCCATCACCGGCGCCATCCTCGGCTTCCTGCTGGTGGCGGCGGCGGCGCAGTCGATGTTCACGGTGCAGCCGCAGGGCGGCAAGCCGGTGATCCCGATCCCGACCGACCTCGTCATCACCTACGAGTTCACCATTCTGTGCGGCGTATGGATCACGCTGCTCGGCTTCCTGATCTATTCGGGTATGCCGCGCCGGCGCCTGAAGAAATTCTACAGCCGCAAGGTCAGCGAAGACCAGATTGGTGTTGAGGTTCACATCAAACCGGAGAACGTCGAGCTCGTGCGCAACACGCTGCAGGGTTCCGGCGCAGTCGAGATCAGGGAAGTTTGAACATGAAGAAGTATCTGTTGATCATCTGCATTCTTGCTTTGCCGCTGACGGCACATGCCTGGCCGTGGTCACGCGACCTCATGAACCAGCCATCGATCAAGCCGCAGGAGCCGCCGTTGTTCACCTATCCGAAGGATTCGGTGCCCGTGGGCGGCCTGTGGACGAAGGTGGCCGATCGCGATGCTGCGGATCATATGAAGAATCCGATGCCGGCGACCCAGAAGTCGATCCGCATGGGCCATGCACTGTTCATGACCTATTGCCTGCCGTGCCACGGTCCGGACGGGAAGGGCGACGGCCTGGTCGGCCAGATCTTCGAGCTTCAGCCGGCCGACCTGACCTCGGATTACGTCAAGGGCCTATCCGACGGCTGGATCTTTGGCACGATCACCTTCGGCAGCTACATCATGCCGCATTACGGCTATGACATGCGGCCGTGGGAGCGCTGGGACGTCGTCAACTATGTCCGTAACGTGCTGGAAAAGCCGATGGACGTGAAGACGAAGGAAGAGCGTGCCAAGGAGATGAAGGACTACTTCTCCAAGGCCAAGATCAAGATCCAGAGCCAGGCAGGGGAGTAACTGATGCCAACGCAAATGATGCCGCATTCATACGCCAACTGGGCGATCCTCATGGACAACTACCTGTTCGTCATGTACATCGCGCTGGCCTCCGTCTTCTGGTGCGCTGTACTGCACCTGGTCAACGGCAAGTGGCGCTATGAGGTCCGCTTCATCCTCTCTTCCGCCACGGCGCTGTTCCCGCTCGGTTTCGTGCTGCTCTTGATCATCCTCGCCGCCGGTGGCCGTTGCTTCCCGTGGATGGATGGCAATACCTTCGGCATACCGTTGAACGGATGGCACAACACCACCTTCTTCAACCTGCGTGAGATCGTGCTGTACCTGGCCGTATGGGGCTTCTGCTCCTACTTTGTGCGACTGCAGAAGGATGAGTTCCCGAATGCGCCGGCGACGGCGCGCCGCCGCTTCCGCAATGTGGCGCTGCTGGTGCCGGTCGTGTACTGCATCTACGGCACCATCACCGGCTGGGATTTCGAGATGACCCAGATCCCGCGCTGGTGGAGCCCGATCTACGGCCCGTATCACTTCGAGAGCATGATGCGCATGTTCCTGGCCTTCTCGATCGTCGCCCTGTACATCCTGCGCAAGCGCGAGATCCTGAAGATCCCGATCCATGATTACGTGTTCAACTACATCTCTCAGATCATGCTGGCACTGACCATCATCTGGACCTATGCCTTCTTCGTGCAGTATCTGGTGATGTGGTACGGCAACCTGCCGGACGAGATCGTACGCTATAACAAGATGATGAATGGCCCGAACTGGTTCACCTTCTGGTTGTTCTTCTTCCTGAACTCGTTCATCCCGTTCTTCATGTTGATCTTCAAGGCGATGCGCAACTCGCCGGCACTGCTGCTGTTCCCGGCCTCCAGCATCCTCATGGGCACCTTCCTGGAGCGCTTCATGTGGATCATCAGCCCGCATGCCGACGACGTGTATCACTTCCCGTTCCTTTCCTCGTGGGTGGATGTCGTCATCACCGTGGTGGTGGCCTTCATCGGCTACAAGCTGTGGGCCCGCCGCATGCGCAAGGACGGACTGTTCCGCACCGAGGCGGATGAGCTCGCCGAGGAATCGGCCGCGGCCTAAGCCCGCGACCTTCAGACAAAAGGCCGGCGTTATCGCCGGCCTTTTTTTATGCCATCTGACCATGGGTGGCATTGGTGGCAGCAGGGATTTGATCTAGATTCGTGTGCGGGAAAGCCTGTGCCCGGTAGGGCTGGGGGAGTGAGGATGGGCGAACAGGCCGGATATGGTACGGAAGAGGTGCTGCAGGGAATCATCGAGAGCCTGCCGCTGCGCGTGTTCTGGAAGGACCGAGAACTGCGCTATCTCGGCTGCAATAGCCGCTTTTCGCGCGATGCCGGGCTCAAGTCTCCTCAGGCACTGGTCGGCAAGACGGATTTCGACATGCCCTGGAAGGAACAGGCCGAGGCCTACCGTGCCGACGACGAACAGGTCATGGCATCCGGCGTGGCCCGCCTCAACTATGAGGAGCCACAGACCACGTCGGAAGGCGCCACCATCTGGCTGCGTACCTCGAAGGTGCCGCTGTACGACGGCGACAGGGGGGTCGTCGGCATCCTCGGCATCTACGAGGAGATCACCGAGCTGCGGCTGACGCAGGAGGCGGAACAGCGATCGAAACGGGCGCTAAGGCTCTTGAGCGCCTGCAACAGCGCCTTGGTGCATGCCACCGACGAGGCTGACCTGTTGACCGAGATCTGCCGGCTGGCGGTCGAGGCGGGGGGCTACCGCATGGCCTGGGTCGGTTTCGCCGAGCACGGTGAGGACAAGGCCGTGCGCCCGGTGGCGGAATACGGCTTCGAGAAGGGCTATCTTCAGGCCGCCGATATCACCTGGGCGGATTCCGAGCGGGGGCATGGTCCTACCGGAGCCTCCATCCGTACGGGTAGCACCCAGGTGAACCAGGATTTCCTGCGCAATCCGAAGATGGCGCCATGGCGAGAACAGGCGCTGAAGCGCAATTTCCACTCTAGCATCGCCCTGCCGCTGAAGGAGGGCGGGCAGGCTTTCGGCAGCTTGACCATTTACGCCTACGAACCCAATGCCTTCGCCGCCGACGAGGTGAAACTGCTCGAGGAGTTGGCCGGCGATCTCGCCTACGGCATCGTTACACTGCGCACGCGCACCGAGCTCACCGTGAGCCAGCAGCGCCTTGCCGAGAGCCTCGAGGGCTCGGTCATGGCCATCGCCGCCATGGTTGAGTCACGGGATCCGTATACGGCGGGCCACCAGCGGCGCGTGGCCGCCCTGTGCAATGCCATCGCGCGCAGGATGGGCTTTTCAGAAGACCGCCCCCAGGGACTGCATCTGGCCGCGGTCATTCATGATCTCGACAAGATACATATCCCCGCCGAGATACTGAGCAAACCGGGAAAACTGAACGATATCGAGTTCGAACTGGTCAAGACCCATCCCCAGGTTGGCTACGACATCCTCAAGGATATCGCCTTCCCGTGGCCGATCGCCGACATCGTGGTGCAGCACCATGAACGCATCGACGGTAGCGGCTATCCGAAGGGCCTGAAGGGGGATGAGACCCTGTGCGAGGCGAGAATCCTGGCCGTGGCGGACGTCGTCGAGTCCATGGTCTCGCATCGCCCCTATCGGCAAGCGCTCGGCATCGAGGCGGCCATGGCGGAGATCCGTCAGCAGCGGGGGATCAAGTATGATGCGGCGGTGGTCGATGCCTGCGTCGCCACCCTGTCCGAAGAGAACTTGGCCGACATCATGTCATAAGCTATGCCTGTTCGAATAGGTTCAGCGGGATCTTGATGTATTGCCTGCCGTTGTCCTCGGGGCTACCTAAGGCGCCGGCGCGCAGGTTCACCTGGATGGAGGGCAGGATCAGGCGGGGTACGGCCAGCCGGCGGTCGCGCTCATGGCGCATCTCGATATAGCGCCCCTCGCTGACGTTCTCGTGGATCAGGATATTCGTTTCCTTCTGCTCGGCCACCGTGCTCTCCCAGGCCGGTTCGCCGCCCTGTGGCGGGTAGTCGTGGCCGGTATGGATGCGCGTGGTTTCCGGCAGCGCCAGGATCCTGCGGATCGAGCGGTAGAGTGTGGCCGCATCGCCGCCGGGGAAGTCGGTGCGCGATGTGCCCATATAGGGCATGAAGATGGTGTCGCCGACGAAGGCGGCATCGCCGACCAGGTAGCTGATGCAGGCCGGCGTATGCCCGGGGGTGTGCATGACACGTAGGCTCAGGTTTCCCAGCGTGAAGGCCTCGCCGTCCGCGAACAGGCGGTCGAACTGAGAGCCGTCCGCCGGGGTGTCGTGGGCGATGTTGAAAACCGGAATCCAGTGCTCCAGAACCTCAACGATGCGTGCGCCGATGCCTGTCTTTCCCCCCAGCCTTTGCTTCAGGTAGGCCGCCGCCGTCAGGTGGTCGGCATGGATATGCGTCTCCAGCAGCCAAGCCACCGTCAGGCCGGATGCCTGCACATACGCGATGATGCGATCGGCCGATGCCGTGGCGGTGGTGCCGGCCTCCGGATCGTAATCCAGCACCGGATCGATGATGGCGCACTGCCGGGATTCCGGGTCGCTGACCACATAGCTGATGGTGGCCGTGTCCGGATCGTAAAAGGGCTGGATGTGCATAGCTCCTCCCGCGCCCTCAGGTTATAGGCTTTATGATGGAGCAGTAAATACCCCTGCCGAGAGGGGATTATTTGCGCAGGCCAGGCTGGCCTAGATGACCTTGGAGAACTTCACTTCCTCGGATTTCTGGCGCAGATGCTCGTCGAAGGCCATGGCGATATTGCGGATCAACAGGCGCCCGGCCGGCAGCACGGTCAGGCCGTCGGGGCGCAGCTCCACCAGGCCGTCGGCGGCCATGGCGGCGAGATCGGCCAGGCCGTCGGCGAAATGGGCCCTGAAATCGATGTCGAACTGCTTCTCGACCGCCGGATAGTCCAGGGCGAAATCGCACATCAGGCGCATGATCACGTGCCGGCGCAGGTGATCCTCATCCGACAGCCTGTAGCCGCGGAACACCGGGAAGCGGCCGGCATCGAGCGCGGCGTAGTAGCCGTCGAGGTCCTTGATGTTCTGGTAGAAGGCGCCATCGACATAGCCGATGGAGGTGATGCCCAGGCCGATCAGCTCGGCGTCGGCATGCGTCGAATAGCCCTGGAAGTTGCGGTACAGCTTGCCCTGGCGTTGGGCCACGGCGAGCTCGTCGTCCGGCTTGGCGAAATGGTCCATGCCGATGAACACGTAACCGGCGGCGAGCAGGCGGTCGATGCTGTGTTCCAGGATCTTCAGCTTCTCGGCCGGGCTCGGCAGATCGCCCTCGTCGATGCGCCGCTGGGGCATGAACATATGCGGCAGGTGCGCGTAGTTGAACAGGGCGATGCGGTCCGGCGAGAAATCGACGATGGTGCCGAGCGTGCGGTCGAAGCTCTCCACCGTCTGGAAGGGCAGGCCGTACATCAGGTCGATGTTGATCGACTGGAAGCCCTGTTTGCGCGCCTCTTCCAGCACCGCCAGCGTCTCCTCCCGGGATTGGATGCGGTTGACCGCCTTCTGCACCTTGGGATCGAAGTCCTGCACGCCCATCGACATGCGGTTGAAGCCGACCTCGCGTAGCACGCGCACGGTGTCGGCGTTGCATTCGCGCGGATCGATCTCGATGCCGTATTCGCCCTCGGCATCCGGCGCAAAGTCAAAGCGGCTGTGCAGGCGATCCATGATGGCCCGGATCTGCTGCTCGTTCAGGAAGGTCGGGGTGCCGCCGCCCCAGTGCAATTGGGTGACTGGGCGGGGGGTGACCGGACGGGCGCCGCCGAGGGACTCGGCCAACAGGTCGATCTCCTTTAACAGGTACTCGACATAGGGTACGGCACGCTGGCGCTGCTTGGTGGCGATCTTGTTGCAGCCGCAGTAGTAGCAGACGGTGTCGCAGAAGGGTACATGCAGGTACAGCGAGATCGGCGCCCCGGTGCTACCGATGCGGCCGAGGCTTTCGGCATAGTCCGAGGCGCCGATGCCGGCGTGGAACATCGGGGCGGTCGGGTACGAGGTGTAGCGCGGGCCGGCCTTGTCGTACTTCCTGATCAGCGCCAGATCGAACAGGGCGGCGGTATCGGGGCGTGCTGGCATTATTTCAGTTCCTGGCGGATATAGGCGATGATGTCCTGGACCTGGTCGTCGCTGAGGCTGGCCACGGCATGGCCGGCCTTATCCAGGTGGGGGCCGCGCTTGATGCGCAGGTAGAGCAGCTCATCGCTGAGGCTCATGAGCCGGCGCCGGTGCGCCTCGTTGCCCGTCAGGCGGATGTCCGCGGGCGTGGCGTGGCAGGCGGCACAGTCCCTTTCATACAGCTTGCTGCCGCGCACCGGGCTGGCGTCGTAGCGCAGTGCGTAGACGTAATGGGCGATATCGTTGATATCAGGGTTCGTCAGTTGATAGCGCTTGGGGGTCATCATGGTGCCGGCACGGCCGTAGCGCATGGTATGCACGATGCCGGCGAGGCTGAGCTTCGTGTACACGAGGTTCATGGCGCCGAGCCCTGTCTTGGCGCGGCCATCCATGCCGTGGCAGGTGGCGCAGACCTGGCGGTAGCGCCGTTTGCCCCGCGCAAGGTTCGGGGTGAAGGTGAAGGACTTGATGGTGTCGATGACAGCATCGATCTGCAGATCGTCCAGGGTGTACTTCTTCGGATGCATGGCCGAGCCGTCGACGCCGTAGGTGATGATGCGACGCAGCTCGTCGCGACTGACCACCTCGGAGATGGCACGCAGGTTGCGCGCCGGGTACGGCTTCAGTTGCCGGCCGAAGGCCGAGACACGACCGTCGACGCCGTGGCAGGCGGCGCAGTTTTTCTCGTACAACTGCTTGCCGTTCGGCAGGCCGTCGGCGGCCCAGGCCTGTCCCACGGCGAGCGTCAGCGATGCGAAGACCAGGCCGATCCATTTAAGCATTTGGCGTACCCTGCGGCCCAGCTGGCCGATGTGCGGGGATTATGCCATCGACTCCCCGCTTGTCATCCATGGTGCGGGCGCAGGCCCTTACTTGCCTTGCTGGCTTTGCAGGTAGGCGATGACCTGGTCGACCTGCTCGGGCGAAAGCTTGCCACTGAAGTTCGGCATCATGCCGCGCCCATGGGTGATGAACTGCTTGAGCACGGTGGCATCCTTGCTCATGTCCTTGACGGCCGGTCCGACCTTCTTGTGCTCGATGGCGTGGCACGCCGAGCAACGTTGGTTGAAGATGCCTTCGCCCGGCATGTCCGCGGCAAACGCGGCGGAGGATGCCAGCAGGGCGGCCGAGGCGACAATGGCGGAAAGGATGGTTTTGTTCATGGTTGGATCTCCTATGGGCGACTGTATCGATTTTAGCAAAGCCTGTGCGGTAGGCTAGGGCTCGGATGGGGCCTCCGGCTTGTATAACCACATCTGGTACAGGCTGACCACGATCTGCACGGCGATCGACAGGTAGAGCAGCATGCCGGCGATCATCACCACATAAGCGAATCCGGGCAGCACCTTGGTGGCGAACCAGGACAGGATGTCGGCCAGCATGGCCAGGAAGGGGATGGCGACGGTGATGCGCTTGAGCATGACCGGCATCTCGCACAGCAGGAAGATGCGCCCGAGCAGCAGCAGGATGAAGGAGATGCCGAACAGGTGGATATGCGATACGCGCACCAGGCTCTCGATGGAGGCGCCGGTGTCCGTCTTCGTCAGTTTCTTGATGGCGGCATAACTGGTCAGCGGCGGCAAGCCCATGCCGGCCTCGGCGGAATGGCACATGATGCAATGCGTATTGACGATCGGTGCCACGTCGCGCTTGTAGCCTTCTTCCGAGGCGCCCTTGTCGATCCAGTGCAGGATGACCTGCTTCTGCTCGGGGCTGTCGAAGCGGTCGGACATCGGGCCGTTGATGGCCGCACCGAGGCGCGTCTGCTGGTGCTTGCCGTAATAGGCGATGCGGATGTCGGCCACCGATAGCCCCGGCTTGCCGTCATTGCCCTGGTGGGTGTCGTAGACATAGACCAAGGCGAACAGCATGCCGATGCCGATGGTCAGCAGGAACATGGTGTCCAGGATCTTCTCGCTGATCGAGGCATCCTGGAAACGACGGTAACGCATCATGGCGGCAACCTAGTGAACAGGCCCGCAAATGCAACGTCACCGGCGTGTCATCGGCGCGCGTACCCGGTATGGGCGCGCGCCCAATCCCTGGCCTGCGCCTCGCCGTCGATGGCGCCGTCCAGCTGCGCCTCGTAGGCCTGGCGCAGCAGTTCGCCCATGGCCTTGCCCGGTTCCAGACCGAGATCGATCAGCATATGGCCGGTGACCAGCGGCTTCGGCCGCTCGCGGCTGGCATGCAGATCCTCGGCCATGGAGAGCCAGGCCAAAGCCGGACGGGACACCGGCATCGGCGGCCGGCCGGAGGCGTCGGCCTCGACCAGCGCCTCCCACAGCACGATGTCGGCCGGCTCCAGGCGCACGGCGAGCCGGCGCACGGCCCGCGGTGTCGGTTGCCCGTGCATATGGCTCAGATGCTCGGCCACCAGCGGCAGCACATAGGCCACAAGATGTGCGGGGGCATGGATGCGTGCAAGAAAGGATGCGGTCAGCGATACCCCGGCCGCCGGATGGCCCGAGGAGCGGACACCGGCCTCAGTGCTGGTGACGGTGCAATCCGGCTTGCCGAGATCGTGGCACAACGCGGCCAGCAGCAGTTGCTCGCGCCGCCGGCCATGCCAGCGGTGCGCCACGGCCACGCGCGCGGCCTGATCGACGACATGGCCGGTATGGGTCCAGACATCGCCCTCCGGATGCCAGCGTGGATGCTGGGGGCAGCCCTTAAGGGCCACGAGCTCCGGGTACATCGCCAGCCAGCCGCTGGCGTCCAGTACCGCAAGCCCTCGCGACGGGAAGGGGGCGTGCAGCCATTTGCGCCATTCCCCCCAGATGCGGGCGGCGGCCAGGGTGCCGGCTTCCGGCAGCAGGGTTTGGCACAGCTCTGCGGTTTCATGATCCATCGTCAGGTCGAAGCGGGCGGCGAACTGCATGCCGCGCAGCACGCGCAGCGGATCTTCGGCGAAGGCCGGCGACACATGCCTGAGGCGCCCCGCGGCAAGATCGGCCTGGCCATCATGGAAGTCGAGGATGTCGCCGCGCTCCGGATCCAGCATGATGGCGTTGATGGTGAAATCACGCCGGGCGGAGGCGATCCGCGGGTTCAGCAGCGGATCGCTGGTAACCTGAAAGCCGCGATGCCCCGGCCCGGTCTTGGCCTCGGTGCGCGGCAGGGCGATGTCCAGCTCGTGGCGCTCACGCTTCAGCTTGATGACGCCGAAGGCCTTGCCGACCCGTTGCGCTCGCCCGAACGGAGCCAGCGCCACCTCGGCGGCATCGAGATCCAGGCCGTACAGCTCGATGTCCCAGTCCTTGGGATGGCCGCCCAGCAGCAGGTCGCGCACGCAGCCGCCGACCAGATAGGGCCGCCCCCCCGCCAGGCTCAGGGTATGGCAGGTTTCACGAATCACCTCGGGCAGCGCGTGCGCGTCCATCCCCCCATTGTCGGGTTCGACAAGCCGGGCATGCAAGTCTATCTTCGCTGCAGACTTAAAGCGGGAGGTGGGCATGCGTTGGTCCGGCACGACATCCGAGGTGAGGGCGGGGTTCCGCCGCAAGAAGGTGACGGTCGTGGGATCGGGCAATGTCGGGGCGACGGCCGCCTTCCTGGCCGCCCAGCGCGAGCTCGGCGACATCGTGCTCGTCGACATCGTCGAGGGGGTGCCCCAGGGCAAGGCGCTGGACATGTACGAGGCCTCGCCGATCCAGGGCTACAATGCGCACATCACCGGCACCCAGGATTATGCCGACACCGCCGGTTCGGACCTGGCGATCATCACCGCCGGCATGGCGCGGCGGCCCGGCATGAGCCGGGACGACCTGCTCTCGACCAACGTCAGGATCGTCGCCGAGGTGACGCGGCAGATTGCGGCGCATTCGCCGGATTGCGTCATCCTGGTGGTGACCAATCCTCTGGATGCCATGGTCTACACCGCCAAGCAGGTTTCCGGCTTTCCGAAGCAGCGCGTCATGGGCATGGCCGGCGTGCTCGATGCCGCCCGCATGCGCTCCTTCATCGCCGAGGAGCTCGACGTTTCCATCGAGGACGTGTCGGCCTTCGTGCTCGGCGGCCACGGCGACACCATGGTGCCGCTGCCGCGCTATTCCACCGTCGCCGGCATCCCGATCACCGAGCTGATGGATCAGGCGCAGGTGGATCGGATCTGCCAGCGCACGGCCCAGGGTGGGGCGGAGATCGTGGCGCTGCTCAAAACCGGTTCCGCCTTCTATGCGCCGGCGGCGGCCGTGGTGGAGATGGCCGAATCCATCCTCATGGACAAGAAGCGCATCCTGCCCTGTGCCGCCCTGCTCGAGGGCGAGTACGGCGTCGACGGCTGTTACATGGGCGTGCCCTGCAAGCTCGGCGGCAATGGTGTGGAGGCGGTCATCGAGCTGGATCTGACGGCGCAGGAACAGCAGCAGCTCGCGGCCTCGCTGGAGGCCGTCAAGGCGCAGGAGCAGCAGGTCAAGTCCCTGGGCTTGTTCTAGCGCCTCATCCAAAGCGCAGGCCTTCCGCCTTGCCCATGAATCGCCCATGTCTAGAGTGGTGCGGCCAAAGGGGAGCGCATGCCAAGGGAAATCGTATGAATCTGCATGAATATCAGGCCAAGGCCTTGTTCGCCGATTTCGGCATTCCCGTGCCGGCCGGCCGCATGGCCGAGAGCGAGGAGGCGGCGCGCCGGGCGGCGCTGGATCTCGGCGGAGCGCGCTGGGTGGTCAAGGCGCAGATCCACGCCGGCGGCCGCGGCAAGGCGGGCGGCGTGCGCCTGTGCGAGGACATCGACGCGGTGGCCGCAGCGGCCGATGCCCTGCTCGGCGCCGTGCTGGTGACGGCGCAGACCGGGCCGGCGGGCAAGCGCATCGGCAAGATCTATGTCGAGGCGGCATCCAACATCGCCCGCGAGCTTTACCTGAGCCTCGTCGTCGACCGCGAGCGCGGGTGCATCGCCATGACCGCCAGCCCCGACGGCGGCATGGACATCGAGCAGGTGGCGCACGATGCCCCGGAGCGACTGTTGAGCATCGCCGTGGATGTGGAGGATGGGCCTGCCGCCGCCGATGTCGCCGCCATGGCCGCATTCCTCGATCTTACCGGGGCGCAGGCGGATGCCTTCGCGCGGCTGGCCGCCGGCCTGTACCGCGCTTTTGTCGGGCTGGATGCCGGCCTCATCGAGATCAATCCGCTGATCGTCACCGTTGACGGACAGCTTATGGCGCTCGACGCCAAGCTGGCGCTCGACGATAACGCCCTGTTCCGGCATAAGGATGCGGCGGCGCTGCGCGACCCGGCCGAGGAGGATCCGCGCGAGACGGAGGCCGCCCGTTTCGGCCTGAACTATATCCAGCTCGAAGGCTCCATCGGCTGCATGGTCAACGGCGCCGGGCTGGCGATGGCGACGATGGACATGATCCAGCTGAAGGGGGAGAAGCCGGCGAACTTTCGCGATGTCGGCGGCGGCGTCACCGAGGATGCGGTGATCGAGGGCTTCAGCCTGCTGTTCGCCAACCCGGAACTGCGCGCCATCCTGGTCAACATCTTCGGCGGCATCGTGCGCTGCGACATCATCGCCGGCGGCCTGATCGCCGCGAGCCGGCAGCAGGCGGTGCAGGTGCCCGTGATCCTGCGCCTGGTCGGCACGCGCGAACAGGAAGGCAGGAGATTGATCGAGGACGCGGGGCTCGACGTGCGCTGGGCGCGCGACCTGGATGAGGCGGCCGAGCTCGCGGTGGCGGCGGCCAGGGAGGGACGGGCATGAGCGTACTGGTCGATGCCGACACCCGGGTGATCTGCCAGGGCTTCACCGGCAAACAGGGAAGCTTCCATTCCGAACAGATGATCGCCTACGGCACCCGCTTCGTCGGCGGCGTCACCCCCGGCAAGGGCGGGCAGATGCACCTGGATCGGCCGGTGTTCGATGCCGTGGCCGATGCGGTGCAGGGGGTCGGGGCCGAGGCCTCGGTGATCTATGTGCCGGCACCCTTCGCCGCCGGCGCCATCACCGAGGCGGCCGATGCCGGCATCCGCCTGATCGTCTGCATCACCGAGGGCATCCCGGTCGTCGACATGATGCGCGTGAAGAAGCACCTGGCAGGCTCGGATTCCGTGCTGATCGGCCCGAACTGCCCGGGCATCATCACCCCCGGAGCCTGCAAGATCGGCATCATGCCGGGGCATATCCATCGTCCCGGGCGCATCGGCATCGTCTCCCGTTCCGGCACCCTGACCTACGAGGCGGTGTGGCAGACCAGTCAGACCGGGCTGGGCCAGAGCACCTGCATCGGCATCGGCGGCGATCCGGTGCACGGCATGGATTTCGTCGATGCGCTCAGGCTGTTCCAGGACGATCCCGGTACCGACGGCATCGTCATGATCGGGGAGATCGGCGGCAGCGACGAGGAGCGGGCCGCGGCCTTCATCCATGATCATGTGACGAAGCCCGTCGTCGCCTTCATCGCCGGCGCCACGGCGCCGAAGGGCAGGCGCATGGGCCATGCCGGGGCCATCATCTCCGGTGGCACGGGTACGGCGGAGGCCAAGTTCGCGGCGCTGGCCGCGGCCGGGGCCATCGTCGAGCACAATCCGACCCGACTCGGCCTGCGCATGCGCGATCTGCTGGGCTAAGCCGATGACATTACACCCGCGCCTGGCCGCGGACTGCCTGCGCCTCGGGGCCTTTCCTCTCAGCGAGTTGCTGTTGATGAACGATGCGCGCTATCCGTGGTACATCCTGGTGCCGCGCCGCGAGGGTATCCGGGAGATCTATGCGCTGGCCGAGGCCGACCAGTCCCAGTTGCTTCACGAGTCATCCACGCTTGCCCGCGCCATGGTCGAGGCCCTGGCCCCCCACAAGCTGAATATCGCCGCCATCGGCAACATCGTGCCCCAGCTGCACCTGCACCACGTGGCGCGTTTTACGGGCGATGCCGCCTGGCCGGCGCCGGTCTGGGGGCGGGGCGAGGCGGAGCCCTATGCCGGGGAGTCTTGGCGCGAGGTCTGCGCCCCCGTGCTGGCGCGGCTTTCCCCCGAACTCGACCCGATGCCCACCGCCGGTTTCTGAGGGGCTCCCGGATGAAGCGTTGCCGATAGATTCCGAGAAGATCTACGGGCTCTGGGACGAGCTCAGCGATTTCGGCGTGCAGGCCAACGACGAGGCGCTGGCGCACTGCTTGCGCACCCTGTGTCGATGGACCCACGCCGACAACGCCTTCTGGGTCGGGGCGGTGCGCCTGATGGACGGTGCTGCGACCCACGACGATCCCTTGTCCGGCTGGCGCCTGGGGAGCATCCAGAGCCCGCTGTCCAGCCCACCCCTGCGCATGCGCGAGTCCGTCCGGCGGCTGGCCAACGATCCCGGGGACAGCACCTGCGCCCTCACCGCCGGGGCGGGCGTGTTCCGCACCTACCGCCTGTCCGCCGGCGATCTGGTCGATCCCGACGCGTTCAGGAAGACCGAGCACTTCGACCTCCACTACCGGCAGCGGGGCATCGTCGACCGCATTTGGGTGGTGTTCCCGGTCAATGCCGATGCGGAATCCTATTTCCTCATCGACAAATGCGGGGAGGGGAAGCGCTTCGGCCAAGGCGACGTGCACCTGGCAGCGCAGGCGCTGCGCGGCATCAAATGGTTCCATCGCCAGCTGATGCTCAGTCATGGCCTGGGCGTCGGCGAAGGGGCGCTGACGGATGCCGAGCGCGGGGTGCTGCACGCGCTGCTCTCGGGGGCCACGGAGAAGGAGGTCGCCGACCGGATGCACCTGGCGCCGGGCAGCGTCCATCAATACGCCGTGCGCATCTACCGCAAGTTCGAGGTCGGGAGCCGGGCCGAGCTGATGGCCCTGTGGCTGAGCGGCCGCCCGTCCGATCCCCGCTGAAATTGCTACTGTTCAGTAACTGTTTTTCGTCTCCCGTTTCATGAACCTGTAAATAGGTGCCGGCATCTCCATGATTGCGTCACGGGGATGCTGCCAGTCGTTCCCGCCTCGCCGGGAACGGGCGCCTTGAAGCACGGGACCGTCCGGTTCCGTTCCGAGGAGGACCGGGTGAAGGATTGCGCCGCGCACAATCGCATCTACCGTGTGGTCTGGAACTGCGCGCGAGGCCTCTTGCTGCTGATCCCGCTGTCCCTGATCTCTCCACTGGCCGTGGCCGCACCGACGGGCGGTCAGGTCACGGCCGGCACCGGCGCCATCACGCAAAGCGGCTCCACCACCACCATTCACCAGTCCAGCCAGAACCTGTCCCTGAGCTGGAAGAGCTTCAACGTCGCATCCAGCGAGACGGTCAATTTCAGGCAGCCGAACGCCTCGGCGCTGGCGGTCAACCGCATCGCGGACACCAACGGCAGCCGGATCATGGGGCATCTGAACGCCAACGGTCAGGTCTGGCTGATCAACCCGAACGGCATCCTGTTCGGCGCATCCGCCCAGGTGAACGTCGGGGGACTGGTGGCCTCGACGCTGAACACGGCGGATGGCTCCACGTTCTCGGGCAACGGTCCCGGATCGGTCGTCAACGAGGGCACGATCACCGCCTCGCAGTACGTGGCGCTGCTCGGCCATTCGGTGACGAACCGCGGCGTGATCACCGCCCAGCTCGGCACCGTGGCCATGGGTGCCGGCGACAACGTCAGCCTGACGTTTTCCGGCAACCGGCTCGTCAAATTGCAGGTGAACCAGAGCGTCATCGATGCCCTGGTGGCCAACCATGGCCTGATCAAGGCCGACGGCGGCATGGTGGTCATGAACGCCGGGGCGCGGGACACGCTGCTGGCCAGCGTCGTGAACAACGACGGCATCGTCGAGGCGCAGACGGTGGATAACCACCAAGGCAGCATCACGCTGCTGGGTGGCATGGCTGCGGGCACGGTCAACGTCGGCGGCACCCTCGATGCCTCCGCCCCCGCTGGTGGCAACGGCGGGGTCATCGAGACGAGTGCCGCGCATGTGCATATCGCGCCGGATGCGAAGATATCCACGAAGGCCCCCTATGGCGTCAACGGCACCTGGCTGATCGATCCGGTGGATTTCACCATCGCCGCCAGCGGCGGCGACATCACGGGTTCCACCCTCTCGAACAATCTCTCCAGCGGCAACGTCACGATCCAGAGCACGAGCGGCAGCTCGGGCACGGCGGGCGACATCAACGTCAACGACCAGGTGTCGTGGAGCGCGCACACGCTGACGCTGAAGGCGCAGAACGACATCAACATCAACAGCGCCATGAACGCCACCGGCACGGCCGGGCTGGCGCTGGACTACGGCCAGGCATCCAGTGGCGGCGGCAGCAGCGCCTACAATGTCGCCGCGCCGGTGAACCTGGCCTCGGGTAGCAGCTTCACTACCCAGAAGGGGAGCGGCGGCACCACGGTCAACTGGACGATCATCGACAGCCTGGGGGCGCAGGGCAGCACCACGGGCACCGACCTGCAGGGCATCAGCGGGGGGCTCGCCGGCCACTACGTGCTGGGCGCCAACATCGATGCCTCGGGCACCTCCTCCTGGAATTCGGGCAGCGGCTTCCTGCCGATCGGCAACTCGACCCATTTCACCGGCAGCTTCGACGGCCTCGGTCACACCATCAGCGATCTCTATATCCATCGCTCAAGCAACTACGGGGTCGGCCTGTTCGGCACTGCGGGCAATGGCGCCATTCGAAACATCGGGCTGGCAGGGGGCAGCGTCAGCGGCAGCAGCATCGGCATCGGCTACTGCTACGTCGGCGCGCTGGTGGGGGACAGTATCGTCACCACCATCAGCAACGCCTACGCCACCGGATCAGTCAGCGGTAGCGGTAACGGCACCGTCGGCGGGCTGGTCGGATATGCCTTCCAAACCACGATCAGCAACGCCCACACCACCGGCAAGGTCAGCGGCAGCGGCAGCATCAGCTATGTCGGCGGGCTGGTCGGTACCAATCACCATAGTGGTTCCATCAGCAACGCCTACGCCACCGGCAGCGTCAGCA
>OFHG01000195.1_pt1 | contig 26399 bp, 32 predicted proteins | sample 1521931 | NCBI WGS metagenome assembly OFHG01 (sample SAMEA2468438, study PRJEB22500) | soil metagenome | biome: Glassland; feature: Farmland; material: Clay | place: Australia | collected 2013-01-31 | depth 0.55 m
CCGGCCACGCCCCGAGGCCGCCACGTCCACAATGCCGCCGCCCCGTCCTCCATCGCGGGCGCCAGCCGCACCGGTGCCGCCATCAGTTCGACCCACCCCATCGCCTCCGGCGACACCGTCGCCAGCCTGCTGTCGGCCATCCAGTATGCATACAACCAGCAGGCGACGGCGACCGTCGATGCCGCCGGCAACATCGTGCTCACCGACAACCAGTCGGGCCAGAGCAGCCTGTCGCTGAATCTGGCCTACACGAATGGCGGCGGCGGCACGTTCGCGGGTTTCGGCACCTCGAGCCTGGCCCAGGTCGGCCGCTATGCCATGAACATCAGCGCGTCTGCGACCAGTGGCGGCGCATTGCAGCTGACGGACAGCACGTACGGGGCCGGATCGAGCTTTTCCGTCACCCAGTCGGCCAATAACCTGGGCATTGCGAATGCTTTGTTTACGGGCACTGACGTGGCCGGGACCATCGGCGGGCTTGCCGCCACCGGCAGCGGCCAGATCCTGACGGGGACAGCGGGCAATGCCTCCGGGCTGTCGATGATGTACACCGGGTCGGCGACCGGCAGCATCGGCACGCTCAATGCCAGCCTGGGCGTTGGCGCCCTGTACGACAATATGCTGAACACCTTGGCCATGCCGGGTTCCGGCCTGGTTTCCAACGACATTACGTCGATGCAGACCAGCTATGACAACCTGAGCCAGCAGATCGCCAACGTGCAGGCGCAGATGAATCAGGAGCAGGCCACGCTGCTGACCGGATTCCAGGCCATGGAAACCACCATCGCCAACCTGAATTCGAGCGGCCAGTACCTGACGCAGCTGAGCCAGATGACCAGCAATGCTTCGGGTTCGACCTCGAGCTTCAAGTAATCGCCAAACCAAGGAAGGATGGACAAGGAGGATGCCATGACAGTCAACCGAGCCTACCGCAGTCATCAGGTGCAGGGCGCCGGCCCATTGGGACTGGTGCTGCTGACCTATGATGTGTTGATCCGCAATCTGAACTTCGCCCGCGATGCGGCGATCGCCACTGATTATGCGGCACAGGCGGACTATTCGATGCAGGCGGTTTCGGCCCTGCTCGAGCTGATCTCCAGCCTGGATCATGAGGCCGGTGGGCAGGTCGCCTCCAGCCTCGGTGGCCTGTATGCCTATATGTACCGTCGCCTGATGGAGAGCCAGCTGAGCAATACGATCGATGCCCTGAGCGAGGTCATGTCGCTCGCCGAGACGCTGCGCGAAGGCTGGCAGAACCTGTCCGATCAGCAGCAGGCCGCTCCGCAGCGGCAGTTCGCGGGAGCCGTCGCATGAGCGCCGATATCCATGCCCAGATCGGAAAATGCCGACATCTGCTCGAGCGGGGAGAACAGGCGGTCAGGCTTGAGGCCTGGGATTCCCTGCCGCGGATCCAACAGTCCTATGCTGAGTCTTTCGATGGCTTGCGCGCCTTGCTTGGCGATGGGCCGTTGGCCGATGATGGCATTCGTGAACAGCTGGCCGAACTGGAGCGCCGGCAGCGCCGGCTTGTCTACGCCTTCCGCAAGGGACAGTCGATCATCAAGGCGCGGCTGGAGGATCTGCGGGTTGCGCGCCAGCGTCTGGGGCGCTTCGGCTCGGAGATTCCCCTGTTTATCTCGGCGTCGCTGGACCGTCGTATCTGACGACGGGTGGGTGCATGGTTCGGGGGGCGCGTTGCGCCCCCTTTGCGTTTTATAGATAAGGCCCATAAATAGTATTCACATTTCACGTGATTTATGGTTTCATGTTACATGGACACAGAAGACGCACGCCGGCTCAGCCCGGCCGAACAACACGAGCGCCGCCGGCAGGTCATTCGGGCCTACAAACGTCATGCGAACAAGCGACAGATTTCACGCGATGTGGGGCTGAGCTACTCGGCGACGTGCAAGATCATCGAACGGTACAAGGCGGGAGGTCTGTCCGCGCTGGCACCACGCGTACGCGGGCGTCGAACGGGTGACAAGCGCGTGCTGACGCGGAAACAGGAATTGGCGATCCAGCGCACGATCTGCGATCGTCGCCCGGAGCAGTTGAAGATGGACTTTGCACTGTGGAGCCGATCGGCGGTGATGGCGTTGATCGAGCGCGAGTATGGCGTGCGGTTGCATGTGCGCTCAGTGGGCAAGTACTTGGAGCGGTGGGGATTCACGCCACAGAAGCCGATCAAGCGGGCCTACGAGCAATCGCCGCAGGCAGTGCGCACCTGGCTGGACGAGGCGTACCCCGCTATCGCCGAACGCGCCAAGGCGGAGGGTGGCGAGATCCACTGGGGCGACGAAACGGCGCTGGTCAACACCGACGTGCGCGGTCGCGGTTATGCGCCCAAGGGCAAAACGCCGGTGGCCATGGCCATTGGCGGTACCCGCCAGAAGCTGTCGATGATCGCCAGCGTCACCAATCAGGGCAAGGCCCGCTGGATGATCATCGATGGCGCGTTCAACCATGAGAAGCTGATCGAGTTTTTCGCGTCGTTGATCAAGGACGCCGGCCGCAAGATATTCCTGATTCTGGACAACCTGGGCGTGCACCACTGCAAGCCCGTGAAGGTGTGGCTGGCCGAACACACCGAACAGATGGAGGTGTTTTACCTGCCCAGCTACAGCCCTGAGCTCAATCCCGAGGAGCGACTCAACGCTGATCTCAAGCACGTCATCGGCCGCAAGGTGCCCATACGCACGAAAGACAAGCTCCGTGCTGCAGCCGAAGATCACATGACCGTCATCGGCAACGAACCCGAGCGCGTCAAGGCATACTTCCGCGATCCTCGGGTGCGGTACGCAGCTTGAGACTGTTTAAGGGCCGGATCAATAGTCGTGGCGGTTCGTCTGGCGCATCCAGTGATAGCGCAGCTGCAGATCATCGCCGACCTGGATGCATTGGACGCCGCGTTGCCGGAATTCATTGATGGCGATCGGCGCCTTCAAGTTGGCGTAGACCCATTCCCGGTCGGAGAACGGGTTCAGCACCAATAGCCATAGCGGTTCCTGTCCCTCGTCCAGTTCCAGCAGGGCGCGCTCTTCCGAACGCAAGGCCGGCGGCTTACCCAGGCGGTGCTCATCCCAGTCGGTGACGACAAAGGCGGCTTCCGGGTGATCGGTACAGTGCATGCATGCCACATTGCCCGCACCGCCAAGAAACACATATTGCTTGGCGTAGGCGAATCCCGCCATGCCGCTCGGGAACGCGAAGATCTTCGGATTCTCGATTTCGGCGTTGATCCATCGGGAGGATGGCGATTGTTCGGTGGCCAGGTTCGATTGCATGCCTATGCTCCTTTCTGCAGCCAGTCCAGGGCATTCCCGCCCGCGGCGGCGGCATTCTCCGCGCGGATATGCTCGTAGATCTCAAGCCGATGCACCGGCGTGGCCAGTGGCGCCTCGATGCCGATATGCACGCGCTTTCCAGGCTCTACCTCGGTGATGACGATACGGATGTCGTTGCCGATGTGGATGGCCTGCCCGGCCGTGCGTCGAAAGACGATCATTTCAGGTAATTTACCAGGCTGATGGTGCCGAGTTTGACCAGCTCGCTGTAGATCGCCTGCAGGGCCACGTTGGCTTGGTTGAGCTGGGTGGCGGCCTTCGCCACATCGGCCGATTCGTTGTTGCTCAGCGATGTGGCGACCTGGGTCTGCAGGTTCTGATACGCGGTCTTTTGCGTACTGACGGCACCCAGCGTACCGCCGACCTGTGCCGTCAGGTTCGTCAGGGAGGTGGAGGCGTTGCTGAATTCGGTGAGGGCGCTCTGCATGCCGGCAACATTGCTGGATGAAAGCGCATTGGCGAAATTCTTGAAGGCGGAGAAGGCCTGCATGAAGCCGGCATTGCTGCCGTTGGCGCCGAGATCCACGCTTTGCGTGGGGCTGATGACGACCGTCTGGTTCTGGGCGTTGCCGTTGTAGGTGGCATTGCCGGCCGCATCCATGGTGAAGGCGGCGGAGACGCCGGTGTTGGTGCCCGCAAACAGTGGCTTCCCCTGCCAGGTCTGGTTGGCGAAGGCCAGGAACTGCTGCTGCAGCGCCTTGACTTCGTTCAGCGCCGCGCCGTAGCTGGCGGTGCCGGAATTGGCGCTGGACATCTGTACAGCCAGCGTCTGGGCCCGCTGCAGCAGCGGCTGCATCTGTGACAGGGTGCTCTGCGACATGCCCAGCTTGGAGGCGGCGGTGTCCAGGGCGCTCAGGCTGCCCGTGATGCCGCTTTGCATGTCGCGCATGGACAGCGACTTTTCGTAGGCGACGGGATCCTGGTTGGCGGTGGTGAACCGCTGACCGCTGCTGAGCTGGTTGGTATCCGTGGCCACCGTCTGCTGCTGGCTCTGCATGCCGGAGAGCAGCGTGTCGACCATCTGTTGCGTGCTGATGATCATTTCATGACCCCCATGAGCGTATCCAGCATGGTGCTCGTCGTCGAAATCAGCTTCGCCGATGCCTGATAGGCCTGCTGGAATTGCAGCATCGACACCATCTCCTGGTCAAGGTTGACGCCGGAAATCGATTGCCATTGATTGGACAGTGAGGTTCCCACCGCCTGCTGGGCGCTGAGCTGCTGCTGGGCGCCGGAGGTGTCCTGGCCGAAGCCGCCGGCCAGGCTGGAGGCGCGCGTCGAGAAGCTGGCGGCGGTGGAGCCATCGATGCTGACCGCGCTTTGCGACAGCGCATAGATGGCCTGGGCCACGCTGTTGCCGCCCGCGGGCACGGTCGAGGTGGCCGGATCGATGGCGGTCGTCGCTACGCGCCCCGGATCGGCCTGCACGGCCGAGGCGACCGACAGGTTGGCGGCAGTGCTGCCGTGGAAGAAGCCGTTGACCTCGTAGGCGGCCAGGAAGTTCGAGCTGTCGGCTCCGAACACCACATGGTTGGTGCCGCCGTTGATCGTCAGCTTGCCGTTGGCGACGTTGGCGCTGCTGATGCCGGATACCGCCGAGATCTGGCTGGCGATGTTCGCCAGCGTTGTGGTGCCGGCGGTGACATTGATCGTGGTGCCGCCGGCATTGACCGGATTGCCGGATGCGTCGAGCACGTAGACCTTGAAGCTGCCCGTGGCGATCTGACTGGCGAAGGGTATGTTGGTATCGAGGTTGACAGCCGTGCTGGCGCCGGCCGGATCGGCAGCGGCCTGTCCTGCGGTGTAGCTGCTGACCGCGCTGGTACCGGTGCCCGAGGCCTGCAGCTGGTTGACCGAGAAGGCCAGGTTTCCCGCCAGGCTGTTCAGCTGCTTCAGGTAGCCGTCGATCTTACCGTTCAGTGCGACGGTGCCTCCCAGCTGACCGCCCTGATCGAGGCCGGTCACCGGGATGCTCGTTCCCTGATCGACGATGTTGATGTTGGTGGCGGTGCTGCCGGTTCCGAGTGCCAGGTGTTGGGCGGTGTCGCCGCTGACCAGCATGTCGCCGCCCGGGGTTTGCAGCATGATGCTGCCGCTCGATGCGGTGGAGGTGCTGACCTGCTGCACGGGGATCAGCTTCGATAATTGATTGATGGCCGCATCACGCTGGTCCAGCAGGGTGCTCGGTGGCGACGTGCTGGTCGCGTACTGGTTGGCGATGTTGGCATTAAGGCTGGCGATCTTGTCCAGCAGGCTGTTGACGCTGTCCAGCATCGTCGGGATCTGCTGGAAGTTCGCGCTCTGCTGGTTCACCAGTTGCTGGCTCATGCCGGTGATCTGTGTGGCCAGGCCCTGGGCGCTGGTGACGACGGCCTGCTGTGAGGCCGCTGTGCCCGCGTTTTGCGTGTTGTTCGCAAGGGTCTGGAAGGCCTGGAAGAAGCTATCCAGCGAGGAGCTCAGTGTGGTGCCGCCGATGCTGCCGAATGCGGCATTCAGCCCCGACAGCCCCTGCTGCATGGCCTGCCAGTAGGCGACCTGGCTGTCGTTGCCGGCGATAGCCTGATTGAGGATCGGGTTGGCGGCACGCTGGATGTTGTCTACGGTCGCGCCATTGCCGATGGACAGGCCGTTGATCACCGTCGGGGAGAGGGCGGCCATCTCCGGGGTCTGGCGCGAGTAGCCCGGCGTGTTGACGTTGCTGACGTTCTGCGAGATGACGTCGATGGCCTGCTGCTGGGCGGCCAGGGCGTTGGCGGCGATATTCAGGGCATCGGAGATCATCGCAGCATGCCTCTCGGGCCGTATGTGGATCGGGCCGGGATGGCACCGATGGTTTGCAGCACGGCCGAGCTGGCTTCAAAGGCGAAGCGCATGCTTTGGCGGTTCACCTCGCTGGCATGCACGCTCCGCGATAGCCGTTCATACAGCTTGCGGCGCACGGATTGCAGCTGTCTGGCCTCATGGGCCAGGTAGAGGTCGATGAAGGCCTCCAGCCCCATGCTGTCGGGCACGCCCTGCTGGCGCAGCAGATCGCGGCACTGTCCCTCCAGCTCCGCCAGCTCGCGGTGGCAGGTGGTATGGGCATCGGTCAGGGCGGCCAGGGCCGCGCCGTCGAAGGACTGCACGGCCAGTTGCTCCTGCTGCAGGATGTCCTCGAGATGCCGGCAGGTGGCATCCATGCGCTGCAGCAGGCCGTGCAGTGTATCGGCCAGCGAGGCGGAGACGCTTACCATGGCCGTTCCGCCAGGGCATTGAGGACGATACGGGATGCGACCTCCTTGCCGCTGACCCCGTATTCGCCACGCTCGATACTGGATCTGATCTCCTCGATCCGATCCAGACGAACCTCCGGCAGGTTGGCCAGCATCACCTGCGCCTTCTCGCGCAGGCTTGCGGCATCGGCGACCTGCACCGTCTCGCCGCTGGAGCCGCTCGATCTCGCGGCCGACTTTCCGCCCGACTTTTTGGCGCTGGAGATGCTGCCGGGGCGGCGCGGACCGCTAATGCGTACCATCGGTTTCTCCTTCTGTGCGCAGTGCAGCCGTGGCTGCTGCTTGACTACTTATAGTATCGGCCGCATGGGCCGCGGCTTGAGGGTGCTGCAGCCGCGCCAGTTGCCGGTAGATGGCCGAGGCGATGCCCAGATCGGTGTTCTTGCTGATGGAGCCGGCCACCGCCTGGTCGAACATCGAGCTGTGCACCTGTTCGGCAAAACCGTTGGGCATGACGCCGGAATGGGGAATGGATTTGTGCATCTCGTCCAGCATCTGCTGCACGAAGATGGCCTCGAACTGCTGGCTCACCTTCCACAGCCTCGGATCCCGTCCCTGCGCCGGTGCCGGCCTGGCCGCCTGGCGGACCTGGCTCTCGTTGCGCAGGATCTGCGCGATTGCGGTTTGCGTCACGCCCTTCATATGATCTTCAGTTCCGCGTGCAGGGCGCCGGCGGCCTTGATGGCCTGCAGCACGGCGATCAGGTCGCTGGGGGTCGCACCGACCGAGTTCAGGGCGGTGACCAGGTCGTTCAGCGAGGCCTTGTGCCTCAGCATCACGAACTTCGCCTTCTTCTCGTGTACCTGCACGCTGGTGCGGTTGACCGTCGTCGTGGTGCCGCTGCCAAAGGCGTTCGGTTGCGAAACCTGCGGGCTTTCACTGATGCTGACGCTCAGGTTGCCGTGCGCCACGGCCACCGTATCGATCTGCACATCCTCGCCCATGACGATGGTGCCGGTGCGCTCGTCGACGACGACGGTGGCCGGGTGATCGGTCGTCATGTCGATCGATTCCAGGCTGGCCAGCAGCTCGACGGCATTGTCGGTGGAGTTGTTGACCACGATCGTGCCGGCATTGATGGCACTGGCTACGCCATCCCCGAGCTTTGCGTTGATGGCATCCTGCATATGCAGGGCCGTGGTGAAGTCGGCCTGACGCAGGTCCAGGGTGATCTGGGGCTGGTTGTTGCGCAGCGTCGTCGGGGCTGCCTTTTCGATGTTGGCGCCGTTCGGGATGCGTCCGGCCGTGGTGTGGCCGACGGTCGTGGACGAATTCTGCCCTGCGGCGGAATAGCCCCCGAGTGTGACCGAGCCCTGGGCCACCGCATAAGCCTGGTTGTCGCCGCCCATCAGCGGCGTCACCAGCAACGTGCCGCCGCGCAGGCTGGTGGCATTGCCCAGGCTGGAGACGGTGACATCCAGCTTCTGGCCGGGGCGGGCGAATGGCGGAAGTTGGGCCGTGACCATGACGGCGGCGACGTTCTTCGGTTTCATATAGCTCAGGTTCTGTTCCACGTTGATGCCGAAGTGCTGCAGCATGGCCGTGACGCTATTGATGGTGAACGGAGACATATTGTAGGTGTCGCCGGTGCCGGCCAGGCCGACGACTAGCCCATACCCGATCAGGGCGTTGGATCGCATGCCATCGACATCCGCGATATCCATGATGCGTACGGCCTGGGCGGATTGGCTGGCGAGCAGGCAGGCGATGAGCAGGCAGGCCAGCAGGGCGGGGATACGCATCAGAATGGCCATATCATATCCAGGGTGCGGCTGAACCAGCCCTCGTGAGTGACCGTGGCCAGTTCGCCGCCGCCGCCATAGCTGATCTGGGCCTGGGCCACCTTCGAGGAGGGGATGGTGTTGTCAGGGGCAACGTCCATGGGGCGGATAACGCCGGTAAATACCAGCTCCTGCGGTTCCTGATTGATCGTCACCTGCCTGCGGCCGCGGATCTCCATACTGCCGTTCGGATAGACCTTGGTGACCACGGCGGTGACCGTCGCCGTCAGGGTGTCGGAATTGCTGGTGTCACCGGAGCCAGCGAAGCTGTTGTCATTGCTCAGGTCGACCGCCGTGGACGGATTGAAGTTGGGGTTCTTGGCCGCCAGCGACTTCTCATAGCCCAGGAAGGCGTTGATGCTGGTCGATCTCGATGACTTCCTGCTCTTGTCGGTACCGAGCTTACGTACGGCCGAGGCCGATTCCGACACCAGCACGGTGACCATGTCGCCGACATTCCTGGCCTTGGGGTCGGAGAAGAACTCGTTGTCGCCACTGGCCCACAGCGAACCGGTCTTGGTGGTGTCGGGCATCGGGTTCTGCAAGGCCTGGTCGACCACCGGCTTGTTCACGTCCTTGGTCACGGAGGCGACGGTGGGCATGCATCCCGAAAGCATGGCCACGGCGGCGAGGATGATCAGCAGCTGTTTCATCAGATGCCTCCCAGCATGATGCGTGCCGTGTTCTTGTTGACGATGACAGCCTGGACCGTTTCATTGCTGCTCATGTTCTTCACCATGACGGAGTCGCCCTTGCTGGCGGTGTTCAGCACCTTGCCGAGAGCGGTGACGCGGATGCCGCCGATGATGGCGACCAGATTGACCTCGTCGCCGTAGCGCACGAGCGGTGGGCGCTGTACATCCGAGTTGAAGATGGGGGCACCGGCGTGCAGCGGGCGCGTCAGGCGCATGCCGGTGAGGTCGTCGATATGAGTCCACCAGAATCCGGCACGATCAGCCACATCGATGCGCGTATGCGCCAACTGGTCTGGGGACAGCAGGCTATTCATCGGCAGATCGGTGTTGGCGATGACGGCATCGACCCACCAATGCAGGCGCACCGGCACATACCAGCGCTGCACCTGGTCGCCATGGCGCTGTTCGGCGATCAGGGCCAGGTGCGAGGAGGGGTACTGCACCTGTGGCATGCTCCAGTGCACCGGGCCATGGACGGCAGGCAGCCGCGGCATTTCGGCCAGCTCGGCCGTGGCCCCATGCAGTTGGATACCCTGGGCGAAGAAGGCCTTCAGGGAGTCCTGCAGGGACGCATGCCGGGCATCCGCCGCCAGCGCAGGCTGGCAGCAGAAGAGCAGGGCGAGGATGGCAGCTGCGGCTTTCATCTTACTGCTTGATGTTGTTCGTCGACTGCAGCATCTCGTCGGCGGCCTTGACGCTCTTCGCATTCATCTCATAGGAGCGCTGCGCGGCGATCAGGTTGACCATCTCCTGCACGGCATTGACGTTGGACATCTCCAGCATGCCCTGGCCGATCGTGCCCATGCCGTTCGTGCCGGGGGTACCGGTCGTCGGGGCGCCGCTGGCTAGGGTCTGCTTGTACAGGGACTGGCCGATGCCTTGCAGGCCGGCCGGGTTGATGAAGTTGACGACCTGGATCTGGCCCACCGAAGTGCTCGAGGTGCTGCCGGGCTGCGTCACCGTCACCGTGCCGTCGGAGGCGACATGCACATTGGTGGAATTGGCGGGAATGCTGATGGCCGGCTGCAGGATATAGCCGTCCGGCGTCACCAGCTGTCCCTGGCTGTCGAGACTGAAATTGCCGGCCCGGGTATAGGCGAGCTGGCCGTTCGGCCGCAGCACCTCGAAGAGGCCCTGGCCCTGGATGGCCAGGTCCATGGGATTGCCCGTCTGCTGGAAGCTACCCTCGCTGAACATGCGCTCCACGCCTGCGGTGCGCACGCCCATGCCGATCTGGATGCCGGTCGGCACCTGGTTGCCGGCGGCATTTTGGGAGCCGGGGGCGGAAACCTCCTGATACATCAGGTCCTGGAAATTGGCGCGTTGAGACTTGAAGCCGGCGGTGTTCGAGTTCGCCAGGTTGTTGGAAATGACATTGACGTTCGTGGCTTGGGCCTGCATGCCTGTTGCCGCCGTCCAGAGAGCTAGCATCATGGTTGTTCTCCTTTTAATTGCCGGTGACTTGAGCCACCTGCTGGTTCAGTTGGCTCATTTGCTTGTTGTACTGATCAAGCACCTTGAGCGTGGACTGGTAGCTGCGCAGCACGCGCATCATCTCCGTCATGGTCAGGATGGGATTGACGTTGGAGGATTCCAGTGCTTTCTGTACGACGCTGGTCGTCTTCGGGTCGGCCGCCGTGACGTTGCTCGTCGGCGTGGTCAGCAGCGTGCCTCCCTGCTTTTTGACCTTCGTCAGGTCGGAGAATGCGGTCAGCCCCAGTTGGCCGACCGAATGGCCGTTGACGGAGATGTCGCCGTTGGTGGCGATGACGGGGTTGCCGGAAGGCAGGGTGATGGGGCTGTTGCTGTTGTCCAGCACTGCCTTGCCATCGGCCGTCAAAAGTTTGCCACTACCGCTGAGCCGCAGGTCGCCGGCGCGCGTGTAGGCCACGGAGCCATCCGGCATGCGCACGCGAAGAAAGGCGTTGCCACGCAGCGCGACGTCAAGCGGATTGCTGGTCAGGCGAACGCCTCCCTCGGACATGTCAACATATTGACGACCCATGGTGCCGAAGGCTGCGGGGAGATTGCCCGGGCCGCTCGTCACCTTCTGGGATAGGATGGTGGAGAAGCTGGTATCCTCGGCGCGGTAGCCGGCGGTGTTGGCATTGGCCATGTCGTTGCTCAGGACGTCCAGCTGCTGTTCGGCATTGCTTCCCGAGGTTCCCGATACGTAAAAACCAAGCTGCATAACCTCTCCTTGCCCGCCGGTGATGGCGTCCGCCCTTTTCTGAGCACAAACTGTGCCAATACCTGTCCGATGCCTTATTCCTTATATTCCAAGCATTTGCGCCTGCGTTTTTGCAAGCGTTTTGGCCATGTACGGCATTTTTTACCGTCCATCGCCGGATATTTTTGCCGCCATGGCCGTGTCCGTGCGGCACAGAAAGGCAAGCAGCTCGGCGACCAGCTGGTAGGCCTCCTCGGGAATGGAACTGCCGACCGGCACCTGCGCCAGCAGCGGGGCCAGCGTGGCATCCGCGTGGATGTGGATATCGTGTTCGCGCGCCGTGGCCATGATGTGATTGGCGATCTCTCCGAATCCCGAGGCCAGCACCCTCGGGGTATCGTGTTTGTCCGGTTCGTAGCCGATGGCGACGGCGATCTCCCGCGCCCTCATGCCACCCTCGCGCCGGTGGTGTCCTCATCCTCGATTGCTCCGGCATGCAGGCTGGCATCCAGCCTGTCCTTGCGCCCGGCCAGCCAGACGGAGAAGTCGTGTTGCAGTATGCGGTACCCGTCGGGCTGGGCGGCATGGAGGGAAAGGCGCATGCCGGCTGGGGCGTTGGCGATGATGAACGATACGGGGCCGAGATGCGGCAGATCCAGGCGCCCGCGCAGCTGGAATCCCTGGGGCGTGGCCTCGCCCCTGAGCATGCCGCGCGGCGCATCCTCGCCCTGGCGATCGACGATCAGCCAGCGCGGCGGCGCCGGGCTGATCGGCACGAATTCATAGGGGGTATCCGTGTGCATCAGCGGGGCCGGTTGGTCGGCATGCGGGGCCGGCATGGCCTTTCCTGCCTCCGGTTTCTCGGCATGCCTTTCCAGCATATGGGCGATCTCCGTCTGCGCCTGCTGGGCGGAGAGCAGGCGCAAGCGCGCAGGCAGGCCTCGGTCGATGACCTGCAGCCACAGTGCCTGGCTGGGCATGTTCGTCGGCACATGCGCCAGCAGTCGCTGTCCCCCGATCAGCAACAATGCCTGCTGTGGCTCCGAAGTGGGTTCGAGGTTGCCCGACAGGATGCTGCCCTCGGGCCAGGGCAGACGGCCGGCTGCCGGCTCAGGACCAACCTGGGGCAGGGGCAGCAGCCCCTGCAGGCTGATCGGCATCACTTCCGCGTTGCCCCATGCAGCTTCAGCAGCAGCCTGACCTGCGCGGTGGGCAGGGACAGGGTGCTGGCGATTGCTTCCTCGCTTTGCCCTTCGCGGTGCATGCGCAGCAGCTGCGTGATCTGGGAGTTCTGGGATGTCTCCGGCTTGGGCTCCGGTTCCGGCGGCCGGGGGGCAGCCGGCGCCGCGGCCGGGCGGGGGGAAGGCTTGGGCTTTGGCGCCACGACCTGCTCCCGCTTGATGCGCTCGATGTGCAGCAAGGCCTCGTTCAGGCTGAGGCTGGCGCGGTCGATCTCCTGCGCCGCCTCGGCCAGCAGGCCCTCGATGGCCCGCTGCTTGTGGCTGGTCTTCCACCACATGGCCCACAGGCCGCCGAGCGCGACCAGCATCACCAGATCAAAGGCCAGGTTCAACCAATCAGGTATAGCAATCGATGCCATCGTGATGCTCCGTCTCCCGTTCGCTCTCGTTCTCGGTGTCGTGTTGTTTCTTCGGCGGCGGCTGGCGGCGCTCCTGCTGCTGGTGCCTCGGCGTGACGTAGGAGGAAGGGGAGGGTGCGCCTACCGGGGAAATATCAGTTGGCATGGCCGTCGCCCACATCGAGCTGCAGCAGGCCGCGCAGGCGCAGCACCATCTGGCTGTGCAGTTGCGATACCCGAGATTCGGTGAGGTTCAGCACCAGGGCCACCTCCTTCATGCTCAGCTCCTCGTAGTAATACAGGGTCAGAATGATGCGTTCGCGCAGCGGCAGGGCTTCGATGGCTTCCGCCAGCTGCCCCATGAACTCGGACATCGCGGTCTGGCGCTCGGGGGTCTGTTCCGGGTCACCGGCGATGACCTCCAGCACGTCGAGCTCCCCATCCTCGTCGCCGGCCAATGGCAGGTCGTCGAAGTACAGCACCGTCATGCCCTTGATATCGAGCAGTTTCTCGCGATACGTCGTCAGGTCCATGCCCAGGGCGTCGGCAATCTCCACCTCCTCGGCCGGCCGGCCATGGACCTGTTCCAGGCGCGTCAGGGCCTGCTGTACCTCCTTCGCGGTTTCACGAAGGCTCCGTGGAAACCAGTCGAAGGCACGCAGGTAATCGACCATGGCGCCGCGCACGCGGTAACCGACGAAGGTGGAGAATTGGATGCCGCGTTCCGGGTCGAATCGGCTGGCTGCATCGAGCAGCCCGAGCACGCCGGCGTTGATCAGATCGTCACGCTCGATGGAATCGGGTACGCGGCGCATCAGCTGGTCCGCGTGGTATTGCGTCAGCGGCAGATAGGCTTCGAGCAGCAGCTCCGGGGTCTCCGGCAGATCGAGGCAGGGGCGCTCATAGCCTACGCTCATGAGCGATCGGCCTCGTCCTGCGCCTGCTGGCCGATGCCCTCCAGGCCTTCATGCAGCCACACGAGCAGCGCACCCATCAGGCCGGCGGCGGCCGACAGCACGAGGACGCGGAACATGGCCTCTTCCAGGCTGATGTCCAGCAGCAATTCGATGATGACACCGCACATCAGGCCGGTGATGGCGGCAGTGATCGCGGCCTGCAGGGCGGACATGCTCAGCCCTCTACCTGTCCGGCCTCAAGACCAGTGCGCAGGCTATGGTGCCAGAACAGCTGCAGGCCGCTGTTCTTGCGCTCATCGACGGGGCGGGCGAGCACCTGGTCGAGCATCTGTCCCAGATGCGTCGTGAACGGGGAGTCGTCCCTGAGCAACTTCTGCATGCGGATGGTACCCGGCACCTTGTCGCTGGGAGGGATATGGCCGGTGTAATCCAGGTATACGTCCAGATAGCGGTCCGCGACGGCGGACAGCCTGCGGAAGGTCATCTGGGCATCCACCGCCTCGGCCTGGTTGACCAGGACCATGAAGCGGCGCACATCCCGTTGCTTGGAGAGCACCTTGATCAGTGCATAGGCATCGGTTAGCGACGTGGGGTCGGGGGTGATCACCACCAGCGCCATCTGGGCCGAGGAAACGAAATACAGCACATTGCTGCCGATACCCGCGGCGGTATCGACGATGGCCAGGTCATAGCGATCCCCGACGGCCTCCAGCTCGTCGAGCAACAGGATCTGTTCGCTCGATTGCAGGTGGGCGATCTCGCTGATGCCGCTGCCACCGGGCAGTACGTGCAGGTTATCCGATATGGGCACGATGATGTCGGCCAGCTCGGCCTGGCCCTGTACCACATTGGCGATGGAGCCGCGCGGCGAGATGCCGAGCATGACATCGACATTCGCCAGCCCCAGATCCGCATCCAGCAGCAGCGTGCGCAAGCCCTGCTGGGCGGCGCGCGCCGCCAGATGGGTGGAGATGAAGGTCTTGCCGACCCCTCCCTTGCCGCCGGTCACGGCCAGCACCTTCGGCGCGTTACCCTTATGCTGCCTTGTCATGGATTCCCCCTTCCTTGAGTTTGGTTTTGCTGGTGAACAGGCTCAACATCGATTTCGGCGATAGCCATCCCATATGTTCCGGCACATCGGGGCCGAAGCTGCAATAGGAGAGGGGAAGGCCGGTCGCGGCCGCCAGGTTGACCAGCTTGCCGGGGCGCGCGGCCTCGTCGATCTTGCTGAAGACCAGGTCCGTGGGCGCGATGCCGGCCGCGTCACGCATCATGTGCATGCTGTCCTCCTCGTCCATCGTCGCCGGGATGACCAGAAAGCGCCGGGTGGTCGCTATCTTTTGCAGGCAGGCGCGCAGTTGCCGGATTCCCCGGTGCTGGGCGCCATGCCATCCCTCGCCATCGATAAGCAGCAAGCGTGCCGAGCCGAGGGCGCGTACCGCCTCCTGGGCCTCCTGGGCGTTGCGAGCGGAGCGACAGGGAAGGCCGAGGATGTCCGCATAGGCCGATAATTGGGCTACGCCGCCGATGCGCTCGGTGTCCAGGCTCAGGAAGGCGACGGAGACGCCCTTGATGCTGAAGTAGGCGGCCAGCTTGGCGGCGAGCAAGGTCTTGCCGGCGCCGCTCGGTCCGGTCAGGGCCACCACCTCGCGCTGCGTCTGTGGGGACAGGCGCTCCCCCCAGCTGAGTGCAGGGCAGGAAAGCGGCCGGCCCTCGGCAAAATCGTCGGCGATGTCGAAGGCATGGGACGGCGAGGTGCCGATCTCCAGCAGGGAATCGAAGGCCAGGCGCGCCGCCGGCGATTCCAGGTTGTTTCTAAGCCCCGTCGCTTCCTTTCTGGCGATGCCGTCGACCAGCCTTTCCAGGCGCTGCATGGCGTGCAGCAGGGGCGGCTGCGGCGAGGTGTCCTCCCCGGCATCCTCGGCATCGACGGCGGCATAGACCTTCCAGGAGCGGCTGCCATCGCTGGCGGTTTCCACCTGGCGATCGAGGATCAGGGCATCGGGGCCGAGGGCGTCCCGGACCTGGGCCAGCGCCTCGTGCAGCTCCGGGGCGGTGAAAACCTTAAGCTGCATGGTCCAGCCCTATCGAACTGATGTTCTTGACCATGACATTGCCGGGGACCTCGGCAACCGACAGCACGACGATGCGCCGCATGTTCTGCATCAGGGCCCTGGCCAGCAGCGGACGCAGGCGCGGGGTGGTCAGGACGATCGGCGGATCGATCTCATGGCGGGCGATCTGCTCGCTCATCTGGGCCAGCAGGCGCTGCCATTGGGTCATCTCCAGCGGCAGCTGCAGGTCTGGCTGGCTGCGCAGGCGTTCGCCGATGGCCGTTTCCACCTGCGGGGAGATCGTCAGCACGTGCAGCTCGCCCTTGGCGTTCAGGTAGGACTGGACGATGCTGCGCCCGAGCCTGGCGCGTACGCGTTCCGTCAAAGCCTCAACGCCCTGCTGGCTGCCCGAGATGTCCGCCAGCGTCTCAAGGATCAGCAGCAGATCCCGGATCGGCACCCATTCGGCCAAGAGCTGCTTCAGCACCTGCTGCAGCAGGCCGAGCGGCACAATGCTCGGCACCAGTTCGTCGACCAGTTGCGGATGACGTTCGGACAGTGCGCCGAGCATGTCGCGCACCATGCCGCGGTCCATGATCTCGTGGGCATGGTGATGCAGCAGCTCGCTGATATGGGTGACGATGACCGTGGATGGGTCGACCACCGTGTAACCGGCCATCTCCGCCTGCTGGCGCTTGGCCGGCGACACCCACAGTGCCGGCATGCCGAAGGCGGGCTCCTCTGTCGGGATGCCTTCGAGCTTGGCTGCGGCATGGTCCGCCCCGAGCGCCAGCAGCTGGCGCGGGCGAATCTCGCCACGGCCGATCTCCGCGCCGCGGATATAGACGCGGTAATCGCCGACACCCAGCTGCAGGTTGTCCTTGATGTGTACCGGCGGCAGTACGAAGCCGATCTCCTGTGCGATCTGGCGGCGCATCGCCTGCAGGCGGTCCAGCAGGTCGCCGTCGCGCTTGGACTCCACCAGGTCGATCAGGCCGTAGCCGACCTCCAGGCGGAATGGATCGACGGCTACCAGGTCGCGCAATACCGGGGCGGAGGGGGCGGCCTGCTGCGGTATCGTCTCCGGCTGCGCCTCGGTACTCGCGGCGGAGTGCTCCTCCGAGCGCCGGTACCAGCCGAAGGCGCCGGTGCCGGCGGCCAGCAGCAGGAAGGGCAGGAGGGGTAGGCCGGGAACGATGCTGATCAATAGCAGGGCGGCGGAGGCGACCAGGTAGATGCGCGGGCTCTGCGAGAACTGCGTTCCCAGTTCATCGGACAGCGTGGCGCCGCCGCCGGCACGGGTGATGATGATGCCGGCCGCGGTGGAGATCACCAGGGCGGGAATCTGTGACACCAGGCCGTCACCCACCGTCAAAATACTGTAGGTCTCCATGGCCGAATGCAGGTCCATGCCCTGCTGCATGACGCCGATCAAGAGGCCGCCGATCAGGTTGATGGCGGTGATGATCAGGCCGGCGACGGCGTCGCCGCGCACGAACTTGCTGGCGCCGTCCATGGCGCCGAAGAACTCGGCCTCGCGTTCTACGCCCGTGCGCCTTTTGCGGGCCGTGTCCTCATCGATCAGGCCGGCGTTCAGATCTGCGTCGATGGCCATCTGCTTGCCGGGCATGGCATCCAGCGTGAAGCGGGCGGCGACCTCGGCGATACGGGTCGATCCCTTGGTGATGACCACGAAGTTGATCAGTACCAGGATCAGGAAGATGACCAGGCCCACGACCATATTGCCGCCGACGACGAACTGGCCGAAGCCGTTGATGACATGGCCGGCGGCGGTGGTGCCCTCGTTGCCATGCAGCAGGATCAGGCGGGTGGTGGCCACGTTCAGGGCCAGCCGGAACAGCGTGGTCAAGAGAAGCATGGACGGGAAGACGGAGAAATCCAGCGGCTTGAGCACGTACAGCGAGGTCAGGAGGATCAGGATGCCGACGGTGATGTTGGTGGCCAGCAGGATGTCCATCAGCCAGGTCGGCAGGGGTAGGACCATGATCAGCAGCACGCCCAGTACGCCGGCCGGCAGGGCGACGTCCGTATAACGCCCGAGGCGTTGCAGTGTCATGCTGGCGACGGCTTGCATGTGTTAGGCCCCCATGCGGCGCGTGGCCTTCATCTGGAAGATCTCCGCCAGGATGATGGCCACCGCCTCGTACAGATGTTCGGGGATCTCCGCCCCCAGTTTGACATGCTTATACAAGGATCGGGCCAAAGGCTTGTTTTCCTGCATCGGGATGCCCTTATCACGGGCGATCAGCTTGATCTTTTCAGCGATTTTTCCCTTACCCTTGGCGATGACGCGCGGGGCACCGGGGTTTTCCGGCTCGTAGGCCAGTGCTACGGCGATATGCGTCGGGTTGGTGATGACGACGTCCGCCTTGGGTACATCGGCCATCATGCGATTGCGCGACATTTCCATCTGCAGGCGGCGGATGCGCGCCTTCACCTGCGGATTGCCCTCCGATTCCTTGTGTTCGTCGCGGATATCCTTTTGCGCCATGCGCATGGATTTGCCGTATTCCCAGCGCTGGTACAAGACATCGAGCAAGGCGATGGCCGTGAACAGCATGGCCGCCAGCCCGGTCAGCTTCAGGCTGCCGGCGACCGCCAGTCGGCCGATATCGATGGGGGCTTCCTGGATGGAGCGAAGGGTTTCCGGCCACAGCCCCACCAGCACCACCGAGCACGCCAAAGAAATGACGCCGATCTTGAGCAGTGATTTGACGAGTTCGGACAGCGACTTGGTGGAGAACAGGCGCCCTATGCCCTCGATGATATTGAGCTTGTCCATCGTCGGCTTCAGTGGCTCCAGCGAGAACACCGGTCCGCTGACCATGACGCTGACGAGCACGCCGAGAATCAGGATGGGCAGGGCGATTGGCATCAGCACCATGCCCATGATCTTGCCGACCATGATCATCAGCTGCTGTATGCCTGTGCCGGTGGGGTCGAAATGCACCTGGCCGGAAAGGAAGTCGCGCATCATCTTCGCCAGCGTCGTGATGCAGAAGGCGCCGGTGCCGGTGATGCCGAGCGATGCGGCGACGAGGTAGGCGATGGCCGTGGACGGCTCCCGGCTCTGCGGCACCTGCCCCTTTTCACGCGCCTCATCGAGGCGCTTGGGGGTGGCCTCCTCGGTTTGTTGGCTCTTATCCTGATCCTCGGCCATTTACGTGCCCGCCATGGCGCGGAGGAAATCCGGCAGCAAGGCGCCCAGATGGCCGTAGGACTGCTGCAGGACCGCGACGAAGGCCGGCAGCGAGAGCGCGAACACGATCAGTCCCAGCGCCACCGTCAGCGGGGCGCTGACGAAGAACACCTGGATCTGCGGTACGGCACGGGCCAACAGCCCGAGTGCCACATAGACGAACAATAGCAGGATCAGTACCGGAGCCATCAGGCGCAGGCCGGTGACGAACATGGCGGCGACGGCATCGCTGAGCGCGGACCAGCCATGGAATGACCACGAGGCCCCGATCGGCAGCAGGTGAAAGGAATCGGCCAGGGCCATCAGCAGCAGGTGATGGGCGCCGACCGAGAGCCAGATCAGCATGGCGGCGGTGGTGGCGAATTGGCCGACGACGGCCTCCTGGCTCGAGGTCACGGGATCGAAGACATTGGCCACCGCCAGGCCCATCTGATAGCTGATCACCTGTCCGGCGAACTGCACGGCGGTGAACACCAGCTGCGCGAACAGGGCGATCATGCCGGCGATGACGATCTCCTTGACGGCGATCACCATTAGCGCCAGCGGTGCGACGGGGATGGCCGGCACCGTCGGGGCAACCACGGGATAGAGCAAAAAGCTGATGAGAACGGCCAGTCCCGCCTTGGTTTGCACCGGGATGAAGGTATGGCCGAGCACCGGCAGCAGGATCAGGATCAGGCCGACGCGCAGGAAGATCAGCAGTCCGATCATCAGGGTGTGCGGGTCGAGTACGGGCAGATCCATGTCAGTTCAGCAGGGTGGGGATGGATTCGATCAGGTGGCGGGTGAAGGTGACGATCTTCTCGGTCATCCAGGGGGCGGCCACCACCAGTGTCACGAACACGGCGATGATCTTGGGCACGAAGGTCAGCGTCATCTCCTGGATCTGCGTGACCGCCTGCAGCAGGGAGATAACGACGCCGACGACCAGCGCCACCAGCAGCATCGGCATGGACAGCAGCAGCACCATGTACAGGGCCTGCGTGGTGAGATGGACGGCGGTCTCGGCGTTCATGAACGTGCAAAAAGCAAGATGGAGGCCATGCCCCGCGCTGGGCGAACGGCCTTATTTATGCGGACTTAAGCTGCCAAAGCCGGCGACCGTTGAAACTGACCGCATCCCACTGTGAGCGGGCACCGCTGACGTTCTCGGCCGCACCCGTGATCAGATAGCCTCCGGGCGCCATGAGGCGGGCGATGCGGTCGATGACGCGGGCGCGTTCCTCCGGTGAGAAATAGATCAGCACATTGCGGCAGAAGACGACATGGAAGGCGCCTTCCGGCTTGAGATCGAACGACAGGTTGTCCGAGATCAGGTTGGCATGCTGGAAGCGGACCAGGCTGCGCAGCTCGTCACGGACGCGAAACTGCTCCTGGTGCTGCTCGAAATAGCGCACGAGCATCTGCACGGGTAGGCCGCGCTGCACCTCCATTTGCGTGTAGATGCCGGTCTCGGCCTGCTTCAACACCTTGTGGTCGATGTCCGAGGCTGTGATGCGGACCCGGCGATTGACGTTCGGCACCGACTTCACGGCGGTCATGGCGATCGAATACGGTTCCTGTCCCTTCGAGCACGCGGCCGACCATATGTTGATCTTCTCATGGACTGGGGTCTTGTCGGCGATCTGCGGCAGGATCAGTTGACGCAAGGCTTCAAACGGGTATGTGTCGCGGAAGAATAAGGTCTCGTTGGTGGTCATGGCGTGGATCGTATCGATGGCAAGCCCGCTACGATCATCGCCGCGGATGGCCTCCGCCAAAGCGTTCAGGTTGCCCAGATTATGATTCTTCAGCAATGGCGTCAGGCGCGTTTCCAGCAGATAGCGTTTGGAGTCATCGAGGATCAGGCCGCTCTGACGCCTGAGGAAATCGGAAAGGTAGCGAAAATTACCGTCGTTCATGACCGATACGCCTGGGTCGTCGAGGTGTTCGCGCGCATGCGTTGGGTCTGTGCCATGATGGCGCCCGCAATATCGGTCAGCGGCAGCACCCGGTGCGCTGCGCCGGCTGCCACCGTTGCTCCTGGCATGCCCCATACGGTGCTGGATTCCTTATCCTGGGCGATGACGAAGGCGCCATGCCGGGTCAGCTCCAGCGCCCCTGCGGCACCATCCTTGCCCATGCCTGTCAGCACTACGGCCAGGGTTTGCACGCGCGGAGCGAGAGCGGCCAGGGACAGGAATGAGGCATCGACCGCCGGCCGGCAGAAATGCAGCGGCGGGGAATCGTCCAGATGAGCGCTTAGGACGCCGTGATCGTTATGGATCTGCAAGTGCGTGCCTCCGGGCGCGAAATAGACATGGCCGGGTTGCAGGCGTTCCCCCTCCTGGGCGACGCTGCAGGGCGGCGGGGTATCCTTGTCCATGCGTGCGGCCAGCGAGCGGATGAACAATTCCGGCATATGCTGGACCACGACGACCGGGATCGGCAGCTGTGCCGACAGAGCGGCGAGTACGGCATACAAGGCGGCAGGACCGCCGGTGCTGGCGCCGATCGCCAGAATGTCGGGCGCACCGCCACGCGGCGCCATGGGCTGGGGTGTGGGGCGGGCAGCGGCGGCTGGCGCCGGCGCAACCGGATTCTTCTTCTCGAAGTGCGGCCGCAACGCGTTCAGGGACTCTCCCAGGCCTCGCTGGATGCTCTCCATGGGGTTTGGATCGGAGGCCCTGGGCTTGACGATGAAGTCGAAGGCACCCGCCTTCAGGGCCTGTACGGTGCGATCGGCGTCGTCCTCGGTTTCGGCGGCGATGATGATGCCGGAGATATTCGGGTAATCGCGCTTCATCGCCTGCAGCGTTTCCATGCCGTTCATGCGCGGCATGTTCATGTCCAGGGTCACGGCATCGGGTCGGAGCTCCTGCATCTTTTCCAGTGCCTCAATGCCATCACGCGCCACGCCCACGACCTCGACATTGGGCAGGGCCATCAGGCAGCGACGCAGAAACATGCGGAAGGCGACGGAATCGTCGACAATGAGTAGGCGAATCATAGGGTATCCTCGGCTAGAAAGGGCACGAAGCGGCTCAGGCCAGGCCCAGCATGGCGAGTTTCTCCTCCACCATCTGGGAATCGAACGGCTTCATGATGTACTCGTCGGCTCCGGCGGAGATCGCCTTGATGATCGAGGGCATCGTGGCCTCGGTCGTGACCATGACCACCGTCGGCTTCTCGGCAAAGACCGGGGAGGCCCGCAGCGCGACCAGGAAATCATAGCCGTTCATGACGGGCATGTGCCAGTCAAGCAGTACCAGGTCGACATCGGCATGCTTGAGCACCTGTTCCATGGCCTGTTTGCCGTTTTCCGCTTCGAACACATCCCAGCCAAACTGTTGCATGATGCCGCGTAGGGTGAGTCGCACGACCTTGGCGTCGTCTACCACCAGCACCTTCATGCCTCCACCTCGTCCGTTTGCGCCTGTTCGTCGGTCAATTCCAGCGTGTGGGTGATGAAACGATCGACATCGAGGACAACCAGCAAATGCTTCTCCAGCTTCAGCACGCCTGAGCCGACGGTGCGCCAGCATTCCGGTAACGAGTGCGGCATCTCCTCCTGAACCCGGGAGTCCGGCGGCATGACCTCGCCAACCTCGTCGACCATCAGGCCGAAGTCCTCCCCGTCGTCTGTTTCAATGATGACGACGCGGTATGGCTTATCCTGATCGTGCGCGGGAAGTCCCAGCGCGTTACGCATGTCGAGCTGGGTGATGACATGCCCGCGCAGGTTGATCAGACCCGCGATCACCCCGTGCGCCAGCGGGATGGGGGTGCAGCGCGTGGGCGTGATGACCTCCCTGACATGGCGCACCGGAATGCCAAGATTCTGGCCATGCAGGCGGCAGGTCAGCAATTCAATTGCCTTGCTCATACTTTGTACTCCTTCCCCATGTGCTTGAGGGATGCGCGGATGGCTATGATGCCGCCGCCATGCCCAGGCCCACGATCTCCTGAAGCCTGCTGCGCAAGCTGGTCGACTCCGTTTTCTTCAAACTGGCGGCAAACAATTCCTTGTCCTCGTCGCGTTTGGGCTGGAACGAGGCCAGCGCCACGATGGGGATCGAGCTGAGCCTTTCCTGTTTCTTCACCCAACGCGCCAGATCCATGCCCTGCTGATCGGGCATGTCGAGATCGGCAAGGATCATGCTCGGGGTGTATTGATCGAGCCATGCCTTTGCATGCAGCACGGAATCGGCCGTCCACACCGCATATCCCATGGATTCCAGCGTTGGCAGCAGCAGGTCCCGGAAGAATGGCGAGCCCTCGAGCAGCAGCAGAGGGGGCTTGTCGCCATCCGTTTCGCTGTCGGCCTTGCCGAACCATTCGGGCGCAACCGCCTTGACCAATTCGTAGACGTCGACGACCTCGGTGGCCTGTTCAAAGATCACCGCCGTGCCGAGGAAGATCGAATGGCTGGAGCCAAGCTCCACATCGAGCGGCACCTCGGCCACATCGATGATCTGCCCGACCTCCAGGCACAAATGCCCATTGCTGTCGGACAGGATGATGCAGGACATGTCCTCGCCCGCGTCCTCGCTGGCGGACGATGCCAGGCCCAGCATGTGCTGCCAGCGACGGAAGGGAATGATATCCCCCCGGTACTGCAGCACCTCGGTGCCGCCGGATTTTTCGATCTTGTTGCGGGAGATGGTTTCCAGCCTTTGCACGATGGACATGGGGATCGCATAGCGCTCCCCTCCTTGTTCGAACAGCACGATGTGCTGCAGGTTGCGCTTGGGTCGGTCGTGTGCGGGTTGATCCCCCTTGGACAGGGACAGGTCTGCGGTTGCCGACAGGTTCGTCTTCTGCATCAAGCCGTTGCAGTCGATGATCGGCACGACGCCGCCATCGCCGAGGATGCTGCAACCGGCGAAGATGTTGAGCTTCTGGAAATGCGCGCCGAGCGGTTTGACGACGACCTCTTCGGCACCGAGCACTTCGTCCACGACCAGGCCGAATTTCATCGAACCGATGGTCACGACGACGATGGTAAAATCCTGTTGGTTCGTCGCCGGCAACTGCAGCAGGTCGGAGAGCAGCATCACGGGCAGTAGCTTGTCGCGCAGGCGGTAGAAGTGGCTGCCCGCGTAACTCTCCCAGGCGGTGTCGGATGCGGAGACGCCGATGAGTTCCTGCACGTTCATCTGAGGGATGGCGAATTGCTGTGCGGAGGTGCGGACAATCAGGCCCGCGATGATGGCGAGCGTCAGGGGGATGCGCATGCGCAGGGTGGTTCCGGCGCCTATGCGGCTTTCGACCTCGACGTTGCCTCCGGTTTTCTCGATTTCGGCCCGTACCACATCCATGCCGACCCCGCGCCCCGACACCTTGGATACCTCCTTGGCTGTAGACAGGCCGGGATGGAAGATCAGCTGCAGGGCGGCGCTGGTGCTCATGCGGTCCGCGGCCTCGCGCGGCATCAGCCCCATCTCGATGGCCTTGTCGCGCACGCGAGCGGCATCGATGCCCTTGCCGTCGTCCTTGACCTCGATGATGATGTTGCCGCTTTCCTGGCGTGCCGAAAGGTGGATGGTGCCTTCCTCGGGCTTCCCGGCCGCGCGCCGCTCTTCCGGCGTTTCGATGCCGTGATCGCAGCTGTTGCGGATGATGTGGGTCATCGGGTCGCGCAGGGCGGCCAGGATGAAGCGGTCCAGTTCGGTTTCCTCTCCCTCCATGACCACCTGGATGCGCTTGCCGAGCTCATGCGCCAGATCCCGCACGACGCGCGGAGCCCGGCTCCATAGCCCCCCTACGGGCTGCATGCGCAGGCGCAGCACCTGATCCTGCAGACTGTTCGTCGAATGGTCGATATAACGGGTGACGCGTTGTACCTCCGGCGCGGCGCCCGTGGCCACCATCTGCAGCAGACGGTTGCGGGTCAGCACGAGTTCTCCGATCTGGTTCATCAACTCGTCCACCACATGGGTATCGACGCGGATGCTGGTTTCCACCGCCTGATGCTTGGGTGCGGTCTTGGCGGCGCTGGCCTCTTTTCCCTGGGCGGGCACCGGCACCGGTTCGGCCGGCTTCGTTTCTGCGGCGGGCTCGGGCGCTGCCTGCTCCCTAGGCGCCTTCGGCTCGGGCTCAGCGGGGGCATCGGTGGCCTCTGCTGCGTTCTCCGGGCTGGGCGCGGTCTCTTCATCAGGCTCGCCGTCTTGGTTCGCCATATCCTCGATGGCGCGCGTCGCCGCCCTCAGGCGGTTGGTCAGGCTGGAGTAGTCGCCATCTGGCTCGGCCCCGCTTTCTTCGATGGCGGCGATGATGGTCTTGATAGCGTCGATCGCCTCCAGCAGCAGCGAGATCAGGTCGGTGTCGACGTGAAACTTCTCGGAACGGATCTTGCCCAACAGATTTTCGGTCGCATGCGACAGGCCTTCCAGGCGCGCGAGTCCCAGAAAGCCGCATGTGCCCTTGACCGTGTGGATGGCACGGAAGATGCCATTGATGGTTTCCGCATCCTCCGGATTCGATTCCAGGCTCAGCAGACGCTGCTCGATATCACCGAGGCCTTCGTTGCTTTCCGTGAGGAATTCGGCAAGCAGTTCCTGATCCATTTCCATGTCGTCCATCTACGTCTCCTGGCTGCGGGTTTGAAATCGGGCAATGGGAATCATCGAATCATCGTTTCATCCCGATAGAGAGTGCGCGCTCATGCATCGCTCAGCACCCGTGTAACCACCTCGCGCTCCTCCGGCATGACATAACGGCCAACCAGGGTGTCGAGCCACGCGGGGGTGCCGAGTGACTGTTCCCGGGATGCATTTTTCCATTCCTCCAAGCTGCCGACCACATTTTGCAGGCGCTGCATCACGCGGTCGATGCGCTGCAGGTCGGTTAACGCGGCCAACACGTGGGCGGTGAGCTCGGATTCCGGGTGCAACTCGATAATCTTGGCCAGATGGCCGAGGCCACTCTCGGTGCACAGGTGCAGATCCTGCAGCGCCCCGACGACCTGCGCCTGCAGCACAGAAAGCAGGCGGGGGTCGCTTACGTTCGGCCAGTGATCGGGATGCTCCATCGTCGACTCCGTTATGCTTTCAGGCCATGGGTGAAGTCTTCAACCATGCTGGAAAGCTGGTTGGTGCTTTCCTCCAATCGCTGCGCTGCCGAAAGCAGCTCGGATGCGGAGCGCCCCGTCTCCTCGGCGGCGCCGGAGACATCGGTGACGCTGCCGGTCACATCGGCCACGCTGACGCTGGCATGCTGGACGCTGGCGGAGATCTCGTGGGCGGCCGTGGCCTGCTCCTCGGCGGCGGCGGTGATGGTGGCGGTGATGTCGCTGGCGCGCTTGATGATGTTGGCGATGCCGGCGATGGCCTCGCTGCTCTGCTTGCTCTCGACCTGCAGGCGGTTGATCTGCGTGGAGATCT
>OFHG01000196.1_pt1 | contig 26385 bp, 22 predicted proteins | sample 1521931 | NCBI WGS metagenome assembly OFHG01 (sample SAMEA2468438, study PRJEB22500) | soil metagenome | biome: Glassland; feature: Farmland; material: Clay | place: Australia | collected 2013-01-31 | depth 0.55 m
TCACAGTACCACTCCGGAACTCTCGTTTGGCCCGGTATCGCGCCACAGAGCCTGGCGAAGATTGTTGCCGATAATCTAGCGCCTCAATTAATCATCGGGCAGCGTGTAGATGACGTGCTTGGCTATTCACATGTTTCTCGTGAGCCGTGGAAGCCGGGATGGAATATAGTGCCTGAATGGCAGGACCAAAAACACAACACAAAAACCAAGCGCGATATAAAAGAAGCAGAATCGTTTCTTTATAATGGCGGCATTAACATCAAAGATTCCATTGACCGACGCAAGAAGGAATTGATGATATTTCCAGAGGCGCTTGCCGCCATTGTTCGCAATACGCTGACGTATGATGGTATAGCGATCTGGACGGAGAGAGACGCAAAAGATAGAGTTATCTCATACAAGCCATTGAGTTCGGCAAATATTCGCTTGGTTGATAGAGAAAATGGCTATTTGGGCGACAAGGAAATAGTTTTCGTTGGCGTGGACGAGGCGGGTAATGTAGGCTGGACTTTCAGTGATAAGGATTTGTACTGGTATGTGCGCAATCCAAGACTCGATCCCGGCGTCTATCAATACGGATATTCCGAGATTGAGATCGGAATCAACCTCATCCGTGGTTATACCAATGCCCTTGGCCTGAACATAAATCGTTTTGACCGCAATGCTACGCCCAATGGCATCCTGAAAGTGAAGGGAAACTGGAACCAGAAGCAGCTTTCGATCTTGAACCGTCTATGGCTTAACATGAAGCGCGGGCAAACCAAGAATTGGGTATTGCCTGTTATGCGTATGCCAGAGAATGGCGATATCGAATTGATGGATCTCAGTGACGTTCAGGGCTGGGAAACCGTCTACGGCGATTTCGTCAACATGCTTGCGGGCGCATTGTGCGCTGTCTATCGCTTCCCGTCTGAGCGTCTTCGTTATCGTACATCAGGCATGCAGGGCGATAACGCTGCGCCATCGACACCCAAAGATGCCGTTATCGACAAGACCGATATCGGCCTCCCCGTTCTCCTGATACATCTTGAGAACGTCATCAACGACTGTCTTATCAAACCCCGCTGGCCGCACTTGCGTTTCAAGTTCAATGGCAAGAATCCCAAAGAAGATGCGCGTGAATACGAGGCCAAGCTGAATTCGATGACGCTTGGCGAACGCCGCCATGCCGCAGGATTGCCCCCGATGGCCGATACCGTTGAAGATGAAGGACTTAAGAAAGTGGCCGAGATTATGGAGCTGGCTCCGGGAGACGGTGCTTATACGGGGGTATTCCAAGCCATCTTACAAGTCTTCGGGATGGCAGGCTCCAAGAACGACCCGAATGCTGGCGCGGGGACGCAAGGAAGCGAAATCCAGTCCACGAACAAAGATCCCCAAAGCAAAGAAGACCATGGTCACGCGGCGGGCATTCGCAGGCCGACGGCTAGAGACAAGAAGAACGCTGGAGAATAGTGTCCAGTACCACTTGCAATGCATGATTTTTTTGTGGTATAACTAAATTCGCCAGCATTAACGCCACATTAGGCTATGTTCATATAGAAACATGGCTACATAAAACAAAAAACAGCGGAGAAAATAATGATTGATCAGATCGCCTTTCCAGCGAATATGCAGGGCAGTGGATTTTATAGAATCGCGCTGCCACAGAACGTATTGACCCGTCAGAATCCTGAACTGAATCTTCAGTCCCATCAGAATCTCGTTCCGTTGCACGTTGCACAGAGTGCGAAGTCCGTCCTGTTTCAGTGGGTCTATTCCGATGTTATGCTGAATTACATGAAGGAAATCCGCAAGCATACGAATGCCTCCATCATCTACGAGATTGACGACCTGTTCACCAAAATTCCGCACGCCAATCTGACGCGCGGCGCCATGCCAAAAGATCTTGTGGCCCGCGTCAAGGAGGCCATGGCGATAAGTGATCGCGTCGTTACGACGACAGATTATCTTGCAGAAGCCTTCTCGCATCACACCCAGACGCCAATTTACGTCGCGCCGAATGCCATTCCCAACGAACTCGTCCAGCCCATCAAGCACAGAGATACCGACAAGAAGATGCGCGTCGGTTGGCATGGCTCCGTATCGCATAGCGGTGATTTGGCGCTCATCAAGGATTTGGTCCGAGAGACTATTGACGAATTCGAATGGGTATTCTTCGGCATGTTTCCTGCTGGACTGGAAGAGTTTGTCAGGTCTGGCAAGATTGAATTTCATGAGGGCAAACCGATTGAAGAGTTTTTGAAGACTCTGACGAATCTTAATCTTCACGTCGGCCTTGCGCCATTGGAGAATCATCCGTTCAACGACGGGAAAAGCGATCTCAAGATTCTCGAGTATGGCGCTATGGGCATTCCAGTTATTGCATCCGATATGACGCCGTACAAGCCATGGCCTGTCACAAAACTCAAGAACCGCTACAAAGACTGGCTCAAGGCACTACGCGATTATGCCGACGATGAAGATAATCGCAGCGAAGACGCTAAGACGTTGCAAATGGAGGTCCGCGTCCGTGGCGTTATCTACCATAATTCACACAAGTTCTCGGATGCTTGGGGCATTGAGGTTCCCAACAATGAGTTGCTGCTTCCGCCTTCTTTGGGGCGAGAAACTGTTGTGAATGAAAAGCCGTCGGACCCGGAAGTGACAGTCATTGTTCCGATCTATGCGAAGACCGCAGAGCCAATTAAATGCACTCGTCGCTGCCTGTCGGCGCTGGCTTCTGCAAAAAATGAAACGCCCTTCAATGTTGAGTGCATTATTGACGGCGATCCCATAAGAAACTTTTGGCCTCAAGACGAAGAGGCGAAAAATGAACTCCATGAATTGGCTTCTGACATCAAGAAATTCGGGTTCAGTCTCCACAAGCAAGAAATCAATATCGGATTCACCAAGACTATCAACAAAGCCGCCAAGCGCATTAAAACCGATAGTTTCGTCATCCTGAATTCCGATACCGTCGTCACCGATGGTTGGCTGGACGGAATGATGTTGTGTGCAAATGACGAGACAATCAAAAACAAGATAGCTTCCATCACGCCGTTGACGAACAATGGCGAACTAGCATCCTATCCTTCCGTTTTCCGACAAGACAACCCAACGATTCATTCCGGATGGCTTCCGAAAGAAATCCATGCAATTGAAATGCCGATAGGTGTCGGGTTCTGTATGCTCATCAAGAGCGACGTGTGGAGGAAGGTTGGCGGATTCGATGAGGATTTGTTCCCTGTTGGTTATGGCGAAGAAACTGAGTGGTGCTTACGGGCCGGAAAGGAGGGCTACAAGCATTATCTGTCCGCCAACTCCTATGTATGGCATGAGGGCGCGGTTTCTTTCGGGAATGAAAAACGCACTCGACTTGCTACAAAGGGGATAGATATAGTTACGGATTTGTATCCAGATTATCAGGCGATGCTTATGGAGTTACCGAAAAGACTCGCCTCCTTCCATCGTGTCACTGACATGGTTTATTTTAAAGATAAGGCAAAGTTTCTGATTATCGGACACAATCTAGGCGGCGGCAGTGAACGATGGCTAAAGGAGACAAAAGAACAGATTGAGGCCGGCCTTGGTGAAGGTGCGGCGATCATTATGCGGCCACTCGAAAAGGACTTGATTCAACTTGAAGGCATCCGCAATGCCGGAATTTATGACTTGTCCTCGGAAGACAGCCGCAAGCATTTCGGCGAAGCGCTGAAATATCTTGGCGTCAATGCCATTATGGTCAGTCAACTCGTAGGATATTCAACGGCGGTCCATGCTTTTCTGCATGGCACGGATATTCCATACAGTGTCATGTTGCATGACTATTTTTCTTCCTGCCAGCGAGTCAACTTCATGAGGAACGGAGAATACTGCGGCGCTCCTACCGATGTTGTCGAGTGCCAGCGATGCTGCATTGACTCGAATACGGACGCCAGGTTATGGCGGCAGGTATGGGACATTACGCTGAAAAAGGCGAAGGAAGTGATTGCCTCGACACAGGGCGTCGTTGATGCGATTCACAAATATTATAAAGACATTGAGATAAAGATTCTTCCGCTTGAACAATGCGAATGGCCAGAAAAAGAAGCTTTCCCAGAAGAAGGAAGGGTTCTGGTTATGGGCGCAATCGGGCAGCCGAAGGGTGCAGATGTCGTTATTGACGCCATTCGGTACGCTAATGAAACAGGCAGTCACTTAAAATTCGCAATCCTCGGAACTTTGGTGGGTATTGAAAAAGTCATAGACTTGCCAAATGTCGAGTATTATGGTCTTTATAATGACGAAGATGTTCCTGGATTGATCAAAAAAATCAAGCCGTCCTGCATGTTTTTTAGTTCGATTTGGCCGGAAACATGGTCGTATGTCCTGACTCATGCGTTCAATAATGCGATTTGTCCGGTCGCTTTTGATATCGGCGCCCCGGCAGAGCGCATTAAAGAGCTTGGGTTCGGAGAAGTCATCCCGTTTAAGTACAGAAATAGTCCGTTCGATATTTTGGAGTATTTGTGCTAATGTCGATATCGCCCTCCCTTATCTTCCACAGGGACAGGAATTTAGGGGAGGCTTCTTTACCATATCCTTGAAAGAAACTCATTTTTCAGGGATTAGCCATGATTATCATCGAAAAATCCAATGCAATTGCTCATGCCGATAACGATTGCTCCCTCGTCTATAAGAGCGGCTCAAAATTCAAAATCAAGCATCTCGCCAAAGGGCAAGAATTTGTATGCCCTGAGGAGCATGCTTATATTTTCGATAAGGCTGAGAAAAAACTAGGGGAGGGCGAGCATCACACGCCGCCCAAGGGCTATCCGACCTCCCGCGACGACTACGCCGTTCCAGACTATTACATTTTCCCCATCGACAGAAAACATATCCACGCCGCCATCTCGTACTTTGGCAAGCATTCTTGGCAGGTGGGAGAGAATAAAAAAGAAGCCGCAAAGCGCATTCTCTCTCGCGCCGAGAAGTATGGGATTGATGTAGGTAAGGATTCGGACGTTTATCGCGCCGCTCATTAATGACAGCCGCCCTAGACAAAGAAGCCTTCCTTGTATCCATGCCTTGCTTGGTCAAGGCTTATACGCATAATCTCGACGCTAAGGAACGTATCGTTTCCGTCGAGGCGTCATGCGAGGAGATGGACTCGGAGGGAGATATCATTCTCCAGCGAGCCCTCCTTGACTCTGCGCCTGATTTTATCAAGAGCGGCGATCTGGATATCGATCATTTGTCTAAAATTGGCAGTCGCTATGGAATCCGCGATCCAGAGAAATATATCGTTGGCCGCCCATTGGAGGTGCGGGACATGGGGAACGGCCGCACGGAGGTTGTGGGCCGCATTGATTCCTTTGCTCCCTTTGATCCCGTGGCGAACAAGGCCGATGAGTTGTGGAAGTCGCTGGTTTCCGAACCCGATGCTGTTTGGCGGGCATCTATTTATGGCTTCCCGACGGACCTCGAGAAAGGCGTTGGTGGTGCTCAGCGTTATCTTGTGCGGTCAATGCGCTGGACATCGATGGCTTTCACGCGCCGTCCGGTGAACGACAAAATTCAGAAAAAGACCACGATCATCATGGCGAAAAGTTTGGATGCCGAAATCATCAAGGGCGATTTCATGTCCAGCTTCGGAGAGAAGATCTCCGGCCAAGATATGCCGGAACTCGATATTCTTTTCAAGTCCTATGAAGACCATTGGCGGTCGCGCTGTGACATGATGATGAAAAGCCGCACGCTCTATGATATCAAAAATCATTTTGTGAAGTGCGAAAGGTTCTCGGAGAAGAATGCCGAAATTGCAGCGCATGCCGTCATGAATATGATTCGGCGCGGAACTCGGTAGAGCTTTTGGAAATTTCGTTATTTTGTTTACCATATAGTTCAGATATTTAGTGATTTTGTGTCTCGGTGCGGCACTTAATTATTGGATGAATGCACCAAAAAAACTCAATTTACAAGCCTTTCGGCTGTTTCGGAGGAAGCAAATGGGCATGAAGCTGTCTGATTTTATGAAAGCATACGAGGAGCTGACGGCGGATGACATTGCCACTCTGCTGAAGGCCGATCCCAAGAAGTCGCGCGAAATTATGGAGCTGTGGGATAATCCGGACGACAATGCTCTGAGCGAGAAAGAAGTTCCGACGGGTCCGCGACAGGCGGCATCCGGTGACGGCGCCGAAAAGATGATCGAAGATTACTCCAATCCCGCCAAGCAGCAGGGCCTAGCTGAAGCCTATGAAGAGCTGGGTCGGCGCATGTTTGACATGGAGAAAGCCATGAAGGCCGTGACCGCCGGCGTAAGCGCGCTTCTGGCTAAGGCCGAGGAAGATGAGGGAGAGGATGAAGATCATGAGAAGGAGGCCAAGAAGGCCGCCAAAGCCATTATCAGTCAGATCAACAAGATGGTCAAGTCGCAATATAAGCTGAGTGTTGTTGAGAAAGCGCTGATTGCAACCATCAAGAAGGCCGAAGAAGAGAAGGACGAAGATGGCAAGAAGGAAGCCGAGAAGGCTCTGAAGGCTTATCGCGCAAACAAGGCCGAAGACGCTCACCTCGCCGACGAGGACACCAATCAGGCTGACGAGTCCGCTGAAGCCGCAAAGGCCGAAGATGAGCACGAAAAGGAAGATAAGGAGGCCAAGAGGGCAGAGCACGAAAAGGACAAGGAAGAGGAGATAGAGAAGTCCAGGCCCGTCAACAAGAAACCCGGATCGCTTGCGAAGGGCAATGCCGATCTTGATGTCAGCAATTCCGAGAATGTACTTGTCAAGGCTCGTACCGACCTGTCCGATGGCGTAATCGGCGACGAGGAGTACAACGAGATTAATCAGTTGGCTCAGGCGAAGTTCTACGTTGAGCAGGGTCAGTTGTCAAAGGATGTTTTTGGTCAGATGATGGCCAAGGCTTCCGAACCCGTAATCCGTTATTTCAAGTAAGGGGCAATTAAAGATGGCTAAGGATTTTGTTTTGGACGATCTGCATGCACGGGCCATGAATGGCCTCGCGAAGCAATTCGGTCCTCACCTGGACGCCCCTCTTCCGCAGGCTATCTTGAAGTTGGCCTCGGAGATGGGCACTAAGTCCGATAACGCTTATGGTCGGGAAGCCTCTCGCGCTATCGCCAAATCCATGAACGCAGAGCGCTGGACTCCGGCCGATGTCAAGACCGATCAGGGCGACAGCATGCGCGTCATGTACAAAGGCCGTCCTCCGGTCACCATGGCCAAGGCCGATCTGGACGTAGGCACTCTGACCAACTTCTCTCAGATCACTGGCGGTCAGTCGCTGGGTTATGTCTCTCTGGACACCCAGATGGCTCGCGGCACTGTCCGTCCGCGCTCCTTCACCCTGTATCAGGCGATGAAGAAGTCTGCGGCCTATCAGATTGTCGATTACTGGCCGTATGCTGGCAACACTGGCGGCAAGCTGCCCGGCTCGTCTTTCGCCGACTACTCCAGCGCAACCGCTGGCGCTCTCAGCACCAATGCAGGCCAATACCAGCTCAACAACATCACGCTGAAGATGGCTGTTGATGGACGCGCCATCACGACTGCTCTGGCGGCTCAGAACTCCTTTGTTGATATCGGCGAGCAGGAAACTGCGAATGCCGCACTCAGCATCCTGGAGTCCGTGAACTGGACCAACTACTGGGGCAATAGCACCTACTACGCAAATCAGCCGAATGGTCTGGAATCCCAGCTCCCTTCAGGCAACAAGTTCGACTGGTACGACTACTACACCACCGTTGCTTCTCCGGCTGGCAAATCTTCCGCTCAGGCGCTGTTTGATCTGATTTACGAAGGCACTGCCACTATTTCGAGCTACCGCTCGTTCGGTCGCCCGACTCATGCCTTCATGTCTCCGCAGGCGATGGGCTCGTTCCAGGGCATCTCCACCACCTTGCTGAACAACATCCTGAACGAGATTGGCGGCAATAGCGCGGCCCGCGCCCTGACCATCAATGGCGACATTGCTGGCATGCGCACTGCGTTTGGCGAAGTGGCGTTCGAGGTTGATCTGTTCATCCCCGCTCGCGACTACCCGGCTCAGGCTTACCCGACTCCGACTGGCGGCACCTACGCGACGACCTCCTCGCCGTGGGCTCCGACTAGCGTCTCTGGCGCCACCTCGACCGGCGTCTCTGGATCGAAGTTCGACAGCACCTACTCTGGCACTTTCACCTACGCTGTGGCTGGCATGGATGCCTCTATGAACGAGTCGCAGTTGACCTGGGTAACCGTGACTGGCGTGGCGGCTGGTGGTAGCGTAACACTGACCATCAACCCGAATGGCGCTGGCTCCAACGCCGCGTTCCGGGTCTACCGCTCCGGCGTAGGCAATACGGTGACGGGCACTGGATCGACCGACGTGTATCAGGTTCGCTACATTGGGGAAGTGGTTGCAAGTGGCACGAGTGCCGTTACCTTCACCGATCTGAATGCGAAGATTCCGGGTTCTGAGAGCATCTTCCTGCTGGACATGGATGATGCTGACGACGCTCTGGACTATCGTTACCTGCTGCCGCTGAGCCGGATCAACCTGTTCCAGAATAATCTGCTCATGCCTTGGGCCGTTGTAACCATCGGTGCGCCGCGAGTCAGGATTCCTAAGTGGCATGGAATGATCTACAACTATGTGGCCGAGAACACCACGTGGTCTCCGACTCGTTCCGATAATCCGCTGCCGCCTCCTGGCGTATAATCTCCTCGCTTAAGAGGTAGGCATTGAAGGGAGCCTTTTGGCTCCCTTCTTTTTTTGGCCTTGTTCATGACAGGACGCTTGACAATATTTCCTTGTATCCATATAATTTAGGAATATTTATCGGATAGGAGCAAAGGGATGATCTGCCCAAGATGCCTGGAAGAAAAAGATATTTCTGAATTTCTTCTAAAAACTGGCCGCAAACGAGTGTATTGTAGTCCTTGCATGAGAGAATACAAAAGAAATCGGTATGCCGCCAACCCCGAGCCTGCACGTATGGCGGCAAAAAAAAGGTACACTGAAAAGAGGGAAGAAATAGCAGCCTATCAGAAGATATATTCAGAAGAGCACAAAGAAGAGAAGCGTCTTCGCGAAGCCGGCCGGCGCATTGAAAAGAAGGAGGAAATTAAGGAAAAAGATAGGATTCGCAATCAGAATCCTGCCAGAAAAGAAATGAGGCGCGCACGGCATTCTTATCGCTACAATAGCGACCAGGAATACAGGGAAAGAGTCAGAAAAAGTTCCAAGAGAGCGCAGCAGAAGTACTACCACGATAATAAAGATGAAATCCTGTTGAAATCCAAAGATAAGTATTGGTCTGATCCAAAGAAAGCCAGGGAAAGAAGTAGGGATTCTGTGCGGCGATGGAGCAAGATTCACCCAGACAAGGCGAGGAACAATAATCTCAGGCGTAGGGCGCGACTCAAGGCAGCGTCTATTGAGCAATTTGACGAATCTCTTTATAAACGATATCTGTCAGAATGGCAATTAGGCCGATGTTATTTATGTAACGGCTTTTTGTCGGAGGCCAAGGGAACTCATCTTGAACATCATTACGCCCTGGATAATGGAGGGGTCCACGCACGCAGAAACCTAAGTCTTGCTTGCGATAGTTGCAATTCGTCAAAAAGGATTAAAGTTTATGGCATTGAATGGATGCCAAAACATTTTAATGCGGCAGAAGATTGGTTCGTGTTTTCTGATGAAATCAAGGATGCCTTTGATGGAGATATGCCATTCTACGTTGTTTCGACATTTCTTGCATCAGAACGTAATGCCAAAAATCCGAAAAGTCTTATATCCGATTTGCGAAATACGTACGGAAAGCCTATTTTTTTCGATTTTGAGTGGAGAGAAAAAAAGGAAATTATTCTATCAATGATGAAGCATAGGCGCGGAAACAGTCAATCTATAGGAGGCAGAGAGACTGATCTGGTAGTGCTAGATACGGACGATGCGGCACCCTTCTTTGATGCAACCCATATTCAGGGGTTCGGGAGAGGGTCATTTTATTACGGACTCGTAAAGAACAATGAACTTGTCGCCGCATCTGCGTGGCTTGAGTTTAAAGATAGGATAGAGCTTAACAGACTATCATTTGTCGGGCATGTATCTGGTGGGTTCAGTAAATTGCTAAAACATGTTTCAAGAGTTAGCAATAAGCCTATTATATCTTTTGTAGATCAGAGATACGCTGATGGAAATAGTTACGAGAAGATCGGGTTCAGATATATTGGGGAAACCGCGAACCCGGTCTATTATTATGTAAATGGATCCGGGATATATCATAGAAGATTGTTTACTAAAGAAAAGCAAAAATCTATGCTAGAGTATTTTAATGAAGATCTCACGGAGGCGAAAAATGCCAATGCCAATGGATTCTTTAGATTATACGGAATGAAGCAAAAGAAATATATTTTCATTTCTTGACTCCGCCGTCAAGTCATGTCATGTTATTCGAGACGGAGCATAGCTCAGACTGGTAGAGCACTTGCTTTGGGAGCATGGGGGCGCAGGTTCGAGTCCTGCTGCGCCGACCAACCATGTAGAATGTTGCGGGTCCGAGTCTCGCTGCTTGACCCAAGAAACAATACCGCCCACGCCTCTCGAAGAAGCGCACCCCGGACGGTTGCTTATTTGCCCCTATAGCTCAGTCGGTTAGAGCAGTGAACTCATAATTCATTGGTTGATGGTTCGATTCCATCTGGGGATACCAAATATAATTCTCAGTATACGAGGAGAAGCCAATGGAATACAAAGTATATTTTCGCAGACCTCACGGCAAACTCGGCATGTATATGATTGAGAGAACTCCGGGCACGGTTGATTCAATTTGCGATGCGGTAAAATATATAAGAGACAACACGCATCACATCACGGCGCTTGGCGTAGTCAATGGACACAAAAGACCAATCATGAAAAATAATGATTCGCCACTGACGGCCGCATAATCTTTAACTTGTAAGCATCACTAGATAGTGGCCGCCTTGATGGCTGCTCTTTTTTTGTTACCATATAACTTATAAGAGAAAATTCTGGACTATTGTCATGCACTTCTATGCAAAAATAAATCCCAAAGGCTCTATTTACACGCTCTGGTCTTCTCGTAATGCCGTTTCCGGCGCAGTCAGCGGCGTTCTTTTCAAGAGAATTGGCCGAGATTACGTGACTGATGAGTTAGGTAGTGAACAGATTGAGAATCTGAAAGGGAATTCCGGTGTTATTATTGAGGGTGCTATCGTATCATTTGTTGAGCCGAATGATACGCTCACCGAGCCGAATACCATTCTTACAGAACCCGATGTTGCGCCTAACGATCTAGACGGCACCGCAGACGATTCAGTTGAAGAAGAAGAGCTTGAAAAAAAAGAAGAAGAACTCATAGCGCAAGAGTCCGCCACTCAAGAACAGATAGAAGAGATTAAACAACAAGAACAAGAAGTCATAAAGAAACGTCGCGGCAGACCGCCCAAGAACCCGTAAGGAATAAATCATGTCGGGCTCCAATCCTGGCTCCTTGGCAACAACTCCTTTCTGGCATTGGGATACGACCACAACGCCGCCTACCATTTTAGGCTTTTCTCAGTCCTATTTTAACAAAAACGGAACTGACCAGCTCACAAAAACCGGCCTTCTGTCCGCTGACCTTCAGAACTTCGTAGGCATCGAACTCGCTCGACAAGGACTCGTCACTAATCCTCTCTCGACGCAGGAACTGACAACCTATATTCGTTACGCTGAGGATGAAGTAGAACAGTTTACGGGGCTTCTATTGTGTCCTACGTGGATAGCATCTCCAGCAGAAGTAACGTCCGCGGCGGCTTCTGCGTCCGGTTTATTGGCTGCCGGCCAACGACTAGGCGTAGATTACGATTTGGCAGATGCCGCCTACGACTTCGATCTGATTCGGTTCAAGGACGAAGGCTGGGGATTCCTGAATACGCGCTACCGCCCCCTTCGTACCTTCAATCCGTCAGAGACGAATTATACAGCGATTCAGAACGTTGTTTACATCTATCCATTGCTTAACCAATATTTTGCAATTCCTAGAACATGGTTCGTAGAGGAGCAGGACTTCGGGCTTGCCCGATTTGTGCCGTCACAAAATGTTCAAATGCTACCCCTCTTCGCTATGCAGTTGGCTCTGATGGGGTTTTCACAAAGCCTGCCGGGTGCCATGCACCTCCAATATACGGCAGGGCTTACCGACAACGATCACACTGGACGCTTCTCGTTCATCAAGCGACTCGTATTGACCAAGGCCGCTAGCCTCGCACTTTCTACCATTCAAGGCACCTTCAATCTTGGGGCGATCGAACGTGGAACGACAGTTGATGGCCTGAGCGACAAAGTACAATACAAGTCAGCTCCGTTCGCGGCTATTATCAAGCAATGGGACGATCAGGCCAAGCAACTCATGGCTATGGCGCTCGATCAAGTCAGTGGTCCGATGGTGGATTATTTCTAAGTCTACTCCATGGCCAATAATCCATTCTTCTATCCAGACTCGTCTCCGGCGCAGATTTACGGTCTTGTTCCGCAAAATCTCGACAATCTAATAAATCGCTACGGCGTAAGTATGTACTGGATGCGGTCGCATACGTGCGCTTGTGTGGGGACCGATTTTTATAATCCGACGACTGGACTATCTAATCCAAAGGGAACGCCGAATCCGTCCTGCGTGACATGTTCTGGACGCGGAACATACTGGGACAATGCGGTAGGACCCTTTACCGGACTAATCACTTACATGGACTCAGTAGGCGCTCAGGAGCCAGGTACAATGATGAATGACAGAATCGGTAATTCGGTCTATGCAGATCCGGCACTGACAATTCCAACGACCGCTTCCGGCGTATGGGAGAATGCCTCAATTCTGGATGCGTTTGTCGAAATCGGAAGCGATACGCGTTTTAACTCAATCCTTACAGTGTCCGGCCAGACAACGCTTCCTTACCGTTACAACGTCAACGTGCTTGGCGTATCGGCTTACGACTTCGCAGCCAGCGGAACCATTGTCATACCAAGTGGCTCCTACGTCGTCTCTGGCGCTACCGTCACGGTCACTTCTGGCTACGTCGCCAATACCGAATACGTCGTTGATTATACGGCGTGGCCCGTCTATGTGGCATATAACAAAAAAGGCGGCTTGGCGCATACGCGACCTTTCGTGCAAGGACTCGGTTATCCGAAGCGTTATGTTCTGCAGTTGCTTGACGTTTATCTGCGCAATCAGGGTGGCAATCTGAATGGAATTGTTTAATGGCTATTTATGAGGTTCACGCCGATCTAGATAAAGACCAATTGACCCATCTGGCAGTTGATACGTTTCGTATGTGGCTTGAGTTTGCAATGGGGAAAGGTGCTGTAGGCGGCAGAAAGTTACATCGCGTCAGCGGAAGGTATGCGTCTTCGCTTCGAGTCGAAGATCATGGCTCCTATATCGATATTCTGGCTGACTCGGAAATAGCGCCAGAAGCGGCCATTATTGAAAATGGAAGAACGACGGTATCGAATTTCAAGGACATAATGCTTGGTAAAAAATCAAAAATAGCAAAGGATGGATCTCGTTACAGGATTATTCCCATCAAGAACGAAGAAACCAACGTCTCCATGAATATACCCAGCGACGATCTCATGAGTCGGTCCGGCGATGGGCTTGGCGTCAAGATTCCGTCTATGTGGGCTCAGTCAGCGGCACATGAGTTTTCTTCATCCAATGTGCATTTTGTCACCATGTCAGATAAGGGGAAGACGGCAAGTAACTGGCGGCTTCCTGCAATGCCTGCATACTCTCCTGCCAAGCACCTTTCTGACTTGGCTTCTCGTGTCTCACATTTCTATGGATCGACCTAAATGGCTGCCCCAACCATAACGGCAACTCCAATCATTACTGGCGGCGCTATCTATCTTAACATAAAGTCTGATGCCGCATCGTGCCAACTTCAACGTTCTGCCGACGGCGGTTCGACTTGGGCAACGCTTGAAAACTATACTGCGAAGGGCGCGAACACAACCGTCGGCTACGTTTCTTATTTCGATGTGGGGGACGGCCTTCCAAGTCATTTGGATCTGACGATTTCTTATGTTTATCAAGTCATCGATGTTAACGGCACAACGCAGAGCGCTGCACTTACGCCATCTGCGTCGCTTCAGATTACGCGCGATAATTTCTCCTATATTTTTGTGCGATTGGTCCAAGCGGCCCTTGACTCTATTGCATTGCCTAAGGGATTGAAAAAAACCCATGTTCTTCAAGCAATGCCGCTCGACAGAACGCCAACGTTGCCGCTTGTCACAATCAATCTTGATTTGATTCAGCAGTCTGAAGTCCCTATCGGCAGAAATGTCCCCGATAGCGACACAAATCAGTGGACAATTCCTGGGAACGCTATCCGTCGGTTTTCGATTTGGGTATTGACCCAAAATGTGGTTGAGCGTGACTTTTACCATGACGCACTGCTTGGTCTGATTGCCACCATTATGAGCACTGCATTTTCTTCTGACAACCTCGGAATGAGCACTCACTACAGCTATCAAGCCGCTCAGGGCCAGACGACGGGCGGCGAGAATAGTCCAGGATTTTATTATTCTCAAGTCATGCTGGAAATGAATGGTCCGATGAATATTGGCGTAACTACCGATTATGGGACCCCCACAAGCATTGACTGGAATATCGCCGTGACGCCGCAATAGTCCATTTTTTTTAGGATTTCTCTTACCATATTAACAAGAGAAATAATCTGTTGCTTAGGAGCCGATTTTCATGCCAGATCCGAATATTAGTTACGCCGGTCAATTACTGATTCGCCCCGGCGTCTACGCGGCCGATAATGTCTCTGCGGTTCCCAATAACTCAAGCGTCACTACGCAGCCCCTTATCTTTATCGCGGCGGGTTATGGCGGCGAACCACAGATGGCTTATTCCGTCTTTGATCCTGCGTCCTTATATTCCATGCTCCGTGGCGCCCCCGCCGCAGAATTCGTGCAATTCCTGTATTCTGGCAGCAGCGAGATCAATGGCGCTCAGGAGGTCATTTATATCAACGTCTCGCCTTCGGATCAATCGACTGCGACGATCTATGACAGCGCTTCTTCCGGTGTCGTGACCCTGACCTCTCTCGACTACGGAACCCCATCGAACCTATTGCAATACACGACCGCCCCCGGAACCGTCAGCGGCGTTAAACTGACTTTGCTTGATGGCTACTCAAAGCAGTCCATAACTGGCGACAATCTTGGCGTTCCTTTTGCGCTCGCCTATACCGGAACCGCTACCTCCGGCGTTTCCTACACCGTCCAAACCAGCTCCGCCGGCGCAACAAATTTTGTTGTTACAAGCCCGAATTCGGGCGAAAGTTTCAACCTTCCGCTGAGTTCATCCACCTACCCAACGGTTCAGTCGATCGCGAACTTCTTGGCTGGAACCGGCTTCTATAGCGCCTATGTGGTCTCCGATTCTTCGCTTCCGTCAACCTCCCTTGATGGCGTGACGAGCGTAACGCTGTCACCGCCCACGCTTGTCGCCGGACTGTCAGAATACAGCTACGTCAACGTAACTTCCGTTCTTGGCGATATCGTTTATTGGGTCAATCGGTTCTCGGGTTTGGCGACCGCCGCTGTGCCGACCGGCATCACTTCGTCCAGCGGCATTACGATACCTAACGTATCGAACGTTTTCTTCACTGGCGCGACTAACGGCAGTCCAGCGCTTTCTGATTACCAAACTGCGCTAACGAATTCTCTTTCAATTTCTGCCTCAGTCGTGTTCTGCGACACTAATCTGTTGGGCGTTCCGACGATTGGATCTCAGAACGCTGTTCTGGCCAGTCAGGTCTCAAATGGAAATCCTCGTCGCTTTGTCACCGGGTCCAGCCTAGGCGACACTGTTTCGATTGCGGCTATGGCCGCGCGCTCTTACAACGCCATACAGACAACCTATGTTTATCAAGGCGTCTACCGGACCTCGGATATATCGGGCAGCAAGACGCTCTACAGTGGGCTCTATGACGCTGCCGCTGTGGCTGGCATGATGGCTGGAAACGATCCGTGGATCCCGATAACCAACAAGTCAATAAACGCGATCTCAATGGAGAAAACACTTTCGACGGGAGACATCAATACGCTTCAGCAGGCCGGAGTAATGCCGGTCGCCATCTCGAATGTAACGAAAGTCCCTGTTGTTATCTCAGACATGACGACTTGGCAGAACGATTCCAACGCAGAGAATATGTTCAATCAACAAGTTGCCGAGCGTCAGGCACTGCAACGCGCAATTATTCAGGGGCTTCAGCCGTACATTGGTTCTCCTGTCGCGGCTACGCCGAAAGTGGCTGGCATGGTTAAGAATGCCGTCAAGCGCATTCTCAACAATAACACGTACTCGGATTCTCACGGCGGCCTGATTTCCAGTTGGGACCCGACTACGTTGGTAGCCAGCTATACGGGCTCTAGCCAATCGTGGTATATCAGCGTTGACGTTGTTCTTGTTGGCCAGACACGCTTCATTACCTTCATGGCCAACATACAGCCTCTTAATCTAACGTTGACGGCTTAAAGGTGAACTAAATGCCCAGCTTTAATCAAGAGCAGCTTCAGTACAATGTAAGAAACGCCAATCTCGTCAGCGTTATGATTGGCGATGTCATTGTCGCTTATGCTCAAAGTACAACTCCGAGTCTGGATTTTGGTGCTCAGCAACTCTATGGCGTTGGTAGCGCGAATCCGCAAGAAATTCAACAGCTTCGCCTCTCGCCCGAGATCGCGCTGACCGCCTTCGAGTTGACCGATAAGGGCGTTACTGCTCTCGGTTACCCTGCCACCTATGACACCGTTCTGGCAAACAACCAGTTCGATATCCATCTCATGAGCGCTGACGGTGTTACGACTAGCACTTATGTGGGGTGCGTCGCATCAAACTTCTCTAAGAGCGTGGCAACCAACAGTCCGATCACTGACACCATTACGTTCTTCGCTATGGACGTTCTTGACAAGAAGGGGCAGAGTATCATGAACGGACAGAATTCCTTCAACACTTCCTTCTTGAGAGGACCAAACGCTTAAAAAGTTTCCGCATTACATATTAAAGATGTAATCAACAGCGGAGATTAATCGTGGCCAAAGAAGCCCAAGAAAGCGAACTCTTTATTAGAGACGAGATTACGGTCGAGCATGACTATCGTGATGCGAAGACCACTTATATTTTCAGAATCCCCTCCCCTATGCAACAGGCCAAGATAGGCATTGTTGCTCGCAACTTGCGCATGCAAGATGATCCAGAGACTGTAGGTAGTTCGGATGGTCTTGACTCATATACCTACGAACTCTATTATGCCGCCGCCACGTTCAAGACGATGTATATCCGTGGAGACAATAGCTGGGTCATGAGCCCCAACGAGGCGGGACAACCCGAATGTATTCCCGATAACTGGCCTGCCGACGCCCCGTTGGTCGATGTATTCGAGAAATACATGCAGGAGGTGGAACGATTTCGAGAGGGAAAGCCTTCCGCTTGATTCAGTAGTTGGGCAGCGTCTTTGGCGCGTATCTCGCATTCTTCAAAAAAGCCCCTTCAGCGAAGAGGTGCTATCGCTTACGAATCCTCAGATAGATTTTATATTTGAGATGTATGCGAAGGATAATCCCGAGACATTCAAACTTGAGAAGCACGATACTCAGAAAATTGAAAAACTCAAGATAGGGACAATGTGGGACAATGTGCTTGATGGCTCCGAATACGAAAAATTCCGCCATCAAGGCTACGTCAATTACATCATAAACGCCTCAAAGACGGCGCGACGTGACATTGAAAGGAGCGTCAAAAAGACTAGCAAAAACAAGAAATAGTTCAAGTTTTCCATATTGATTAGTGAACCTGGATTATTCTCATGCCATCTGATTCAATAATAAGAATGTTTAGTAAACGTGCGACTCCGGGTGGCCTGGAGTCGCCGTTTCGCCGTTGGCTAAAAAACCCCAATTCGATCAATGCAGAAAACTTCGATCTGCTTACTCGTGCCCGAAGCGGTGCCCCAGGCTTTATTCCAATAGCTGGGCGAAGATATCTGGGCGGCGGCCCCAGCAGGAACTATATTGATAGTCCGCGAGGGGCCCATCAAATACCACCAGTCGGATTTGGTGGATTAGGTGAAGGAGGTGGCGGAGGAGTCCGTCAATCTGGCGGTGGAGGCGGGTGTTGCCAAGCACTCTTGAATATCGCTAAAGAACAACTTTCCGCTTTGCAAGCTATTGCTGTGGCACTACAGGGAGGAAGGAGCAGCATAGGCACTGGAGGCGGCGTAGGTGCCGGAGGCGGCTCTGTCGCTGGCGGTGGCGGAAGAAGACGTGCTCCGGCGCACATAAGTTCTCTGCACAGAATGACGGCCAAGGGCCTGTCCTCACTTGGGCTGGACGTGGCCGCCGCAGGCGTTCCCGATCTCAATCCAGCCGTCATGGCGCTAGGCGTAGGACTCTATGGCGCAGCCAAGATATATGGCGGCGCAAAAAAAGCCTATGGACTGTCGAAGCCATATTCCGATCTGCTGATAAATGCTTCCAATGTATCTCGCTTAACTGGAACGCGCATGGGGTCTATAGCGGGGCGCTTTATGACGGGTGCCGGCGGTCGTGGCTATGCGCCCCAATGGATGCTCGACATGGGCTATACGATGCCGGAGGCACTTAGCCTCATGGGCTCTGTAGGGACGGATCATGCTGGAAGAACCTCTCAAGCCCTTATTCGGTACGCCGGCCGCTCAAAATATCTCCGGTGTATTGGATTGGACGTGTTAGTGCCAACCCGCCGCACAGCGATCTATACGGCGGCAAAACAGAACAATACGCAGTCCGTCCTTAAGTACCTCGGACAGTTCGCTGGAGCACTCAAGGAAGCCGCCAAGGAAGGCATCCAAACAACCAAGGCATTCCAAGGCATTCAGTCCGTCGTAAGGGCGGCACAAGGGCTTGGCATGGGCGCGCCAGGCACTGCCACTGCTGCTTGGGCTGCCTCTCTTATGGGTGGAGGCGTTAAATCGTTCCGTGCTGGCGCAGGGCAAATGAACGTCTTGAGGTCAGTAGCGGGTGTTATGGGAGGGCAGAGCGGCCTCACGCAGACGCTTGAGGTCGCTGGGGAGCGCAGGATCATGGGCGGAAAATTTGCGTCCACGTCAGGCCAATTGAATACTTTCTTAAAACGCATTGGCGCGTCTGGAGTGCTCAAGGGAGCGGCGGGAGCGAAAATCAGAAGCGCTTATCTGGATGCCGTAAAGGCAGGCAATTATAGTGCGGCTTCCTATATCTTGGGCAATGCCCTGCAAGGAAATGCACCAGCCAGCATGAAATGGCTTTCTGCCGGCATAAGCGGAACTATGGGGCGCTTGAGCTCTTATCAGCGCCTTGTGGCGCTTTCGCATGCCTATGGCGTCAGTACGACTGATGTTGCTGAGATACAGTCAGGCAAAAAGATTGCCCCTCGCGCTCTCAAAAAAAGCGGCATGTTTGGCACTGGCGCCGGTGCAGGCAAAGCCTTGAAGCTTGAGGCTACTGTAAACTCTGCTCAATTCAAGATATCTCAGGCAGTTTTCAGCCTCGGCGCCGGCTCACTTACAAAAGGCTTCTCCTTAATCGGTCGCGGCATTGGCGCGGTCCAGTCGATCCCGGATAAAATTAATAGAATGAATGAATTTCTTTCGAGCCCAGCACAGGAGACGCCCTCTCCGTTTGCTGGTGGGCCGCCCAATCTCATGTATTTCACTGGACCGTACATACATCCGTGGGAATCCATTCCTAATTATGACGCCAAAAATATGCAGGGATATTTGATTGGTGGTTTTGGGAAGAAAAATTCTTAAGCCATGCACTCGTATACCTACGAGCACGGAAGCATACTACCCAGCGATATGCACTATTCGATATTGATTTCTGATATCGTCAGGATCAATGGGTTACTGAACAATGCGAAAGGAATAAAAATAGAGTACAACTGGGGCTACGTCATCTCAATGGACTGGGATGTTGTAGAAAGAATCATGAATTTTATGATGCCGGATGGCTCCAAGCTCTCTGCCCAAATAGAATTTGAGTACTTCGAAAACGCTACATTCAGAAAGGGGTGGCATCAGCACCAGCGTAGAAGGACATCCTTGTTCGTTTGCCCGGTGTGCGGATCTAAGCGAAACGCTCTTTATTACAATCCATTTGACAAGATTCTTTACTGCAAAAAAGATCTGCCAAAAACTCGGCTACATGATTTATCAAGCGTAAATACATATTATGGTAGAGCAAAGTATTATTGTAAAAAAGCGGGAGGAGAATGGTCTACAAGTTGCGTGTGCAAATTCCCTGAAAAAGACAAGGAATATGGGAGTATAAATAGGCGGACAAATAAGAGACTAAACCCAATATCACGTGAAGAGATAATGGGTTTAAAAATAAAGTTCTTTGATGCACAAAGGAAATATTTCGCTGCTATGATTAGACTGTATCATAAGAGATCGCGTATATTGCGAAATAAGAAAATGATGGCGGCAGGGAATGGCTAGTCAGCAATTTGCTGTTCCTCTGTGCGAGGTCGATATCTATCCTTATTTTGGAAGCAAATATACCTTCGCGAGTGAAACCCAACTTTTGCGTGTCAGCGTTAACAAGCACATTCGTAACAATACAGGCGGCCATTTCTCAATCCTACTTTCTCCGGGTGGACCCCAAGGCATAAACGACAAGACTGCGTGGGCTCAAATACTCGTTCCAAACTCGATGGTTCACATCAGGATGGCGCGTGGTGAATATGCCTATACCGTTATGGTTGGCGTCATTACGGGAGTGCAAGAATCTCAGGAATGGCAGGCCAACAATCGTGCCGGACGTGCCATTGAGATTCGAGGGGTTGATTTTTCTTTATTCTTCACGAACTTCTCTTACTTCACGCTCCAATCGTTCGGACTTGTTGCTTCTAATGTATTCTCATCGTTAGGAGGATTGGCGGAGATCAATGGGCAGAAAGGTATCGTGCTTGGAAGTCCGTCGCAAGCTGGTGAGGCGTGGTATAAGAGTATCATGGCTGGCGATAATGGGATACTGAGTACACTGACCTGGAACATAAACAACTCAATAGTTCATTACAATGATTTGGTCAATTACGGATTTGAGGACTACCCTTCCACTAATGGGATAATCGTGCCCGTCTCTCTCAACTTCCTTAACGGAGAGGCGACATGGGCAGAAAAGTTCCATACCCTTTATCCGTTCCCGCTCTATGAATTCTTCATTGCGACGCTCCCAACATCGTTTGCAAGCAGCAATTCGTATGTAAATGTAGCAGCAGACGCCAAGCAGCAAAGCAATAGATTCTACAAAGAATCTTATCCGAACGTTGTTGCGCGAGTCAATCCACTCCCTTATGCAATTTATAATCCTACTACCTCAAAATGGTCGTGGAACTCGACGCGGTGGGACAAACTAACGACTTATTCCGAGCCTTCTTTTATGAAGTCGAATGTGCGAATGGATTTCAGTGAAGCCCGGAATCTTTATCAGTTCTTGCCTAAATATTCTAATGCATTGCTGGGAACGTCCACATCGAATTTAGTCAGCGCAATGGAAATACTCGGACAGATGATGGACTTCAGTTCGCTGGCGCGGTTCGGATATCGTCCATGTATCATTGAGAGTCTTTGGTTTAGTGATCCGGCCGGACATTACGCTGTACAGAATGCCGCTAATGGAAAAACGAATCAGGATTTCACCACGCTTGCCGCCGAGATAACCTCTCGCATTGCCTCTTATTATGAACCTACACCCAGCATGTATCGTGGTTCCGTTGTCACCAATTTGCGTCCTGATATCTTTGTCGGCAACAAGTTCCAGTATGCCCCGTTCAAGGGTGACTCAGACTATCTTTTCTATATTGAAGGGGTCACGCATAACTGGGAATTCGGCGGAAACTCAAACACGACAATTGAGATTGCACGCGGACTTAGGGTGACTGAGTATGAAGACAGAACAGCAATGATCGGGCTTCATACTGGAACGCAACACCGGATTGACGGCTATATCCAGAGCCCAGCCTATCCTCATGGATATACGCCGCCCGAATCCCTTACATATTTCATACATGACACGATAGGCAATCAGTTCTTGAGGGAATTGCCTGGGATTTATACGAGCCCGAGTAGGCACGGATAATATGATACCATCTATAGCGACAGCGCAGGTTATTGGTTACAGCGAGGAGAATCACTCCGTCTTCGTTACGCTTGAAGCATCTTCGAGCGGGCCTAGCTATCAAGTAAAGGTTCTTGAGCGTTATTCTGATGGCGCGAGAATCCAGCAAAATCCGCTTCCGGTTCGCGGTTCGTGGGGTCTTGTTCTGTTCCCTTACGGCGATGATCGCAATGGCGTCTGGATCGGCGCATTTCCGCCAGCGCTCGTAGATGCTATTAATGCTGTAGCGGGAGATTATGGTGAATATTACGAATCCTATCCATCTGACGTTTACAAATTGATTGATGCGGATGCAAATATGCTCGTCTCACATCCATCAGGAACTTGGTGGGCGATAAATCAAAATGGCACCAAACCTACAGTCTATCGCCACGTTGTGGACTCATCTACACAGAAGCAAGAGCGAGTAGCATTCCCAGACTCGTTGCGGCAAACCCAGACAGCGCCTTACGTGAAATTTCACCATTCGTCCGGTACAGACATTGAGATTGATCCAAGCGGAAATGTGACTGCGAGTGTAACCGGTACTCTGGATGTAACCGCGAATGGCGCAACGACAGTCACGGCGAACGCTGGCGTAACTATCAATGTTACTGGAAACGCAACAATGAATTCTACCGGGAGCGTATCAATAACGTCGGCTGTTTCTGCATCAGTAACAGCGCCCTCTATAGCGCTGAGTAACGCTGGTGGTAGTCCGTTGGCCTTAATGAACTCCAATGGAGTGACTGTTTATAACGGACATACCCATAGCGGAACGACCTCCGATGGTGCCGCATTTACAACTGGTGCGCCTAATCAAGCGATGACTCCTTCGGTGGAAACAGCGGTAGTGACTGGAGCATAAATGGCTACTTATACCTGGGACACGCAGCCGGGAGCAGTATCAGGGAGCGTTTCGCTTATTCCTTCTGGATCGGCCTTCTATCTCTGTGATTGGAACGTCAATAAGTATCAGTATTATTCTGCTGGCAGTGTTAGCGGATATACGGCATCGGGCATTTCGACTGGCTTTATTGGGGGATCAACGAGCGCAAGCGGTGATTATTTACTGTCTAGGGATGGGCATATTCTTTATCCGGAAACGGGTACAATCCAATCAATTTCACAGGCGTACCCGTTCAGAAGCACAAATAACGGATACTGTCTTGATGTTTATGGAAATCTTTATAGCAACACAGAATCGTTACTCGTCTCTGGAACAACCGATGTCTATAATGGGCTTGCGCTTTCAGGTTCAACATTCTACTCCTCAAATGTGTTGAGTGGATTGGTTTCCGCATCTGGATCGACGTGGAATCTAATTGGTGTTCCTACGACTCCGTATGGAACGAATGTATTTGTAAGTGCGCTTGGTCAGATGGCCTCCGGCGCTATTGGTGTCGGCGTTGCATTCTCAAATGCGCTACCTATTTATGGCGTTACTGATGTCACCTACGTTAATTCTACGGCGCAGACTCTCACTATTACGGCAAACGGAATCGATGTATGGGAAGAAAATGCCCATGTATCTTCCGCATCAGCGGCCTATGGTGGAAACAGAATTCGCGTTGATCCGGATGGGTTATTTGCTATTGCCACTAGTTCTAGCGGCGTCGCATTCCTCGAAAACTCCGCTGGAACGTGGTCGATCAATAGGATAGTCTCGTTTCTTTCCGGTACTGTTGATGCTTCAATAGGATCTAACAATGCACTAGTCTACCAAGACACGCAAGGGATTATAACCCCTTACCAATACAGCGCTGGGACATGGAGTTCATTGCCAACGATTCCACTCTCAGGTACTTGTGGTTATATTTTCCCAGACAACATTCATGCTGTTATTGGAACACCCACAGAATTGGTTTATCTTGAACTATCTCTTGACTCATGGATTAATAACGGAAGCATTGCAATTTCCGAAACGCCTGTTGCAATCCAAGTTGATGATACCGTTGATGACGGCTGTATCTACGTGCTGGGCGCCGCTAATATCTATACATACAAATACGACAGTAATTATGTTCTGTATTATCAGTCCTCTGAAGCCGCTAATGGGGATTCGTTTGTTGTTAGTGAAAAAGTCATATTTTTCCCGCCCGATGTTGAGGCGCTTCCAGCCGATCACAAGACGGACAGCTTGTATTCAATAACTCGTTTGGAGCAATCCTTGGCTCCGCACGTTTACGGAATTACGAATAACAATGTTCAACTGTACAATCGTTATTCTCCTGACTATTGGCATCCAGCCTATGTCGGTGGCGTTTGTATTTATGATGGCACCAGTTTTGGTGCAATTTCCTATAGCGCTAACTCTTACCCCGTATCCATCATGGATGGACCTGGCGGGACAGCCTACGCCGTCACGAATAATGATCTCATTTTTGGAACCGATGGCGTCTCAATCAGCATGGTTGCGCCAAGCCCGATGTTATCGAGCGTTCCGATAGGACTCAGTGCCGGTTACTGGGACGGAACAAAGTGGACGCTAACGGCATCCCTCGTTGGCGGCATTTTAACGGTTACGCCATAAATCCCATATTATACAGTAACGAGGGACTGAACCGAGATGTCGTCTGGATTCAACATTTTACCGAATATTCCAGCAACGCTTGGATCTGCTGCGCAAGCGCTCAATAATATGCTTGGGCTTCCGCTTGCAAAAAATCTATACCGCACCATCGATCCACAGTATTATCAGAACACTACTGGCGGCGCCGCACTTTTCAAGTTGGTTATCCGGTCTCCATCTAATTCCACTTATCCTATTTACGGCAACAACAACCCCCTTGGGACACAAAGTTCTGGGCCACTCACCTACATCTTTCCAGTGACGCCGCAAGCAATAGGACGATCAACCGTTTCTATGGCAACAGTTTACGATACGCCCGGCACAGATAAAGAATTAGGCGTCCACCGCCTTGTTGACCAATATGGTCAAGCGCCTCCGACGTGGACGCTGCGAGGCACGACGGGATATAAGTTCCACTTGACAGACAATTATCAGAAGACCGGCTGGCAGTCGCTTGATGACCTAAAAAAACAATTGGAATATTTCGCCAAGGCAAATCGCACTCAGGCGCAAAGCGGAAACTCTGTTTTCTATAAAATGGAACTTTACAATTATTACGATAACGAGTTCTGGGAAGTTGTTCCAATCGGCGCACAAAGCATCTCAAGAAGCGATAGGACTCCTTTGTGGGGATTCTACGATTTCACGTTCGCCGGCTACAGAAAATTAAGTGCGCCAACCGCTCAAAAAACGGATCCCATATATTCTACTTTATCTCAATCGTTTAATACCGTCTTGCAGCAAGGAACGAATTATATTGCGTCATTAAGCAATGCCTTCTATCCGTCCAGTATCGTGAGTTCATTAAGCGCAAAGGCAACGGGAAATCTAAGTGGCCTTATTCAATAAAGGAAAATAAATGGCGCTAAGTCCCGCCTATGTTCAACTATCCAAGAATCTCTTGATTGCGGAATCTATCAACTTGTCTGCTTACATGTCCGACAATCCGTCGCCCCTTGTGTTTAAGGGTATTGTTAGTACGATGGTTGATTACCTGACCATGACTAATTGCTATATGTGGAGTTCCTACCTAACGCTTGAAATAGATAGTTTGCAGAAAATACTCGCTTACGCACTTCCCTTTGATGTTACGCCCATTGAAGAGAGAGTCAATGGCCTTAACGCTTTTTTGAATGTTATTAACAAGAATTGGCTTCTGATCTTATCGTCCATAGACACCAATGATTGGTATTCTGGAAATTCGTGCTTCACATCCTTTACGGATTTGATTCCTACGTTTGCCGTATTCAATAGCGAGGTATATTCGACTTCTACGCTGATTGATGCAGCCACAGCGCAATATAACGCATGGTCTTCTGCCTACACTTATGCCATTGGAAACTCCAATGTTCCAGCGGACACCGTAGACGCTTGTTATCGAATGATGACGCTATCGGATACCTATATAAGCGTTGTTAACGCATTGACATTTCCAAGTTCTTCGCAATTGTCAAATCAATTAATCTGGAACCAAATTGTTGCGTTGCCACTTTATATGCAACTGGGGGATTTGTTGTCGGTCGATTTCACGACTCCCCATATCCAGCAGTTCTTGTCAATGAAGATGTTGGCAATTAACTCTATAAGATTGAATTCATATCTTTATTTTGTTGGAACGCAACAATATTCATCCGCAGTTCCGTCCCGAT
>OFHG01000197.1_pt1 | contig 26374 bp, 25 predicted proteins | sample 1521931 | NCBI WGS metagenome assembly OFHG01 (sample SAMEA2468438, study PRJEB22500) | soil metagenome | biome: Glassland; feature: Farmland; material: Clay | place: Australia | collected 2013-01-31 | depth 0.55 m
GGGTATAGGAGTCAGGGTAACGGAGGATTTGTAACGGTGCAGCTTAAAGGGGCGTTTCCGGAGAGCAAGGCGACAAAGTAGTCCTCCCGGGAGCGAGCGATGTTGTCCCTGGTTGTTTGCCGGCGCCGGTCAGATCGGCAACGCTTTTTTCAACCGGGTCCCAAAGTCATCGTTCCCGCTCTTCCGGTACAACTGCACGATGCGCTCACGCTCGGAAATAAACCGCTTGTAGCCTTCCTTTCGGGCCTTTTCAATTACATCCCAGTCCCCGTCCCGCAGAAATGCCGCATAGGCGTCCCTGAGCTCCGGGAAGAGGGCCCGCTGGAACCCTTCTATGAGCGCGATTGAGAGGCCGAGGGCACCCCGGTCTTTTGTCTCAACGGTCCTCCTGAGCGGCCCGTGGTCCGAAGTGTCGGCGATCAGGTCCTTTACCGCGCGGAGATAGTGCTCGTTCATCCGGTCTCCCGCAGCGGCAAGGACGTCCTTCCATTCAGGAACGCTTTCCTTGAATTCAGCGATTTCATGACAGAGGACGATCTCGGCATATCGATCGGCCAGATCGTCAAGCCGTTTCTCGAACAGGTTGTCCATCAGCTGGCTATGCGGGAACCCGTAGTGCGCGAAGGCTTCCTCGAGGGCCGCGCTTCGTTTGACGTTCAACTCGGAGAATTTGTAATGGAGGAGGACCGAGAGCGGTTCGCGTCTCAGGAACACGGTCTTCCCCTGGAGCATGGCCGACGCCGTAAAGAGGTCTCTTACATATTCTATCCCCGAGGCATGTACGGTCAGTCCCTCGATCTCTTTTGTCGATTTCAGTTCTGCGAGAAAAAAGGTCGGTTTCATGAACATCCCGTAACCGGCGCCGTAGACGAGTCCCTGAGGTTCGAGCGCCCGGTTGATCTTCGACACGTCGAAGGGGCGGTACGCTTTCCCCCCGATGGTCAGTTCGCGGAACTCCTGCTGCTCCAACTCGGGCCAGCGCGACTCTTTTTGGTCGATCCATTGGGCTATATCTTCGCGGCTGATATTCGTCCAGGATTTCAGGTTCTTCTCGGAGCGGTAGAGATCCCGGTAGCGCAGGAGCAGGCCGCAAATGGAGAAAAACCCCCAATATTTGGCGTCGGAGACGTCGCAGTTGAATTTTATGTCTTCTTTGAGGGAATTATCCATGGGGTCCGTCCAAATCTAATGAACGGTATATTACCACCTTCAAGGCCTTCTGTACACAGCCGGGCAGGGCCCGCGGCTTTCTTGGAGCAAGGTAAACGGTCAATCACGTCAGGCTTCTTTTCCCAAAAAGTCCTTGCAACTGCTTAAAAAATAAACTATAATTCCATACTTGTGTAAAGGCAGGTAAGAGCTCTATGTCCATGGAGAAGATACAGGAACTCAGAAAAAAGATCGACGGGATCGACGACAAGCTGCTCGATCTGCTGAACGAGCGCGCCCGCATCGTCATCGAAGTCGGAAACATCAAGAAAACTGGAAAGATAGAGTTCCACTCCCCCTCCCGCGAACGGGAAATCATCGAGCGTCTGACCGGGCGCAACAACGGTCCGCTTCCGCAGGACACTCTCAAAGCCGTATTCCGCGAAATCATGTCATCGTCGCTTTCCCTGGAACGTCCGCTCAAGATCGCGTACCTGGGGCCGCGCGCCACATTCACCCACATGGCGGGCATGCAACAGTTCGGCCTCGCAGCGCAGTACGTGCCGGCGGAGAACATCAAGGACGTGTTCAGCGAAGTGGAGCGCGGCCGGGCCGACTACGGGGTGGTGCCCATCGAGAATACCACGTCCGGGGCCGTCAATTACACGCTCGACATGTTCATCGATTCCGACCTCAAGATCGCCGCGGAGATCATGCTCGAGGTTTCGCAACATCTCATGAACAAGTCGGGCAACATCAAGGACATCAAAAAAATCTATACGATCTCGCCCGCAGCAGCGCAGTGCAGGCAGTGGCTCGAGAAAAACCTCCCCGGCGTGCCGGTCCTCGATGCGTCCTCCACTGCCGCGGCCGCTGAAATGGCGGTGGACGATCTCGCCGCCGGCGCGATCGCCAGCGAGATGGCCGCCGTGCTCTACGGCCTCCAGATCGCGGGGAAGAAGATCGAGGACAATGCCAGCAACATTACGCGGTTCCTCGTCATCGCCCCGAAATCTCCCGGGAAAACGGGCCGCGACAAGACCTCCATCATGTTCTCGATCAAGGACAAGGTGGGCGCTCTGTATTCCATGCTTGCGCCCTTTGCCGAGAGCGGGATCAACCTCAACCGTCTCGACGCGCGTCCCTCGGGCAGGAAGGTGTGGGACTATGTGTTCTTCCTCGACATGGAGGGCCACATCGAAGACGAAAAGGTAGCCCGGGCCATCGAGAGCCTCAGAAAGGACTCGATGTTTTTGAAGGTTCTGGGGTCGTATCCGCGGAGTCAGTAGCTACGATTGCGGATTTTGATTTCAGATTTCGGATTTTAAATTCCGCAATACAGACACCGCTGTCCGAAATTAAAAATATGATCAACGTTCCCGAATATATCAAGAGTCTCACTCCCTACGTCCCGGGAAAGCCGGTCGAGGAGCTTGAACGCGAGCTGGGGATCACGGGGAGCATCAAGCTTGCCTCGAACGAGAACCCCCTCGGCCCCTCGCCCAAGGCGGTGGCTGCGATCAAGAAGGCCGCAGAGGGGCTGAACCGCTACCCCGACGGCAGCGGCTTTTACCTGTCCCAGGCCCTGACAAAAAAATACGGGGTGGACCCGGGCCAGATCATCCTGGGCAACGGCTCGAATGAACTGATCGAACTGGTGGTGAGAACGTTTGTCCAGCCGGGAGATGAGATCATCTCTGCTGATCCGTCCTTTGTGGTGTACACAATGATCACCCAGGCGGGGGGCGGAACGAATGTCATCGTTCAGTGTAAGGACATGCGGCACGACCTCGAGGCCATAGCGGAGCGGATCACTCAGAAGACAAAGATCGTGTTCATTGCGAACCCGAACAATCCCACGGGCACTATGAACTCACAGGCGGAGATGGACCAATTCATGGAAAGGGTGCCCGAGCAGGTGATCGTGGCCATGGATGATGCGTACTGTGAATATGTTACCCACGCCGATTATCCGGATTCGCTGGATTATCTGAAATCGGGCAAGAACGTGCTTGTGTTACGGACGTTCTCGAAGATCTACGGGCTTGCCGGACTTCGCATCGGCTACGGTCTCACGACCCAAGAGATCGCAGGGCTCATGAACAAGGTGCGTCAGCCCTTCAACACGAACTCTCTGGCCCAGATCGGCGCCGTTGCGGCGCTGGCTGACCGGAAGCACGTTGAGAAATCCATAGCAATGAACAACGAAGGCAGGCAGTTTCTCTACCAGTCCTTCCAGGGACTCGGGGTATCCTACATCCCGACAGAGACAAACTTTATCATGTTCGAGACGCGCTTCGACTGCAGAGAATTGTATACGTCGCTCCTGAAACAGGGCGTGATCATCCTGCCCATGGGCGGCAGGAGTCTCCGGGTCACGATCGGCTTGCCCGAAGAAAACAAGCGGTTCGTGGGCGAGCTGGGGAAGATATTGAAATCGTAATTTTTTGCCGCAGATTTTCGCGGATCAGCGCAGATAAACACTCTGGATAGTTCGTTTTTTTGGATGCATGCTGTACATCCGATTTTCCCGCGTGTTCGCGTTCTTTACCGTAATAAAGACTTTGGTTCTCCGGATCGAGGGGAAAATGGCTTTTTTTAACAATGTCACCATCATCGGCGTGGGATTGATCGGCGGTTCCCTGGCCAGGGTGCTGAAGGCCAAGGGCCTCGCCGGCCGCATTACCGGCGCGGGCAGGAGCAGGGCCACGCTCGAGCAGGCGCTCAAGATCGGCGTGATCGACCGCATGGGCCAGGGTCCAACCTACGCAGTCGAGGACGCGGACCTCGTGGTCCTCGCGTCGCCGGTCGGGACCTTCGGGAAGATCGTTCAAGATATAGGGCCGCATCTCAAGCCGGGCGCCATTCTCACCGACGTGGGGAGCGTGAAGGGAGCGCTCATCAGTAAAATCGAAAGCGCTGTTCCTCCGGGAGCGCACTATGTCCCGGCGCACCCCATCGCGGGCAGGGAAAAATCCGGCGTCGCCGAGTCTACGGAAACGCTCTTCCAGGGGCGCCGGTGCATCCTCACCCCCACGGCGCGGACGGACCACAAGGCCCTTGAGGCCGTTCGCGAAATGTGGACCGGCGCCGGCGCCGAGGTTACGGTCATGGACGCGAACTTGCATGACAACGTCTTTGCCGCCGTGAGCCACCTCCCGCACGTTGCAGCCTTCGCGATGATGTGCGCGGTTGCTGAATTGAACACGGGCACGGAGGACTATGTCCAGTTCTCCGGCGCGGGGTTTCGCGATTTTACGCGCATTGCCGCGAGTTCTCCGGAGATGTGGAAGGACATCTGCCTCATGAACCGGGACAACCTCGTCCAGATGATCGACCGCTACCTGTTCTCGCTGAACCGGTTTAAGAGGGAGATCAGCTCGCGGGACGAGAAGCGGCTGGAAAAACACCTCAAGGAATCGAGCGACGCGAGAAAGAGGTTGGGGTAAATGGCCGACCTCACGATAAAACCCTCGCGCGGCCTCACGGGCGTCATAACGCCGCCAGGCGACAAATCCATATCTCACCGGTCGGTAATCTTTGCCGCCATCGCCGAAGGGGACACGGTCATCAACGGTTTCCTTACCGGTGAAGATACGCTGAACACGGCCAAGGCAGTGCAGTCCCTCGGGACCGTTGTCGAGGGCCTCGGCAGCAGCCGCCTGGTCGTCCGCGGGAAGGGTCTCGACGGCCTGACGGAACCTTCCGGCGTGCTCGACCTCGGCAATTCGGGCACGGGCATGCGGCTGCTTGCCGGGCTGCTCGCGGGCCAGGATTTTTTTTCCGTCCTGACCGGCGACCAGTACCTGAGGAAGCGGCCCATGGCCAGGATCGTCGAGCCGCTCCGCATGATGGGCGCGCACATTGACGGTCGTTCGGGAGGCAGGCTCGCGCCGCTCGCGATCAGGGGAGGCGGCCGCAGGACCAGGGCCGTCGAGTTCGCCGGGCCCGTTGCCAGCGCCCAGGTAAAGTCGGCGCTGCTGCTTGCGGGTCTCTACGCCGAAGGCGAGACGACGGTCAGCGAGCCCGCGAAGTCACGAGACCACACCGAGCGCATGTTCAGGTTTTTTAACGTCGAGGTCAGGGAACAAGACACCGCCGTCACGCTCCGGGGACGCCAGGCGCTGCGGCCGAATGGCCCGATCGAGATCCCGTCGGACCTTTCCTCTGCCGCGTTCTTCATGGTAGCTGCGTGCATCGTTCCCGGTTCGGACCTGCTGATCAAAAACGTGGGGGTGAACCCCACGCGCACCGGCATCATCGATGCGCTTCAGTCGATGGGCGCCGATATCTCGCTCCTGAACCCGCGTGAGCAGGCCGGAGAACCGGTGGCGGACATTCGCGTGCAATACCGGAAGCTGCGGGCAGCAGAGATCGCGGGAACGATGATCCCGCGGGCCATCGACGAGATCCCGGTGTTGTCCGTTGCCGCATCCTATGCCGAGGGCACCACGATAATCAGGGACGCTTCCGAACTTCGGGTGAAGGAATCGGACCGCATAGCGACAATGGCCGCAGAGCTCAAAAAACTGGGCGCTACGGTCAAAGAACTTCGCGACGGGATGGAGATCACCGGCAGGGACGCGCTCGACGGTGCCGTGTGCGAGAGCCACGGCGACCACCGTATCGCCATGTCCATGGCAGTGGCGGGGCTGGCTGCGCGGGGAGAGACGGTGGTGCGCGATACGGAGTGGATAGACACCTCGTTCCCGGGGTTTGAACGGCTGCTGAGGCAGGCGGCGTATTAAAAAATGAATCAAGCCAACATGCAGAATTTATCCCAAAGAGCGTACCCTGCACTCGCGCGAAGCACTCGCAAGCGCTGGGCACAGGCTGAGGGCGCAGTGGTAAGTAAAACCTTAATACAATTTTTCTGCGGGCTTTGTGCTCTCCGCGGCTAAAATGATTTTATCAGAGCTCATCGAATATGAAAAAAAACGGCTTGGTGATTGCGGTTGACGGCCCCTCGGGCGCGGGAAAAAGCACGGCAGCGCGGCTTCTTGCCGAACGCCTGAGGTATATCTATATCGACACCGGCGCCATGTACCGCGCCGTCGGCTGGAAGGTAAAACGGGAGGGGATTGATCAGGCCGATGAAGCGAAGCTGGCGGCGTTGTGCAATCGGACCGAGGTTACGATCAAGAAGGACAACAGCGACCCCCGGTTCTTTGTCGACGGCATCGATGTGAGCGGAGAAATCCGAACGCCTGAGATGGGGATGACGGCGTCCGCGGTATCGAAATCTCCCGCGGTCCGCGGCCGGCTCCTTACGCTCCAGAGGGAACTCGGCAGGCACGGAGGAGTGGTCATGGACGGCAGGGACATCGGCACGGTCGTCTTTCCCGACGCGGACGTGAAATTCTACCTCGATGCGAGCGCCGATGAGCGGGGAAAGCGCCGTTGTCTCGAACTCAGGGCAAAGGGTATGGACGTCGATTGCGCCCAGATCACGAGGGAAATCGAGGAGCGGGACCGGCAGGACAGCGGCCGCACACTCGCGCCGCTCAAGAAGGCTGACGATGCATTGTTGATCGATTCAAGCGCGATGAGCATAGACGATGTGCTGGACAGGATGCTGTCCGAGATCGGGAAACATGCAAAATAATTTTTTGCCAAGAGTGAAATAAAAAAGCATTTTTAACACCGATTTACACTGATTAGCCTATGAAGAATCATGATCTTTCATAGGGTTTAATCCGCCTTTATCTGTGTGAAAATTCTTGTCTTTGATTCTCGAGCCCGGATTGTCCGTGAAGGAAATTATGGAAATATTTTTAGCTGATAAGGCCGGCTTCTGCTTCGGCGTGAAGCGGGCGATCAATACGGCATTCGAAGCCGCGGGCAAAGGAAGAGTATACTGCCTTGGCCCGCTCATCCACAATCCCCAGGAAGTGGAGCGCCTGAGTCAAGCCGGGGTCTCAACGGTTGAGAATTTATCGTCTCTTAAACCGGGAGATTTTGTCATTATCCGTTCTCATGGCGTGCCTCCCGGGGTGCTCGCGCAGGCCCGCGACAAGGGGCTGAACATCATCGATCTGACCTGCCCCTTTGTGAGCAAGGCACAGCGGGATGCAGAGGCCCTGAAAAAAGAGGGATACCAGGTCGTGGTTGTGGGAGAAAAAAAACATCCCGAGGTCCAAAGTATACTCGGTTATGCCGGCGAAGATGCGGTCGTGGTGGAGAAGGCCGCTGACACGGAGGGGCTTGAACTTCGGAGCCGTTTGGGAGTTGTTGCGCAGACGACCCAATCGTATGGCAATTTTTCGGAAATTGTGCTAAAATTACTTCGTCTTTCTAAGGAAATAAAGGTCTTCAATACCATTTGCAGTTCGACAAAAGAACGCCAGGATGCGGCGCGGACACTGGCCGGCCAGGTTGATGTCATGCTGGTAGTGGGAGGCCGCAACAGCGCCAATACCAGCCGGCTCGCCGACCTGTGCAAACGGGAAGGAAAACATACGTATCATATCGAGCTGGCCGACGAGATACGGCGTGAATGGCTGAACGGAGCAAGCAAAATAGGCGTTACGGCGGGCGCTTCCACACCCGATTGGGTCGTGGAAGGGGTCATCAAACAACTGATAGCTGAAGGCGGAAAGGTCGGTCGATAGCCGTACGCGGCTGCCGATCGACTATATATATTCGGGAGGTAGGCAATTTTAATGAAGGATACACGCGAAGAAAACGATTATGAAGAAAACGGCGCCCCGGACGGAGAGGGTCAAAACGAGTTTGAAAAGCTCTACGATCAATCGTTAAAGAGCTTTAAATCGGGAACGGTGGTGCGAGGTCGGGTACTGCAGGTCCGCACCGGAGTTTCCGGAGTGGTGATGCTGGACCTCGGGTACAAGTCGGACGGAATTATTCCCGCGGAGCAGTTCACCGAAGAGGAACTCAAGGCCCTCAAGCCCGGCGATGAACTCGAGGTCTTGCTCGAGGCGGCGGAAGACGCGAACGGAAACCTGCTGCTCTCGCGTGAAAAGGCCAAGAAGCTTCAGGCCTGGGATGTGTTGAACCGCGCGTATCAGACGGGCGCGCCGCTGCAAGGAAGAGTGGTTACGGTCATCAAGGGCGGCCTGACCGTGGACATCGGCGGCGTAACGGCCTTCCTCCCGGGCTCCCAGATCGACATAAAGCCCGTTCATAACCTCAACCAGATGGTGGGTCAGGTGCTGGATCTGAAGATCATTAAAATGAACTCCGGCCGCGGCAACATCGTTCTCTCCCGCCGGGTCCTTCTCGAGCACAAACAGGGGGCGAAAAAAGAGGAAACCCTCGCCTCGCTGGCGGAAGGACAGACCGTGAGCGGCGTCATCAAGAACATTACGGAATACGGGGCGTTCGTGGATCTCGGCGGCATCGACGGCCTGCTCCACATCACTGATATGTCATGGGGCAGGATCAATCATCCGTCCGACCTGCTGGCAATAGGAGACAAGGTCGAGGTCAAGGTCCTCAAGTTCGACAGGGAAAAGCAGAAAGTCTCGCTCGGTATCAAACAGAAAACGCAGGACCCGTGGCTTGCGGCCGCAGAAAAATACCCGGTCGGGGCCAAGGTCCGCGGCAAGGTAGTCAGCCTGGCCGATTACGGCGCATTCATAGAGCTGGAGCACGGCGTCGAGGGGCTGGTGCATGTCTCCGAAATGTCCTGGACCCAGAAGGTCAAGCATCCGTCGAAGATCGTTGCGGTTGGCGATATGATCGATGCGCAGGTGCTCTCCAGCGACCCGGCGGGAAAGCGCATCTCGCTCGGCATGAAGCAAATGGAGGCAAATCCCTGGCATACCCTGGGTGAGCGATATCCCGTGGGCTCCACGATCGAGGGCAAGATCAGGACCATAACGGATTTCGGCGCCTTCGTGGGGCTGGAGGAAGGCATTGACGGGCTCGTCCATATCTCCGACCTGTCCTGGACCAAACATGTAAAACACCCGTCGGAACTGCTCAAGAAGGGGCAGATCGTAAAAGCCGTGGTGCTCTCCATCGATGCGCAGAAGGAGCGTATCTCGCTCGGGATCAAGCAGCTTACGCCGGACCCCTGGGACAAGCTTATTTCCGAACGGTACAAGGTCGGACAGGATGAAACGGTAAAAGTGACGAAGGTCGCGGACTTCGGCATGTTCGTGGAACTTGAGCACGGGATCGAGGGCCTGATACCCGTGTCGGAGTTCCTGAAGGACGCTGAACCGCTGAAGACGGGCGACGAGGTCACGGCCCGCGTCATCAAGGTCGACCGGGGAGACCGCAGGGTCGCGCTTTCGATCAAGGCCTATGTCAAGGGCAAAGACAAGTCGACCCTTCAGGAGTATATGAATCAGCAACCCAAACCCGATACGACGCTCGGCGCGCTGCTGAAAGAGCGGAGTTGATCCTCCATGAAAAAGAACCCTGTGCTCATCGTCTTCGCAACGGCAGCGGCGCTCGGCGCGCTCTTTTTTATTGTTCTGTTCCTGAGCGCACGCATGGCCGGCAGATCAATTTCGACCGAGTTGCCGGTTGGCGGTTCGGACCGGGTGGCGCTGGTCAGGATCGAAGGAGTGCTCGTCACGTCCGACCGCATCGTTGAAGAGCTGCGCGATTATGCCGAGGATTCTTCCGTTAAGGCCATTGTTATTCGTATCGACAGCCCGGGCGGGGGCGTGGTCCCTTCTCAGGAGATTTACAACGCGGTGAAGTATGCGAAAAAAAAGGGTAAGAAGGTCGTCGTCTCGATGGGCTCCGTCGCCGCATCGGGTGGATATTATGTAGCGGCGGCGGCCGACAAGATCGTGGCCAACCCCGGCACGCTCACGGGCAGCATCGGCGTCAAGATGGAGTTCGCGAACGTCGAGAAGCTGCTTGAAAAGATCGGCGTTCAGGGCATGATCGTGAAGTCGGGCGAGTACAAAGACATCGGTTCTCCCTTCCGCGCCATGACGGAGCCGGAGAAAAAACTTCTCCAGGGCGTTATCGACGACGTTCTCAGCCAGTTCATCACGGCGGTCGCCGAGGGAAGGCGGATGCAGGAAGCGGACGTGAGGGCCATTGCGGACGGACGCATTTTCACCGGCCAACAGGCGCTCTCCCTTAAACTTGTGGACCAGATGGGCGACCTGAGCGACAGTATTCAGCTTGCCGGAAGCCTCGCGGGGATCAAGGGCAAGCCGAACGTAATGGAAAAAAGGAAAAAGGTGTCTTTTTTTGAATATCTGAAGGAAGAGTCCGCCTCGTGGATTGCAGACGTTATCGCGAGCGGCGTTAACAGGAGTTCCGCAAAACTCCAATATTTGTATCGCTGACGGCAGTATGAGGAGGGGATTGCATGACCAAGGCAGAGCTCGTCGATAAGATTTCCGAAAAAAAAATTGACTTAACAAGAAAACAGGTGGAAGTGGTTGTCAACACCGTGCTTGACGGCATCAAAGACGCTCTTTCGCGGGACGATAAGGTGGAAATCCGGGGATTCGGGAGCTTCCGTATTCGGCACCGGCGTGCGAAAGAGGGAAGAAATCCCAAGACCGGCGAGGCCGTTGCCGTTCCTCCGAAAAAGGTCCCCTTCTTCAAGGCGGGCAAGGAAATGCGCGAAATGGTGGACGGGAAGATCTAGGGGTGCCCCTCTGATCCATCTATCTCTATTTTTATAATTCCCTTCTGAATGGCAAACTTGATCAATCCCGCCCGCGTATGGATGCCGAGCTTTTCGCTGATGTTCGTTTGATGGGCAATGACCGTCTTGGCGCTGATGGCGAGCATGTCGGCCACTTCCTTGTGCGTGTAGCCTTCGGCCACGAGTTTCAGCACCTGTTTTTCCCGATCGCTCAACTTATCATAGGGGCTTTCCGTACAGACCTCCCCCCGGTCTCCCTGGAGGTAGCCGGCCACGACTTCCGAGGCGATCGAGGAGTAGAGATAGAGTTCCCCCCGCATGATCGCCTTGAGCGCCGCGATCAGATCGCTACCGACAGCCTTCTTCAGTAAATACCCCGAGACCCCTGCCTTGAGAAAGCGCAAGATGTACTCACGGTCTTCATACTGCGTAAGGACCAGCACTTTGATCTCGGGGTGCGTCTTCTTTATTTCTATTGTGGCCTCAAGGCCGCCGAGTTTCGGCATGTTGACATCCATAATGATGATATCGGGACGGAACTTTGTCGCTTTTTCGAGGGCCTCGATGCCGTCCGATGCCTCGGCCACGACCTCAATGTCGTCGCACAATTTCAGGAAAGCCGCGATCCCTTCGCGGACGAGAGCATGGTCATCTGCAATGAGGACTTTTCTCTTAGGCATGCATGACCTCCGGACACTCCAGAGGGATTTGCAGGTGTATCCCCGTCCCGATCCCGGGTTGCGAGCATATTTCGAACTTACCACCGAGCAGGCCCGCTCTTTCCTTCATACCCAGAAGGCCCAGCCCTCTGCGGTCTTTTATCGTGTGTGTCGCAGAATGAAAGAGCGTCTGAATATCGAACCCCTGCCCATCGTCTTCGATATCAACGTAGACCGTCTGTTCGCCGATTCTGAAGAGCACGAGGATGTTTTTCGCCTGTGCATGCTTTGCTATATTGAAGATTGCTTCCTGGACGATTCTGAAAACCGTTATTTCCACCTCGGGGCGTAAGCGTTTGTCTTTCATCCCCTCGGCAGTCAAGGAATAATTGACGCCGTTACCGCCGAAGTGCGTATCGAGGAGCGACTTTATTGCGGCCGTGAGCCCGAGATCGTCGATCAGCGTTGGTCTCAGATTCTTGATGATGTTGATGACGCCGTCCCATGCGCTCAGAACGATGCCCCGGACCTTGTCTATCCTGTCGGTCGTTATTTCAGCCGGGTGGAGCTTGCACATATCGATTCGCATGAGAGCGGCCGAGAGGTCCTGGAGCGTGGCATCGTGAAGCTCCCTCGCGATCCGTTTTCTCTCGTCTTCCTGAGTCGTGATGATTTTTTTTAGAAGGATTTCGGCCCTTTTCTGGCTTTCCTTTATCTGCTGCGTCCTTACCTCTACACGGTTTTCGAGATCGGCGTTATGCCGGGTTATGCTTTCCAGGGACTCGACCAGTTTCGTCCTCATCGTTTCAAAGGACCTGCTCAAGACGCCGATTTCGTCGCTGCCTTCCGGAGTTACCGGTTTCGAAAGGTCGCCTTTCGCGATGCGGTCGGCGCTGCGTATAAGATGTTTTAACGGGTCTACGATGCTGCGGTTGATGCCTATGGTCAGGATCAGTGCCGTCCCCATGAAAATTACGCCGAGAACGACGAATGTCTTCTTGAGCTCAACCGATGATGCGAAGACGTCCCTTTTAGGTTCCTGTATCGCTATGCCCCAGGGAGCGGTTTCCAGGGGAACGAAGGCGAGAATGGTCGTCGACTTCATGCTCCGGCCTGCGGATTGATGGCAGACGTGGCAGGTAGCCACCCGCTCTTCGCGTCTGTTGATTACGGTCGTAAAAAAATTGTTTCGATTATTGCTCGTAAACATGCGGGAGGGGTTTGACGATGCGAGCACGACACCGTTGGCGTCGACGATGTCAATGAATTCATTTCTCCCGATATTGATCAAGCCGAGTCTTTGAAGGAGCAGGGGATTCGTCGGATCGATTTGTCCGCCAGCCGCTCCGACGATGCTGCCGTTCTTGTCCCGCAGCGGCACGAGTACATAGAGCACCGGCTTCTTCGTAGGTTCGACGATGTAGAGATTCGAGACGACCGGCTTTCCGAGTGAAAGCATTCTATTGACCGGCTCGATGCCGAGCACGTTCAGGGAGTTTTCCCTGATTCGTTCGGGATAGGTGAGGAGGGTCGTGCCATTTTTGTCCAGAAGAAAGATGCCGTCGGTGAAAACGGAATATCTATACGCCGTCTTGACCGCCTCTTTCGCGCGTCTGAGATTGCTGTCGTTCAGATCCACGGCGCCGGAAAGCGATATATCGTATAACCGGTTGATGTTGTCTTTCAAAAGGTTGTCGACGTTGTTGCGCACAAGCCGTGACAGTGCAAGCTTTTTGTTCAGGGAGTCGTCTATGTTCTTTTGAATGATAAGGTGGCTCACCACACCAAGGCTCAACAAGATGATCGAGATCCCCATCACAATGATTAAGACGATCCGTTTACGCAAACTGCCTACGCGTCTGGCCATGGCAAAATTATATCTTAGTTGCATCGAAAATTAGGGAAAAATCGTACAAATCTTCCGAAGTTGCACATTCTTGCAGTTTTATGACAAAAAGTAACATTTGCCGTTCTGAAAATCCTCTGGTTCCGGATATTGCCTGCTTCAAACCATGGTCGCGCTGCAAAGCGGCAGTGCTCATGCCGGTTGCCGCTGGCTTTCACGGCGAGGCTCATTGCGGCGCGGGTCCCTTGTCGCTGTACGCTTCTGCTGCGTCGGCATGCTCAAGCGGATGCTCCTGAAGCATTCGCTCTTTCGAGAGGTAACCAGTGAAAATACTGGTGTCCAGCGGAAAAATTTCCGGGCTGAAAATGGCATTGTAGATGTGCCAGAGCGAGATGATAAGGAACACAACGAGGGCTTCGTTCGTATGAAGAGCTTTCGCGGCCGGGATAACTTCCCCGGGGAGAACAGCAGTAACCGTAACGGGGAACCACAGGATGAGGCCGCTCCCCATCATGATGAGCACTCCCGTCAGAATGGCCCAGTATTCGAACTTCTGTTTGTACGTATACCTGCCGCTGCGAACGGCAAACTGCTCCAGGCCGAGGTAATACTTGATATTGTGAACGACATCGGTGAAATCATTTTTCGTGATGACCATGGAGAGCTGCCATTTTCTGCGTATAATACCGATGACGGCGGTTGTCAGATGCACAGCGACGCCCAGTGAAAAGATAATCCCCACGACCCGATGGATGATCCGAACACGGTCTATCCCTCCCGACTGAAGAATGATCCACTGGGACACGGCGAGTTGATAGAACTTCTGGGATAGTCCCGTGCATACGAGCACGGTGAAGAATGTCACATGCATCCAGTGTTCAACGATGCGCGCAGGATGGAATCTCCTGACTCGCTCCCGGGACATGTCGGTGTGTTCTTCCATTTTCCCCTCCGGTTATCTGTTTACCACATAGCGCCATATGTGGAGCAGGATCTGCAGGACCAGCCCTATGGCCAGGACGGGTATGAATATCTTGTACGCCAGCTTTATGAAATAGACCAGCGGTGCCCGCGTGATGCTCGGTTCATAGTGCGACAACCATGCATCGGGGAAGTTGCGTGATGCGTTTGCATGACACTTTCGGCACCGCTTGACGAGATTCGTCTTGATGATCGACGCGTCGGGACCGGTCGTGCTGACGATGTTGTGCGTCCCGTGGCAATCCGTGCAAACCGCTATGGGTTTTGTCGGATTGTTTGGCATGTCTTTCTGCAAACGATAAAAACTCAGCGTAATGCCGTGGAAATCGGAAAGATAGTCGTCCACAACGGCCGTAGAGAGCCCATACTTTCCCACCACTGATTCATTTCCGTGACACCTGCTGCACATCTCCGGGATCCTTTCCTGAAAGGACAGGGAGAGCGGGTTCTCCATGGTATGCGCGGTGTGGCAGTCCGTGCAGACAGGCACCTCCTGATTGTTCTCGTCGAACAAGGCGCTGCCGTGAACGCTTTTTGCGTATATCTCGTAGATATCAGGGTGGCACTCTTTGCACCGTTTTGCAATCAGCGCCCGTTCCTTCCCGATGTGTGAAATGCCGTGAGCTCCATGGCAGTCGATGCAGACAGGGGCCTTCAGATTCCCCTGGCTCAGCATTGTATAATGGATGCTTTCGAGCGTTTTTGAGTATTTGTCGAAATGACAGCGCCTGCACATCTCGGACAACGCCAGGGTATAATTCCGTCGTGTGCTGAAATTCCGCGTGGGATGCTCTTCTGAGGAAAAGCCGTAGTGGCAATCGGAACACGAGAGCTTGCTGTGGACCGAGCCCTGAAGCACCGAGACGTCGACCGTGGCCGAGAGCGACTCGGTGCTTCTGAAAGTCATCTGCATGGAGTGGCCGTGGCATTTCATGCAGTATTCCTCCTCGCTGGTAAACTTTCGTGCGCCGGTTATGCGTCGTATGGCGTGAGAGCCGTGGCAATTCGAGCATATCGTTGCTGCGCCTTTCCTTTCTTCGTCCAGCAAGGTGGCGTGTATGGGGTTCGCCTTGAGTTGCCGGTCATGATGGCAGCGATGGCAGACGAGCGACGCTTTTATCTGGTATTGCTGCTTGCTGCGGAATGTGTTGTGGGGATGTTTTCCGCCGGAAAAAGCGGGATGACACTCGGAACAGAGAAGCTTCCGATGGACCGAGTCCTGGAATTTTGTCGGGTCCACGTAAGCGTCGATCCGTTCCTTGTTTTCGAATACCACCGTAAGGCCGGGATTGCCGTGGCACGACAAGCAGTCCTTTACCTCTTTTGCAAACGGCCCGTTTTCGGCGTCGGCGGCTCCGGCGCGCGCCGTGAACAGGGAAAGAAAAAGAAGTACAACAGCCAGGCTATACCGTCTTTTTTCCATACCATCCCTCCCCGTGCAGTGACACCGACACGGAAAAATCCGGAGGCCGGAGAAGCTCGCGTATCAAAGCGTGTCCCGCATGCATGCGTGATCGAGCGTGTATCCGAACCTCCGGGTGTCCAATCTCAACGTCAATGATTCTCAGCCTCGGCATACTCCGGGTCAGCGTGGAGCACGGGCATGCGGTTCAATATCCAGCGGAAAATCAGGATGTGGATCGTCGCTATGGACAGGACCGCCATCGTTTCCGTCCACGGCGGAATGATGTGCTGAAAATGGTGCGGAAGCTGCCAGTTCAGCGCGATGATCGAGACATTGAGCCGGTTGAGTATGATGCCGACCACGGCATAAAATGCCGCGAATCTGACCACGCCGACGCTCCGTTTTTTTACGCCATAGGTGAACATGAGCGCCGGGGCCATAACGAACCCGATTACCTCGACGAGGAACCAGTACCCATACGGGGTATTCAGAAGGTTCCAGTTGTTGCCATGGGCAACGCCGATTATCTTGAACACAAGATAGACGAACATGCCCACGGCGGCACCCTGGCCGAGCCCCAGCGTCAGCCTGGGAAGGCTTTCCTGGAACGTCCGGTCCGTCCTGTTTTTCAGGAAACGGATTGAAAGGCTGCTTACGACGATCACCATGGCCAGGGCGGCGTAGATGCTCGAACAGAGGAAAAATATCCAGATGTAGGGGCTGTACCAGAGGGGATGAAGTTTTCCGGGAACGAGCAGGTACATCGCGCCGAGCGCGGATTGGTGGAGCGTCGAGAGGATGATGCCGGCAATCGTCATGCCGATCGTGAGCATGACCGCCCACCGGCGAACCCTCTGCGACTTGAGCCATTCCAGGATGGCGGGGCTGAATTCAATAAACTGAACCGTGAGGTACGTGGCCACGTGCCAGGCCACCAGGAACAGCACCGATTGCGTGCCGAACCCGATGATCATGGGATAGTATATTCTCCAGGGCCTGCCGAGATCGACGAGCAGATAAATAACGGCAAAGAGGTAACCCAGGAAGCCGGTGAGTACCGCGAGCCTCAGGATCGGATGGTACCGTCTGTACCCGAAGATGTAATACGCCGTTGCCATGACGAACCCGGTGGCGGAAAGCGGCACGCCGCCGAAAAGGCCCCAGCCGAGATACAGACCCCAGGGGTACTCGTTCGACGCATGCGTCACGGTGTAGAGGCCGAATAGAAAACGCATGGCGATCAGCGGCAGTCCGACGCTCAGAATGATCGCGGCGACGATATTGAACGGCGTGAGCAGGCTCCGAAAGTAGTCGGGCCAGGTCATGCCCATAAGCAGTTTGCCCATGAACCATGACCGGAAGTTGTCTGTCCGCGCCTCTGTCTTAACGGCCATATTCGTGCTCATTTTCTCGCCTCCTCTTTTTTCTCCTGTTCTCCCTCATCCTCATCGTTTTCTTCTCTGTGGCGAAGTGCCGCATAAATCGTCCCGAACAGGGCCGGCCACGCCGTCAACACGATGGGAACCGCCGAGAGGAATCCTTTCGTTGCTTCGATGAGCGGTTTTTTCGGAAGATTTGTCGGGAAATCGAGTTGCTCGAAGGGGACGCCCGAGAGATAGAGCCAGTTGGTCCCTCCCACTTCGTACTCGCCGTAGATGTGGTTCACATATTTTCCGGGATTGCGGTCGATTCTTTCCCTCGCAATCTTGAGCAGCTCCTCACGCTTTCCGAAGGTGATCGCCCCCGCCGGACAGGCTTCCGCACACGCCGTCATTTTGCCTTCTTTGAGCCGTGGCAAACACATGGTGCACTTCTGAATGCGCGGCTCAAATGCGCTCCAGTAATCGTAGGCCGGGATATAAAACGGGCAGGCCGTCATGCAGTAACGGCATCCGAAGCACAGGTCGGGATTGTACATGACCGCTCCTTCCGGCGTCTTCGTGTACGCATGGATAGGGCAGGACGTTAGACATGCCGGTTCCTTGCAGTGGTTGCACTGTATCTTGCGGAAGATGGGTTTGCTCTTGTCCTTTGGATTTTCATACCGGTTGACCACCGTGTACGCCTTCTGAGTAGGCATCCGCTTCTCCGTGAACACGGAACTGTCGTCAAACGGTTTGTCCGGCGCGGGCAGTTTGTTCGCCTCATTGCATGCCTTCTCGCAACTGCGGCATCCGACACAGGCAGTCAGGTCCGTAAGCAGGCCGAAGCTGTTGGGATAACCCTCAAACTCCTCCGAAGCAGAGGCTCTGCCCGGTTTCCCGAGAAGAACGGTGCCGCCTATTACACCGACCGTCCCTAAAAAGTCCCGCCGGTTTATCCCCTTGCCGGTGCCGTCCGCTTGTGCGCCCGCCTGGTCGGCGGGCTCTTCTATCGGTTTTTTTGGTTCGCTAGCCATCGCATCCTCCTCCTTCTTCGTCTTCGTGCGGTCGTCCGTCCCGTGCGCAACGATCTGCTTTTGCGATCATGGCCGAACCCGCAGCGCTGCGCTCTGGGACTTCCCGGCATGACATAGTTCCGTGCATCCCTTCGGGTCCAAGCCGACGTCTCCCATCCCCCTGTGGCATTCGAAGCACTTCTTATGGTAGGCGACCTTCAGGCCCGGCATGGCGGGATTTTCAGGGTCAGGAGCGCCGTGACAGTTCGAGCAGGGCATAAAGCTGTGCACAACGGAACTCTTAAAGACTGACGGACTGAGCGCGTGGCACTCCCTGCAGGACGAAGTATTGCCGTTTCCGTGATGGTGGCACGCGGCGCAGCTGCCTGCGATCGCTACATGTTTCGGATGATAGCACGTAACGGGAGCATATTGTTCCGACAGACTTCCGAGTACGCGCACTCCTGGAAGCCGCGTTGCCGAGTACGCGGCCCTGTCCCCGGCGACGAGAGATGTCGCATACGCGAGGCAAACACACAATCCCAGGATAACGGCGGTTTTTATTCTCATTTCAGCCTCCCTTTGCAGGCCCCGCGTAGGAGCCTATTGGACTTCATCCTTTTTCTGTTTCGCGCTTGATTTGCCCTTCTTTTTTTTACCCGTCAAGTAGGCCTCCATGGGCCTCCACTCGAAGGTTACACTCTTGCCCGCGATGCGGGTCACCCCCTTCACCGCAAGATTGACCAGGGTAACAGCCAGGACTGTGAAGAAGCCGATCGGCAGCATGACAACGTATGCCAGCCCGATGAACGGCGCGGCTGCTATCTTGCCGACGGACTTCAGAATGTGCCTGACCCCCCCTGACCGCTCGATATACGCCAGGTCGTCTTTGCTCGCGTTGACCACGCTTTTGAACGGCCTGGGCTTCAGGACCTCCCAGAAAATGAGAAAAGCGGCAATGGCGATAAGTGACAGGACATATTCGACTCCTTTAATGTGGGTTGTGAAATCAACGAGCGTATACATGGTGTTCCCTCCTTTCTATCTCCAGGTTGAAAAATCAGGTTTACTCGTACCGTTTCTTCTGCCTCGGCCCCGGACTCTCAATCGTTCAGCCGAAGCCGGGCGGTCACTTCTTTTCTTTTCGTTTTTTCTTCTTCCCCGACAGATAGGCATTCCGCGGCTCCCAATGGAAGGAGATGCTCTTTGCAACCAGGTTGTACATGCCTTTCAGAATCTTTTGCCCTGCCAAGGCCACGACCGTAGCGATGCCGATCAACGGCATCAGTATCGCATAGAGCAGTCCGATGACCGGTCCCAGAACCAGCATGCCTAGCGCTGATATCCTGACATATTTCGTCTTCTCGTCGCCGGGAAGCAGTCCTTCGTCAGCGATGTCTATTCTTTGTCCTTCGCGCAGGTTCCAGTACGTGCCCTTGCCAACCTTGTGTCCACCTCGTGTCATAAACATTTTGTTCACCTCCTTCTTTATCACTCTCTGCCATATGCTCAGTTTAACAAGCGGCGAGAGGGATGAGAATGGTAAGAAATTCCTATTTTTTCAATTTTTTTTCTTATGACTAAAGTAATAGAGAGCCTGACACGGTGACGTCACGATGCTCTCGTCCGTTTCTTATTTCCCCTCTCTTTTTTTCCTGAAAAAAAGGCCTCCATCGGCCTCCAGTCAAAGGAAGCGTTCTTGCCGGCCATGCGGCAAAAACCCCGGGCAATGATATTGGCCCCTCCGGCAACGGCCGCCGCTGCGAAACCGACCGGCAGCACCGCAAGATACGCGAGCCCGATGAAAGGGGCTGCCGCTATCTTGCCCATGTTTCTCATGAGATCGCCGTAGCCTCGTTGCCGCACATATGCCAGGTCGTTCTTCCCGGCCCGGAGGACGGTCCTGAAAGGGCTTGGTTTCAAGATTTCCCATAAAAGAAGGAACCCTCCGATGGCAAGGATCGACAACAGGTATTCGACGCCCTTGATATGCGTGATGAAATCGACAAGTGTATACACGACTGAGTCTCCTTTCCCCCGGATAAGGTCCATACGCTTGAGTTGCCGTGGAGCGGGCGCGAACCGGGGTTTGCGCCCGCCTCCCCGGGACAGAGTGCTACTTGTTGTCATTTTTCTTCTTTTTTCTGCCCGAGAGGTAGGCGTTCCTCGGCCTCCAGCCGAAGGAGACGCTTTTCGCCGCGAGACCATACATTCCTTCCAGAACTCCCCGCACGGCAAGGACCACAACGGCAGCGATGCCGATGAACGGCATCAGGGTTGCGTAGAGCAGCCCGACGACCGGGCCTGCCAGCAGCATGACCGCTGACGACATTCTGACATACGTTGCAGTTCCTCCTCCCGCAAGTACTGCTTCACTGAGCACATCAATCCTTTGACCGCTCGCGATGTCCCAGTACGTTCCTCTTCCGACGGCATTTCCTCCTTTGTAGGTAAGCATGGCGTTCTCCTCCTTTCTTGAATTTACTTCGTTTATAGCAGGGATTCTTCTTCCTGTATATTGGAAGAAGTTGCTAGGGGAAGGGGAAAATTATCCTAAAAACGCCGGAAGTTTTACGGAGTGAAGCGGAAGACAGGGAAAAGCTGCATCGGGCGCCAACAGCAAAGGGGACGCCGGGGTCTCATTACGGGATTGGATTGACGTCGGACATGCGGAGGCATTGCGCCGGGAGATCGATCTTCAAAACCGGGCCGGGCAAATTCATTGGTGCATACTCTCGGCTATTCTTATCAGTTCGGAGGGAGGGGCTTTCATGGTGAGCACGATCCCGGTGGAATTCTCCGTCCACGAGAGCCTGCTGCAGATTTCATTGTCCGTGCATGTGCCGACATCGAGAAGCGCCTTCTTCCCCTTGACGTCGTACGCCACCGATCTCGTGATCCGGTGAAATGGGATGAGTGTCGTTGAAGAAAAGGCGGAGGAACCGGCCTGCGAGATGACGAGCGCGATGTCGTGTTTTTCAGCAGAACGGAATGTCATCAGCACGGCAGGATAGGGTTTGGACTGTGCCAGGATTTCAGCGGGCGGCCACGTAATGCTCTGGGGAAAGTAAGAGGGGACGTACAGGACCGGGATTCGTAGTTTCGCCTGCACCTCTTCGATACTGTCGAACCTGCTCATCATGCCCGTCTGCAGCACCGTGGGCAGCCAGTTTAAGGCCTTCAGAGAGACGGCCACCGCGGCAACGGCCAGCAGAAAATAGAGGAACCCTCGGGGTCCGGACCGCATTGCAATCACCTCCTGATCATACGATGAAGTAATTCAGGCCAGCAATGACGACGGCAGAGACGATGAAGGGAATCCATTGTCCGTTGCCGGATCGCCGGGCGCCCTGTTTCAGCCTGCTGATCCTGCTGTCGATCTGCAAATTATAGCTGTATTCCTCGAGGGAAACGGGGGCGCCGAGCGGCCGCTCCCGGTCTCCCGGACCCGCCTCCCCATGAACGGAATAAAACTTTGTCAGCGCTTCTGCCAATGCCGCCGGCCTGCCGGTCAGGGAAACGGCGATGTCGTCGCAAATCTTTTCTTCGTTCCGTACCACCCGTCTGAATTCGATGAGTGCAACGGGATTGAAAAACAGGAGGACGCGGAGAAAAAAAACGGCCAGGAGGACCGGGCGCCGGCTTCGGGCGATATGCGCGAGTTCATGAGCGAGGGCCGCCTGCATCTCGTCGGCAGTGAGCGTTCCGACGAGGCCGGAGGACATGAAAACGACCGGGTTCCTGCCGGTCGTCGAAAAAATCACAAGATCGTCGTCGTCCTCGACACGGACCGCCGGGGTCTCTATCGAGAGGGCCTGAGATGCCTTCTCGAGAAACGGACCCGCTGCGAACGGCGTTCCCTCGTGCCCGATATTTCGCGAACCCAGCGAATGCGAGAGAATGGGGAGCATTTCCTGTAGCAAAAATACCAGCGAGGTGACGGCCAGCACGGCAAGGAACAGGATGCTGAGCGGGAAGACGCCCCCCAGTTCCACGGTGAGCCATCGGTTGACGTCGAAGAGGGCATCGAGCCTGAAAATCAGGGATCCTCTGTCGGGGTTTATGAACTGGTAGAGCGGGAACGATAAAATCGGGAAAAAGACGACGCTCAGACGGAACCGTTGCCGTATCGCGGGGTCGTCAATGCTCCACGCCCTCACTGCCTGGTCCATGATGACCGATGCAATGAGCGAATGGCAGAACGACTGCGTCACGTACATGCCCGCGTAGGAGTTGAAAAATGTTGATATTATCATGGACTCGGGGCGCGGCAAACTGGACTTCATTCAGGTGCAACGCGAATATTATAGCGGAATCGGGCATCCGATACCAGAAAAAGATTATGCGGTTGAAAGAAGGTGAGTAGTTGCAAAACGGGGAGAACTCCTATTGACATGCTTTACCGCCCCCTATATTATAGAACCAGTGCGCACCATCGTACGCTAATACGGCAGCCGGAGCGGTGCAGTATCATGTCGTTTCCTGAAAAGACACTTCTGGTGTTTGCTCTTATCTCTTTGACGGCCTGTGCAGCGGAAAAAACACCGTCTCCGAACCCCGCCGCTGCCGTCGTGCCCCGCCCTGCTTCGCCGGGGTCAGGCGTTACGCCCTTTTCCGATCCCGGCCAGGGGCTGAAGTCGGCCCTCGAAGCGTACAAAGCCGGCAAGGGGAGCAGGGCGCTGTCTTTTGCATGGCAGGTGCGGAAGCAGTATCCGGACACGCCGTGGTACAAACGGTCGCTGTTCCTGACGGAGCAGGCGCTCATCCAGATGGACCGGGCATCCGAGGCCGAGGCCGCCATGCTTCGGGTGAAAGACGAGTACCCCGTGATGGCGGACTACGCCTTTTTCATCCTTGCTGAATATCATTATTCAAACAAACGCTTCTCGCAGGCCGCCGTCCTGTATCAGCAGGTCGCGGAGCGCTATCCCCGCAGTTCGCTGGCAACCCGCGCCGCATACCGGTGCGCGCAGGCCCTCCTCGAGTCCGGCGCGTACGCTCCCGCTGCCGGGGCCTTTGAAAAATTTCTCCAGGACAATCCCTGTTCGGAACACTGCGCTGACGCCGGCATCGGCCTCGGACAAGCGCTGACGGCGCAGGCGGAGATGGCGCGGGCCATCCGTGCGTACCGTGACATCGAGATCAAATGCCCCGGGACCCCCGGGGAAGCGGATGTGGAGCGGGCCCTTGCCGGGTTCAGGAGCGCCGGCGTCGAAGTGCCCGAACTTGTCCCGGAAGAGCTGTATGAGCGGGGGAAAAATCTCTTCAGGGCCGGCCGGTATGACAAAGCCGCGGAGACCTTCTCGAAGCTTGTGGCGCTCGATCCCGCGTATCCCGACAAGCCCGAAGTCCTTCTCCGCGCCGGCATCGCCCTGTTCAACCTGGGCAGGCGCACGGAAGCAGCGGCAATGCTTGAAAAACTGGTGCAGGACTATAGCCGCGATCAGCGGGCCCCCGAGGCCCTGTACTGGCTGGGGAAGTCGTACAACAATATCGGCGAACAGGACAAGGCGGTCCAGACCTTCCGTAAAATCCTTGATTCCTACCCCGAGAGCGATTGGGCCGACGACGCGCTTTTCCAGGCCGGAAACATCTACCGGCAATCGGACGACTTGAAGAAGGCGCTCACGTTCTACGGGCGGCTGACGGCAGAGTACCCCGCGAGCAGGTTTGCGGACAGCGCGTTCTGGTGGAAGGCATGGGCATATTACGGAGCAGGCGAATACCGCGAAGCGGGGCAGACCCTGCATGAACTCGTCATGCGCTATCCGAAATCTTTTTTGGTGAACCAGGCGCGCTACTGGCAGGGGAGGATATCGGAAAAAACGGGCAGCGCGGCGAAGGCCGCTGCTTATTACCGGAAGGTGCTGAAGAGGGCGCCCTATACCTATTACGGCTATCGCGCCGCTGAGCGCCTGGCGGGCATGAAGGCTTCGGCAACAGCGGTGAAGACGGAGGAGGCCGTCGAGGCGGGCCCGGAGTGTGAAGACGGGTCATGTCCGGACGATCCGCCGGGAGGTCCTGATACTGATGACGGGCCGCCGGTCTGGACCGCTGATGCCTTGAAGACCCTTTCCGGGGAACCGTCATTCACCAGGTCGCTCGAGCTGCTCTATCTTGATATGAAGAAAGAGGCGTCCGTCGAACTCTCGATGCTGCAGGACCGGCTGCCGAGGAAGCACGGCGCTCTTCTGGGGCTGAGCAAGACCTTCTTTGAGCTCGGCGATTATTACCGCTCCCTGACGCTCGTGCTCAGAAACTACGAGCGCTATCTCGACGGCGGGGCCGGGGAGACGCCCCGGGACTTCTGGCTCCTGGCCTACCCGCAGGGATACTGGGACAGCATTGTTTCCTATTCACGGAAGTACGGTCAGGACCCGTACTTTGTTGCGGCGATCATCCGCGAAGAGAGTCAGTTCCATGCCGAGGCGCTGTCGTCCTCGGGCGCCCGGGGCGTGATGCAGGTGATGCCGGCGACCGGCGCGTGGGTGGCGCAGAGGGTCCGGGTGCGGGGCTTCGATGCGAACAAGCTCTTCGATTCCGACACGGCCATCAACATCGGCACGTGGTATATCGATCATCTCATGAAACGTTTCAAGGGAGACGCGCTTTTCACTGCCGCGGCGTACAATGCCGGCCCCGACGCCGTCTCCGCGTGGCTCGCAAAAAACGGGCACAACACGGATCGGGACGAGTTCGTCGAGTGCATACCCTTCTCCGAGACGAGAAGATATGTGAAAAAGGTGATGCGGAATTACGCCGAGTACCGGCGGATCTACGGCAGGACGGTCCAGAATACGCCCCGGTTCACCGCGCGGCATGAGGGACCAGCCGCCCCCCCGGCCGGACCACTCGAGGTGAAAGCGCCGTGACGGACCTGGAAGATAAATTCGTTGAGGTGGAAAAGCGGGTAAAGGCCCTCGTTACCGAGAACAGGAACCTGGCGAAGCGCGTCTCCGAGCTTGAGCAGGAACTGTCCCGGGCCCGCGGTGAATCCCAGGAACTCGAAAACTTCCACGGCAAAAAAGCGCACATTAAGGAAAAGATCGAGCGCATCCTGCTTGCCCTTGAGGCCGTTGGAGAAAAAAAATGAGCAGGGACCTGCGCGGCGCGCGTTCCCCGGCATTCCGTCATGAAGACCGACTGGGGCTCTGTCCTCTCGCCGACACGATGGCGGACGGCAAGGTGCGCAGCTCCGACGTGTACCTGCAGCATAAAGACGGCCACCGCGTGCACGTTTTTGTGCGCGTGGCGCCCATCCACGATGAACGGGGCGCGATCGTGGGCGGCATCGAAGTCTTTACCGACAACACGCCCGCAGCCGAGGCCCTTGAGCGATTCGCCGAGCTCGAGCGGCTGGCGTTTCTTGACCCCCTCACGGGGCTCGCCAACCGGCAGTTTGCCGAGATCACCCTGAACGCCCGGCTTGAGGAACTGCAGCGGTACGGGTGGCGGTTCGGCGTCATTTTCATCGATATCGATAATTTCAAGGACATAAACGACCGGCACGGGCACGACGCCGGCGACGAGGTATTGAAGATGGTGGCCAAGACCCTCCAGAACAGCGTCCGGGCCTTCGACGTCGTCAGCCGGTGGGGCGGAGAGGAATACGTTGCCGTGGTCGCGCATGTGGAAGGGGACGAACTGGCAGCGACGGCGAACCGGTGCCGGGCGCTCGTCGAACAGTCAAGCCTTCCCGCCGCGAGGTCCATCCGGGTCACCATTTCCCTCGGCGCAACGCTTGCCCGTCAGGACGACACGATGGTATCGCTCATCAAGAGGGCCGACGCGTCTCATGTACCAAAGCAAGGCCGCCGGCAGGAATGCCGTTACAACGGACATTGAGCAGAACGCTTAGAGCGGGGGAGCAGGGCGCGAAGCGGGAGGGGAACGCCGCTCCCGGACTTATTATGCCGATCCTGCAGGGTTCTTATTGATCACGCGCTTTATAGCGCCTTTACCAACGACTTTACTCCCCTCCGGCGCCGTGAACTCCATTCCGGCGAGGAGAAAAACCGCGATGGACGCACCGTCCCGAGCCGAAGAGCCGGAAGGCGGGTGGTAGCCCGGATTATTCGGCGTGCATGTAATCGGTAACCACCGGTTCGGGGATCGCCGGGAAGCGTGATGTCCGTACCCTGGTCCCCCTCGATCACCTGCGGTTTGACACCCGCCCCGAGCGTCCCGTGATAGGTGTCCATGTGGGCGATCAGACCGATGGTCGGGACCCTGCCGGAGGCAGGGTGGCCCTTCGGAAGGTTCGCCGGCACGGTGGCGTACACGTACCCCCACTCGTCCATCACGGCGTCCCGACAACCCAGCTGCTTGAGGTCCTCCGCCAAGATTCGCGCGAGGTCCTTCTGCTTTTCCG
>OFHG01000198.1_pt1 | contig 26286 bp, 28 predicted proteins | sample 1521931 | NCBI WGS metagenome assembly OFHG01 (sample SAMEA2468438, study PRJEB22500) | soil metagenome | biome: Glassland; feature: Farmland; material: Clay | place: Australia | collected 2013-01-31 | depth 0.55 m
CCCGCCCCGCTCGCCAAGCCCCGGACCCCCCCGAGGTCTCGCGCACAACCGACGGGCGATCATTAGCGCCGGAAAGTACGGTAGGCCGGACACAGCGCAGCGGCGTCCGGCAGCGCTGCCCGATAACGCTGCGCTCAATCGGGCCTACATGACTCGCCTTTTCGCATCCGTATCGCGGCAACCGCGTCACGCTCGCGCAACACGGGAACCGCCCCGCGGTTCGCGCGCAACCGATGGGCGATCATTAGCGCCGGAAAGTACGGTAGGCCGGACACAGCGCAGCGGCGTCCGGCAGCGCTGCCCGATAACGCCGCGCTCAATCGGGCCTACATGACTCGCCTTTTCGCATCCACATCACGGCAACCGCGTCACGATCGTGCAACACGGGAACCGCCCCGCGGTTCGCCCACAACCGATGGGCGATCATTAGCGCCGGAAAGCACGGTAGGCCGGACACAGCGCAGCGGCGTCCGGCAGCGCCGCCCGATAACGCTGCGCTCAATCGGGCCTACATGACTCGCCTTTTCGCATCCGTATCGCTGCAACCGCGTCACGATCGTGCAACACGGGAACCGCCCCGCGGTTCGCGCGCAACCGATGGGCGATCATTAGCGCCGGAAAGTACGGTAGGCCGGACACAGCGCAGCGGCGTCCGGCAGCGCTGCCCGATAACGCTGCGCTCAATCGGGCCTACATGACTCGCCTTTTCGCATCCACATCACGGCAACCGCGTCACGATCGTGCAACACGGGAACCGCTCCGCGGTTCGCGCACAACCGACGGGCGATCATTAGCGCCGGAAAGTACGGTAGGCCGGACACAGCGCAGCGGCGTCCGGCAGCGCCGCCCGATAACGCTGCGCTCAATCGGGCCTACATGACGGACTTCACCCGCCACAACGCCGCTCCCGGCCATCCCTGCACCCGCAGGGCATAAAGCACCCACAGGGCATAAACCTCCGCGGCATAAGTACCTCCATGTAACGCCGCTCCCGGCCATCCCTGGCCTCCGCGGCATAAGTACATCCATGTAACGCCGCTCCCGGCCATCCCTGGCCTCCGCGGCATAAGTACATCCATGTACAAAAAAAACGGGCGGTCCCTAGGAGGGAACCGCCCGTCAACGATGGGTAAAATTACTGCTTTGGTGTGATTGCTACTGCTTTGCTGCTTAGAACATGAACCAGGCGTTCAGGAACAACGTGTTGTTGTCGCTGGCACCGGTGGTCGAACCGTTAACCTTCGTGTAGCCGGTGTACTGCACCGCGAACTTGGTGTTCAGGTACGGCAGATAGTCGTACTCGGCCATCCAGAAGTTGGAATCCGGCTTGCCACCGTAGGCGTTCGCGTCCTTATCGCCGGACACTACGGTATAAGCAAGGGAACCACCCTGCTTACGGTCATAGAAGTAGGTCCCGGACAGGTTCAAGGTGTTGAGCTTGACGGTGCCGGCAGTGGAGTAACCGATATTCGCGGCGTTACTGATGCTCTCCGTCAGATAGGAACCACGAAGGGTATATGTATTGACGCCGTTGAGCACTTGGTACTGTCCGTCCACGCCCAGGTCGGAGACAGCGGAGGTCGGCAAGGAGGTGTTACTGGTATCCGTGGTCGCATCACCGGTCATCATGATGGCGCCGATGTCGTAGTTGTTGGTACCGTTATCCTTCTGATAGACGGCCCGCAGATAGGGCGCCCAACCCTTGGGACCGGCCGTGCCAGGGGCGCTCAACGCGGTGGTATTGTGATACGCACCGACGGCACCGTACCAGGTGTTGTCGTACATGGCGTACCCGACGATACCCATGGTTTGCTGGTTCACATTGTCGCTACCGAGGAGCACGGGGCCTGGGGCCGGATTACCGCCGCTAACCGCGTCCGGCGACGCCGACGGAACGGCAGCCCACACCGGCGTAGTATTGACGATATCCGTAACCGACGGTGCGTTGTTGAGGCTGACGCCGTAGATCACTTGCTTGCCATCGGCGGTGGTGGTGCTATTCGCGGCGCGGATGTCCGCGTTGTCCATGCCGAAGGAACCGGTGCTGTCCAGGGTCGCCTGCACAAAGGCACCCATGTGGTCGGAGATACGGCCGGCATAGAACAGGCTGAACTGGTCAGGGAAGGCGGCGTTGTCCTTCGGCGTGTTACCGCCCGGGTTCTTCTGCGTACCGTAAGAGACCTGGATCATCGCCGCCAGCGGCGCCGAGGTGACCTCGGACAGGTTCTTGCTCTGCTCGTTCGGCTCGGCGAACATTCCGGCCGCCGTGGTGTAACCCTGCAGCTTGAACATGCGGCCGTAGGGGGTCAGCTGGGGGAATACCGTGTGACACATGGCACAGCTCATACCGGTCTGGCGTGCAAAGCTCGGTACGGCTTGCGCGGCAAGCGGGGTCAGCAGGGCGCCGGTCACCAGGATCGGCAGGGATTTCGACAACACTTTATTCATTTCTCTCTCTCCTATTGCGCAGTAGCTTTTTTTCGGTCTTGCCGTCGTCCTGACAGCCAGCGATCGCTCCATATTCCAGTTCACTTATATGCCCCGGATTCCAATGGTGCAAAAAGCAGACTGTGTGGTTTTTCTGCTGCAAAGGGTGCGTCCATACGTAGTCTTAACATTAAGCGTGGACACGCAACGATATGAATACGCAATATTTACGCAATATTTACCAAGCAAATATATTTCAAGATGTTTGGCTGACTTGTCATGTCAAAATATTTAAATTGATGCTCAACGAGCAATGGAGTTTTCTTAAATGAAGAACGACGAAAGGAAATATATATCAGTATTTCAGCAAACGCTCAAAAACCAATCGTCTTCACTGCTGTCGAACGCGACCATTCCACGCGGCGAGACAGCCTGACGAGTGAAAACAGGAGGCCCGAAACGGGTTTTCGAATTCGCGGCGGACGGATCGTGGCCAGCCGGCATGACGACGATAAGCGGAAGGCCCTCGGCATGAGAAACCGCGCGGCGCAAACCACGGCAGATAACCGTGCCCCCCCCCGCGACCTACTTGACCGCATAGGCCGCAACGGGAGCCAGCCGCCAGATATCCCTGTTGTATTCGCCGATAGTGCGGTCGGTGGAGAATTTTCCGCTGCTGGCCGTATTGAGAATACTCATGCGGCTCCATGACTCCCTGTCGCGATAGACATCCGCCACTGCCTGCTGCGCATTGACGAAGGCGCGGAAATCGGCCGCCACCAACCACGGGTCATGCGGGCTGCGAATGGCGTGAATGATCGGGGCGAATATCCCCGCCTCCAATTGACAGAAATGGCCCGACTCGATGAGTTGCATCACCCGCTGCAGATCATCGTCGGCAGCGATGATGGCATCGGGGTCGTATGCGGCGCGCCGCTCCTCGACCTGCTGCGCCGTCAGCCCGAATAGAAAGAAATTGTCGTCGCCGACCTCCTGGCGAATTTCAATATTGGCGCCATCCAGCGTACCGATGGTGACGGCGCCGTTCATCATGAACTTCATGTTCCCGGTTCCCGACGCCTCTTTGCCGGCAGTGGAGATCTGCTCCGACAGGTCGGTGCCGGCGCAGATCACCTCCATCGCCGACACCCGGTAATCGGGCAGAAAGGCCAGACGCAGCAGCCCCGCGGTCGCGGGATCGTCGTTGATCACGGCGGCGACGCAGTTGATCAGCTTGATGATGCGTTTGGCCATGGCATAGCCGGGGGCGGCCTTGCCGCCGATCAGCACGCAACGCGGCGTCCAGTCTGCCGTATCGCCGCGCTTGATACGTTCATACAGATGGATCACGTGCAGCACGTTGAGCAGCTGGCGCTTGTACTCGTGGATGCGTTTGACCTGCACGTCGAACAGCATATCCGGCTCGAAATCGACACCGCAGTCCTCCTGCACCAGCGCCGCCAGTCGCACCTTGTTGTCGTACTTGACCGCGCGCCAGCGCGCGCGAAACCCGGCGTCGTCGGCCAACGGCGCCAGTCGCTTGAGCTGGGTCAGTTCGGACACCCATTGCTCACCGATAGCGCCGCTAATGAGCCGGTTCAGACCGGGATTGCAGGCGGCCAGCCAACGCCGCTGGGTGACGCCGTTGGTCTTGTTGTTGAACCGCTCGGGCCACAGTTCGTAGAAATCGCGGAACAGTCCCTCGGTCAGCAGGCGCGAGTGCAGCTCGGCGACGCCATTGACCGAATAGCTGCCGACGATGGCCAGGTAGGCCATGCGTACCATCTGCTCGTGGCCCTCCTCGATCACCGACATGCGCGCCAATCGTTCCGCGTCGCCGGGCCAACGCTGCGCCACCTGCTTCAGGAAGCGGGCGTTGATCTCCAGCATGATATCGAGCTGGCGCGGCAACAGCCGGCGGAACAGCCGCACCGGCCATTTTTCCAGCGCCTCAGGCAACAGGGTATGGTTGGTATACGCCATCGTGTTGCGGGTGATCTCCCAGGCCTCGTCCCATTCGAGTCCACCCTCGTCCATCAACAGCCGCATCAACTCCGCCACGGCGATGGTCGGATGCGTGTCGTTGAGCTGGAAACAGTTGTTGGCGGCAAAACCGCTGAAATCATCGCCGTGCTTCTTGGCCCAGCGCCGCAGCACATCCTGCAGCGAGGCCGAGGCGAGAAAGTACTGCTGTTTCAGCCGCAACTCCTTGCCGCTCTCGCTGGCGTCGTTGGGATAGAGCACCATGGTGATGTGTTCGGCGTCGTTCTTGGCGCGTACCGATTCGGTATAGCTGCCGGCATTGAACTCGCCGAGGTCGAATTCGTCGGTGGCCGCCGACTTCCACAGCCGCAGCGTGTTGACGGTGCCGTTGTGGTAACCGGGGATCGGCACGTCGTAAGGCACGGCAAGCACGTCGTGGGTATTGAGCCAGCGCACGTGCAGCTTGCCGGCAGCGTCGGTCCAGCTCTCGGTATAACCGCCGAACTGCACGCGCTGGGTATGTTCGGGACGCTCCAGTTCCCACACGTGGCCGTTGCGCAACCAATGGTCCGGCTCTTCCACCTGTTGGCCGCCCTCGATCTTCTGCCGGAACATGCCGTATTCGTAACGCAACCCGTACCCCATCACCGGCAGCTGCAAAGTGGCGCAGCTGTCGAGGAAACAGGCGGCCAACCGGCCGAGGCCGCCGTTGCCGAGACCGGCGTCGTTTTCGTTCTCCGCCAACTCTTCCATCGCCAGGCCGAGCATGGAGAGTCCCTGGGCGGCACTCTCCTGCAGGTCCAGGTTGAGCACGGCATTGCCGAGGGCACGCCCCATCAGATACTCCAGTGACAGGTAGTAGGCACGGCGGCAGTCCTGTTCCACGTAGGAGTAGTTGGTATTCTTCCAACGTTCCATCAGACGATCGCGCACCGTCAGCGCCAGCGCCTCGTAGGCGTAATAGGCGGACCGGCAGTGCTTGTCGCGTCCCAAGCTGCGGGCAAAGTGGCGGCGGAAATCAAAAGCGATGCTGTCGGCGTCCATCTCCAACGCCGGCACGGCGCTGAGGTCGCCTTCAACCGCAACTTGTCGTGGGGAAATCTTGGGCATAGGGATCTACCAGGGTTGGCCGTAATGGCGGCGTTTCTTGCACTATAGCCAAATTATAAAAATATTAGCATCCGCTAATTTTTGGCCGCATCGAGGGGCGTCTCCAGGGCGGCCTGCTCCAGCCGGGCCAGATTGCGCCAGGCGGCGGGCAGTTCCACCCCCTGCTCGCGGCAACGCGACAGCAGGAGACGCCCCTCGCCGCCCAGCTTGCGCAGATGCTCGCCGTCGAAGAGCCAGAGCGCCGCTTCCAGTGCATCCTCCTGGGCACTCAATAGCGTAGGCACCAGTTCATCGGCCGGCACCACCGAATCGGGCCGCATCAGATCCGCCACCAGTGCATGCTCCAGCAGGCGGTGGTGACTGGCGCGCGCCAGCGCTTCCTGATCCAGCTCCATCATCGCCTGCGGATCCGTCCCCGCCGCCGCGCGCACAGCCGCCATCACCGTCTCGGTCAGGCGCGCCAATCCCTGGCGGAATGGCCCGAGATCGCCGCCCAGCGAGGTGCAGCGGGTATACGCCTCGTCCAACGCCCCCTTCAGCGTCAGCAACACCTCGCTCTCCTCGTTGGGCTTGAGGCCCATTGCCTGCTGCAACAATGCCTGGAAGCGCTGCATAAAGGCGTCGCGCTCCTGCTCATCGGCAACCCGCGCCCGTGCCTGCGCCGCGTTATCGGTCTCGGTATCGACGGCGCGCCCGAATAGCGGATTACCGCGCTTACGCAATAGATGACGCTCGTGAGCGCCCGGTTGTTCCAAAGCAGAATAGGGCATCGGTCGAGTATGTTGATAAAAATGGGAGGGCAAGATTAGCACAAGGTCGGCGACGGTCCATCCATACGCGACCGCATCGATATATCTGCTTGACCATATATTCGAGTTGGCGTATATATGCTGCCATGAATATAACAGCCGAACAGCTTTTCCACGCCCTGAGCGATCCGACCCGTCTGCGCAGCCTGGTGCTGCTGCAGCGCGAAGGCGAACTGTGCGTGTGCGAACTGACCCATGCCCTGGGCGTGGTACAGCCCAAGGTCTCCCGCCATCTGGCCCAACTGCGCGAGGCCGGTATCGTCGCCGACCGACGCCAGGGCCAGTGGGTCTATTATCGGCTCCACCCGGAACTGCCGGGCTGGATGCTGGAGGTGCTGAGCGCGACGGCCGCGGGGATCGCCGCCACCCTGCCGTTCGACGCCGATCATACGGCCCTATGCGAGATGCCCAACCGGCCCGGCGCCCGCTGCTGCGCCTGATTTCCATCCCTGCGGAGTACCAACCATCGTGAAGAAACCGAACCTGCTGTTCCTCTGTACCGGCAACTCCTGCCGTTCGCAAATGGCCGAAGGCTGGGGCCGCCACTTCGCCGGCGCCCGCATCGAGGTCCAGTCCGCCGGGATCGAGGCCCACGGCAAGAATCCGCGCGCCATTGCCGTCATGGCCGAGGCCGGCATCGATATCGCCGGTCAGGAGTCGACCCGCGTCACCGACCAGATGATCAACCAGGCCGATGTGGTGATCACCGTCTGCGGCCACGCCGACGAACACTGCCCGGTGCTGCCGCCCAGCGTGCGCAAGATCCACTGGCCGCTCAACGACCCGGCCAAGGCCACCGGTGCGGAAGATGAGATCATGAAGGTGTTCCGCACCAGCCGCGACGAGATCCGCGAACGGGTAAGGGCGCTGGTGGCCGAGCTGGTCAAGTAAATAGAGGCCATCTCAGAATTTAAAAACATCAAGATATGAACCACGGGGAATTTTCCACCCAAGTCGGTGATAACAGGGACGCTGCGCCTGAATTATCCCCGTGCACCCCGTGTGCCCCGTGGTTAGTTCTTGGTCTTTATATTTGGCTCGGGTTCTAACCATCGTACCAAGTGAGTACCGCCATGACCGCACAATGTGAAATCACTGCCAACAAGGCGGCCGGCGCCGCGATGGGGCTGTTCGAGCGCTACCTGACGCTATGGGTACTGCTCTGCATCGTCGCCGGCATCGCCCTCGGCCATCTGTTCGCGGCGCCGTTCCAGTTCATCGGCGGCATCGAGTTCGCGCAGGTCAATCTGCCGGTGGCGCTGCTGATCTGGCTGATGATCATCCCGATGCTGCTCAAGATCGACTTCGCCGCCCTGCACCACGTGCGCGAACATTGGCGCGGCGTCGGCGTCACCCTGTTCGTCAACTGGGCGGTGAAACCCTTCTCCATGGCGCTGCTCGGCTGGCTGTTCATCCGCGTGCTGTTCGCCCGCTGGCTGCCCGCCGATCAACTGGACAGTTATATCGCCGGGCTGATCCTGCTGGCGGCGGCACCATGCACGGCCATGGTCTTCGTCTGGAGCGACCTGACCCACGGCGAACCGCACTTCACCCTGACCCAGGTGGCCCTCAACGACACCATCATGATCGTCGCCTTCGCCCCGGTGGTGGGCCTGCTGCTCGGCATCTCGTCGATCACGGTGCCGTGGGGCACACTGCTGCTGTCGGTGCTGCTCTATATCGTCATTCCGGTGGCGGCTGCCCAGTGGTGGCGCCGGGTGCTGCTGGCGCGCGGCGGCGCGGCGGTGTTGCAGCGGCTGCTGGCGCGGCTCCATCCCCTCTCCCTCGGCGCGCTGCTGGCGACACTGGTGCTGCTGTTCGGTTTCCAGGGCGAGGAGATCATGCGCCAGCCGCTGGTCATCGTGCTGCTGGCGATACCGATCCTGATCCAGGTCTATTTCAACTCGGCCCTCGCCTACCTGCTCAACCGCCGCTTCAAGGTAGCCCACTGCGTGGCCGGGCCGTCGGCACTCATCGGCGCCAGCAACTTCTTCGAGCTGGCGGTGGCCACCGCCATCGGCCTGTTCGGCTTCCACTCCGGCGCCGCCCTGGCCACTGTGGTCGGCGTATTGATCGAAGTGCCGGTGATGCTGTCGGTGGTGAAGATCGTCAACGCCAGCAAGGCATGGTACGAACGGCCGCAGACGGCCGCCTAGAGGAAAACACCATGACCACCGCGGTAAAACTCACCTCGCGCAGCACCTGCCCGCAGTGCGGCCACGCGGATGACGAGATCATGCGCACCGGTTGCGCCTGCTGCTGCTCAGCCCTCAAGGAATAGCACGGTGCGAAGACTGATCCTGGCCTTGTTGGGCTTGTTCACGCTGCTCGGCGGCACGCCCACCGCCGCCGCCTTCGATCTCAAGGTGGTACACGTGACCGGCCCCGCCTATGCGCTGGTTGGTCCCACCGGCCCGCGCACCTACGACAACTACGGCCTCAACGCCACCTTTGGCTTCATCGTCACCCGCGCCGGAGTGGTGCTGATCGACAGCGGCGCCAGCGAGGCGGGCGGACCGATTATCGAGCGGGCCGTCGCTGCCATCACGCAACAACCGATCACGGTGGTGATCAACACCGGTAGCCAGGACCACCGCTGGCTCGGCAATGGATATTTCGCGCGCAAAGGCGCCCGCATCGTCGCCCTGCGCCGCACGGTGGCCACCGAAACGCAGATGGCCGGCCAGGAGTTGCAGCAACTGAAGCCGGTATTGAAGGATCGCATCGTCGGCACCCGCCCCACGCCGTCACCCGCACCCGTCGCGGCCGATGAGACGACGCTCGACATCGGCGGCGTGATGCTGCAGTTGCGCTGGCTGGGCAACGCGCACTTCGCCGGCGACGCGGTGGTGTGGCTGCCCGAGCAACAGGTGCTATACAGCGGTGACCTGGTGTTCGTCGATCGCCTGCTCGGCGTCCTGCCTTCATCGGACGTCACCGCATGGCACAACACCTTCCATCGCATGGAAAAGCTCGCCCCGCGCTTCATCGTCCCCGGCCACGGCAATGTCTGCACGTTGCAAAAGGCTCAGCGCGAAACCGGCGCCTACCTGGACTGGCTGGTAGACAACGTAGGCGCGGCGGTCGACAACTGGGACGGTCTCGAAGACACCGTGCAGCGACTGGCCGACGCGCCGCAGTTTTCCCGCCTCGCCGACTTCGACACCCTGCACCGCAGCAACATCAACCGCACCTTCGTGCAACTGGAGGCGCGGCGCTGATGGGCTTTGTGCGCGAGAACGTTGAAGGTGGCTGGCGTCTGCGTGCCGCCGAGTTGCTGCGCTACCTGCAACGACAGACCGACGATGCGGCACTGATCCGCGCGGTCGATTGCTGCGCCACGAGTAGCGCCGGCCGTTGCGGTTGCAGCGGAACAGGCAGGGCGCGGAGTCCGAACAGTTCCGTACCCGCCAACCGAATTGAGGTAAAACATGTTTGACGCCCTCGCCTCCCTCATCGTCTACCGCTGGCTCGGCCTCGACCCCGCCGGCCGGGGCAGCGATGCGCTGCACTTCTTCATCGGCGACACGGTGAAGATCTTCGTGCTGCTGCTGATCATCGTCTACGTGATGGGACTGCTGCGTGCACTGCTGTCGCCGGAGCGGGTGCGCGACTATGTGCGCGGCCGGCCGCGCTGGCTGGCGCGCACCCTGGCGGTGCTGCTCGGTGCGGTGACACCGTTCTGTTCCTGCTCCTCGGTGCCGCTGTTCATCGGCTTCGTCGAGGCCGGCATCCCCCTCGGCGTCACCTTCTCCTTCCTCATCGCCAGCCCGATGATCAACGAGGTGGCGGTCATTGTCCTGCTGGGTATACTGGGCCTGAAGCTGACCGCGCTCTACGTCGGCGCCGGACTTACCGTCGCCTTCTTCGGCGGCATGGTGATGGAGCGCTTCCGGCCGGAACGCTGGGTCGAGGATTACGTCTGGAAGATCCACATGGGCCAGTCGCAACAGCCGCAACCCGACCGCTCGCTGCGCGGCCGCCATCGCTACGCCATGGCCGAGGTGAAAGAGATCATCGGCCGCATCTGGAAGTGGGTGTTGGCCGGCATCGCCTTGGGCGCCATCTTCCACGGCTATGTGCCGCAGGCGTGGGTGGTCGAGCACCTGGGCGGCAAGGGCAACTGGCTCGCCGTGCCTACCGCGGTGTTGATCGGCGTGCCGCTCTACTCCAACGCCACCGGCGTCATCCCCATTGCCGAGGCGATGCTGAGCAAGGGCGTCGCCCTCGGCACCACCCTGGCGCTGATGATGAGCATCGCCACCCTGTCGCTGCCGGAGATGCTGATCCTGCGCAAAGTGATTCGCTGGCCGGGGCTGGCCATCTTCTCCGGCGTACTTGCCGTCGCCTTCGTCCTCATCGGATGGGGCTTCAACCTGCTGCAATAGGAGCACCCCATGACTGAACAACCGCAACTCCACTCCTCCATCGTCGCCCTGGTCTCGCTCGGCGCCGGCATCGCCGCCAAGCATCCGGCGATGGGCCTGTGCCAACTGCAAAAGCTGCGCGACATGGGCATCCCCGAAAACCAGATCGCCACGGTGATCGAGATCGCGCGTCACATCCGCGATGAAGCGGCGCAACAGCTGGACGCCGCCTTCGACGACAAGGCGCCGCAGGTGAAGAAGACCTTCACTGTCGCCGCGGCCCCCGCCGGCGGCTGCGGCTGTTCCACCACCAACAGCGGCCAACCCTGCTGCTGAGGTTTCGATCATGAGTACGCACGAGGCAGAACGCATTCGCGCCGCAGTGCGCGACAGTTACGGCAAAGTTGCGGAGCAAAACGGTAGCGGCTGTTGCAGCGGAAGCAACTGTTGCGCCCCAACGCCGGTCGCCGTCAGCGGTAAGGCATTGGGTTACTCCGATGCGGAGCTGCGACAGACACCCGAAGGCGCCAACCTCGGACTCGGCTGCGGCAATCCGCAGGCGATTGCGTCATTGCAGCCGGGCGAGACCGTGCTCGACCTGGGCAGCGGCGCCGGCTTCGACGCCTTTCTCGCCGCCCGTGCGGTAGGCGCCTCTGGCCGCGTGATCGGCATCGACATGACCAAGGAGATGATCGTCAAGGCACGCGCCAATGCGGCCAAGGGCGGCTATGGCAACGTCGAGTTCCGCCAGGGCCTGATCGAACAGCTGCCGGTGGATGACGGCAGCGTCGACGTGATCATCTCCAACTGCGTGATCAACCTGTCGCCGGAAAAGCCGCGCGTCTTCGCCGAGGCGTTGCGCGCGCTCAAAGCGGGCGGCCGCCTCGCCATCTCCGATGTGGTCGCCGGCGCCGAACTGCCGCCGGAGGTACGTGCCGATCTGGCGCTCTACACCGGCTGCATGGCGGGTGCCTCGACCATCGGCGAACTGGAGCGAATGTTGCGCGACGCCGGCTTCACCGACATCGCCATCACCCCGCAGGACGAAAGCCGCGATTTCATTCGCGACTGGGCGCCGGGCCGCGGCATCGAGGAGTACGTAGTGTCGGCGCGCATCCAGGCCAACAAACCATCAGTCACGAGGAACGCCACCATGAAGAACATTAAAGTACTGGGCAGCGGCTGCCGCAACTGCCAGACCACCTATGACCTGATCAAGAAGGTCGCCGCGGAAAAGGGCACGGAAGTGCAGATCGAGAAGATCGAGGACATCGGTCAGATCATGAGCTACGGAGTGATGTCGACGCCGGGCGTGGTGATCGACGGTCAGGTGGTGCACGCCGGCGGCGTGCCGGACAAGGCCGAGGTGGCCGGCTGGCTGTAGAACCTGACTCAAAAATAGGGCTCGTCAGCAAAATTTGTGGGAGAACTCCGGTTTCGGTAGAGCACCAAGGGCATGATACAGGGCGATCTCAGTGCCATGAAATATCCGAAAGCCGAAGGATTTTCTGGAGATCGGTTTTGCCTTGGCGTTGAAACCTGCCACGACACTGCAGGTCCAGAAATCGTCCCGTCCAGCGATGTAGGCCGGACTTAGCGCAGCGTGTCCGGCAAGCTCCGCCCGATGCCGCTGCGCTCTATCGGGCCTACGACTGCCCACAGATTCCGCGGAAGAGCCAAAAATAGAAGGCCGGAAATGAACCGCGGGAGGCGCGGGAACTTTGTCATCACGGTCGGGGATAACAGAGGTCCAATGCCCCAAGTGTTCCCCGTGGTTAATGGTTTTTGTTTTGAATTTTGAGAGGGCTTGCAGTATCCGCCGCTACAACCAGCCGCGACGCTTGAAATACAAGTAGGGCGCGATGGCGGAGCAGACCATCAGCGCCAGCGACATGGGATAGCCGTACTTCAACGACAGCTCCGGCAGGAAATGGAAATTCATGCCGTAGATGCTGGCGATCAGGGTCGGCGGCAGGAACACCACCGCCGCCACCGAGAAGATCTTGATGATCTGATTCTGTTCGATGTTGATGAAGCCCTGCGCCGCATCCATCAGGAAGTTCACCTTCTCGAACAGGAAGGTGCTGTGCGGCAGCAGCGATTCGATATCACGCAGGATCTCGCGCACCTGTTCGGCGTGTTCCGGCGACAGGCGGCGGCGGCGCAACAGGAAATTGAGCGCCCGCTGGGTATCCATCAGGCAGAGGCGGATCTTACCGTTGATGTCCTCCTGGCGGCCCAGCTCGTCGATGGCGTCCTCCAATTCGGTATCGCTCTCCTCCAGCACCAGGGTGCCGAGGCGCTCCAGACCGGTATGCACCTCTTCCAGGAAGTCTGCCAACTCCTCCACTTTGGTCTCGAACAGCGCCAACAGGATCGCCGTCGGATCGACGATATTTCCCTCCTCACGCCGCGCACGCAACCGAAACATGCGAAATGACGCCGATTCGAAATCGCGCAGGGTGAACAGGCGGCCGCCGCTGAGGGTGAAGGCGATGGTAGCGTTGCGGATGCGGCCTTCGCTGCGCTGCAGAAAATAGGAGTTGAGGTGCAGTCCCACCTCATCCTCGAAGAAGCGGGCACTCGCCTCGATCTCCTCGACCTCATCCGGTTCGGGAAAATCCTGACGATAGAGGGTCTCGATCCGGTCGCGCTCCTCGTCGCTGGGCCGATAGAGATCGATCCACACCGCGTCCTCCAACGGGGCCTTCGCCCCTTCGGCCGAGGTCTGCGTCAAACGCTGGTCGCGGATAACAAAGGCATTGAGCATGGGACGACATCTCGTATGTGACAGTGCGTGAACCGCGGCGTATCGCGGCATTGTAGTTAAACCGATGGGCAGTGTCACGGCAACGGACGCAGCATACGTCCTGAGATCGTAGCGTGCGCCGCGCCGATTGCGGCCTGATGCGCGCCAACTCCGGCAGCGATGCCCGCCGCGCTAACCGACCGCGTCGTCGTCGCGTCGGTGACCGGCGGCCTCCAACCGTCGCAGATAGTCCGCCCAGAGTTCGGCGTAGCGGGTGCCCAGATCGTAGAGGTAGCCCCAAGTGTAGAGACCGCTGCTGTGGCCGTCGTCGAACACCAGCTTGACCGCGTAGGTGCCCACTTGGCGGATATCGTTGATGTTTACCGCTTCTTTGCCGACCTGTAATACCGGTCGCTTATTGTGATGGCCGGCCACCTCGGCCGAAGGGGAGTAGACGCGCAGGTATTCGCACGGCAGTTCGAAACGGCTGCCGTCGTCGAACAACAGCTCCAGCACGCGACGCCCCTGGTGCAGTTTGATTTCGGTCGGAAAATGGGTTTCTGACACGCGGCGCCCTCCCCATGATGATCGTGCCCGCTCGCAATCACCATAGTTGGGGCGGAGTATCGACGCCGCAAGGCGGGGCGTTAGTGTACTAGAGCTTGAAGCGGCCCATCAGCTCGTCGAGCTGGCTCGCCAGTTGCCGCAGGTCCGCTCCGGCCGACACCAATTGCTCGACGCCCGCGGCGGTTGCCTGCGCGTCATCGCTGATACTCGATACGCTGCGGCTGACCTGCTCGGTCACGCGGAGTTGTTCGCCGGAGGCGGCGGCGATGTCGCTGGTACCCGCGGCGATACCGGAGATGGCAGTGGCGATGGAAGACAAGGCGTCGCTTGCTTTGCGTGCCTGCTCGACGCTGGCCTGCGCCTGCTCGCGGCCGGCCGCCATCAACTCCACGGTCTGGTGGGCGCCCTGTTGCAACTGTTCGATGATGCCGTGAATCTCCTGCGTCGACTCCTGGGTGCGGGTGGCCAGGGTGCGTACCTCGTCGGCCACCACGGCGAAGCCGCGGCCATGCTCGCCGGCGCGTGCCGCCTCGATGGCCGCATTAAGTGCCAGCAGGTTGGTCTGTTCCGCAATGCCGCGAATGACGTCGAGCACCATGCCGATGTTTTGGCTCTCCTGCTCCAGCTTCTGCAACGCGCCCGATGCCTTCTCCACACCGTCGGCAAGAGCGAAAATGGCGTCAATGGTCTGACCGATCACCAGACGCCCGGCTTGCGCATCCTGATCGGCAGTGCTGGCCGACCCCGCCACATGGTCGGCACGCTGCGCCACCTCCTGCACCATCGCCGTCATTTCGTCGAGCGCCTGCGCCGCCTGAGCGGTGTCCGCCTGTTGTCGCCGTACCCGTTCGCTGGCATCGCCGCTGGCGCTGCCCACCGCATCAACAGACGCCGTCAGACCGTGTGCCGACTGGCCGATCTGACCGATCATGGAGTGCAGATTGGCGGTCATGCGGTTGACGCTGTCGATGATCGAACCGATAACGTCATTGCTCTGCAGGGTGCAGTTATGGGAGATGTCGTTCTGGCTGATCGCCAGCGCCACGTCGGCGATGCGCCGTATCTTGGTCAACAGAATCAGATTGACCAGCCAGTAGTTGAACACGCCGATGGAGGCGCCCGCCACCAGGCAGCCGAGCACAAACCAGATCTTCAGGCCCGGTTTCCACTCGACAAAAAATTGCGCATAGACCGGAAAGATGAGTCCCATCGCCAGGCCGAAGGCGAGCGATGAATAAAGTAAGCGACGCAGGATACTTGGTTTCATTAATGGCCTACACTCGTTGGACCTAACAATAACGGATTTGGACCGGCGGCGCAGCGCTAAGCGCCTTCCTGCGGCGTGGGATAGCGGTTGACGATACCGTCAGGTACCTCGCCCTTGTTCGCCTGTTCCAGCGCCATGTTGGCCAGCACAAACGACACCAGCACCAGAACCACCGTCGGCATCACGCCGACACGTATGGCAATGGTCAGGACGATCTCGCGCATGGCGGTGGTTGAGTTGATGGCCAGCAACGCTCCGCCGCCGATCATGACCGCCGAAATCACATATCCGATGAGCAACAGGCGGCAACGCTGCCAAGCGAGCTTCCAATGCACCATCACGAACCACGGGGCGGAGTGTTCGGCGCGCCGACCGCGCAGATAGATATACGAGATGACGACCCCGGAAAAAATCGGCGTCAGCAGCAACCACCATGCCCCGATTTGCGGGTACCTGACCCCAAGGGCGATGGCTGCGGGGGCCAGCAAGAGATGAAACGCGGCCAGATTCATCATCATCAATTCATGCGGAGCCCGTGCCTTGCGTCCAATCTCAGCAGCAATATCGTAGTGCATGTTCGTCCTTCTCCAGCGTTCCTGTCCGGCAATAACCGAGCGTAGATGTATGATATGGTTCACATCAAAGGTGCCACGACTCGACCGTAAGTGTACCGAAAATTACCACAAGGTATCGCTATGGCCACGGAAAACAATAACGCAGACGTTTTACTCAAAATCACCCGCACGCTCTACCCAATCTGCGAACTGGAAGAGACCCAGCGCGGCGAGCTGGCGGCGAATGCCCGACTCGATACACTTTCCGATCGCGGCCAGCTGGCCGCGGATAAGGACAGCGCCTGGCTCACCTTCCTGGTACGCGGCGAACTGGTCATCAGCTCCGACGGCCGCACGGAAGAAGTGATAAGTGCGGATTCACCGCGCGCGCGCCTGCCGCTGTTCAAGATCCACCCGCCCGGCCTCCATGCCACGGCCCGTGTGCCGAGCGTGCTGGTGCGCTTCGACAAACGGCTGTTTCAGCAACTTCAGGCGCAGGAACAGGCCCACGCCGGCGCCGGCCGCCACGAAGAGATAGTCGTCTCCGGCGCGGGCAGCGGGGAGAGCCCGGTCTATCTGCGCATCTACAAGGCGTGCAGCAGCGGCGAGCTGGAACTGCCGACGCTGCCGGACATCGCCCTGCGCATCCGCGAGGCGATCAAGGACCCGCACAAAAGCGTGAAGGACGTGGGCCGCATGGTGCTGGCCGACCCGGTCCTCTCGGCCCGGCTGATCCATGTCGCCAACAGCGCCGCCTATCGCCGCGACACGCCGGCCACCACCGTCTACCAGGCGGTAACCCGGCTCGGCTTGGAGGCGGCACAAAACATTGCCATGAGCCTGGCGTTGAAAAATCTGTTCCAGGCCGAGTCGCCGCTGCTCAAACGGCGCATGCAGACCCTCTACAGCCACAGCACTCAGGTGGCGAGCCTGAGTTACGTCCTTGCCCGCCACAGTCAGGGCTTCAGTCCGGAACGCGCTCTGCTTGCCGGTCTGTTGCACGATATCGGCATCATCCCGATCCTCACCTTCGCCGACAGCCAGCCCGGACTGGCGTACGACGCCGCCGAACTGGAACGCGCCGTCCATCGGCTGCGGGCCATCAGCGGCCACCTGGTACTCAGCCGTCTCGGTTTCGAAGCGGACCTGATAACCGCCGCAGAGGATGCGGAAGAGTGGCTGCGCGACAGCGGCAAGCCGGCGGATTATGCCGATATCGTCATCGTTGCCCAGCTCCACAGCTATCTCGGCACACCGGAGATGGAAAACCTGCCGCACATCGACGCCACCCCTGCCTACCGCAAACTGGGCCTGGGCGAATTCGATCCGCAGACCGGTCTGGCGGTCCTGCGCGCCGCCAACAACGTCAGTTCGGCCATTCGCGAGCTGCTGCAATAATCCGCCGTCGTGCGCGTTCAGCGCATCTGCCGCCAGCCTTCGTTCATGAACGGTGCCGCGACCCGCCCGTTTGCAACGCGGCGAGATCCGTGGTCTTCGGTCGGAGGCGATAACCCGGCCGCGGCCTTCACCAAAGCGGCGGGAGCGCCGAGGGCTGTTGCGAATCCTATTTGCCTGGGTGGAGCGGAGCGAAACGATACGCCTCGATCCGCCACGCCGGCTCCGTCGCATGGAGCACCAGACAGGAGGGACCGCCGTAGGTGCGGTTGCGACCGGCGGCGCCGGGATTCAGTATCCACGGCAGCGCCGTCTGGTCGCAGACCAGCCGGTGGCTGTGGCCGTAAACCACCGCGCGTGCCGTCGGGTGGCGGCGACGCAACCATGCATGCCGCCCTGCGGCGCCCCCGGCGCGATCGCCGTGTACCACCACCAATATCCCGCCCGGCAACGATAATTCGGCACTGAGCGGGAGCGTCTCCAACGACGACGCCTCGTGCTCCGGCCACTTGGCGATCGAATCATTATTGCCGCGCACTGCGATCACGCGGCCCTGGCGCGGTTCCAGCGCGGTCAGCACGGCAACGCGGCCGATATCGCCGGCATGGATCACCCAGTCGCATTCACGCGCCAGCTGTACGATACGGCCGTCGACGGTACCATGGGTGTCTGCCAGCAGCAGGATGCGCAGGCCGCTCATCGGGCTCAAAGAAACAGGGTCAATACGCCGGTATAGCCGTAGAGACGGCCGTTATAGAGTTCGCCGCTGGCGAAAAATCCCACCAACGGGAAATCGCCCAGTACCTCGCTGATCAGGCGCAGCTCTTCCGACTGGTCGCCGAATTGATGACGACCGCGGCCGACGCACGTGACATACACGCCGCCGCGAATGGTACGCCCGTCCACTCGCGTCCGGATCCGCGCGAGCATACGGTGCATATCCTCCCGCGCGCTGTTGCCGTCGCGGCGGCAGAACATCAACCGCTGATGGCCGTCGAGGTAATCGCCGACGGCGACCATCCCCTTGCCGGTATCGAGCGCCAGCAGATGGCGGACCAGATAGTCGCCGGTGTCGGAGCCGGCCACCGGCAGCGCCACGAAGATGTAGCCGGCGATACGTTGCAGATCGCGCGCCAGGGTTTCGCCGATCTCCTCCTTCATCACCTCCAGCGCCGGCCGCCCGTCCAAAGTGACCGCGATGTTGACCTGCGCCTTGGTAATTTCATGCGTTGGGCCGATGGGCGAACAGCCCTGGGTGTGGTCGGTGACGACGTTTGCCTCCGGCGCGAACAGCACGCCGGAAACGCCGCCGCTCACCGCCGTGCCGTCGGCGATCTGGTAGTTGCCGGTATTGGATGAGGTGAGACCGCCGTTGATGAAACCGGCCGGCATGGCCGCCGCGATCGCCTCCACCAGCGCCGGTGTCTCGGTATTGGCCGGGTCGCCATGAACCAGCGCGAAACAATAGCCCTGCTGTCGGCACCAGTCGCTCAGCTCCGGCGGCAGCGCTGCCGCGACGTCGCTGCATACCGGCAGCGGACGAAAGGTTTCCGCTGCGAACGCCCCGACCAGCACCGCCAGAGCCGACGTATCGTAGTATTCATGATCGGTGGCGCAAATCGCCGTGCCGACGGAACCGATCCAATGCACCTGTGGCGCAGCGCTACGCAATCGCTGCAGGATGACTTCGAGATGGCCTGCCAGCGTATCGCCGACGTAGACGAACCCGAGATTGGCCTCGGCGGGGATGGGTCCGAGCTGTTCCAGACAGGAACCGGCCAACGCCTCCGCGCTGCCGTCGGCGGCGTGGGCCAACAAAAACTGTTGCATCAGCGGCTCCCCATGTAAACAGGCGGTGCAGGGTCAGATGTGCAGCGGAACGGCAACGCCAATCCGGCTACAGAGGGCATAATTTCGTGTCGGCGCCATGATCAAGCCCTGGGAATCGACGGGCCGGGAACCTGCGCATAACAAACCCACCATGCAGTGATGATATGCCGCTGCCGTCGGCAATATCCAATACCCGAAACAGATACAGCGGCATTTCGTCCCCCCAACCCGGAACACATCCGGGATAATCGCACAGCCAGTATAAAGCCCCGTTCGATCAGCCGAGGTCAAAGCGGCGCCGCCGTGGCAACAGGGCTCCCGGCCGCCGAACACCATAACCGCCGCAAACCGTGCCGAACCGGCCACAGCCCGCATTCCCGAACGCCCGTCGAACGCGCCGCTGGCATCCTGCCCTTGACAGTGCCGCCCAATCGCTTCTATAAGGAACCCCCCGACAGAGTGTCTGTTATGTCGCAACCGGCGCATGGATGCCCAGATTCATTCGTGATGCCGAATGAGGAGAAATGCATGGAAAGCTTAGCTGCAACACCGTCTTCCGGTTATTCCGCCGCAGAAGATATCCGGCAAATCGGTTCCGCCTCCCCCTCCCTTGTCTCCGCCCTCGTGCTGGAAGCCGACAACGGATTCCCTTGCAGCATAGCGATCGGCAAGCGAACGGTCGCCGTCGCGGGCGTGATACAGCCGTTTCCCGGTGTCGCCGCGCACTATCAGGTGGGTGATACGGTGATGATCGCCGACACCGATCACGGCGTCATGGTTTACGGCGCAGCGCAACTCCGCAACGCTCCCGCAGCAGCGCGGGTCGCCGTCGCGGACGAGCGTGTCGTGATCGATGCCCGCGGCATCAAGCTGCAAAGCGAAAATGCCACCGTCGAACTGCTGAACGACGGCAAGATTCGTATCACATCCCAGCGCTTACTCGCTGTTTCCAAAGGTCCGACGACGGTCAAAGGTTCGATTATCGAACTGAATTGACCTTGACTAGCGAAAGGAATCGCCGAATGTATTGGTTCACTCATGCCGCCGCCCACGCGGATAATGCCGCGAATCTGGTCGCCCAGATCATCAGTTGGCGCAAACAACCTGATGTGGATGCCGCCGCCATGCAAGGCCTGGAGCAGCGGGCGCTCGCCCATATCACGCCGCTCGCCCTGGTTCCCGTTACCGACGCCGATGAAGAGGCGGCCGATAACCCGGAACAGGTGTGGGTACTGCTCGCGCGCCGCCTCCTGGGCGCAAACGACGGCGCCGCGCGCGAGGTCATGTGGTCGCAGGCGCACCGCCGACTGCTCGGCGGCGGCGCAAGCACGGAAGGCGCATTTGAGTTCCTGCGCTGTGTCCCCGCCGCCGCCTCGCCCGGCCTGGAGACGCTGTTCGATGAGCATGCTTCGTTGCGTCCCGCGATCCTGCGCATCTGGCGCGACCAGGCCGCCGTGGTCCCGCTGGAGCGCCTCGACCGCCACGCCGCGACGCTCGATGCCGACGGCCGCCTGGCATTGATCGAATACACGGCCATGCGCCACGACGTTGCGCCGGATTTTTTCACTCCCTACGCGGGCGACGGCGACAAACCTGCCGTTCGCGCCGCAGCCATCAGGGCGTTGCTGGTACGCTCCGCCGCCGCTGCGCGTCCGCTGTTGCAGCGTGCATTAGCCGACGCGGCCGACAACGTTCCCCTGCTGGAAGTCGCCGCGCTGACCGGCGACCCCGCTTTCTTCGACACGCTGCTCGGGTACGCGACGGCACACCCCGACACAGGTCTCGCCCTGATCGCGCTCGGCGGACTGCGCCAGGCGGTACAGCCGCTCCTCAATGCCTTGGCCGAACCCCGCACGGCCGGGCCGGCGGCTGCCGCCTGGCACTGGCTGACCGGTCAGCGGCTACCCGACATTGCGCGCCTGCAAGTGGTCGGCGAAGCACCGAAACCGGTGCTGAATCCGCGCCCAGAAGAGCGGGAGTCACTGACGCCCGACCTCGCCGCAGCGCAGCGCTGGTGGGGCGAAAAGCAGCATGAATGGGAACCGGGCCAACGCTACCTTCTGGGGCAGCCGATGACGGCAGACCGGGTGGCGCGGCAAGCAGCGGAGCACGCCGGAAGGCACGGTGCACTACTGCACGGGCTGCTCGAACTGCTGCTCGGCAAGCCCCTGGCGGTAAGCCCGGAGACCTGGATCGCCCGGCGCCTCGCCGGCTACCGCGAGGCGGGGTTCCTCGGCAGCGAGGGGGACATGGCGGATGCGCGACCGCCGACAGCGGAGAGACGTCGTGGCTGAGTTCGACAACAGCACCCCTTACTCAACGCACGCGGCACCGAGTTGGAGCAGCGACGGCGAGCCCGTCCTTGCCGTCGCGGTCAAGGCGGTCCTGCGTTTCGACGCGCGGGGAACGCTGACCCTGGACTCGGCTCCCGCCGAAATCGAACCCACCGACCGGTTCCGCAGTCATCCCCAGCGGAGCGGCGTCGCCGCGGCCGCCGAATGCGTTCCCCACAAACAGGGGGCTGAAGTCATCGTGAACGCTACCGCCCAAACCGGCGACCACGACCTGCGCGTCATGGAGGCCGGCTTCACCCTGCAGTCGCCGCACCAGGGGATCGTGCGCGGCGCGCATCTGGCCATCAGCGGCCCGCGCCGCTACGAACGCGGCCTGTTCGGCCTGTCGGTCACCGAACCGGGGCGCATCGAACCGTTGCCCGTGGTCCCGGAATACGCCTACGGCGGCACCCACCCCGACAACCCCGGCGACGCCTATGCCGCAAACCCGGTCGGCTGCGGCTACTGGCGGCGCCGCAAAGACGCCGACGGCCAGCCGCTGCCGCAGATCCAGTGGTACAAACAGTGGGTGACGGCGCTGAACCAACGCCCCAAGCCCGCCATCATCGCGGCGCTGGCGCCCCATTGGGAGCCGCGCCGCAAGGAGCGCGGCACGCACAACGAAGCGGCGGCGCAAGGCACCGGCTGCCCGATCGGCGAGGACGCCTCCGCCGCCTACTACAACAGCGCGCCACCGCACCAACGCTTTCCGCAACCGTTCAGGGGCGGGGAGATCGTCACCCTCACCAACCTGGTCGAGGGCCAGCCGCTCAACCACCCGTTCACCTTCACCCTACCGACGCTCCTCCCCGAGGCGATGCTGTTCCTGGGACAGACACGCAGTCATCTGGAGCTGGTCCACGACACCGTGGTGATCGACGCCGAGCGCAGGGAGATCCACCTGCTGTTCCACGCCATGGCGCCGTGGCGGCTCACCGAGCGGCGCAAGGCGTTCATCGTGCTCGACGACCCAAGCCTGGCCGGTCCCGACAACCAACCCCTGCTGGCGAACCCATGAACAGGCCCGCAACGCCGCCACCGCAGCCCAATCCCGCCGACGCCATCGTGATCAGCGGCACGGGGCTCTATTGCGTCGCCGGCGATCACGCCACCGGCGCCTGGAGCGCGGCCATGCTGAACCTCGGCGTCGCCGAACCGGACACGTCGGTGATCGCGCCGCGCGGCAACGGCAACGGCAGCGCCCCCGCCCTGGTCGCGCCCATCGGCGAACTTCAGGCCCAGGGCCTCTCCGGCGCCGCACGCCTGGCGGCCATGCTGCGCAGGGCGGCGGCACGGTTGCCGCTGGACGGCATCGACATGACGCGCGTCCTGCTTCACCTCGCGTTACCGCCACAGGCCAGCGCGCGCGGCGACGCCGCGAACGACGCCGCGCTGACCGCCGCCTGCCGCGAGCAATGGCCGCGGCTGCCGGCGGAAAACATACGTCTGACCGACGCCGGCCACGGGCTCGCCGGCCCGCTGCTGGCCGAGGCGCGGCGGGCCTTGCAGGAGTCGCGCTGGGACGCGGCGATCGTCGGCGCCGTGGACACCCTGGTGGGCAAGGAGAGCTGTCTGGAATTGAGCGCGCAGGAGCGGCTGATGACCTACGGCGACGCCTCGGGGATCATCCCCGGCGAAGGCGGCGCCTTCGTGTTGCTGGAGAAGGAGCGTACGGCCCGCGGGCGCGGCGCGCCAGTGCATGCCGTGCTCGCCGCCGTCGCCCATTTACCCGAGCCGCACGCCGGCGCCGCCGACCGCCACCCCGCCACCGGCCTGCCGGCGGCGATAAGTAACGCGCTGGCCCAGGCGGGCCTCGACGCCGCCGACATCGGCGGCATGGTGCTGTCCGCCGGTCAGGAGGCCGTAGACAGCCTGGAGCTGTATCAAACCACGCAGCAGATCTGGCCGTGGAAGATCAGCGAACGCCAGCGGCTGGCGTTGCAACTGGAGGAGATCGAGCCCGGCGCGGCGATCCTGCCCGACGACCCGCTCCCCACCAACCTGCGCACCTATCGCGCCTTCGGCGAACTGGGCGCCGCGACCCTGCCGCTGCAGCTGGTGCTTGCCGCCGAATGGTTCGCCGTCGACCGGCGCTGGAGCGGCCTCGGGCTTGCCGCGCCGCGGCGCCATGTGCTGGTGTGCGAAACCGGCGACGCCTTGCACCGCGGAGCGGTGATCCTGTCGAACCCCGTGCCGCCGGAGCAGACGGCATGACCCGCCGCACCCGACACCGTGTGCGGCACACCCATATGAAACAGCCAGGGAAACGGGCGGCGAACGGTTCCTGAACCGCCCCGTCCCGCTACACGAAAAGGAGAGCGAACACCATGTCCGGCAATGTCGTCATTAACGGCCTCACCGCGGTCCACGGTTCGTCGGGAGGCAAAGTGATAGCCCCCGACGTCTGCATGCATCCCTGCGACGGCTGCTGCCCCGCGGTCTACACCAACGTCGCCAAATCCGGCAGTACCGCGGGCGCGGCCGGCAGCGTGCTGGTCAACGGCAAGCCGATGGCACACATCGACAGCAATTTCAGCAGCTCCAGCGGCGACGCCGGCGGGCCCGCCGGGCGCCGCAGCGCCCCCGCCCGCCCCGGAGCGCATGGCGCCGACCGCGATCGCACCGACCGTGGCAGCGCCGAGGAACTGGCCGCCTCCACCGGACCCGGCGATAGCGCCGGTGGTCCAGGTGAAGAACTTCATCAAGGCGGGCAGCATGACCAGCGACATGGCCAGCATCACGAACCCCATCAGCATGGTCCGCGGGCTGCCACCGGACCCGATCATGGTGAACGCCGCCGCGTACACCGCGGCGGCGGCGGGCTTGTAGCAGATCAGCGCCAGCATCCAGGCGGTGACCTTGCGGATCCAGGTGCGGGTCATCGGCGCGACCGACCCGGCCGCCGCCAGCGGCAGCGCCCCGGCCAGGATGATCAGGGCGGCCTGGCGGAACAGCATCAGCACCGCCTGCACCAGCGACAAGACGATCGCGATCGTGCCGAAGATCAGCACCCCCGCCGGGGCGGCGCTGCCACCCAGGTTCAGGGCCAGCATCAGCCGCTGGGTGAAATGGCCGCCAGTGGAGACCTGCAGGACCCATGCCGACCAGGCGTCCCCGGCCTTGAGCAGCAGCGCCATGGCCGTGACACCCAGGGTGCTCGCGGCGGCGACAGTGAGCAGGCCGCCGGTGATGTCCAGCAGCGGGTTGGCGCGGCGGGTGAGCGCCATCCGGGCCCCGGCCGCGATCACGCCGCCGATCGCCACCGCGGCGGTGATCGGGAGCAGCCACTGCTGGATGCGGGCCACCGCTGGTTCGGCTGCCAGGTCGGGGGACGGGATGCGCAGCCACCAGGTAGCGGTGTTCTCCACGATCCACCGGACCCCGGCGCTGATCGCCTGCGCGATGCTGCTCAGCACATCCCCGGCCGCGCTGGCGGTCACCGAGTGGACCGCGTTGCCCACCACGCGGCAGGCCGGTTCGGTCAAGGTGTTGCAGTGCATGGCTCACCCCTCGTTCGGGAACGCCGTGTAACCGGTCAGGGAAGAAAGGGCGGTGGCCGAGTTGGCCCAGTTGCCGCCGGGCGGGGCCACCACTCGCCAGTCACCGTGCAGCCAGAGGACTTCGACCCGGGTGGACACCATCACCGTCGTCCCACCGCTGCCGGGGCCCTCGGTGACGATGTCCACCGCGGCGCCGGCCGGGGTGTAGGAGACAAACCGGAACCCGGCCTCGACCGCGAATCCGCGTCCGGCCGGCTGGCCCGATCGGATGCTGGCCGCAGCCCGCAGCGCGGCATAGTCGCTGGCATCGGCCTTCAGCAGGGCGGCGGTATCCGGGCCGGTCACCTGGCCGCGGATGGTCGGCTGGTAGATGCCTGGTCCCCACTGCGCTGCGGTGCGGACCGCGATGTTGACCGCCGCCAGCAGCGCCCCGTCCCGGGCGTCGGCGAACCCCCACGCCAGCCCGCCACGCGTGTGGCGAGGCCCAGCCTGCCGCGACACGGGCAACTGGATGCCGTGGAAGTCGGTCCATCTCAGGCCTGTCCCGGTGGCGGCAGCCTGCGATGCGGCTTCTGCTGGCCTGCCTGCTTTCCTGGCGGACGCCGCGTGTGCGGCCGGAGAGTGTGTCGGATTCGAGGGGCGGCTTCGATGGCTGGGCTGCGCGTGAGCGTGGTCCAGGGCGGACGCGATCGCCCGGTCCTCCGCGGCCACCGTCCACTCCTCGCCCCCTGATATCTCCCCGCCCACTGCACCCTCCCCCGGTGAACGCGGGCCTTGGCGGTCGGCGGTTCGGCCCACGGCCCACGGCCCACCGTCTTCACCCCTGCGCCGCCGCGACGACCTTGGCCGCCGCGTCCGCCATCGTGTCCGCGGGCTGGCGCAGCGTGGCGCGCCACGACCACAGCCAGGCGAGGCCGACGGCCGCGCCCCCCGCGTAACGCAGGCGCGCCACCCGATCGATCGCCTCCGCGGTGCTGCTCGTCTCGACCAGCTTCGCCCGGGGGAGGTCCCCGCGGAGCCAGCCCCGGCCCTGCGCCAGCGCGTGCGCCACATTGGTTTGTTCGGAGCCGATGGGGGGCGGGACCCATCGCGCCCACAGGCCGCCGTCGGGCGCCGTTGCAAGCGCCACGGTCAGGAACAGCAGGGCCAGCGCGGCGCCGTACCAGCGCCCGCCGGCGCCGTCCCTGCGGAGGGCGGCGATCCCGAGGAGCACGAGCGGCGCGGTGTACTGGATCGCGAGCGCGACGCCGAGGGGCAGCCGAGCGATGGCCTCGTAGTACGTGAGGTTGACCGCGGCGATGCCGAGGGCGCCGAACAGCGCGAGGAGCGGCAGGGCCGCTCGGCGGACACCCCGCAGCCGGGGGCGGGGGGGACGGGGGGGGGGGGCGGGGCGCG
>OFHG01000199.1_pt1 | contig 26175 bp, 21 predicted proteins | sample 1521931 | NCBI WGS metagenome assembly OFHG01 (sample SAMEA2468438, study PRJEB22500) | soil metagenome | biome: Glassland; feature: Farmland; material: Clay | place: Australia | collected 2013-01-31 | depth 0.55 m
TGACCAGATACGCGCAGGAGGCACGGTCCTACGGCCTGGTCACCATGTGCGCCACGATCGCGAGTTACCTGCTGCTGCGGGCAGCCGCCGACGGCCGCTGGCGCTGGTGGGCGGCCTACGGGGTGGCGATCGCCCTGACCGGGCTGTTCAACCTGCTGGCCTTCCTGCTGGTGGTTCCGCACGCGGTGACCCTGTGGATCGCGCGCGCCCGGCAGCGGGCAGCGCTGACGGCGGCTGACCCGCAGGGGCCACTCCAGCCAGGGCCCGGACCCGCAGAGCAGCCCCGCAGGGCAGGGCTCTCCGTGCGCCTGTCCCGGTGGCTGGCTGTGGTCGCGGCGGCCGCCGTCGTGACCAGCCCGCTGCTGGTACTCGGGTTCGGGGAGCGCAGGCAGGTCGACTGGCTGTTGAAGCCGGGCGTGCGCGCGATCAACCACCTGGTGGTCGCGTTCGGCGGAGCCAAGTCCCTGGTCCCCCTGGTGGCCCTGGTCGCACTGGCCGGCGTGCTGGGATGCGTGGCCGCCCGGCCCAGGATGCCGGTGGATGCCGCCACGCTCGCACTGCCGTGGCTGGTGCTGCCTGCCGCCATCCTGCTCGCGGTGTCGCAGATCCACCCCGTGTATGACGCCCGCTACGTCGTCTTCAGCCTGCCCGCGCTGGCCCTGCTGACCGCCACCGGCCTGGCCTGGCTGACCCGGGTGGTCGCGTCCACCCGGGTCGGACGGGCAACCGGCGAGCTGTCCTGGGTGCCGGCTGTCCTGGTCCTGGTCGTGTTCGTGGCATTGGTGCTGGCGCCACAGCGATCGATGAGGCTGCCCTGGTCCCGGGCGGACAACCTGCGCAAGATATCGGCGATCGTGGCGGCCAGCGAGCGGCCCGGTGACGCCGTCCTGTACCTGCCGTCGAACAAGCGGGTGTTCAGCATGGGCTACCCGGCGCCGTTCCGGCGGCTACGGGACATCTCGCTGGCGCTGTCGCCGGTCGCCGCGGCCAGTCTGATCGGCTCCGAGGTGCCGGTGCGCACCCTGCGCGCCAGGTTCGCCGGGGTGCACAGGATCTGGGTGGTCAGCGGGCGGGCCGGCCCGCACCTGCTGCAGCACCCGGCGGGGGAGGAGCAGCAGGCGGAAGTCGCGCTGCTGAAGCCCTTCCATCTGATCCAGCGCTGGCATGTGCAGGAAGACGTGCTCAGCCTGTTCGGGCGGGGCTGAGACGGCTCAGCCCCGCCAGGCCGGCTGGGCTGGGGACAGGGGCTCGCGTTCAGCCGGTCATGGGCGCCAGCCCGTGACCGGGCGCGTAGGCCGCCAGCTTGTCGCGCAGCCTGCCCCGGCCGCGGTGCAGCCGCGACATCACGGTCCCGATCGGTGTGCCCATGATCTCGGCGATTTCCTTGTACGCGTAACCTTCGATGTCCGCCAGGTAGACGGCCACCCGGAATTCCTCCGGCAGGTCCCGCAGGGCCCGCAGGATCTCTGAGTCAGCCAGGCGGTCCAGCGCCTCCGCTTCCGCCGACCGGACTGGCGGAGCCAGCGGATCGGTGGCCAGGTGCCAGTCACCAATATCGCCACCGGTGGCCTGCCGGGGCTCCCGCCGCCGCTTGCGGTACCCGTTGATGAAAGTGTTCGCCAGGATCCGGTGCAGCCAGGCTTTCAGGTTCGTGCCGGGCCGGAACTGGTGGAAGGCTGCGTAGGCCTTGACCGAGGTCTCCTGGACGAGGTCCTCGGCGTCGGTCGGGTTGCGCGTCATGCGGAGGGCGGCTGGGTAAAGCTGCCCCAGGAACGGCACGACATCTCGCTCGAACCGCTCGTCGCGGTCGGGAGCCTGCTCCGACTTCCCCATGGCTACTCCGCTTCTTCGTGACCCTTATCCTATAGACGCGCGTGGACCCCCATCTGGATAGGTCCTTCTCGCCACATCTTCGGTTCGGCCAGGGATTCCCTTCTACCCGCGCATCCTGAGTGTTACCTGAATGCCCGGTAGGAACTGGCCCCTCGGGCGGGCCCGGGTGCACGGGGCGCGCCCCCGACCATCCCGCCTGGACCGCCCGGCCGTGGCGCCCGTCCCGCCCGGCCCCTGGCCGCCACAATGGGCTGCGTGATCATCTCCGGGGCCGTAGTAGCCGAGCAGGCACTGGCCGCCGCCGCAGTCAGGCTGGGGGCCAGCCGGGTAGCCGGGTGGTCGGCCGCCGAGCAGCACCTCGCCGATGCCGCGGCGGGCGCGCGCTCGGTGGACGGCCAGGCCGGGCCCAGCGATATCGGCGAGATCCGGGCCCGGATCCTGGCGGGCGAGGACCCACTGGGCGATGCGTTCTGCCGGATCCGCCCGCCCGCGCAGCGGCGGCCATCTGGTCAGGTATTCACCCCGGGGCCGGCGGTGGAGAGCATGATCGGCTGGGCGGCTCGCACGGTCCGGCCTGCCCGGGTGGTCGATCCGGGCGCCGGTTCGGCCCGGTTCCTCGCCGCCGCCGGGCGGCGCTGGCCGTGCACCAGGCTGATCGGTGGGGAGACCGACCCCCTCGCCGCCATGATCGGCAGGGCGACCCTGGCCGCTGCCGGGATGGCGGGCCGCGCGAGCATCAGGCTCAGCGACTACCGGTCCCTGCGCCTGCTGCCGGTGCCTGGTCCCACCCTCTTTCTCGGCAACCCGCCATACGTGCGCCACCACCACCTGGAGACCCGGTGGAAGGACTGGCTCCGGTCGGCAGCGGCCGGCCAGGGGCTGGCGGCCAGCGGGCTGGCCGGGCTGCACGTTCACTTCTTCCTGGCGACCGCGTTTCACGCGGTGCCTGGTGACGCCGGGGTCCTGGTCACCCGCCCCCGGTGGCCGGATGTGAACTACGGCGCCCTGGTCCGCTCGCTGCTGCTCGGCCCCCTTGGCGGCCGGGCGATTCCCCTGCTCGATCCCGGTGTCCCGGTGTTCGCCGACGCGGCCGCCACGGCCGCCATCACCTGTTTCCTGCCCGGCAGCCCGCCGGATGCGATACGCCTGCGCCGGGTGTCCCGGCTGGAGGATCTGGGCGGGCTGTCCGGCGGGGCGGCGGTGCCCGCGACCGCGCTGCGCGCGGCATCCCGGTGGACGTCCTTGGTGACCGAGCCGGCGGCGCGGCGCTGGGGACGTGGGGAGCGTGGCGGCCCTGGCGCGCGTGGGGGTCCTGGCGGGCTGCCCGCGGGCCACGTCGAACTCGGGGAACTGTGCCGGGTCCACCGCGGCCAGGTGACCGGTGCCAACAAGATCTGGGTCACGGCCAGCAACCCGGCCGGCCTTCCCGGCCGGTTCCTGTTCCCGGCGGTCACCCGCGCAAGCGAACTGTTCCTGGCGCAGGACACCCTCGCCAGCACGTCCCGGCTGCGTTGCGTCATCGATCTGCCGGCCGACCTTGGTGAACTGGGCGCCGCTGAACTCGCGCTGGTCACCCGGTTCCTGGCGGAGGCGGAGGCGGCCGGGGCGGCGGGTTCCTATATCGCCAGCCACCGCAAGCCCTGGTGGCGGGTGCGGCTGCGCGCGCCCGCGCCCATCCTCGCCACCTACATGGCACGGCGGCCACCCGCGTTCGTGCGCAACCTGGCCGGGGCGCGGCATGTCAACACCGCCCACGGCCCCTACCCGGTGCAGCCGCTGCCGCCGCTCGCGCTGGATGGCCTGGCCGCTTTCCTGCGCGAGTCGGTGACACGATGCCAGGGCCGGACCTACGCGGGAGGCCTGACCAAGTTCGAGCCGGGCGAGATGGAGCGCCTGCCGGTCCCACTCCCCGGTGCCCTCCCCGCCTATGCCCCCGTGCGGCGCTAGATCCAGCCGTGGTACCACATGCGGGCCAGCCAGTCGCTGTAGGGGATGATCTTGCCTGCCAGCACCGGGTACAGGTAGGCGAAGTTGACCAGCACAGCGATCAGGTACAGGCCGGCCGCCACGGCACCGGCGGTGCGGCGCCTGACACTGGCCTGGGCGGGGCCGATCACCAGCCCCAGGCACAGGGTGATCGACAGCACCAGGAACGGGACGAACGACACCGCGTAGAAGTAGAACTGGGTCCGGCCCGCGAAGGCGAACCAGGGCAGCCAGCCTGCCGCCACCCCGAGCAGCACCGCGCCGGCCCGCCAGTCCCGGCGGGTCAGCCACCAGCCCAGGCAGACCAGGAGGGCGGCGATGGACACCCACCAGATCAGTGGCGTGCCGATGGCGAGCACCTCCTGCGCCTGGTTCCCGCCGCAGACCGGGTGCGGGCCGGAGTTGGGGCACCAGAAGTAGGAAACCGGCCTGGATATCACCAGCCACGTCCATGGCTTGGACTGGTAGGGGTGATGGGTGGTGAGCCCGGTGTTGAAGGCCAGCATCGCCTTGTGGTACTCGAACAGTGAGACCAGGTCGGAGATGACCGGGGTGTGCATGCCGTGCTGCGCCGCCCACTGCCGGTCGTAGCCGGTGCTGGTGGCGAGCCATCCACTCCAGGTGGCGAGATAGGTCGCGGCCGGCAGCAGCGCGAGTGAGCCGAGCCGTCCCGCTGCCTCCCGGGCGAGCGCACCGCCCTCCGGGCGGCGGAAGCCAGCCGCCCGCCACGCCCCGATGTCCCAGGCAACGGTCAGCGCGATGAACGCCGGCACGAACCAGACACCGTTCCATTTCGATCCGCAGGCCAGCCCGAGGCACACTCCGGCAGCCAGCCGCCACCAGCGGATCCCCAGCCGGGGTGCGGTGTCGTCGTGCTGCTGCCGGGCCGCGACCGCCACCACCGCGGCGCGGGTCCGGTCACGGTCAACCACCAGGCAGCCGAACGCCGCCAGGACCCAGAACATGACGAAAATGTCGAGCAGAGCCGTGCGGCTCATCACGAATTCCAGCCCGTCCAGCGCCAGCAGCAGCCCGGCCGCGCAGCCGAGCAGCGTGGACCGGGTCATCCGCCGGGCGATCCGGGCGAGCATCAGGATGGACAGCGAGCCGACGACGGCGACGGCGAAGCGCCAGCCGAAGGGGTTGAGGCCGAATATGGCCTCTCCCACGGCGATGAGGATCTTCCCGAACGGCGGGTGGACGACGAATTCGCCGCCGCTGGTGAAGATGTGCGGATTCCCCCTGGCGATCAGCCCGTTCCGGGTGCTGATGTAGTTATGCTCCACCCCGAACCGCAGGATGCCCAGGGCGTCCGGGACGTAGTAGGTCTCGTCGAAGATCACGGCGTGTGGCACGCTGAGGCGGTCGAACCGCAAGAAGGTACCGAACGCGGTGACCAGCAAGGGGCCCACCCAGCCCCAGAACGCGCTGCCGGGCATGGGCGGGACCAGCCGGGCGCGGAGCGCGGCCAGGCGCGCGCTCGTGTCACCGGCCGTGGGCTCGGCCACAGTTGCCATCATCGACCCACATCGTAGGGGTTGGCGGGGGGCTAGCGTGGTCGCGGGATGAATGACACCGATCCAGGCATGCTCATCGTGGCCGCCACCCCCATCGGCCGGCCGCAGGATGCCTCACCGCGGCTGGCACAGGCGCTGGCGGGCGCCGCGGTCGTCGCCGCCGAGGACACGCGCCGGGCACGCCGGCTGGCCGCGGCCCTGGGTGTCGAGCCCGCGGGGCGGATCGTGTCCTATTACGACGCGGTCGAGCAGAGCAGGGTGCCAGGGCTGCTGGCGGTGCTGCGCGGCGGGGACGATGTGCTGCGGATCACCGAGGCCGGAATGCCGGGAGTGGGCGACCCCGGCTACCGGCTGGTGGCGGCGGTTGCTGCCGCGGGGGTGAGGGTGACCGTGCTGCCGGGTCCTTCCGCGGTGACGGCCGCGCTCGCGGTGTCCGGGCTGCCCAGCGACCGGTTCTGCTTCGAGGGTTTCCCGCCGCGCCGGGCCGGGGACCGGGCACGCAGGTTCGCCGAACTCGCGGCCGAGCGGCGCACGCTGGTTTTCTTCGAGTCCCCGCGCCGGCTCGCGGCTACCCTCGCCGAGCTTGCCGCCGCCTTCGGCCAGGACCGCCAGGGTGTGGTCTGCCGCGAGCTGACCAAGACGCATGAGGAAACCCGTCGCGGGACCCTGGGCGAACTGGCGGAATGGGCGGCCGAGGGCACGCTGGGTGAGGTCACGCTGGTGATCGCGGGCGCGCCAGCAGGGACGGGCACCGGGCCAGGGCACGGCGGGGCAGCCGGGCAGGCACTCAGCCCGGCGGAGGCAGCGGCCGGGCTGGCCGCCGAGGTGGCCGCACGGGAAGCGGCCGGGACGCCGCGCAAGCAGGCGATCGCCGCCGTGGCGCGCGAACATGGCCTGCAAAAACGGGTGGTCTACGACGCCGTCCTGGCCGCCAGGCAACAGCTGGGCTCGCGGTAAACGGTGAAGGGCTTGCACCTGGCCGCCGCTAGGCTGGGGGCCATGTCCGCGACCACCCGCCATATCCTCGCCGCGCCGGCCTGGCCCTACGCCAACGGCCCGCGTCACATCGGTCACGTCTCCGGCTTCGCCCTGCCGTGCGACATGTTCAGCCGGTACCAGCGGATGGCGGGCAACAAGGTACTGATGGTCAGCGGGACCGACGAGCACGGCACCCCGATCCTGGTCCAGGCGGACAAGGAGAACGCCAGCCCGCGCCAGACCGCCGACAAGTACAACCGGGTGATCGCAGAGGACCTGCTCGGCCTCGACATGTCCTACGACCTGTTCACCCGCACCATCACCCGTAACCACTACGCGGTGGCGCAGGAGATCTTCACCGGGCTGTACGGCAACGGGTACATCTTCCCCAAGACCACGCTGGGCGCGATCTCCCCGTCGACCGGCCGGACCCTGCCCGACCGCTACATCGAGGGAACCTGCCCGATCTGCGGCTACCACAGCGCCCGCGGTGACCAGTGCGACAACTGCGGCAACCAGCTCGACCCGGAGGACCTGATCGAGCCGCGGTCGAAGATCAACGGCGAGACCCCGGAATTCGTCGAGACCGAGCAGTTCTTCCTCGACCTGCCCGCCTTCACCGAGGTGCTCGGCAGCTGGCTGCAGAGCAAGAGCGGCCTGTGGCGGACCAACGTGCTGCGCTTCTCCCTCAACCTGCTCGGTGACCTCCAGCCGCGGGCGATCACCCGGGACCTGGACTGGGGGGTGCCGGTGCCGCTGGAGGGCTGGCGGGACCGCCCCGGCAAGCGTCTCTACGTCTGGTTCGACGCGGTGATCGGCTACCTGTCCGCCTCCGTCGAGTGGGCGCGGCGGTCCGGCGACCCCGACGCCTGGCGGGCCTGGTGGCAGTCGCCCGACGCCGAGGCCCACTACTTCATGGGCAAGGACAACATCGTCTTCCACTCCGAGATCTGGCCGGCCATGCTGCTCGGCTACAGCGGCATAGGCAGCAGGGACGGCAAGCCCGGCTCGCTGGGCGCCCTGAACCTGCCGACCGATGTGGTCTCCAGCGAGTTCCTCACCATGGAGGGCCGCAAGTTCTCCTCCTCCCGCGCCGTCGTCATCTACGTCCGTGACTTCCTTGAGCGCTACGACGTGGACGCGCTGCGGTACTACGTGGCGGTGGCCGGCCCGGAGAACCAGGACACCGACTTCACCTGGAGCGAGTTCGTCCGCCGCAACAACGACGAACTGGTAGCCACCTGGGGGAACCTGGTGAACCGGTCGGTGTCGTTCGCGGCGAAGAACATCGGCTCGATCCCTGAGCCAGGCACCCTCACGGCCGCCGACCGGGAGATACTCGAGCACTCCCGGCAGGCGTTCGGCGTCATCGGGGGGGAATTGGGGCGCTCGCGCTTCAAAGCCGCCATCACCGAGGCGATGCGGACGGTGGCCGAGGCGAACAAGTACATGTCCGACCAGGCGCCATGGAAGCTGCGCGAGTCCGACCCTGAGCGGATGCGGACCATCCTGCACGTGGTGCTGCAACTGGTGGACGACGCGAAGACCCTGCTGACCCCGTTCCTGCCCCGGTCGTCGGCCAAGGTGCACGCGATGCTGGGTGGCGGGGGCGCGTGGTCGGGAACCCCGCGGATCGAGGAGGTTGACGAGGACGGCGGCCCCTCCTACCCGGTGATCACCGGGGACTACGACAGTCCCGCCCGGTGGGAGCACGTGCCGGTCAAGCCCGGCACCGCGCTCACGCCGCCGCAGCCGCTGTTCACCAAGCTGGACACGTCAGTCATCGATGAGGAACTGGCCCGGCTGGAGAAGCCGTGACCGCAGCCCGCACGGCGCGGGACGGCGTTCCCGGCCCGGGTGAGATACCGCCGCCTGAGCCGCTGCCTGGCGAGGCGCTGGACAGCCACTGCCACCTGGACCTGATCGAGCAGCCGGTCGGTGAGGTGCTCGCCGCCGCCCGGGCGGCGGGCATCAGCCGGGTGGTCACGATCGGGGTGGACCTGCCATCCTCCCGGTGGTCGGCGGAGTGCGCGGCCGGGCATGACGGCGTCTACGCGGCGGTCGCCATCCACCCGAACGAGACGCAGGCGGCGGCCTCGTCGGATGCGGAGCGGGATGCGGTGCTGGCGCAGATCGCGGAACTGGCCGCGCTGCCACAGGTGCGGGCGATCGGCGAGACCGGGCTCGACTATTACCGCGACCACGCCAGCCCGGACGTGCAGCGTGACTGGTTCCGTGCGCACATCGCGATCGCCAAGCAGGCCGGCAAGGCCCTGGTGATCCACGACCGGGACGCGCACGAGGACGTGCTGGAGATCCTGGCGGCCGAGGGCCCGCCGGACAAGGTGGTCTTCCACTGCTTTTCCGGCGACGCCGTGATGGCCAAACGGTGCGCGGAGGCCGGTTATGTGATGAGCTTCGCCGGCAATATCACGTTCTCCAGCGCGCAGCCGCTACGGGACGCGGCCGCGGCGGCCCCCGCGCGGTTGCTGCTGGTGGAGACCGATGCCCCGTTCCTCACCCCGGTCCCGCACCGTGGCAGGCCCAACTCGCCCGCGATGGTGGCCCACACGCTGCGCGCGGTGGCCGACCTCAAGCAGATCCCGGTCGAGGACATGTGCGCCCTGGTCACCGCCACCGGCGAGCGCCTGTTCGGCCCCTGGTGAACGGGGTGGGCGCCAGCGCGGCGCAGCGGCTGCTCGGGCCGGCCGAGATCCGGGACATCGCCCACCGCCTCGGCATCCGGCCATCGAAGCGGCTGGGCCAGAACTTCGTCACCGACCCCGGCACTGTCCGGCGGATCGTGGGCCTGGCCGCCCTCGCGCCGGACGACGCGGTGCTGGAAGTCGGGCCGGGGTTCGGGTCGCTGACCCTGGGCCTGCTCGGCGCCGCCCGCCGGGTGGTCGCCATCGAGGTCGACCCGCTGCTCGCGGGGGAACTGCCGGCCACGGTCGCCGCCCGCGCCCCGCAGGTGGCCGGCCGGCTGACGGTGGTGACCGCCGACGCCGCCCGCATCACCTCCCTGCCCGGCGAGCCGCCGTCGGTGCTGGTGGCCAACCTGCCCTACAACGTGGCGGTGCCGGTGGTGCTGCACCTGCTCGCCACGGTCCCCTCCCTGGCACGGGGCCTGGTCATGGTGCAGGCCGAGGTCGCCGACCGGATGACAGCGCCGCCGGGCAGCCGGGTCTACGGCGTGCCCTCGGTCAAGCTGGCCTGGTACGCGTCCGCCCGCCGGGCGGGCCCGGTCTCCCGGAACGTGTTCTGGCCGGTGCCTAACGTGGATTCCGGGCTCGTCGCCTTCACCCGGCGCGAGCCGCCGGATCACCAGGTGCGGCGGGAGGAGGTCTTCGCCGTGGTCGACGCCGCGTTCGCGCAGCGCCGCAAGACCCTCCGGGCGGCGCTCGCGCAGTGGGCAGGCGGCCCGGCGGAGGCGGAACGCATCCTGCGCGGGGCGGGAGTGGACCCCGGTGCCCGCGGCGAGTCGCTGCATGTGGCTGAATTCGCCCGTATCGCCCGGGAGGCCCGACGGTGATCCCCGCCGGCTGGCCGCAAGTTAGGATCGGGGAATCGTGATCCCTGTGACAGCCGTGACCGCTCACGTGCCGGCGAAAGTGAATCTGCACCTGGCCGTCGGCCCGGTTCGCGACGACGGCTACCACGAACTGGTGACCGTGTTCCATGCGGTGGCGCTGTTCGACGAGGTGACGGTCGCGCCGGCGGACGGCGACAGCGTGGCCGTCACCGGCGAGGGCGCTGGCAGTGTGCCGGTGGATGAGACCAACCTCGCCGCCCGTGCCGCCGCCGTCCTGGCGCAGGCGGCCGCCCCCGACCGCCGGGACGCGCCCGGCCTGGCGATCCGGATCCGCAAGCGGATCCCGGTCGCGGCCGGCCTGGCCGGGGGCAGCGCGGACGCCGCCGCCACCCTGGTCGCCTGCAACGAGTTGTGGCGCACCGGGCTGAGCCAGCAGGAACTGTGCCAACTGGCCGCCAGCATCGGCAGCGATGTCGCGTTCGCGCTGCTCGGGGGGACGGCGATCGGGGTGGGGCGCGGCGACAGCGTCACCCCGGTGCTCGCGGCCGGCACGTACCACTGGGTGCTGGCTTTCGCCAGCGGCGGCCTGTCCACCGCGGAGGTGTACGCGGCCTGCGATCGCATCCGGGCCTCCCGCGGGGAACAGCCGCCCCCGCCCGACCTGGCGGCGGACAACGCCCTCATGGCCGCCTTGCGCGCCGGCGATCCGGTCGAGGTAGGGCCGCTGCTGTCCAACGATCTCCAGGCCGCCGCGATCTCGCTCCGCCCGGAACTGCGGCGGACCCTGGCGGCGGGCCGCGAGCACGGCGCACTCGGCGCGATGGTCTCCGGTTCCGGCCCGACCTGCGCCTACCTGGCCAAGGACGCCCGTCACGCGCAGGATCTGGCGGTCGCCCTGACCGGGGCCGGCGTCTGCCGCACCGTCGTCCAGGTGGTGCGCCCGGCGCCCGGCGCGACTGTGGTCGGCATGGCGCCGGAGCAGGCGTGAACCTGGTCAACCTGGAAAAGGCGGTCAAAGGCTTCGGGCAGCGGCTGCTGCTTGACGGCATCTCGGCCGGTGTGGCAGCGGGTGAGCGGATCGGGGTTGTCGGCCGCAACGGGACCGGCAAGAGCACGCTGCTGGCCGTCCTGGCCGGGACCGGGCAACTCGACGACGGCCGGGTCACCCGCACCCGCGACCTGCGGATCGGGCATCTGTTCCAGCAGGACCGGCTGGCCGGCAGCGTGGGCAGCCTGGTCACCGGCGGCCGGCCCGAGCACGTCTGGGCTGGGGACCCGCGCACCCGGTCGGTGATCGCCGCCCTGCTGCCAGGGATCGATTTCACATCCTCCGCGGAACGTCTGTCCGGCGGTGAATCACGCCGGGTCGCGCTGGCCGCCCTGCTGGTGGGCGACCACGATCTGCTGCTGCTGGACGAGCCGACCAACCACCTCGACGTGGCGGCGATCGACTGGCTCGCCGGCTTCCTGCGGGACCTGGGCACCGCGATGGTGGTCGTCACCCACGACCGGTGGTTCCTGGACGCGGTGTGTGACCGGACCTGGGAGCTCGCGGATGGGCAACTGCACGCCTACGACGGGGGTTATGCCGCTTATGTTCTCGCGCGGGCGGAACGCGCGCGGATCGCCGACGCGGCGCAGCGCAGGCGGCGCAACCTGCTGCGCAAGGAGCTGGCCTGGCTGCGCCGCGGCCCGCCCGCCAGGACCAGCAAGCCACGGTTCCGGATCGAGGCGGCGAACGCGCTGATCGTCGGCGAGCCCGCGCCCCGGAACGGGGTCGAGCTGGTCAGGCTCGCCACCGCCCGGCTCGGTAAGACCGTGCTGGAGGCTGAGGATCTGACAGTCCGGATTGGGGAGCGGGTGCTGCTCGATCACGTCAGCTGGCAGCTGGGGCCTGGCGACCGGATCGGGGTGCTCGGGCCCAATGGTGCGGGTAAGACCTCGCTGTTGCGGGTGCTGGCTGGGTCTCTCGCGGGGGACGGCAGCCGGCGGTCCGGCTCCCCCTCCTCCACCTCCGCGGAGCCGGTTGTCGCGGGGCGCGTGGTGCGGGGGAAGACTGTGCGGCTCGGATACCTGCCGCAAGATGATGCGGGGCTGGATCCGGGGATGTCGGCGCGGGAGGCGGTGGCGCAGGTCAAGGGGAACCTGGCGGCCAGCGAGGGGGCCGGGTCGGCGGGGCAGTTGCTGGAGCGGCTGGGGCTGCGGGGGGATACCCAGTGGACGCCGGCCGGGGATCTGTCCGGCGGCGAGCGGCGGCGGGTGCAGGTGCTGCGGCTGCTGGTCGATGAGCCGAACGTGCTGCTGCTGGACGAGCCGACCAACGACCTGGACGTGGACACGCTGACCGAACTGGAGGACCTGCTCGACGGGTGGCCGGGATCGCTGCTGGCGGTCAGCCATGACCGGTACTTCCTGGAGCGGGTGACCGATCACGTGGTGGCGCTGCTCGGTGACGGGAAGCTGTCGTTCCTGGGTGGCGGCATCGACGAGTACCTGGCCCGGCGGGCGGCGCAGGAGCAGGCTGGCCGGGGTGGCGCGGCTGGCGGTGCCGGGGCCAGCGAGCGGGCGGCGGGCCCGGCGCCAGGGTCGGCGGGCGCGCAGCGGGCGGCACGCAAGGAACTGCAGCGCCTGGAACGGCAGCTCGGCCGGATCGGTGAGCAGGAGGCGGAGCTGACCAGGCTGCTGGCCGTGCAGGCGAGCGACTACCAGAAGCTGATCGAGCTGGGCGCCCAGCTGCGCGCTGTCCAGCGGGAGAAAACCCAGCTCGAGGAGCAGTGGCTGACGGTGGCGGAGGAACTGCCCAGCTGAGCCGCGTGGCGGTACCTCGCGCCGGGGACCGCCGCTCAGAAAGCGCCAGCTACGGGTCAGGAAGAAATTAGCCAGACCGTCCGCATTTCGTATTCATTGGCGGCCGGAGAAAGTGGCCGCCTGATTACAGGAATAGCAAAGCGGTGGTTAAACCGCCGCTTTCATCGGACGCTTATCGGTACCGTGACCTGGACATCCACATGGGGTCTGCGGCTGATAACTGCCTGAGCCCGGACGGCTGAATAGAGGCTGATATGCGCAGAAAAGTGCTTACCTCAGCTGTTCTCGTGCTGGCTCTCCTTTTCGTGGCGCTGCTTTCCGCCGCCGCACCCGCGGCGCCGGCCGCCGCGCAGGTGACCGGCAGTGTGCTGCTGGCGGCCGGTGATATCGGCAGCTGCTCCACGACCACCGGGTCCACGGCGACGGCCACGCTGGTGGGGTCCAGCCGCGGGATCGTCGCTCCGCTCGGCGACGCCAACGGCCCGGACAACAGCCTGGCCCAGTACCAGCAGTGCTACGGGCCCACCTGGGGGAAGTACCGGTCCCGCACCAGGCCCGCCGCGGGCAACCGCGATCTTGAGCTGCCGGGCCCGACCGGGTACTACGACTACTTCGGCGGCGCGGCCGGGCCGCGCGACAAGGGCTATTACTCCTATACCCTCGGCACCTGGCACATCGTGGTGCTCAACTCCAGCTGTGGCAAGGTCGGCTGCGCGGCCACTGGTGCGCAGGGGAAGTGGCTCAGCGCAGACCTGGCCGCCCACCCGGACACGTGCACCCTGGCCTACTGGCACCGGCCGCTGTTCACCTCCGGCGCGGTTCACTCCGGCGCCACCTCGATGCGAGCGCTGTTCACGATCCTGTACGACCACCACGCGGACGTCGTGCTGAATGCACACAACTGGCAGTATGAGCGGTTCGCCCCGCAGGACCCGCAGGGCGTGGCCGACCCGAACGGCATCCGCGAGTTCGTGGTGGGCACCGGCGGCCTGGGGCACGAGCCATTCGGCGCGATCCAGCCCAACAGCGAGGTCCGCAACAACACCACGTTCGGCATTCTCAGGCTGACCCTTGGCGCGGGCCAGTACAGCTGGCAGTTCCTGCCGGTCGCCGGCCAGGCGTTCACCGACTCCGGCACCGGCACCTGCCACTCCTCCCAGCCGCAGAGCGCCACCCTGCTCGCGGCCGGGGACATCTCGGTCTGCACGAACGGGACCCCGCACGTCGGCGCGGCTGCCACTGCGGCGATCCTCGGAGCGAACAGCGGCACCGTGGCCCCGCTCGGGGACGTCGACTACGACGGCGGCGCATTGTCCGACTACCAGAACTGCTACGGCCAGACCTGGGGCAAGTACCTTTCCCGCACAAGACCCGCGGTGGGGAATGAGGATTATGCCACCGCAGGGGCGGCTGGATACTTCGCCTACTTCGGGGCACTTGCTGGCCCGTCCGGCAAGGGGTACTACTCCTATGACCTCGGGGCCTGGCACATCGTGGTGCTGAACAGCAACTGTGCGGCGGTCGGTGGCTGTCAGGCGGGCTCGCCGGAAGAGACGTGGCTGAAAGCCGACCTGGCCGCCCACCCGGCCCAATGCACATTGGCGTACTGGCACCAGCCGCTGTTTACCTCCGGCTCGGTTCACTCCGGGGTCACCGCCGTCAGGCCGTTCTGGCAGGACCTGTACAACGCCGGGACGGAGGTCGTGCTCAACGGTCACAACCACCAGTACGAGCGGTTCGCCCCACAGACGCCTACCGGGGCCGCCGACCCGGCCAAAGGAATCCGCGAGTTCGTCGTCGGCACCGGCGGCTCAATGCCATGGGCTTTAGGCATTTGGGTGTTTGTGCGAGGTTCCCGGTTCTGGTTACGGTGGGTAGTTTCTGTGCGGGGGCATGCTGAGGGCCGGTGTCGCGCCGGGGACGGCCGGTTCCACGGGCCGGCAGGGGGCCGTTCGGGTCTGAATTTGAGCGTTTCTGCTGGTCAGGCCGGGTTGTTGGCCATGGTGATGACGGCTTCGGCGGTGCGGGTGACGGTGTCGGCGAGGGTGGCGTGCGGGAAGGTGCTGGCGCATTTCGCCTTGCGGGGCCGGTGCCGGTTCCGGTCGATGACGGTGCGGTGTTTCCCGATTGCGCTGGTCAGGGCGGTGTAGCAGGTTCTCCCGGTGCGGATCGCGGTGGTGATCGCGCGGCGGGTGCGGGCGCAGGAGATCTCGCGGGGCTGGACGGGCTGCCCGGCGCGGCGTCCTTTCCGGGCGGGGGCGGCGGCGAGGGCGGCGTCGCGGGCGACGCCGCGGGTCATCCCGGTGGCGGCGGCCCAGGCGGCGAGTTCCTGCCGGACCAGGTCCGGGCTGCCCGAGCGGAGCATCGGCCCGGCCGACGGCCCGGCGCCGCGCAGGGACGCCTTGGCCTCGCGCAGTGCGGTCTCCGACCCGTCCCACCGCCATTTATAGAGCCGGGCCAGCTCGGGGGCCGGGTACTCGCGCCAGTCCAGGAGATCGGTGATCAGGCAGAACATCTCCGGCACCTCCTGGCCCTCCACATCCACCCAGTACTCGATGACCCGCACGGTCACGGTGACGCCGTCGCCGCTGATCTCCGCGATATAGGAATGGTCTGGGAGGATCTTCGTGACCGGTTTCAGCGGGATGTCGCTTTTCAGCCGGATCAGCACGTGCGTGCGGGCGGTCATCCGGGCGATCCGGGCCGCGCCCGGAAAATTCCTGTCCATAAGCCACACCCGGTCCGCGGTGAACAGGTGCGGGCACTGCTCCATCGCGGTGTCCAGGAGCTTCTGCTCTGCGGCGGCCTTGTCCGTGCCGGCCGGGCCGTGCGGCATCCCCAGCAGCCCCCGCGTGGACGCGTCCGTCAACGGCAGCGCCCTGACCTGCGGGTACGGGGATGAGTCGTCGCCGGTGCCGACGGAGCCGAACGCGGCCCGGTTCGCCGGCGTGTCCGGCACCCGGATCAGCGTCCCGTCCAGCGACCCCGCCTTCAGCGGCCTGTTCCTGCCGATGATGACCGCCCGCCAGTCCCGCTCCTCATGCTCGGCGTGCGAGGCGCGCAGCACGACGGCCTGCAGTTCCTCCAGGGGCTCGGGGCCGAGCGCGTTCCGCCAGTCCCCGCACGCCCGCGCCGACGCCGGCACCCAGGCCCGCGCCCACGGCACCAGCGCCAGGCCCCCGGCCAGCGCGATCACCGCCTCCCGCACATCCGCGTCCGGCATCAAGGTCATCAGCACGATGACGCGGATCATGAACGCCCTGGTCAGCAGCCGTTCCCGTTCCCCCTTCACGAACTCCTTCCGTAGCACCGCCCGTGCCGCGACCTGCTCGATCAAGCCCGGCCCGGCCTGCCGCTCCAGCCACTCCTCCAAAGGCCCGAGCGTCGCGTGCACGGCTGGGCTGCCCTGCGCCTGCACCCGCCCGTCCCGCCGCACCTGCGCCGGAGCCACCGCCACCACCTGCAGAAACACGACCTTCTCACCGGTCCCGATCTTCTCCGTCCCGCCGATCACCAGCGCCGACCGGTCACTCTCGCCCGGCATCCTGCCGTTCCGCAGCGGGGATGCCAGGTCCTCCAGCCGCACCGCCACCATCAGCCCGCCGCCGCCCGGGACCTCCCCGTCACCGGTGATACCGCTGACAGCACGCGACCCAACAGAGTAAGAAGACACCAGAGGCTCCTGCGACGAAGGGCGATATAGGCAATCCTTCTTCTACCAGGAGCCTCGCCCGACTCACCGGGAACCGGCGCAACACGCCGCTGACCACAGGAAATTACCCAGCGTGATCAAAAGACGATGAGATCCCGCATCACTTCGCCCTAAAGCCCATGGCATTGGGAGTACTGCCCGGGCGGAATTCCGGTTGGCCTCCCAGGGAAAGAAGAAAGCCTCGTTTCGATGACCGGCTGCTTTCAAGATCGTCTTAGGCCCCACCGTAATCTGCGCCATCCCAGGTCGGTGAGCATTGCGGCTTGGCCGCGAGTGACCATGAGTCGCCCGGGTTCGCTGCCCTATCGGGCACGCAGCGGGCACGACTGGATGATCGAGCTGTCGGCTATGACCGTCGAGGCAGCATGATGGTCGCTATGACTCGTGAGCCTGGCTTCAGGGAAGAGCCATCCCTGCTGCAAGCGCTGGAACAGGCCCTGCACGTGGTGGAAGCGGACGTGCGTGCCACCGGCCTGGACGGGCCTGTCGGCTTGATCCTGAACGACCGGGATGAGTACGCGCATGCGGTGTACCAGGGCGGCGGATCAGGCAGCACCACCGGTATTCACCCCGCAGACGCCAGTGATCCCGTCTACGTCCTGGTGGCGGTGGCTGATGACCTGCAGAACTCGATCATGCACATTCTCTGGGGCACCGTCTGGCCGGTATGCCCCGCTCACAATTTGGGGGCACACGCCCGCGAGCATGAGGGAGCAGCGGTGTGGTGGTGCAACGGCCCGGGCGGCCATGTCATCGCGCCCATCGGCCACTGGAACGGCTGAGGGTCAGGCTCACCGGTCACTCAGCGGCTTCACTCCCCCCTCTTCCTCGCAGGCGCCGAATCCTTGCGAGTGGGTGCCGGGTCAATGGTCGGCGTAGCCGATCGCTTGCGACGGCCCGCAGGGCCGCCATTGACGCGGTAGCCGCGAGCTGGACAATAACGGGGCGAGGAAGACGGTTCCGCGCATCACCGGACTGCTTGACATGCCGGATGAGCGTGATTGATCTACAGGCGCTGCCGGTGGCCGCGCGCCCGTGCCGGGCGGGCGTCCTCAACGCGGAGCCCGGTGGCGGGCGCGCGCAGCGGTGCCGCGCAGCGGCGTCGCCTTGATCTGAAGTGCGGCTCGATTCGGCAACCAGGGCGGAATCGAGAGCGGACATCACCAGTGAGCGGGATATGCGTGGTCGGCTGCGCTGGTGCGTCCCTCCCTGATGCAGCGGAACGCCCCTGGCGCGAGTGATCCTCTGCCTAGGCCAGCAAGAGCCATTTCAAGAGCCAACAGAGGTCGGCTTCGGGCGACACCTACCGATGTTGAACCATCATTTCACCTGCTCAAATGCCCACCAGCCCCTGTCGGGCGACGTCCAGCGATGGCTGGATTCGTGCCTGGGGGTCAAGAGGTCCTCGGCGGGCGGGCAGGTCGCAGCCCCGCACCAGAGACGCAACTCGTTAGCCGAGCTTGAACACGTTATCCATGACCTCAGCGCCCGTCGAGATCACGGGCCGCAACTCCAGGCGGTACACGGTCTCAGTCGTGGACGTGCTGCTGTGCCCACCAGGTGTGAGATCTCCTCCACCGGGACTCCCTGCTCGCTCATGATCGAGACGAACGTGTGCCGCAACTCCCGCGGTGTCCAGTTCTCCCCGATCCCGGCGGTTGCGCAGATCTTCCGGAAGGCGCGGCGGACGTGCGATGGGTCCAGTGGTGTCCCAACCGCGGATGCGAAGACCAGGCAGTTGTCCTGCCACAGCGCACCGGCGAGCAGCCTGTCCTGCGCCTGCCGCACCTTGTGAGTCTTCAGGGCATCCACCACAGCCACCGGGAGCCGGAGGGTCCTGCGCGATTTCGGGGTTTTCACATCCCCGTGCGACCGGACCGACCGCCACACCGCCACATGCGGCGGCACCGGCGGATCAGCATCCACGTCACCATCCAGATCGACGTGGTCCCACCGCAGCGCCCGGGCCTCCTCCGTGCGGCACCCGGTCAGCAGGCACAGCACGATGTACGCATGCAGCCGTGACGACTCCGCTGCCTTGACGAGCGCCTGGGCCTGCGCCAAAGTGAGCGCCTTCGACGGCCGCCCCTGCTGTCCCTTCGGCGTGGTCACCAGTGCGGCGACGTTCCGTCCCACTAGGTCGTTGGCCTCCGCGTAGCGGATGGCCCGTGCCAAGGCGTTCCGCGCGAGCTGCACTGTCCTGGTCGACCGGGTGGCGGCCAGCTTCCCCAACGCAGTCCTGACGTCAGCCGCGGACAGCTCCCGCAACTTCACCGCCCCGATCAGCGCCGTCAGCGGCGCCAGGACTTCCTGATTCGTAGAGATCGTCTTGGCCGACAGCCCGTCAAGCCCTTGCGCAATCCACTCGTCGACCGCTTCCTTGACCGTGTACGACGCCGAGGACCGTACCCCCTCGCGGATCTCGTCGTGGATGGCCTGGAGCTTGTCCTTGACCTCAGCCCTGGTCCGCCCGCTGACCTTGCGCCGCTGTCGCTTCCCGTCCGGCCCGGAGCCTAACGAGATGGAGCCCCGCCACCGCCCGGAGCAGCCCCGGTGACGCTGGGAGTCACGGCAGGCGGCGGTGTGATCGAAGTAGATGGAGTCCTCGCCCACCGGCGCCTCTTGGTGTCCGCCATGCCCGGAACGCTAACACATGGCTCCCACATTGGCTCCCGGGCTGAACCGCCACGAGAGGCACATGTGCTCTGACCTGGTCGGGATGGCCGGATTCGAACCGGCGGCCTCCTGCTCCCAAAGCAGGCGCGCTAACCAAGCTGCGCCACATCCCGCTGAACCGAACCGTAGCCTACCGCCCCGCGGGGCACGTTCTGCGCTCCGCGGCGGCAACGCAGGTCACTCACCGGTCTCCCCTCCGTCACGGGCCAGCGGCCACGTGTCGGCCTTGCTGGCTGAGAACCGGTACGCTGTCGGTGCTCACCCGGTACTGGATGCAGACGGCTCCCACCGGGCGCGCGGGCGTAGCTCAATGGCAGAGCCCCAGCCTTCCAAGCTGGTCATGAGGGTTCGATTCCCTTCGCCCGCTCCAACCCGAAAGCCCAGGTCACAGAGCTAGTGGTCACTGTCCAGGAGGGATCGGGTCGGCGTGCGGGCCGTCCCCGGTGCCACATGCGTGCCACACAGGCAGTAGATCATGCATTCTGACGGGGCTCTTTGATCTCGTCCTGCCGACGCTCCGGCACATGTCGGGCCAGCTCGCCGAGCGCCTGTGCGATGGCCTGATCACGGTCCCGCGTCGCGTGCTGGTAGATGAGTGCGGCTCGCGTGCTGGAATGCCCGAGCCGTGCCATCAGCTCCTTGAGGCTCGCGCCAGTAGCGGCGGCAAGAGTGCCGCCCGTGTGGCGAAGATCGTGAAAGTGCAGGTCAGCTGCCCCTGCTGTCCCGCACGCCTTGACCCATATCCGGTGGAAGTTCGACCTCCGCAAGCGCGCACCCTTGGGACCGACGAGGCCCGACTCCCCTGGCTCGGCGAACCTCTCCAGGTGCCACCGAATCTGAGGCGCCAAGTCAGCCGGGAAGGCAACTGTCCGGCGACCCGCCTGCGACTTTGGTGTTTCCGGCTGCAGCACACCCGAATCGAGCTGAGCCGTCGTCTCGACTATCCGGATCTCGCACGTATCCAGGTCGATATTGTGTCTGCGCAGCGCGACGAGTTCTCCCCAGCGCAGGCTTGTCAAGGCGGCGCCTGCGGCGCCGCTGGCCTGGCGTCAGCGCCGGGCTCCGCCTTTGGGGAGGCCCGCCCGGGCCACACGCCGAGCCATGCTGATCAAGGCAGCTCACACCGCACGCAGGCCGGTACAGCTCACAGCCGTCTTTCTCGACGCACGATTGTCCCGCTCCCGGCCGCCGCGTCTAGGTTGCTCCCTGCGGTCGCGTCGCATGCGATCGGCTGCGCCGAACCTAGACACGACGTCCACTCGCCAGGATTGGGCGCCTATCGAGGAAGACGGGAGCAGAGCAGCAACACCCGCATGTCAGAATCGTTACCGAGGTGGCCCTGTCTCCTAACGGCTGAAAGCTGCAAACTGACCAGGCTGTGATCCACTATCTTCCGCGAGGTATTCGTATGGCTCCTGCACGCCCGGTAGCTGCGGCTGTAACAACCGGCGGGGTCTGCGCGGCCCTTGCCATGGCCGCCATCGTGCTGGCCGCTTGCGGTGGGCAGCACAGCACGGCCTCAGCCACTTCATCGCCCGCTACATCCTCGACCAGTGCGCACAGTAGCAGTTCGGCAGCGGCGACAACCGGTTCTGTGCAGCTCCCCGCTCAACTGCTCGGCCTGAAGAAGAACACCTCCGCAATGGCGAAGCAGGCCATTACCGTCGTTAGCAGGGAATTCGCTTCGCGCCTGATGGGGGACGTGGTGGGCGGGCAGGCCGCTATATACGGCGGTGGACAAAATGGTGCCACACCTTTCTTCCTCGTGGACGCGGGCACATGGGCCAAGCACGTAGCATCGCCGACCAACGTTGCGCATGTACTTCAGAAATTTATGCAGACCAAGGGCTTTACCGGCGCCAAGGTGCTCCCGGCAGGCCCTAACGGCGAGGCACTGGTCTGCGGTCAGAGGCACGTCACGGCGGGGACGGACACCATCTGCTACTGGGCAGACCACGTGAGCTTTGGCGTCGTGCTCTTCGCCCCCGGCTTCGTCTCCAGCCTCAGCGACGCCGCGTCGAAGACCAGCCAGATCCGCTCCACCGTCGTGAGCTAAAGACCACCACACTCTGGCCGACGACCGCCGTGCCCGCTGCGTGCCCGATCGAGCGCGAACTTGGGGAACTCACGGTCACTCGCGGGGAGGCAGACGTCCTGTCAACCTGGGGCGGGTCAGTTCATGGCACCCGCGCGGACGACCTTCTTAGCAACGGGTCGGCTCGTGCCACAGACATGCCACACACCGAGGGCTTCAACGGTCAGTAGCGGCAACTCACGGGTACAACGTGCCCCTGATCAGCGCATACGTCGGTCCTGTTCACGCCGGTTCCGGGTTCCCGATCTTCCAAGCTGGTCATGAGGGTTCGATTCCCTTCGCCCGCTCCACGATGAAAGCCCAGCTAGACGGGGCAGTTGGGGACCGGTACCCCGAGCCGGGCAAGGACCCGGAGTACCGGGTGGGCCACACACTGGAGGCAATCCCGACTACCTCGCGTGGATCAGTGAGGGGACCAGGCCCGAGCTGCCCCAGGCTCCGTAGCCCTTTGTGCCTGACTCCACTTGATATGCGACGGATCGGCCTCGCTTGATGTGCGGCACGCCCTAGAGATTTGCCAGGTGGTGCTCTGCTTCAGTCTGGCGGCTGGTGAGGACAGTGGGCAGCCACACGAACGGATCGCAGCCAGTTTCGCGGATGCCTCCGCCGGGTCCGGGACCACCGGCTATAGCAGCAGTAGCAAGCTGATACAACGTAGCCAGGAACTACTTGCGGACGCGGAACCGAAGGATTGTGACGGCTCCCGACCGTGTGCTGTCGAGCGGTTCCAGGTCTATCCTGGCGAGGCCCGGGGAGGAGAAGAAGCGGGTCCCGTCGCCGAGCAGGACCGGCAGGACATACACCATGATCTCGTCCACGAGTCCCCGCCGCAGGCACTGACCGGTGACGTCGGCACCGAGGATTTCGAGGTTCTTGCCGCCCGCGGCGCGGAGCGCGGTGGCGACGGCTTCCCCGATATCACCGGTGAGAAACGTGACCGCCGGGTCCGGCGGGTCCGGCGGCTCATGGGTGAGGACGAACTCAGCTCCCCCGTCGTAGGCAGGGGTGACCTTGTTCGGATTCTCGGCCATACGCTTACCCACCTCGTAGGTCCGCCGGCCGACGAGCATGGCGCCGGTGGCCGCCATGATCTCCGGGAACTCGTCCTCGATCGGCCCCATGAAGTCGAAGATCCAGTTCATCGCGTCGCCGGGACCAGCGGTGAACCCGTCGAGTGACATCGACCTGTTCACGACCACTTTGCCGCTTCCCGTGCTCGTGTCGCTCACCATGCACCTCCGAAGGACCTTCCCGGGCTGTCATCCCTGGCTGCGAATGATGACGTTACGCGCGCCCGGATCTCATCGTCTGCTTGCCGCGTGCCATTAGCCCGCCGGAATCAGAGCCCCGGCCGGACCGTCGTCATCGCTGGCGCGCTCAGCTTCCACGTGAGCGTCGATGGCGCTCGTGACCGCCCGGTCGGCGCCTCGCGCCTCATGCTGGTAGATCAGCGCGGCCCGCTCACTGTCATGTCCCATGCGGGCCATCAGGTCCTTGATCCGGCCCGCTGGCCGCCGCGAACGTGTTCTGGGTATGGCGCAGATCATGAAAACACAGACCGCGCGTGCCGATCGCCTCGACCGCGTACGCCCAGCCCGACATCCTGTTCAGAGTCCGTGATCCAGGAACGCGGTAAGGGTCGAGACGAAGCGATCGGCGTCATCAAGCCAGGGGTAAATGACCAGCGCCTGGCTGGACAACTAGCGTTCTGCGCTGAGCCAGTGTGAGGCCTTTGGCGATCGATGGGGTGCCCCAGTGCGGGGTATCGGGTCAGATCGCTGGCGGCTGGCCCGGGCAAGCCACCGCCTGGCGGCTGGCAGGTCCAGGATGAGCGCGAGCCCGCACACCGTCCCGACACCGACAGCGGCGCCGGCCACGGTATCGGTGAAGTAATGCCATCGCAGGCCGATGACGGCGATGGCGACGACGGCTCCCAGCACACACGCTGCTGCCGGGACCAGCACGCGCAGCACCCCTGCCCTGGCCGGCCGTGGCGGGATGACAAGCAGCACCATGACTATTGCGGCAAGCGTGAACACGGCCGTGGTGTGGCCGCTCGGATAGGTGACCACACCCAGGTAGGTGCGGTGGACCAGGGGCTTGAGCACGCCTTCGTCCAGTCCGACCGCAACCGGAACGGCTGCCGCGGTTAGCACGGCGCCGTTGAGCCGGCCGGTGAGCAGGCAGGCGATGACAATGGCAGCGCTCAGCACGGCCACCGGAATCAGCGAACCAGGCGCGGCAAGCCACAGCACGAGACCTTGATGGCCGCTGAGCCAGGTAATGACCGGGGAGTCGACGGCGTGATCGAGCCAGTTCGCTCTGGCCTGGTGCGCGAACAGCACGCCGAGCAGGGCGACGAGGGCCGCGCAGCAGGCCAGCACCGCACCAGCCCAGGGACGGGCGGAGGCAGCCAGCAGGGGCCGGCCAGGCCGAAGGTGTATGCCGTCCATGCCGCTCCAGTGGATTGCTTGCTGACGGGCGCGAGCCCGCCACCCCGGCTAGCCAGCCTACGTACCCTGGCCTACAGGGCGGTCCACTGAGGGCCGCCGGGGGAATGTGCCCGATGGTGGAGAGACCGGACCTGCGTGCAGAACTCCTGCGCAGGATGGAACGGGACCAGGCGGCCGGTAAGGCTCATGATGATGCGGCAGCCGGCCGGGCGGATGCCGACAACCTCCCGTGGCTCAAGAAGGTGATATCCGAGATCGGGTGGCCAGGACGACCGGTCGCCGGCGAGGACGCGGCCAACGCCGCCTGGCTGCTGGCGCAGCACGCCGACAGCGATCCCGCCTTCCAACGGCAGTGCCTCGACCTGCTGACCGTGGCCGCCAGCCAAGGCGAAGCAACCACGAAACTGGCTGACACCCCGCTGCGCTGGCACGCTCAGCGGCCTGGCTTGAGACCCGTGCGTTCCGCCTTCAAGACTTCACCGCAGCGGTGCTGGCCAACATGGCGGCCACGCTCGACATCGTGTCCGGTGGCCGGCTGGAGCTTGGCATCGGGGCCGGCTGGAACGAGCAGCAGTCCAGCGCCTACGGCATCGCGCTGGGCACACCCAGGCAGCGCAGCGACCGGTTCGAGGAGGCCTGCGAAATGCTCACCGGGCTGCTCTCACCGCAGGAGACCACGCCCAGCACTGGAACTTCACGGGCGGCACGCCCGGGCAGTTCAGCCGGGCCCGCGACGTGCTGCACCTGCACTGCGCGGACGCCGGCCGCGACCCGGCGCGGATCCTGCTGTCCAGCCAGGTGCCGGCGACCAGGCGGAGACGACCGCAACGGCTGCGGACTCCGGCGCGGCAGGCGCCGAAGTCGTGATCATCTACCGGCGGCCGCCATACACACCGGCGGTCCTGGAGCGGTGACAGGAGGCCAGCAGCTGTCCCGGTTCAGGCCAGCCATGATGGTGCCAGCCATGATGGTCTTCGTGGTCAGTGACCGGCAGCGCCTCCGGGCGGCCTTCGACTCCGCCGCGCATCTCTACCAGCAGGCCCGGCCGGGCTACCCGGCCGGGCTGTACGACGCGCTGATACAGCTGAGCGGCATTGAGCCCGGCGACCGGCTGCTGGAGATCGGATGCGCCACCGGCAAGGCGACTGCTCCGCTCGCCAGCCGCGGGTTCCGGATTACCTGCGTAGAGATCGGGCCGGAACTGGCGGCAGCAGCACGGCGTGATCTCGCGCGGTTCCCGGACGTGGAGATCACCGAGGCCGATTTCGAGACCTGGCAGCCACCCTCGCGAGTCACTTTCGCCCTGGTATTCGCCGCCACTGCCTGGCACTGGATCGACCCTGCCGTGCGGTACCGGAAAGCGTGGGCGCTGCTGCGCCCGGGCGGCCATCTCGCCTTCTGGAAGGCGGCCCATGTCCACCCGGCCGGGGGCGACCCGTTCTTCCGCGAAATCCAGGATGTCTACGACGAGATCGGCGAGGGGATGCCGCCTGGCACGATCTGGCCCAAGCCGGGCGAACTGCCCGACAGCCGGGCTGAGATCGAAGGCAGCGGCCTGTTCGAGCACGTAGCAGTCCGGCATTTCGATTGGGAGATCACCTACACAGCCGACGAGTACATCCGGCTGCTCGGCACGTTCTCGGGTCACATCGCGATGGCACCGTGGAAACGGGACCGGCTCCACAGCGAGATCCGGCGGCGGCTAGCCTGCCGGACCGACGGCCGGCTGCGCCGGCACTGGGGCGCCGTCCTGCATGTGGCCCGCCGGCGCGATGAGGCCCGGCCATTCTCGACATGGCGCTGGCCACCTGGGTGATCGGCACCATCGTGATAGCCGGGACCGCCACGCTACTGGCGGTGACCCTGACGGCTGGCCCACACTGACGGGATGCCCCAGCACATAGGCATTGTTGCCTGCTCCGCCGAAGGCGCATCCCTGTGCTACCGGACCATCTGCGCCGAAGGCGCCCGCCTCCTCGGCCCTCACGGCCACCCAGAGACCTCGATGCATACGCCCTCACTCGCGGAGTACGTGCGATGCCTCGACCGCGCTGACTGGCAGGGTGTGGCCGACCTGATGCTTGCCTCGGCACACAAGCTCTCGGCGATCGGTGCCGACTTCCTGATCTGTCCCGACAACACCATCCACCAGGCACTCCCGCTGGCCGCACCGCGATCGCCGCTGCCGTGGCTGCATATCGCCGAGGTGGTCGCGACACAGGCTGCCAAGCGCGGGTTCCGGCGCCTTGGCCTGATCGGTACCCGGTGGCTTGCCGACAGCGACGTGTACCCGGACAAGCTCACGGCGCACGGGCTTGAGTACGTGCGCCCGGCCGCAGCCGAACGAGCGGAGATCAACCGCATCATCATGGATGAACTGGTCTACGGCGTCTTCCGGCCCGAGGCGATCGCCTATCACCAGCGGGTCATCGGCCGCATGAAGGACCGGGGCTGCGATGCCGTCATCCTCGGCTGCACGGAAACACCGCTGATCATGAACGACTCGAATTCCCCGCTGCCCACGCTGGACTCCACCCGCCTGCTGGCGCGAGCCGCGCTGCGCCGCGCGGTGACCGGCGTGTAGG